>ERZ773138.138-NODE-138-length-90784-cov-15.927730_pt1 | contig 90784 bp, 97 predicted proteins | sample MGYA00511114_ERZ773138 | MGnify/ENA primary metagenome ERZ773138 (study PRJEB29015, sample SAMEA2737805) | human gut metagenome | biome: human gut; feature: human-associated habitat; material: faeces | place: China | collected 2012 ...
TGAGTGAGGTATATAAAAAATTAGATGATTTATCAAAAGATAAGTATTATGCTTTGTTATATGATGAAGAAGAAAAGAAAGCTTATGAGAATAAGTGTATATTAGAGGATGCCATAGAAGATGCTAAAGAAAATGGTTATAGTTCTGGATATGATTCTGGATATGATTCTGGTAAATCTGATAGTATATCAAATATTGCTAAAAATATGCTTAAGAAAAAAATGTCTATAGAAGATATATCAGATGTAACTGGTTTAACAATTGAAGAAATTAATAACCTAAAATAAAAAAATATCAGCTTTATTCTGATATTTTTTCACTATTTAATACTTTATCAACAATACCATAATTAAATGCTTCATTAGAATCCATGAAATAATCTCTTTCAGTATCTTGTGCAATTGTTTCTAAATCTTTACCAGTATTTTTTGATAAAATCTTATTTAATTTATCTTTTAGTTTTAGTATTCTGTCCGCAGCAATCTTTATTTCTGTTGCTTGACCATTTACTCCTCCTAATGGTTGATGAATCATTACTTCACTATTAGGAAGTGCATATCTTTTGCCTTTTTTACCACTTGATAAAAGAAATGCTGCCATAGATGCTGCCATACCTATACATATTGTTGATACATCACTTTTAATATAATTCATTGTATCATATATTGCCATACCGCTTGTTATACTACCACCTGGAGAATTTATATAGATGTTTATATCTTCATGATTAATAGAATCTAAATAAAGAAGTTCAGATACTATTATGTTAGATAAATTATCATCTATTTCTCCAGATAAAAGAATAATTCTATCTTGAAGAAGTCTTGAGTATAAATCATATACTCTTTCTCCACTACTAGTTTTTTCTAATACATTTGGTATTAAATTCATTTTATTCACCCATTAATATGTTATCAATAATTTTAGTAAATATTCCTATAAATTAGTGACAAAATTATGTATTTTATGATAAAATTTATATTGAGAATAGGAAGGACAAGAAATGGAAAAGGTAAAAGTAACGTATTTAGGTAAATCATATTTATATCCAAGAGATATAACATTAGAAGATATATCAAAGGATTTTCAAAAAAATTATTCAGAAACAATAATAATGGCAGAGGTAAATGGTAGACCCTGTGAACTTAATTATAAAGTAACTGATGATGTTACTGTTGATTTTTTTGATTTAACATCACCAACAGGTAATAGAGTTTATGAAAGTGGTCTTATATTTGTTTTAGAAAAAGCATGTCTTAATATGCTTAATTCTGAAATAGAAGTAAAGTATTCAATTGATAAAGGAATATATATAAAAACTTATAAAAAAATAACAAAAGAAGATCTTGATAAAGTATCAAGAGAAATGAAGGAAATAGTAAAAAGAGATTTACCAATACAAAAAAATTTAGTAAATAGATTAGAAGCTATAGATTATTATAAAAGTACAAAAAATTATGATAAAGTAAATGTATTAAAATATTCAGTAAATACAAATGTTAATCTATATAGATTAATGGATATATATAATTATTTCTTTTCTTACTTACCTGTAAGTACAGGAGCATTAAAAGAATTTAAATTAACATATATTGATCAAAATAGTTTTGTACTTAGATATCCTAATATATATTATTTAAATAAAATCCCTGTATATAAACATCATGATAAACTATTTAATGAGTTTAAAAAATATGATGAGTGGAGCGAAAAACTAGGTATTGAAAATGTAAGTTCACTAAATAGTAGAGTAACAAAAGGAAACGTAGATGATTTAGTATTATTAAGTGAAAATATACAAAATAACTCATTATTTAAAATAGCAGAAACAATTTATAATAATAAAAAATTAAAATTAATATTACTCGCAGGTCCATCTAGTTCAGGTAAAACAACAACAAGTAAAAAACTTGAATTATTCTTAAAAGGATTTGGATTAAATCCTATCGCAATATCAATAGATAATTATTTTGTAGATAGAGATAAAACTCCAAGATTACCAGATGGTTCATATGATTTCGAATCATTAAATGCTATAAATGTAGAATTATTTAACAGAAATTTGAAAGATTTATTAGATGGAAAAGAAGTAACTCTTCCAGTATATAATTTTATAACAGGAAAAAGTGAATTATCAGATGAAAGTATAAAACTTGGAGAAAAGGAAATATTAATAGTAGAAGGATTACATGCTTTAAATGAAGAACTTACTTATTCAATAGATAAGAAAAATAAATATAAGATTTATTTATGTCCACTTACTGTACTTTCTTTAGATAATCATAACAGAATAAGAACAACAGATAATAGACTTTTAAGAAGAATTGTAAGAGACAATAGAACAAGAGGTTATAGTGCGAGTGATACATTATCTTCTTGGGGTAAAGTAAGAGAAGGAGAAGAAAAGTATGTATTTCCTTTCCAAGATGAAGCAGATGTTATATTTAATACATCACTTATATATGAACTTGGTGTACTTAAAACTTACGCTGAACCACTTCTTTATTCAGTAGAAGAAAGTGATCCAATGTATAAAGAGGCAGTAAGATTATTAAATTTACTTAAAAATATTTTACCTATTAGTAATGATTATATACCAGTAGATTCTATAGTAAGAGAATTTATTGGCGGAGGATATTTTAAATTATAGGAGGACTTATAAAATGGTTAGAATAGCAATAAATGGTTTTGGAAGAATTGGAAGACTTGCATTTAGACAAGTATATGATGATAGTGATATAGAAGTAGTCGCAATAAATGACTTAACAGATACAAAGACGCTTGCGCATTTACTTAAATATGATACTGCACAAGGTAGATTTTTAGATGATAGAATAACATATACAGAAGATGATATTGTTGTAGATGGTAAAAATATAAGAGTATATAAAGAAAGTGATCCTGAAAAACTTCCATGGGAAGAACTTGATGTAGATGTAGTACTTGAATGTACTGGTTTCTTTACAAGTAAAGATAAAGCAATGAAACATATAATTGCTGGTGCAAAAAAAGTAATTATATCAGCACCTGCTGGGAAAGATGTAAAAACAATTGTATATAATGTTAATCATGAAGAATTAGATGGTGATGAAAAAATTATATCTGCAGCTAGTTGTACAACAAACTGTTTAGCACCAGTTGCTAAAGTATTAAATGATAACTTTAAAATTAGAACTGGATTTATGAGTACAATACATGCTTATACAAATGATCAAAATACACTTGATTCACCACATAAAAAAGGTGATTTAAGAAGAGCAAGAGCAGCAGCTTCTAATATTGTTCCAAATTCAACAGGAGCAGCTAAAGCAATTGGACTTGTAATACCAGAATTAAATGGTAAATTAGATGGAACTGCACAAAGAGTTCCAGTAGTAACAGGTTCTATAGTAGAACTTACTTGTGTTTTAGAAGATGATGTAACAAAAGAAGAAATTAATGAAGCATTTAAAAAGGCTGCTAATGTAACACTTGGATATACTGAAGATGAAATAGTTTCAAGTGATGTTATTGGAATTAGATATGGTTCATTATTTGATGCAACACAAACAAAAGTAATTGAAAGTGATGGTATAAAACTTGTTAAAGTAGCCGCTTGGTATGATAATGAAATGAGTTATACAAGCCAAATGATTAGAACTGCTAAATATTTAATAGATATTATGGAAGAATAAAAGACCTCTTTTAAGAGATCTTTTTTATATTAAATAACTTTTGTCCCCAAGCATTTTTTTAGCATATTCTTCATATAATGCTTTAAATCTTTCATAGTGAATAACTTCTCTTTCTCTTAAGAATGAAAGAGGCGCTAAAATATCTTCATCATCAGTTAAATCCATTAGATTTTCATATACAGTTCTTGCTTTTTGTTCAGCGGCCATATCTTCAGCAAGGTCTGTTAAAGGATCACCAGTCACAGCAAAATATGCGGCAGTAAAAGGTATTCCATTTGCGTCTTGTGGAAAAACAGCATTTTTATGTTCAGTATACTGACTTCCAAGACCTGCTTTTTTTAACTCTTCAGGAGTCGCACCATCTAAAAGTTGATATACCATTGCGCTTATTATTTCAAGATGCGCCATTTCTTCGGTTGCTATATCAGAAAGAATAGCTTTACCTTTATCATCTGGCATTGTATATCTTTGATTTAAATATCTAAGAGTTGCACCAAGTTCACCAGCATAACCACCACTTTGAGTTATAATATATTTTGCCATTTCAACATTTTTCTTTTTAATATTTACAGGAAACTGTAATTTTTTTTCATATTTCCACATAAGAACCTCCTACTGTCTTTCCCATGGCCATGGGCTATTTATCCAAGGCCAAGGAGAACCTTCATTTGAATTTAAAATAATATTTCCGAATCTTTTTTCATATTCTTTTAAGTATTTATTACTTATTTCTGAATATTGATTATAAAGTCCAATAGCCTGTGCATCATTTGGATATATATCTAAATATAAATTAAGTTCATGAGCTGCGAAAGCATACATTTGAATCTTTTGCATTAACTCATCTCTTTCATTCATTGGTTTTATATCCGCAACATATTTATAAGGCCAGAAATAATAATCGAAAAGATTACCTCTATTAAGTGCTTCACTTGGAGAAACTATGCTATATAATTCTTTATTTTCATTCATATTTATCACCCTTTCATTTTTTATATTATGACAAATGTTTATATTTGAATGAGCATTTGCCTATTGAGTACAAAACAAATGTTTGATATAATAAATATGAGGAAAAATTTATGGAGAGAATAGTTTTACATATAGATGTTAATAGTGCTTTTTTATCTTGGTCTGCAGTTAAACTTTTAGAAGAGGGATATAAAAAAGATATTAGAAATGAAGTTGCTGTTGTTGCTGGAGATCCAAAAAAAAGACATGGAATAATAGTGGCTGCAAGTATTCCAGCAAAAAAATTAGGGATAAGGGCGCCAATTAATTTATATGAAGCAAGAAGAAAATATAAAGATTTAATAGTAGTAAAACCAGATTATAATTATTATTATCAAAAATCAAAAGCAATGATGGATTTTTTAAAGAAATTATTCCCAGAATTTCAACAATATTCAATAGATGAATGTTTTATAGAATATACATCAATGAAAAGAATTTATGGTGATGAAGTAAAGTTTGCATATAAGCTAAAAAATGAAATATATAAAAGATTTGGTTTTACTGTTAATATTGGTATAGGCAATAATAAATTATGCGCTAAAATGGCATCAGATTTTGAAAAACCTAATAAAGTTCATACATTATATGAATATGAATTTAAAGATAAAGTATGGAATTTAGATATATCGGAGTTATTTATGGCTGGTAAATCTTCTTGTAAAAAATTAAGAGAACTTAATATAAATACTATTAAAGACCTTGCGTGTGCAGATTATGATATGATTGTTCGTAATTTAAAAGGAATTGGTAAGATGCTTTATGAATATGCAAATGGTATAGATGATAGCAAGGTTGAAAATCTTTATGAAGAAAGAAAAGGAATAGGATATTCTAGAACACTAACGGATGATTCAGATAATATTGAGGAACTTTATTCATATCTATATAATTTTGCAAAAGATATTTCATCATCACTTAGAAAAAAAGAAGTATATGCTTCTACATTAATGGTAACTATTAGAAATTATGAATTTAAAACAGTAAATCATCAAAAAAAGTATACAAATTCATTTTGTTTAACAAATGATATATATGAAAAAGCAAAAGAATTATTTAATGAGTTTTGGGATAAAGAACCAGTAAGATTAATAGGACTTAGAGCAACTGATTTTACAAATACGAATAGTGTTCAACTATCTATGTTTGATAAAAATAATGATAGTTATAAAGAAGAACAATTACAGAAATTAGTAGATAATATTAATAGTAAACTAGGTAATTCATCTGTGACATTAGGTGTAAAAAAATAATATTTATATGGTATAATTTATATGTTGAATAAAAAATATTGTAAATGAAGAGGATGTAAAAGATGAATGAAGATATAATTAAACAAATTGCTCTTGAACTAAATATTAGAGTAGAACAAGTAAAAAGTACATTAAAAATGTTAGAAGATGGTAATACAATACCATTTATCGCAAGATATAGAAAAGAAGTAACTGGTAATCTAGATGAAGAACAAATAAGATCAATTAGTGAAGTTTATGAATACCAAGTTAACTTACTAAAAAGAAAAGAAGATGTTATTAGATTAATAGATGAAAAGGGTTTATTAACAGATAAAATAAAGACAGAAATAATGAATGCTTCAAAATTAGTAGAAGTAGAAGATTTATATAGACCATATAAAGAAAAGAAAAAAACAAAAGCAACAGAAGCAATTAAAAATGGTCTTGAAGGTTTAGCAAAAATTATATTAAGTTTTCCAAAAGAACTTTATGCTGTGGATAAATTCTTAAATGATAATGTTAAAACTAAAGAAGACGCTATTGAAGGCGCTAAATACATAATCGCAGAGTATATAAGTGATAATGCTTATTATAGAAAATGGATAAGAAATGATATATATAATAACTCTAAAATAGTTACTAAGAAAAAGAAAAATGTCGTTGATGAGAAAAAAGTTTATGAAATGTATTATGATTATTCTGAAGATGTTAAATATATGAAACCACATAGGGTACTTGCTGTAAATAGAGGAGAAAAAGAGGGAGTACTAAGTGTTTCACTAGAATATAATAAAGAATATATTTATAATTATTTAGAGAAGAAACTTATAAAAGATGAGAATTCTGAATGCGCAACATATGTAAAAGATGCAATAGTTGATTCGTATAAAAGATTAATTGGACCAAGTGTTGAAAGAGAAATTAGAAGTGAACTTACTGAAAAAAGTGAAGAAGGAGCAATAGAAGTATTTGCTAAAAACTTAGAAAATTATTTACTTACTCCTCCAATGAAAGATAAAATGATATTAGGTTTAGATCCAGCATATAGAACAGGTTGTAAACTTGCTGTTATAGATTATACTGGTCAAATGCTTGATATAAAGGTAATATATCCACATGAACCTAAGAATGATTTTGAAGGCAGTAAAAAAATTGTACTTGATTTAATAGATAAATATAATATTGATGTAATAGCAATCGGTAATGGTACCGCATCAAGAGAAAGTGAAACATTTATCGCAAATGTTATAAAAGATGCAAAAAGAAGCGTAAGTTATATTATAGTTAATGAGGCTGGAGCGAGCGTATATTCAGCAAGTAAACTTGCAATAGAAGAATTTCCTAATTTACACGTTGAAGAAAGAAGCGCAATATCAATTGCAAGAAGACTTCAAGATCCACTTAGTGAACTTGTTAAAATTGATTCGAAGTCAATAGGTGTTGGGCAATATCAACATGATGTAAAAGAAAAAAATTTAAATGAAGCACTTGACTTTGTTGTTAGTAAATCAGTTAATAATGTTGGTGTTAATATAAATACAGCTAGTGCATCAATACTTAAATATATATCAGGGTTAACTAAAAAATCTATTGAAAAAATAATAGATTTTAGAAATAAAAATGGTAGATTTAATTCTAGAAATGAACTTATAGATAATAAGATATTAAGTGCTAAAGTATATGAACAATCAATAGGATTTATGAGAGTACTAGATGGATCTAATCCACTTGATAAAACAAGTATTCATCCTGAAAGTTATGATAAAACAACTAAACTTCTTGAAAGTATTGGTATGAATTATGATAGTCTTGGAACAGAAGAACTTGTAAAAAAATTGGATAATATTGATATAGATGATTATTCTAAAAAAATTGATATAGATATTTATACACTTGAGGATATTATAAATTCACTTAAGAAACCTAATAGAGATCCAAGAGATGATTTTGATAAACCTATTTTAAAAAGTGATGTTCTTCATATAGAAGATTTAAAAAAAGGAATGGAACTTGAAGGTACAGTTAGAAATGTAGTAGACTTTGGTGCATTTATTGATATTGGAATTAAAAATGATGGGCTTGTTCATATTTCAAAGATTACAGATAGATATATAAAACATCCATCAGAAGTATTAAGTGTCGGTGATATTGTAACTTGTTATGTTGATGAAGTATTTTTGGATAAAGGAAAAGTTGCACTTTCTTTAATAAAAAATGAAAAATAAAATTTTTTGTTCAAAATAAAAAAATTTGTTATATAATATAGTGTATAATATTATAAATTGACAGGGGAGATATAATATGATGATAAATGATTTGTATGAACAATTAGCAGAATTAGATAAAGAAATAAGTATTATTGAAAATAGAAAGAAAAATTATTTTTTTGATAATGTTGATATTAAAGATAAGGAAGGAAGCGTAGAATTACCTCTTATTGCAACTAATAAATCTAGTGATTATGAAAAATTAACACATGAAATAAAGTCTATACAGATGCAAATATATATGCTTACAAAACAACTTGATGTATCAGAATTTAAAGGTGACATATTAGAAAAGATAAATATATTAAAACAAAAACTTGTGATGATTGATGGTGATCCTAAAATATATCTTAGATTTAAAGAATATGAATGTTGTAATTATTCTAGTGTGAAGGATAGAAAAGTTGTAAGTGAATTAAAAATTATGGATAAAGAATTAGCAAAAAAACAAAAATTAAGAGAAAAAATATTGTTTCAAATAAGAAAAATATCTAAACAAAATGAAGAAAAAAAGTTAGTTAATCATAATAATAAATAAAAATTTAAATTAATACTTGACAAAGAAAATAAAAATAAGTATACTTAAAGAGTACTTGTTTTTAGCGCAGGTGTAGTTTAATGGTAGAACCTCAGCCTTCCAAGCTGACTACGGGAGTTCGATTCTCCTCACCTGCTCCATATGAATTTTACAGACTATGAAAAGGTCTGTTTTTTTATACATTTTTCCCGTAGTCAGTTTGGAAGTTAAAAACAAAAAAATTATTTTATAGAAAAAATACTAATCTTTGATAGTATCTTTTACTTTATTATTCATGCATTCAATTATATCATCGGCGAGGTTATACCATTTCACTTGTACGCAAAATCTTTTTTTCTCATATTTTTCATTGTGATTTAAACATCTGTCCATAGGTTGAATACTTAAAGGCCCGAAATGTACTCCTGTAGAATATATATCTTTTTTAGATAAAATAATATTTATAATATCTTCTTTTTTTATCCACAAGAAATCATTTTTTGTTCCAAATATTATTGCATCTATATTTTTATCACTCATTTTTCCTCTTATAACGAATCTATAAATGGCTTTTAATAGAATTTGTTTTTTATTTAATTCTTTATTCAAATTATCTATTTCTTCTTGGTGTGTTTGCTTATACTCATTTGCTGATAATCTATTTATTCCAGAACCATTTGTTGTTCCGTCTGCATAATGATATTTTAGATATTCAATAACTGAATTTCTACTAATATTATTTTCAATAAGAAAGTGTATAAAACTTGATATACCTTCAACATGTACAGAATTTTTTATTCCTTTTTTTATACTTATTTTCTTTTTAATTTTATTTTTTTCAATTATGATATCATATTTCTTTTTTGTATGATCAACTACACATTTTAGTATATCGTTCTCATTAACATTTCTGTACAAATCTTCTATGAACGCTCTATACATTGGGTTTAACTCATATACCTTTTTATTGTTTAATTTATTACATATGTCATATTCATTTTTAAAACCGCTTATATTGTCGTTAAGATTAATAAAAATCACCTCCTATACTTATATTCTCTTTTTTTTATGTTAATTCCCCTAAAAAAATATAATTTTTTCCTTTTATAGATAAAATGTTTATTTATATGAATTATGATATATTGATAAAAATAAAAAAATGATGTAATATTATTATAGGTGATGTAAAGATGTTAAATAAATTAATGATAGCAGGTATAATTTTTGTAATTTTAATCATATTAATTATTGTTTTAATAGTTGTTTCAAAAAACAAAAATAAAAACAAAGCTAATAATGAGCCTGAAGCAAGTATATTAGATGTAGATGAAGTTGGTGTTCCAAATACTTCTGAATTAAAAGATTTCTCATATGGTTATGAAAAAGAAGAAACAATTGTTATGAATCCTATTACTGAAAATAATATTGAAAATGAAGAAGAAAAGAACAATAAAGAAGAGAGTGAAGATAATGAATAATAGAGGTGTTATAACCCGTGGTATGGTATTACTTGCGAGTATTATACTTTTTGCAGTAATTGGTACAGTAATTGCGATTATGGTTGGAAAAAATAAAAGTGATGATAAATATAAGTTATTTGAAAATGAACTTGTAACTGGTGCTCAAAATTATTTTATTATAAAAAATATGGATATTGATGAAGGCGAAGAAAAAAGAATTAATATGAGTGATCTTGCTAAAAATAACTTAATATATAATGATTTAAAAGATAAATGTAATGGATATGTATTAGTTTCAAATGAAAAAGATATATCTACAGATGATTATAATATAGAATATAGAGCTTATATAAAATGTGGTAATAGATATATGACAGTTAATTATAGTGAATATTAAAATAAGTAAAATGGTTTACTTATTTTTTCTTTATATGCTATAATATATTTATGAATATGGAGGATAAATATGGAAGAGACAAAATGGTTAACTAAGGGAAAAATAATAACTATTGTTGTAATAATTCTTGCAATTGGTGCAACTGTTGCAGGTATTTTAATACATAAAAATAATGTAAAGAAGGATTATGCAAAATTTGAAAAACAATTAGAATATGCTGCTCCAAACTATTTGTTAAAAGAAAAAATTAAATTAAAGGAATATGAATGGAGAGAAATAAATATAACTGATATCTTAAAACAAAAGTTAGTTATTAATAAAAAATCATCTAATTGTGATGGATATGTAATAGCAGAAGCTTTGAAAGATAATACTATTGATTTAGAAGAGCAAATGAATCCTGATTTATCAGAAGGTGATAGTGAAGATTCAAAAATAACTAAAGAAGATGAGGGTAAAATAAGTACAAATATTACATATAAGGCATATATAACTTGTAAAAAAATATATACTACTAAAGGTTATGGAACAAAACCAGATAGTAATAAGAAAAATACAGAAGAAACTCAAACTCAAAATGATACTGAAAAACCTTCAATAGAATTATTTGGCGATGCTACAATTAATATTAATGTTGGCGATAGTTATAATGAACTTGGAGCTGTTGCTATGGATAATGTTGACGGTGATATTACTAATAAAATAAAAATATCAGGTAAAGTTGATACTACAAAAGCTGGTGAATATACTATAAAATATACAGTACAAGATAAAGCAGGTAATAAGTCTAGTGTTGAAAGAAAAGTAGTAGTAAATGAAAAAAAGGAAGAACCTCCTATAGAAACACCATCTGAAAAACCAAATAATAATAACAATAATAATAACAATAATAATAACAATAATAATACAAATATACCAACAATAGATACAACATCACCAATAATAACATTTAATGACAATAGTCTTTATCAAACAATATGCACAGGTAATAGCGTAAATACTAGTACTACAGGTCCTTATGGATTTGTTGCTAGAGATAATATTGATGGAATAATTACATCAAAAGTAAATATATCAGGTGATACTGATGTTATAAATACACCTGGAGTATATACAATATATTATAGTGTATCAGATAATGCAGGAAATTATACTGAAGCAACAAAACAATTCACAGTAAAAAATTGTGGTAATACACTTCCTGATACTAATACTACAATACAAATTAGTAGTCTTAGAATAACTCCAAATAATAGAACAATAAATATATCACAAACAGTACAAATAAATGTTACTATATATCCTGGAAACGCAACAAATAAAACAATTAGTTATTCTTCATCAAATCCAAGTGTTGCAACTATTTCATCAAATGGTGTAGTAACTGGAGTATCTTCTGGTACAACTATAATAACAGCCACTTCATCAAATGGTAAAACAGCAAAATGTACTATAAAGGTAAATTAAAGAATCTATATGGTTCTTTTTTTTTCTATGTTTATGTGTTATAATTTCTGTAAGAGGGTAGAAAATGAAAACAATAAAAGATACAGATATAAAAAATAAAACAGTATTAATTAGGTGTGATTTAAATGTACCAATAAAAGATGGTAAAATAGAAGATGATAATAGGATAGTTAAAAGTTTAAAAACAATTAATTATGCATTAAATCGCGCAAAACATGTAATAATAATGTCACATTTAGGAAGAATAAAAAATGAAGAAGATAAAAGGAAAAATTCTTTAAAAATAGTTTGTGATAGACTATCAGATTTATTAGGTGAAAAAGTGTATTTTTGTACATATGATGAAGATATTAAAAATGTAGTTCAAAATAATAAAATTGTAATGCTTGAAAATGTAAGATATTTTGATTTAGATGGTAAAAAGGAAAGTAACAATGATGAAGAACTTTCGAAATTCTATGCAACACTTGCAGATGTTTATATTAATGATGCATTTGGAGTATCACATAGAAGAGCAGCATCTACTACCGGTGTATCAAAATATTTAGAGAGCGCAGTTGGATTTTTAGTGGAAGAAGAAATTAATAAATTAAGTATTTTATTAAATAATCCAGAAAAACCTTTTTGTATTATATTGGGTGGCGCAAAAGTATCTGATAAAATTGGTATTATATCTAATTTAATAGAAAAAGTAGACAATATTATAATAGTAGGAGCAATGGCATTTACATTCTTAAAAGCAAAAGGAATGAATATTGGTAAATCACTTGTTGATGAAGAAAATATTGAATATTCAAAGAATTTACTAAATAAATATTTGGATAAAATAATTTTACCTGTAGATGTGTATGTATCTGATAAGATTGATAGTAATAGTAAAACTTTAAAAAATATTACTGAAATTACTAATGATGATATAGCATTTGATATAGGCCCAAAAACAATAGAAAATATAGATAATGTTTTAAAACAAACTAAAACAGTATTTTTAAATGGTCCTGCAGGTGCATTTGAATATGATAACTTTTCATATGGTACAAAAGAAGTATTAAAGTCACTAAAAAATAGTAGTGCAAAAGTTATAATAGGTGGTGGAGATTCAGCGTCAGCTGCTATAAAGTTTGGATATAAAAATTCTTTTTATCATATTTCAACAGGTGGAGGAGCATCTTTAGAATTTTTATCTGGCAAAGATATGCCTGGATTTGAAAATATAGGAGAATAATATGAAAAAATATAAAACTAATATAATAATATTAATATTAATTTCAGTACTTATAATGTATTTAATAATGAAAGATGATTTTAGTAATATAATAGGTGCGATTAAAAATGTGGATGTAAAGTTTTTATTAATTGCGTTAATTCTTATGACTTTATATATTTTCTTTCAATCAATGTCACTTCATTTATATTTAAAATCTATAAAAAAGAATTATAAATTAAAAGACACATTTATTCTTATGTGTTCAGCACAATTTTTTAATGCAATTACACCTTTTTCATCAGGTGGACAACCATTTCAAATGTATTTACTAAAAAAACAAGGTATTAAAGTTACTGATTCAGGTAATGCTCTTTTACAGAACTTTTTTACATATCAATTAGCTCTTATTATAATGGGAACATTTGCAGTTATAACAAATAGTTTTCATCATATAATTCCATCAAGTAGTTTACTTAAAAATATTGTTTTAATTGGGTATATAGTTAATATTATTGTACTTGTTTTATTATTCCTACTTGGAAGAGCTAAAAATCTTAATACGAAGGTATTTAATAAGATATTTAATTTTGTATTTGGTTTTAAATTTATTAAAAATAGAGAACATTTAAAAGAAGTGGCATCGAAAAAAATAGATGAATTTTATAACAGTAGTGTATATTTTAAAGATAATAAATTTATATTAGTTAAATCAACATTTTATAATATAATTGGTCTTATTATGTTTTATTTAATACCATTATTTATATTCTATAGTATTGGTAAATATAATTTAGTAAGTATACTTGATTCAATTGTATGTACAAGTTATACATGTTTTGTTGGATCATTTGTACCTATTCCAGGCGGAACTGGAGGTCTTGAATACGCATTTATGGAATTCTTTAAAGGATTTTCATCTAAAACCATAATATCAGTAAGTATGATTTTATGGAGATTTATGACGTATTATTTACCAATGATATTAGGTGCAGTATCTATTTTATTTATAAAAAATAGAAAAGAGGAGTTAAAAGAATGAGAGTAGGAATATTTACAGAATCATATCCACCTTTAGTAAATGGAGTATCAACAAGTATATTAATGCTTCAAAATGCTTTAGAAAAACTTGGACATGAGGTATTTATAGTCACTGTAAGTGATGACAAAAAGAATTATACACTTGAAGATGATGGACATATATTAAGGCTACCATCAATGAATCTTGCAAATTGTTATGATTATAAATTTACTAGTGTGTATCCTATTAAAGCTGTTAATATGATTAAAAAAATGAATTTAGATGTTATTCATTCAAATGTAGAATTTACTATTGGAATATTTGCAAGGGTAGTATCTGAACAATTAGGTATTCCTCTTGTTCATACATATCATACTAATTGGGAAGATTATACACATTATATTACAAAAAATAAAAAGATATTAGATGATATATGTAAAAAATTATTAAAATATTTGGTAGTATTTTTTGAAGATAAAACTGTAACTGAATTAATTGTGCCATCTAATAAAATATATAATATATTTAAAGATAAATATAAATTTACTAAAAATATTCATATAATTCAAACGGGAATAGAAACAAGTAAATTTTATAAAGAAAACTTTAGTTCAAAAGATATAAATAATTTAAAGAAAAAATATGGCATAAAGAAAAAAGACTTTGTCGTAATGACAGTATCAAGACTTGCTAAAGAAAAGAGTGTAGACAGATTAATAAATAATCAAAAAGAATTACTAAAGAGATATCCTAATATGAAATTATTAATAGTTGGTGATGGACCGGATATTGATAAATTAAAAATGCAGGCATGTTCTTTAAATATAAGTAATAATGTTATTTTTACAGGAAAAGTACCATTAGAAGAAATACCAATATATTATCAATTGGGAGATGTATTTGTTACAGCATCCAAGTCTGAAACACAAGGATTAACTGTTGTAGAAGCAATATCATCATCACTTCCTGTAGTTGCTGTTAAAGATGATAGTTTTGTTAATAGTGTTATTGATGATTTTAATGGTTATGTATTTACTTCTGATGAAAAATATATCGAATCTATATTAAAATTATATGAAAATAATGATATATATAATAGATTATCTAATCAATCTAGGATACTATCATCTGATTTTTCATCAGAGTATTTTGCACTTAAGGTTTTAAAGGTATATGAAACTGCGATAGAAAATTATAAAAAAGATAATAAAAAAGTTATCAACAGGATAAAGAAAAAAATTACTGCAAAGAAGTATAAGATATAAATATCGGTTAAATCCGATATTTTTTTTCAAAATATAGTCAAAAAATGTAAATTTATATTAGAAAATTATTAACTATAAGTTATTTTATCTTGTCTTTCGACAAATTTCGACAAAATTAGATTAAAGAAGCTAATAATATTACTAGCATTTGTAAAAAAATTGTTGTATAATTGAAAAGTATCAAAAAATAGAGAGGATAAAGAATATGAGAAAACAAAGACTTTTAGTTGTTGATGATAATTTAAGTTTAATACACATGATAAGGGAACATGCTAATAGTAGTAATAATATGGAAGTAGTCTATGAAGCACATGATGGTGAAGAAGGCTTAATAATGATTAAAGACCATGTTAATGATGTTGATTTAGTATTATTAGATTTAATTATGCCAAACAAAGATGGTATATATGTTTTGGACAAAATAAAGGAAGAAGGCTTAAATGTTAATGTTATTGTAATAACTTCATTCAATGCTGATGAGATGATAAAAAGAGTATCAACATATAATATTAAATATTTTTTACTTAAACCATTTGATTTTAATGATTTAGAGCAAAGAGTATTAGAAGCAACAAATCAAGTTGAAGTGAAAACAGGTCAATGTTTATATGAAAATGAGTTAAAGATATCTGTTACAAAATTACTTCATGAACTTGGAGTACCATCACATATAAAAGGATACCAATATATAAGAGAAGGTATATTACTTTTATATAATAATCCTGATATAGTTGGAGGAATAACTAAAGAGTTATATCCAGAAATAGCAAGTAGATTTAATACATCTGTATCAAGAGTTGAAAGAGCAATAAGACATGCTATTGAAGTAAGTTGGAACAGAGGAAATTTAGATCTTATGGAAGAAGTATTCGGTCATAGTGTAGATTATGATAAGGCAAAACCTACAAACAGTGAATTCATTGTAACAGTCGCTGATAAACTAAAATTAGAATTTAATGTAGTAAAAGCATAATTAAGATTACTTCTTAATTTTTTTCTTTTATTTGATACTTTTTTGTCATAATTTGAAAAAAAACTTTATTAATATTTAAAAGTTTGATATAATGAAACATGATAGAGTAGGTGTGATATGAACATAAAAAAAATATTAATAGTTTTAATATGTATATTTGCATTTACAGGTTGTAAGATAGAAAATATAAGCAGTAATGATATAGAAAAGAATGTTGATATAATTCTTAGTAAGAAGATATCTAATTCAAATAAAGATGCGATTGGATATCAATATTATTTACCTAGTAATATGTCTATTAAAAGTGTAAAAGATTTTAATCAAGAATTATATACTGAAGGTAATACATTTTACTTATATGCTGATATAGTTAGTTATTATCATAAAGTAAAAAATACTTACAAAGTTGATAAAAATGCATATATATCAAAAAAACTTGAATTTGGTTCTAAAACAGGATATTTAGAAGTAAATAAGGTAAAAGATAAATATTATATTGAAATGATGTTTAATTATGCTAAAGTAGAAGCATATGTACCAAAATATGATTTGATTGATTCTATCTCTAATATTTCTTACGTTTTATCTAGTATAAAATATAACGATAATATAGTAGAAACAATACTTGGAGATAGTAAATATGACCTAGGAGAAAATGAAACCTATAATATCTTTAAAACAAAAAAGAAAACAGATGGAAATTTCTTAGATTGGGTTAATGAATATGACACGTATAGTGGAAATAATTCATCTTTAGAAGGCTTAATTGAAAAAGATGAAATAACTTCTGATGAAGAGTAGGAGGAAATATGGGATTACTTGATAAAGTTAAAAACTTTTTCTATGACGAAGAAGATGCTGAAGATTTTGAACCAGTTGTAGAAAAAAAGAAAGAGTCAAAACATAGAAATATAGAAAAAGAAGAAAGAACTGAAGTAAAAAAAAGAGAAGATGTTCATAAAAGATATGATGCAGATGATATATCAGAAAGAGATTTATTTAAAGCAGAAAGAACATTTAATTTTCCTATGGATTTAGATGACACTCTTTATGAAAAAACAATAGAAATAAATAAAAAGAGTGAAGTAAAAGAAAAACCAAAAGAAGAAATAAAAGTTAATACATATAGATCTGTAACCTCATATCAAAATAAAGACTATCGTAAGGATACTCAAAAGGAACAAGAAGAAGCTAAAAAATTTAGACCAACGCCTATTATTTCACCTATATATGGAGTTTTAGATAAGAACTATAAAAAAGAAGATACATTAATAGATAGTACAAGAGAGTTTAATGTGACTAAGAAATTAGATTATGATACAGTAATGAGAAAAGCATATGCTCAAACTGAGGGAATAAATAAAGAAGAAGATAATAAAGGTATATTTTTTAATCTAAATGAAGAAAAAACAGATGAAATAAATAACGAAGATGATAATGAAGTTAAAATAATATATAATGATGTATCGTTCGATGAAAATATGGATAATACTAATAAAGAGAGTATAGATAATAAAGAAACTTCAATTGATGAAGATAATATCCTATCAGAAACTAAAGAACAAGACTTATTTAATTTAATTGATGATATGTATAGTTCAGATGATGAAGATGAGGAGGATGATGAATAATGGTAGAATTTTTAGATGAATTTTTACCGATTGTTATTTATATACTTTTAGTGGTATTGTTAATATTATTAATAATGATTTCTTATAAAGTTATAAAAACTATGGATAAGGTTAAAATAATTGTTGATAATGTTGATGATAAAGTACAATCATTAAATGGTATATTTGCTACTATAGATAGATTTAGTAATGGATTTTCTGTAGTAGGAGATAGATTTATTGATTTTATAGTTGGTATTTTTACTAAACTATTTTCACATAAGAAAAGTAAGAAAGAGGAGGAAGAAGATAATGAGTAAGAAAGGTACAGGAAAATTAGTTTTAGGAGCAAGTTTAGGAGCAGGTTTAGCGCTTTTATTCGCACCAAAGAAAGGTTCTGAATTAAGAGAAGATCTTAAAAATAGAATAAATGATTTAGTAAACAGAGCTAAAGAAGTAGATGTAAAAGAAGTACAAGAAAACTTAGAAAATAAGATAGAAGAAATAAAAAAGGAAATAGAAGATCTAGATAAAGAAAAGGTTAAAAAAATCGCTGAAAAAAAAGCAAAAGAGTTAAAGAAAAAAACTGAAGAATTAGTTGAATATGCAAAAGAAAAAGGTACACCAGTACTTGAAAAGGCTGCTAAAGAAGTAAAAAAACAAGCTGCTAATGTATGTAAAGAAGTACTTAATAAATTAGAAGAAAATAACGATTAGTTGTCGTTATTTTTTTATAAAAATATAAAATATATGTTTTATATTTTTTCATTTTAGTTTATAATTGTATATAGTATAGAACGGAGTTGTAGTTATGAATTTAGAAAATATTGGAATATCATATAATGCTAGTTATTTGCTTCAAGGAAATCAGATTGAAAGATGTAAAAAATCAATTGATTTAAATGCTAAAGTTACAGAATTATTATTAAGAACTGATAAAAAAGACTGTGATATTGATAATATTAAAAAGGTATATAAAGGAAAAGTATTATTTCATGTTCCAGCAATAAATCCTGATTTAGCAAATTTAAAATCAGTAAATGAATTAGTAAGAACACTTTCAGAAAATGGTATAAAAATGATTACTATTAATGCATCAAATTTGTCGCTAGATTTATTTGAATGGTCAACATTAGAAGAGCAAAAAAAGTATTTTTTAAATATTGTAACAGCTATCGCAACACTTGCATCTAATAAAATAGAAGTTGCAATAGATAATTTAAAACGTAATGAAAGTAATACAATGTTTGGTTCTGATATAGCTCAAGTAACAGATATAATTGTATATTCTAGAAAAATGCTTGTAAAAGATTTTGGCTTTAAAGAGGATGTAGCAGAAAAATATATAGGACTTTCTTTAAATATAGATAATATTGATGTTAGTTCAGCAAAAGAAAGTTTAAATAATTGGTTTGAAGTATTTAATAATTCAATAAAATGTATAAAAGTTAGTAATTTAGATAATGAAGAAAACATTAAATTCCTTACTGATATATGTAAAAAAAATAATTATGTAGTACTTTTGAAAACTGAATCTGATCTTGATGAAGTAGATGAACAATATGTTTCACTTCTTAACTTAATGGGTGTAGATGTAAATATTACAAAAGAAAACTCAAAAAAAACGAAAATAAAGGATATTTCAAAAAATAATAAGAAAATAACTAATATGATAATAGCATTAATGATAATAACAACAGTAATTATATTATGCATGATGTTTATACTAGAACTACGTTAATAATTTGACTATAAGTACAAAATATGGTATCATTAATTTGCTTCGCTTGAAACAAATGAGGTGAAAAAGAGTGAATGTATTTAAATATATAAATGAAAAAGTAATGACTGTATTTACATGTTCAATGCTTACATTATTTGCTTTTTCAAGCTTTTTATCAAATATAGATAAAGAGTCTTTAAAAAATATTTTTTCTTCTGTCAATATGACTCAAGAAGAAGAGATTATAAAAATTGATTCAATTGCTGAATTAAAAAAAGAAGGAAATGTAACAAAAAAAGTAATTGTATATGATGGAATGACAATGAGTGAACTTACTGAAAAATTAAATAGATCATTAAAATCTACAATTGCAGGTAAGGGTGATGTATTTGCATCATACTCTTTAGAAAGAGGTGTAGATCCATACTTAGCTGTTAGTATAATGCTTTTAGAAACAGGTTGTAATTGGTCTTGTAGTTCGCTTATGAGAAAATGTAATAATGTTGGTGGACAAAAAGGATCGCCATCCTGTGATGGAGGTTCATATAGAGCTTATCCAAGTTTAGATGAGGGTATAAAAGGCTTTATTGATAATATTGCTGATAACTATTATGCATATGGTTTAACAACTCCAGAAGCAATGAATAAAAAATATGCTGAAAGTAATATGTGGGCTATTAAAGTTAATAATTATATATCGTCAGTAAAAGCAAAATAATCACTAATTTTAGTGATTTTTTTATATATAAAATAGTGTAAAAATTAACTTGACAAAACACTTCCGGGGGGGGGTATACTTAGAGTAATAAGTATAGTATGAGGGAGTAAAGATATATGAAAATAAATAATAAAGGATATGCAAGCACAATAATAATGTTCAGTATTTTGACATTATTTTTAATAAGTATGTTAATGCTAGTTAAAACAATGAGTAATTCTAGTACGCTGAATAAAAAAATAACAGAAAAAGTAGTAGATAATATAAATTATGATGCATCAGGAACAGTTCAAGATCAAATTGCTGAACTAAATACAACAATTACTAGTATGCAAAATCAAATAGATAATATAAAAGGAGAAGTAATAAATGAGATATATCCAGTAGGAAGTATATATATGAGTACAGAAGATGACACAATAGAAAAAGTACAAACTAAATTTGGTGGAACATGGGAAAAGTATGCTCAAGGTAGGACATTAATAGGAGAAGGAACAAGTACTGATAGTAATGGACTTGTTCAAACTTTTAAAGCAAATGATTCTGGGGGATCAATGTCCAAATCTGGAAATTATACACCAAGTGGTTCAATTTCTAATTATAATGGAAAATCAGGTGATACGGCATTATCAATTGAACAAACTCCAGCAGGTCTTGCTAGAATTACCTACAATTCATCAAACAATTGGTCTTTGGGTGTTTGGGCCAGTTATGGTAATGGATATACTGTTACAATGAAAGATCAAGCAGGGTACGGCTCATATGGATCGGGTCATAATCATACTATAAATCATTCTCATATATTTACAGGAATAAAATCATCTATTTCTGTTGCAGGTCTTGATCCATATGTAGTAACATATATGTATAGAAAAATAAGTAACTAAAATTATAATAATTTGATATTATTTCTTAAAATTTGCATTATTTCAAAAAATATGTATAATATGTGTAGTTTTTTTAAAACATGTAATAAAAAAAGGAAAAGGGGCAGTAAAATGGAAGAAATTAATATCAAAGATTTTTTACTTTATTTAAAAAAATATATATTTATAATAGTTATTTTAACTTTTTTGTTAGTATTTATGGTTACAATATATGACAATAATTTTAAGGTACCATTATATAAGGCTTATACTACAGTTGTGCTTGCTAAATCTAATGAACAAAGTTCTACAATAACACAAAACGATATTGTGTTAAATCAAAAACTTGTTACAACATATACTGAGATTGTTAAAAGTGAATTGGTTTTAGAACAGGTCATTAAAAATGAAAAATTATCATATAATGCAGAAGAATTATCTAAAAAAGTAAGTGTTGAGGCAATTCAGGATACTGAAATTTTGAAAATATCTGTTCAAGATAAAAATCCTAAAGAGGCATCAAAAATAGCTAATTCAATTGCAAAAGTATTTAATATTGAAGTTTCTAAAATATATAAACTAGATAATATAAGTGTAATAGATAAAGCAAAAGTTCCAAAAGAAGTGTGTAATGATACTTTTATTAGAGATATTATTATATCTATATTTATTGGAATATTTGGTAGTATAGCTATTATATTCATTATATATTATTTTGATGATTCAATAAAATTATCAGATGATTTAGAAGAACAAATTGGAATGCCTGTGGTTGCAAAAATATTTAGGAGTGACGCAAAAGGTATAGATAAGCATTCAAAAGTAGAACTAATTTTGAATAAGTATCCAAAAGCATTAGTAAGTGAGAGTGTTAAAACTCTTAGAACAAATTTACAATTTTCATCAATTGATAATGAACTTAAAACAATATTGGTAACAAGTTCTATTCCTGGAGAAGGTAAAAGTTTTATAAGTGCAAATTTAGCATTAGCGTTTGCTCAAACAGGTAAAAGGGTATTAATTGTGGATTGTGATATGAGAAAAGGTAGACAACACAAAATTTTCGATGTATCTAATTCAAAGGGATTATCTAATTTATTAATTGATAACATTAATAATATAAGTGAATATGTACATAAAACAAGTGTTAAGGATGTGTTTTTAATAACTAGAGGAATGTGTCCACCAAATCCAAGTGAACTTTTAAACTCAGAAAAAAATAAAAATTTAGTTAATTTATTAAAAAACAAGTTTGATATAGTAATATTTGATGGTGTACCATGTAACGGATTACCTGATTCAATAATTATGTCTACTTTAGTGGATAAGGTATTAATTGTAAGTTCAGATTCAATGACACCAAAAAATGTACTTGATACAACAATAAAATCATTACAAAAAGTAAATGCTCCAATTGCGGGTTGTGTACTTAATAATGTTAGTACTAAAAACGGTAAGTATGGCAAATATTATAATTATTATGGATCTAAAGAAGAAAAATAAAAGTAAGGTATAATTTTAAAAAACAAAAATTATATCTTTTTTTTACCTTTAAAATATAGACTAAAATAAAATAAAATGGTATTATAATATATATATAATAGGAAGGGTAGAATGAGTATGAGTGATTTTTTAGTGAATATTGATGGAATTGATAAAACAGCACATATAGTAACAAGATTAGAAGTAACTGGAACAGGTGTTGAATATATTTATTATAATGTTGACGGTGAAAAAGATGAAAATGGAGATTTATATTTATTTACATCAAGAGTAAAGAGTAATGAAGATGGTACAGATGAAATAATTGAAATTGAAAATGAAGATGAGAAAAAAATAGCATTTGAAATTTTTTCTAAAGCATACAAGGAGTTACAAGAATAGGAGGTTAATATGAAATCTAGTTATGAAGAAAATTATAAAGCATTACAAACAATTAATTTAGAAGTTGATAAATTAAAAGAAGAATTAGATAAATTAAATGAATCTATTGATTATATAAAAACTAATTATCCTGATGGAACTATATATGATCTTTTAAGCTCTGATAAATCTATAGAAGATTATAAGGCAAATGTAATAAAATTAAAAAAAGAAGAACAAGAAAGAATAGAGAAAAATGCAGAATATAATGAAAAATTAAAAGAACAGGAAATGTTACAAGCATTAGTAGATAATTATAATAAACAAATTAGTGAAAGAAAATTAGAAGAGGAAAGAAAAGCTCAAGAATTAGAGGATGCAAAACAAAATTTTAAGACATATTTTGAAAAAACAATGTCTAAACCTGGTCTTTTAAAAGAAAAAGTTGCTTCAAAGTTATTAAATGATATCCTTTATTCTAAATGTTTATCTGAACAAGAAAAATCAGAATACAGAAGTGAAGTTAATAAAAGATTAAAAGAAAATGAAGAAATATTAATAAAAGAACCAAAGGTAAAAGCAGAGAAAAAACACATTATTAAAAATAAATTTAAATGCGTTGTCGCAAAAGGTAAAGAAGTAACAGTTAATACAATGAAAAATGTCTTTAACAAATCAATTGGTAAAGTTGTTAATGGCGCAAAAGGAATATATCAAAGATTAGTAACAAAAAGTATTCAAGAAGAGTTAGACTATTCTTTCGGATATATTGAAAGTTTAATGAATCAAATGGAACAAATGAATGCTAAATATCAAGAAGAAATTAGTAATTTAAAAGAAAATATAAGTAACTTAGAAAATCATATATCAAGACAAGAGGATTTAAACTCAGCGTTTGATATAGATTTAAATGCTAACAAAAATAAATCAAAAGGTTATACTGATGAAGAAATTATGGATGAAATGTCTAAAGCATCAATATATGCACAAGAAGAACAAAATAAAAAAGAACCTGAATCTAAGAATGATTCGGCAAAATATATTACAAAACAAGAAAATCCAGAATTTGATATTGATATAAATAATTTGAAAAAAGGTAATGTAAATGAGAATATTTTTGATTTTATGACTAAATCAGCTTTTGATATGCAAAAGGAGCAAAATAAAAAAGAACAAATAGACAAATATGAAAAAATGAATAATGAAGTATATACTGGTGAAGTATTACCTGTTGATTCAGAAGAAGTAAAAAATGCAATAGATATAGATGCAGAAAAGTCTGCAAAGGCATATTATGAACATAAAAAGAAAGAAGAAGAAATCAATAGATTAAAAGCACAAAGAAATATGTATGTTCAAATGATTCCAACTGAAAATAATAATCGTAGTATGGGTATGTAATAAAAAAGGAGAATAAAAATGGGAGATAAATTTGAAGTAGAACTTGCAAATGGTAATAAAAAGGAAGCAACATTAATTACAAGAGTAAAACCAGAGGGCAAGGATATTGAATATATTTATTATTTTATAGAAGATGAAGAAGATAGTAATAATGTTGCAATATACGCATCAAAAGTAGTAAAAGAAGATAATAAAAATGTAATGAAAGATTTGGAAAATGAAGATGAAAGACAAGAAGCATATAAGATTTTTTCTGAAACATATAAATCTTTAAGGGAACAAGGAAAATAATAAAATAAGAGGTGAAAACATGGGAGTTACTAATTTATCTAAAGATGATTTGGAAGTTATGTTACAGTTATATGATTCATTAGTGGATGTTTTACAAAAAGAAAATGAAATTGGAAAAATGATATCAGAACAAGAAAATAATCATGATAAGACTGAAAAGCAATTTTCTAATTTGGATAAACAATTTGAAGAATTAAATAATTCAGATAACATGACACTCGCAGGTGTAATGGAATGTAGAGACATAATTGTAAAAGCTATAAAAGGAAAAGATGAATTTAGTGAATTAATTCATCAATCTGGTATCTTATATTCTGAATACCATACTGTTACTGATGAAAGATTAAAATTAAGAAAAGAAATAGATGAATTGTTAAAAAAAGGTCAAGTTATGGAAAATAAAAAACATAATCAAGGTATAAATGTATCATCTTTAAATATGATTGTACATATAATAAATCCAAGTGCTAGTGAGTTTGTAAAAAAGTCTATTTCAGAAAATAGTAAAATCTCAGTATCAACTTATAATGTTGTTAATGATATAGCTAGAACTTATAGTAATTATGAAGAAGAAAGTGAAGTTGTTTTAAATAATTATGAAAAATTAATCGCACTATATAATCAAAGAAATAGAACAAAAGAAGAAGATGAAGCATTTTTAAGTAAATTACCTAAATTCTGTAAGAAAGATACTGCTATAATTAACAAAGAAGAGCCTGTTTTAGAAGAAAGTGCTAAGCAAACTGAAAATATTATTGAACCAAAGAAAACAGTAACTTTTGCAAATGATAATGTTCCACTTAATAATGAAGAAGTAAATCAAATAATATTAGATACTGATAGAAAAGCTGGTTTAGAAGAAAAAATTGAACCACCAAAGACTGATGAAGTTAATGAAGAAAATAAAAAAATCAATATTGATTCATTAAAATTAGATGAAGAAAAACCAAATTTAGATGTAGTAATTGAAAGTTTAACACCTGAAAAAAATAGTGATAATTTAAGTGGCAGTGATTTAGAAGATATTATATATATTAATGTTCCAGCAAATCCTACTAAAATAGCTAATTCATCAAAGCAAAAACAGGAAGTTATTCTTAATGTATGGAAAAAATATTATGTTAAAAAAACTATACTTAAACAAGGTGAAAAAAAGCAGAATGTAACAAGCGATAATATTGTTCCTTTAGATTCATTATTTTCTGTTCAAAATGATAAATTACAAGAAACTAAAGATGAACCTATTACTAATATTCAATCATTCCTTTCAAATGCAGCGTAATTTGCCTGCATTTCTTTTATTTTTCAAGGAAAAATACTAAAAAACTATTGTAAAATATTAAAAATAATGGTATCCTATATTTATAAGCATAGTATGCTTATTAATAAGTCAAAATACGGAGGTTTATAACATGACAAAAGCAGAATTAATCGAAGCAATGGCAGCTAAATCTGGATTAACAAAAGCAGATTCATCTCGTGCATTAGAAGCATTCATGAGTGCAGTTGCTGAAACATTACAAAAAGGAGAAAAAATCACATTAACTGGATTTGGTTCTTTCGGAGTATCTAGAAGAGAAGCTAGAGAAGGAAGAAATCCAAAAACTGGATTACCAGTTAAGATTGCTGCTAGAAATAGCGTTTCATTCAAAGCTGGAAGCAAATTAAAAGAATCAGTTAATAAATAATTAAAAAACCATTCATATTGAGTGGTTTTTCTTGTTTTATGGTATAATTTTTATGGTGATGTTATGTATAAGAATGCGATTAAAATATTAAATATATTAGAAAATAATGGATATAAGGCATATATTGTTGGTGGATATGTAAGAGATAAAATATTGAACGTAAAATCAAATGATATTGATATTATTACAAATGCATTACCAGATGAAGTTTGTAAGATATTTAATACAGAACATACAGATAATTTTGGATCTATAAAACTTAAATATAATAATTATATTTTTGAAGTAACTACATTTAGAAAAGAATACTATAAGAATAATGATAGAAGACCATACAAGGTAGAATATATTGATGATTTAAAAGAAGATTTGATGAGAAGAGATTTTACTATAAATTCTATTTGTATAGATAAAAATGGAATGTATATTGATTTACTTAATGGAATAAATGATATTAATAATAAAATAATTAGATGTATTGGAAACGCTAATACTAAAATAAATGATGATCCTTTAAGAATTTTAAGAGCAATTAGATTTTCATTAGTGTATGACTTTAATATTGAAGATAATTTAATGAATACCATTTATAATAATGTTGAAAAGATTAGGTATCTTTCTTTTGATAGAATAAGAAAAGAATTAGATATAATTTTTAATGCCGGTAAATCAAACAAACTATTAAATTTGATTAACTATACTAATATATTTAAAACTCTTGAAATAAAGCCTAAAAATAGTCTTATAGAGTGTTATAACTATTTGGGAATATGGGCGCAATTAGATTATTCAAATAAATATAATTTTACAAAAAAAGAATTTAAAATAATTATGGAGGTAAAAGAAATAATTAATAGTAAAACTATAGATAATTATGCATTATATAAATATAGTATGGATTCACTTTTAATTTCATCAAAAATATTAAAAATTGATGATATAGAAAAAAGATATTTAAATTTACCAATTCATAGTAGAAGTGATATAGATATAAAATATAATGAAATAAAAAAATACACAAATAGTAGTGATATAAATAAAATTTATGTAGATTTAGAAAAACAAATATTGTATAATAAATTAAAAAACAAAAATTTACTAATTAAAAAGTATTTAGAAGGAAGTGATAATTTTGAATAAAAATGTTATTGAAAAATTAATGCTTGTAAATAATCACATGATAATACCAAACTATTTAGTAAAATATTATAAAAAGTTTGATTTGGATATAAATGAGTTTATAATGCTTATATATTTTCTTAATAGTAATGAAAAACTTATTTTTGATAATAAAAAAATATCAAATGATTTATTTATGGAGCAAAATGAAGTCCTAGAAATAATAAATAGTTTAATTGAAAAACAATATATATCAATTGAAATGAATAAAAGTAATGGAATAATAGAAGAATATATATCATTAGATTTATTCTTTAAAAAAATAAATGCCTGTTTAATTGAAAATGATACAAATGATAATTCAAGTGACATATATTCAAAATTTGAAAAAGAATTTGGAAGAACACTATCACCTGTTGAATATGAAACAATTAGTAAATGGATAGAAAATAATATACCTTTAAACCTTATAGAAGCTGCATTAAAAGAAGCAATATTAAATGGTGTTAATAGTATAAGATATATAGATAAAATACTCTTTGAATGGAATAAAAAAGGATATAAAGATTCTACAGATATTATAAGAAAAAATAATAAAGAAGAGTATATAGAAGAAATATATGATTATGATTGGTTAAATGAATAAAGAAAAGACATATCAAAAGTGATATGTCTTATTTATTACTCTGTTACACTAGGAGTATCAGCTTCTGATACAGTAATTGTTCTAGCTACTGTTACAGATGCTCCATTATATGTAATTGTATATTTAAGAGTATATGTACCTGCCTTTGTAAATGTATATGTTTCTTTTTGTGCTTTACCACTTGTTCCAAGTTCTGGACACGAAACAGTTATTTTTGCATCTTTTGTTACATCAACACCATCACTTGATACTGATGTTATACCAGGATCCGTATATAAAACATTTACTTTTGCAGTATCTTTTAAATTACCTGCAAGAACATATGTAAGTAAACTTGTTGTTTTTTCAGGTTCACCTTTAACATCTATTGTTATACCTGAACTTTGTGTAACTTTAAGATTACTTAAAGTTGTTTTTACTATATACGTAACATTTTTATTTTGTTTAGTAGTTTTAAATGTTGTATTTGTAGTAAATCCAAGTGAATTAGTTACACCAGTCGAATTATCTTTTACAAATACTTCATAACCATATTCTCCTTGTGATGCTTTTCTTGCTGCTAGTTGTTCTTCTAAACTACTACCAAAGAAAGTTTTATAATTTTTTCTAAAATAATCATCAGTTAAATATTCAGGTTTATTTGCAGCAGTCCAAGAAAGTTCTATTTGATTTCCGTTTGTTTTAGCATTCAAACCTGATGCATTTGGAAGTGTACTGTATCTTGGTGATACTTCTGTTGGTTGTGTACCTTTTTTAAAATATTCAGTAACTTTCATATTATCAGGTGTATTAGCTGAAGGAAGCATAAGTGGTGATGTTTCCTTTTCAACAGTAACTTTCACAACACTGCTTGGTACTGTGAATTTTTTAGTTCCACTTCTATCTGAAATAGAAGATATTACTTGTCTAAATAGTTTACCACGAGCCGAATATCCATCATTACCTAAATAATATCCTTTTTCTGCTTTTGTATAACCATACCATAATGATACTGCATATTCAGGAGTATATCCTGTAACCCACATGTCCATATTTGCTGAAGATGGATAACCATATTTTCTTCTTGCTTCAGAATCAAACATTGATGTACCAGTTTTAGCAGCAAGTTGTACACCACTAACAGAACCACCTATGTTACCATATCCTGAAACTGCATATACAAGTGCATCAGTAATCATATATGCAGTAGAATCAGACATTACTTTTGATCTTTTATTTTTTAAACTTACAGTTTTATCAGAATCAATATATTCTATTTTATTAACAGTGTAAGGTTCAGTATAATAACCACCATTTGCAAATGCAGCATAAGCAGCAGCCATATCTTTTGGATTTGATCCACTAAATGCTCCAAGTGCATGTGCTTCATGAAGTCCACCATTACTATCTATTTCAGGTTTAATTCCAAGCTTTGTAACAAATTCTTTTATTTTTGAATTATCAACAGATTGGAATACTCTAAGTGCAGGAATATTTCTTGATGCTGCAAGAGCATATTTATATGTTAAAGTTCCTTTATAACCTCCATCTGCATTTTTTATCGCAACACCGCTTGAATATGAATGCGGTCCATCATACACTTGCGATGCAAGTCCGGCGTTAGTATATTCAAATGCTGGACCATAATCAAATAATGGTTTAGCACAAGATCCAATTTGTCTTGTAATATCAGTGGCGTAATTATATTGTCTTTCACCTTTTTGATTTCTTCCACCACCAGTTGCAACTAAAGCACCTGTATTAACATCAACAATAGCTATACCTGCTTGAACTTTATCATCTTTCCATTTCCATGTTTTACCATTCATTATATCGTTTAATGTTTTTTGTTTATCAGGATCTAGATTTGTATATATTTTCATACCTGTTGTATATGGACTCAATCCGGTTTTTTCTTCTACTTCTTTTACTACAACGTCTATATATGATTGATATTCATTTGATGATCCTTCTGGATTAGATTCTCTAAGTAAGCTTTCTACAGGTATACTTCTAGCATCATCTGCTTCTTCTTTAGTAATATATCCGTGTCTTTGCATCAAATATAAAACAGTATTTCTTCTTTCTTCTGCTTGTTTTGGGTGTTGATATGGGTTATATGAAGTAGGAGCTTGGAATAGTCCTGCTATTAGTGATGCTTCACTTAAATTTATATCAGAAACTGATTTACCAAAATATGTTTGACATGCTTGTTCAACACCATATGCATTATTTCCAAGGAAAGGAATATTTACATAGAATTCAATTATTTCTTCTTTTGAATAATTTTTTTCAAGTTTAAATATTGAAATATATATATCTGTAAATTTTCTTACTATTCCTTCAAAACCAGAATCTTCAACAGATGTATAGTTATTTTTTGAAACCTGCATTGTAAGTGTTGATCCACCACCAGCATTACCATGACCAGTAATTTTATTAACTACTTGTCCAGCAGATGCTTTTAAGAAACGAGGTAAATCAAAACCATTGTGTTGCATAAATCTTGAATCTTCAGTTGCTATAATCGCATCAATAAGTACTTGAGGTAGATCATTATAATTAACATTTTTTCTTTTTTCTACACCAAGTTTGCCTGCTTGATTACCATTTCTATCATAAAGTATAGATGATTCTGTACTATACAAATTTTCTGGATTAAAGTCTGGTGCATGAGTAACAATATATATTGCAAATATTATTCCACCAATTAACCCAATTAATAAAAATAGTAAAAATATATTAAGTATAATTTTTAAAACTTTTTTAACCTTTTTCTTTTTCTTAACTTTTACCATTGTTTCATTTGATTTAGTATTTTTCTTTTTTTCTATTTTTTTCATATTAATTTTCCCTTCATTTCTTTTATTAAAGTAATTTATCAATTATTTTTATATATTCTAATCTTGGATTATAATTTTCATTTATTAAGTAACCATTGTCACTAATATACGAAAGAGGTATAGATTTTCTTTCATTATTATATAGGAATTCCTCTAATTTTTTAGTTTCTAAAAAGAATGTTTTATTTAGAGTAGTAAATCTAATTATTAAAAAAGATATTCCTCCGTGATTTTTAACTTTAATTAAATGATCAATTTGATGTTTATGAATATTATTTAATGAAAAAGATGTTTTAGATTTTGTTTCTTTTGCTTCAAAGTCTATATATTTTCCTTTATATATACCATTATAATCAGTAGTAGATGGTATTTCATAATAAGCTTCAGTTATTTTTGTATTAATTCTTTTATTATAATCTACTTTAACCACTTTTATTGGAGTAGGCTTTTTATATATAACTGCTATATCATTATCAAGATAATACTTATTTGATGAGTTAATATCATCTTCTAAATTCATACCTCTTTTTCCATAATATATATAGTTTTCATTAATAATTTTCTTTTTATTTGGGTAATTCATTATAACCACCATATTAATTATACTATATATTAAAAAAATTTCATATATTTTCTTTTAAAAAATTTGAATTCTATAATCTAATTATATCTATATTTATCTTTGTTTGTCGATTATAATGAAACTATTTTTATTTTGTGATAACTTAATAATAAAGGAGAAAAATAAAATGAACAATTTATATCTTATATATGTTTTAAATAATATGATGGAAGATGTAGAAGATAGTAAATTAGATTTAATGTTAACATGTTTGTAAATAATAAGTAAATATGTGTATATTGACAAATATGCCTTTTTTTGTGATAATTACTTAAAAGAGGTGAGGCAAAAGTGTCTAAAGAAATTTTGTTAAATCCAGAAATGCTTTATAATTGGGACTTTAAAGTAGATGCTAGAGGATATAGACCTCAGGAAGTTGATAAAGTACTTGATATGGTTATAAGTGATTATAATGCATATAACAGTATGATTAGAGAAAAAGATAGACAAATTAATGCTCTAAATAATCAAATTCTAGAACTTAAGCAAAAACTTAGAAATGCCAAAGCTAATATGGATATTGTAAAAAATAGCGAAAGACAAGTGACTAATGTTGACTTACTTCGTAGAATTTCCGAATTAGAAAAAATAATTTATGGAAGAAATAACGATAATGAATAATAATTTTTAGGTAAACGCTGCATTTATATGTAGAGGAAAGTCCATGCTCGCACTCTTCTGTGATGAGAGTAGTGTTTGTGTATAGGGAAAAAATAACCTATAGTAGTTTATGCTAACGACGATGAATAATCCTAAGGTTTTCTATGGATTTAGTAGTCATAAAGTGCCACAGTGACGATATTTTTCCGAAAGGAAAAAGTGAAACGATTGGTAAACTCCGCAAGCGAGAAACCCAAAATATGGTAGGGGAACTTATGTAAGGGAAAAAAGAACTAAGCATAGGATGAGTTAATCATAGATAAATGTTTACCACCTAGTAATAGGTACAGAACATGGCTTATTAAAATTATTATTTTTTTAAATTGTGAGGAGTGAAATATTTGAAAGAAATAGGAGAAGTTCTAAAAGAATCAAGAGAACAAAATGGGGTGTCTATAGAGGAGGCCGCGGAGGATTTAAATTATAAAGTTTCTCAACTTGAAGCGATAGAATCTGGAAATTATAAAACATTTAAAGATATATTCTTACTTAAATGTATGATAACAGACTATGCTAAATACTTAGGACTTAATTCTGAACAAATAATAGATGAATTTAATGAATATGTATTTGAATCTACTTCTAAGATACCTATAGATGATATAGAAAAAGCAAGTAAAGCAAAAGAAAAAGAAGATAAGATTGCATCTCCATATACAAAAGAAGAAAAAGAAAAGAGTAAATTACCTTTAATATTAGTAATTGTTCTTACTGTTTTAATTTTAGTATTTGTTAGTGTTACTATTTACAATAATAGTAAAAGTAGTAATGCAAGTGACAATATTAAAATAAGTGATAAGGAATAAATTGGAGTGTGGTAAAAATGAAAAATAAAAATTTACCAAATAGACTTACTAATGCAAGATTAATTATGTCAATTATAATAATTATAATATTATTATTCCCTTTTGATATGATAAATGTTAGTTTTAAGAAATTTTTGGTTAATGATACATTAATAATGGATACAAAAATGATTATAGTTGGAGTTTTGTTTATACTTTCCTCTATAACAGATTTCTTAGATGGTCATTTAGCAAGAAAATATAATAATGTAAGTGATTATGGAAAATTAATGGATCCAATTGCAGATAAATTATCAGTAAATAGTTTACTTATAATTTTATCAGCATATGGTTATATTCATCCTGTTATACCAGTAATAGTTGTAATGAGAGATATGATAGTTAATACTATTAGACTTTTTGCAAATACAAATGGTGAAGTAGTTCCGGCTGGGTATACTGGAAAATTCAAAACAGCTTTTTTAATGATAGGTTTAATACTTAAACTATTTAGCGATTTTCCATTTGCTTTTATAAATATTGCAGTTGATGATTTCTTTTTAATCGCAGGTACAATATTATCATTAATATCTGGTTTTGAATATTATGAAGCTTATAAAAAATATTTATTTAAGAGACAAGATTAAAATATGACTTAAAAATCATATTTTTTTTAATATTTAGTGGAATTTAGCTTTAAAAGAGAGAATATAAGATATGAAAGGGTTATTTTTAGAAAGGAGGAAAAAAATAAAATACTCTTATCAAAAAGGATATATAGAAAATAAATATTACTATATAATGTTTATTAAAAATAATAAACAGAACAAATGTTTGAAAAAACACTTGATTTTGTTTTTAATATGCGTTATAATAAGAATGTATTAAGCTACAAGGAGGAAAAATAGATGGCAAAAACAAATGAAACAGATAAGGACAAGATATTATCACAAGTTCTTTTAGATATAGAAAAGCAATTTGGTAAAGGGGCAATAATGAAACTTGGTGATGACACTCATAATGAAATAGCAGTATCACCAAGTGGATCATTAACACTTGATTTAGCATTAGGTGTTGGAGGATATCCTAAAGGAAGAATTATTGAAATATATGGACCAGAATCATCTGGTAAAACTACATTTGCACTTCATGCAATAGCAGAAATTCAAAAAGCAGGAGGAAGAGCAGCTTTTATAGATGCTGAACATGCATTAGATCCAGTATATGCTAAAAATTTAGGAGTAAATATAAATGAGTTATTACTTTCTCAACCAGATACAGGTGAACAAGCACTTGAAATTTGTGAAGCATTGGTTAGAAGTGAAGCAATAAATATAGTTGTAATAGATTCAGTTGCAGCACTTGTGCCACAAGCTGAAATAGAAGGTGAAATGGGTGACTCACATGTTGGTCTTCAAGCAAGATTAATGAGTCAAGCACTTAGAAAATTATCTGGAACTATTAATAAAACAAATACAATTGCAATTTTTATTAACCAATTAAGAGAAAAAGTTGGTGTTATGTTTGGTAATCCTGAAACTACACCAGGAGGAAGAGCATTAAAATTCTATTCAACAATTAGAATGGATGTAAGACGTAGTGAACAAATAAAACAAGGTGATAGTGTTATTGGTAATAAAACTACAGTTAAAATTGTAAAGAATAAGGTTGCGCCACCATTTAAAACAGCAGTAGTTGAAATTATGTATGGTGAAGGTGTAAGTAGAGTTTCTGAAATAATTGATTTAGGTGTAGAAGCAGGTATCATTGATAAAAGTGGTGCATGGTATTCATATAATGGAGAAAAGTTAGGTCAAGGTAAAGAAACTGTTAAAGCATTATTAAAAGAAAATGATAAATTAAGAGATGAACTTGAACAAAAAGTTAGAGAACATTTTAATATGGCAATCAAAAAGGAAAAATAATTTCCTTTTTTTAGTGGAATTTTATATACTTATGGAGAATATAAAGTATATGAGATATATTAGAAATTTTATAAGTAAAAATAAAATAACAAAAGAAAATTTATTTAAAAGTAAAGAATTACTTGATAATGTAAATGGTTATTCACTTGATAAAAAACAAAGACTTGCGGTTATTGATTCATCTGACAGCGCTCTATTACTCGCAGGAGCAGGTTCAGGTAAAACTCTTACTATAGTTGGTAAAATAAGATACTTAATAGAAATATTAAAGATAAAAAAAGAAGATATATTATGTATATCATTTACTAATGATTCAGTTAATAGTCTTAAAAATGCATTACTTAAAAATTATAACTATGATATAGATGTATTTACATTTCATAAACTTGCTCTAAATATTTTGAAAGATAATAAAAATATTGTTAATATTGCTTCTAGTGATGAACTTGATTATATTATAACTGAATATTTTTATTCAAATTTTTCAGGACTTAATATATTAGGAAAAAAGGAAGAATTTTATGAAATAAAAAAACTAATAGGAACTTTTATTAATTTATTTAAATCAAATAATTATGATTACATAAAGTTTGATGAAATATTAGAAAGATTAAAATATGGTAATGATTATATTTTTATAAAAATAGTAAGAGAAATATACTTTGAATATATGAGTGAATTAAAAAGTAAAAATGAAGTTGATTTTAATGATATGATAAATGATGCGATTAAAGTTCTAAATAAGGAAGGAAAAATTAAATCATATAAATACATAATTATTGATGAATATCAAGATACATCTTTAACAAAATATAATTTAATAAAAACTATAAAAAATAAAACTCACGCAAAATTGTTTTGTGTAGGAGATGATTTTCAGTCTATTTATAGGTTTACAGGTTGTAATTTGAATATATTTTTAAATTTTAAAAAGTATTATAAGAATTCTAAAATAATGAAAATAGAAAATACTTATAGAAATTGTAAAGATTTAATAAAAGTATCAGGTAATTTTATTATGAAAAATAATCATCAAATGAGAAAAAAGTTAAAATCAAGTAAAAAACTTAAGAAGCCAATAAAAATAATTTATTATAAAAGTATAAAAGATTCTTTTGAAAAATTAATACTTGATATATATTCAAAGAATAATAATGGAATAATGGTTCTTGGAAGAAATAATAATGATATTTATAGGTATTTAAATAGTAATTTTAAATTAGAAAATCAAAGTATAATTTATTTAAAAAATGAAAATATAAAAATAAGGTATTTAACAGTTCATAAATCAAAAGGATTAGAAGAAGAAAATGTAATAATTATTAATCTTGAAAATAAGATTAATGGTTTTCCAAGTAAGATAGAAAATAATGAAATATTAAAATATGTATTAAATGAAAATGATAATTATCCATATGAAGAAGAAAGAAGACTATTTTATGTTGCTTTAACTAGGACAAAAAACAATGTATATTTATTCGTAAATAAAAAAAATGAATCAATATTTGTAAAAGAAATAGTTAATAATTATAAATCTTATATACAAATATTTAAAAATTATTTATAATTATTATAGAGGTGTATAAAATGGATGAACTTAAAATTCCAAATCACGTTGCGATTATAATGGATGGCAATGGTAGATGGGCAACAAATAGAGGTCTTAAAAGAAGTGAAGGACATAAGGAAGGTAGTAAAACTTTAGAAAAAGTCGCAATTCACGCAATAAATAAAGGTGTTAAAGTTTTAAGTGTATATGCTTTTTCAACTGATAATTTTAAAAGAACTAAAGAAGAAGTAGATTACTTAATGAATTTATTTATTTTAATGTTTAAAACTAAGTTTAAAGTAATAGATAAAGAAAATATAAAAGTAATATTTTCTGGAAGAAGAGAACCACTTAGTAAAAACGTATTAGATGCGATGGACTCAATTGTAAAGAAAACTGAAAATAATACTAAAGGTATATTAAATATATGTTTAAATTATGGTGGACAAGAAGAAATAATAGATGGTACAAAAAAAATAATAGATGATATTAATAATGGCAAAATAAGTAAAGATGATATAACTAAAGAAAAATTTTATGAATATTTATATCAAGATCTACCACCAATTGATTTACTTATAAGAACTAGTGGTGAATATAGAGTAAGTAATTTTATGCTTTATCAAATGTCATATAGTGAATTTTATTTTACTAATACATTATTTCCTGATTTTAATGAAAAAGAATTTGATAAGGCAATTGAGTCATTTAATCATAGAGATAGAAGATTTGGTAAAAATTCTAAATAATTTTATGTAAAATAATGTAAAATTAAATGATTTTCTTTTTAAAAAAATATATAATTATAATATTGGGAGAGAGATAGATGAATAAATGCATTGTAATTTATAATGCCAAGAGTGGGAAAAAAAGAACCAATGATATTACTATAAATACTATTTTTGAAGTCTTAAAATCTTATAATTATGAACCAAGTGTAATATATACAAAAAGAAAAGGTCATGCATCAAAAATAGTAAAAGAACTACCAAATGATGTATGCCTTGTTGTATCAGCTGGTGGTGATGGAACTTTTAATGAAGTTGTATCAGGTAATTTAAAAAGAAAAGACAAACTTTTAATCGCAAATTTACCACTTGGAACAACCAATGATGTTGGAAATATGTATGGATATAGTAATGATTTAAGCAATAATCTAAAATTACTTTTAGAAGGTGAAATAAAGAATATAGATATATGTAAAATAAATAATAGACCTTTTGTATATTTTTGTGGTATAGGTAGTTTTGTTAATGTAACATATGATACACCTAGAAAATTAAAAGAAAAGTATGGAAGAAATGCATATATTATATCCGCACTAAAACAATTTGGTGGAAAACTTAAGTCATATAATATAAAATATGAAATAGAAGGCAAAGAATATAGTGGTAAATATTCGTTCATATTTATTACAAATAGTTCATCAATCGCAGGAATAGATGATATATATAAAGATATAAAACTTGATGATAATAAATTTGAAGTATTATTTTGCAATATAAAATCGAAATTAGAATTATTAAAAAAATTATCTATGTTAAAAAAGGTTGATATAAGAAGTATTCCTGATTTTGAATATTATGAAACAAATTCTATGAAAATAAAATTTTATGATGAGTTAAATGATTCATGGTGTTTAGATGGTGAAGAAATGAAGCATAAAAGTAATACATTTAAATTTAATATTTCAAAAGAAATAAATGTATTAGTACCAAAAGTTAATATAGATAAATTATTTATGTAGGAGTAAGTTATGAATTATGATATTAGAATATTATTTTTGCTCTTTTTAATGTATTCATTTACAGGATGGGCAATTGAAGTAATAGGAAAATTACTTGAAAAAGGGAAATTTGTAAATAGGGGATTTTTAGTAGGTCCATATTGCCCAATATATGGAGTTGGAAGTATCCTAATGATTATATTATTAAATAGATATATAAATGATCCACCAACTTTATTTATTATGAGTATTTTACTATTTTCAGTTCTTGAATATTCAACAAGTTATTTTATGGAAAAAATATTTAAAATTAGATGGTGGGATTATACTAGAAGAAAATTTAATATTAATGGAAGAATATGTCTTGAAACAATGATTCCATTCGGATGTGGTGGAATGCTTATTATGTATGTTGTAAATCCATTTTTTCTGAAATTATTGTCTCATATTCCAAGTACAGCATTAACTATTATTTCAATAGTACTAGCATTAGTATTTGTATTTGATTTATGTATGTCTACAAAAGTAATATTTAATTTAAAATCAACTGTAAGAAATATAAAAAAGGATGCAACAGAGGAAATAACTGCAAAAGTAAAAGAATTTATAATGAATAATGCTAAATATGCAAAAAAGAGACTTGTTAAAGCATTCCCTAAGTTAAAGATAAAATAGGTTATATATGTATAATCTATTTTTTTTTGAAAAAAATATAATAGGTGATAAATAATGAATCAGTCTTTATGGAAAAAAATTAAAAAAAATAATGAATATAATGATTTTAAAAAAGATGTTGATGTTTTAATAATAGGTGCAGGTTTATCTGGTATAAATACTGCATATTTTTTAAAAGATTCTAATTTAAAAGTATGCTTGATAGATGACGGAAAAATAGGTAATGGTGCGAGCGCTTATACAACAGGAAAATTAACATATCTTCAAAGTGACATATGTACAAAAATTCAAAGTATATATGATTATGAAACCGCAAAAAAATATTTAGATTCTCAAATATACGCAATAAATTTAATTTGTAATATAATAAATGAAAATAATATAGATTGTAACTTAACAAAAAATGATTCATATGTATTTACAACATGTGATTCTAATAAATATATAATTGATAAAATATATAATTTTCTTAAAATGGCAGATATAAAATCAGAATTAAAAAATACATTACCAATTGATATTCCTTGTAAATATTCGTTAAAAGTAAGTGATACATACGTATTTAATCCTGTTAAATACATGTATTCTTTATGTGAAATAATAAAAGAAAAGATAAATATTTGTGAAAATGTTAGAGCACTTAATATACAAAAAGATAATGATAAATACACCATAAATACTACTAAGGGAATGATTAAAGCAAAATATGTAGTAGTAACAACACAATATCCATTTTTTATTTGTCCAGGCTTAATACCATTTAAAACGCATGTAGAAAAATCTCATGTAGTTTCGTCTAAAATAGATAAAATAGAAAATTTTAATGCTATAAATGTAGATGATGAAGTTTATTCAATTAGGTATTATAAAGATGATGATTCATATATAATTTTTTCATCGGAAAGTTATAAAATGTCTAATCATATAAATTATGAAGAAAGACAAGATGAACTAGATAATAAATTTAAAAAATTATTTAATTTAGATGTTAACTATAAATGGAGTACTCATGATTTAATATCAAATGATTATTTACCGATTATTGGTGAAGTAGAAGATAGTCTTTTTATAAGTACTGCATTTAATAAATGGGGAATGACAAACAGTGTATTATCAGGAAAAATATTATCAGATTTAATTCTAAAAAAAGATAATGAATTTTCTAAGTTATTTATGCCAAATAGAAAAATTACGTTAGAAAGAAGTATAAATTTTATAAAAGATACTTTAAATATAACAAAAATATTTGTTGCGACAAAAATAAATAAAAATAAAAGTTTTTATACTGATAGGGTTAAATTTATAAATATTAATGGAAAAAATTATGGAGTATATATAGATGAAAATAACAATAAACATGTTATTAGAAATCTATGTCCACATATGAAGTGTAGTCTTTTATTTAATTTTATGGATAAAACTTGGGATTGCCCTTGTCATGGTTCAAGATTTGATATTGATGGCAATGTTATTAAAGGTCCAAGTGTATATGACATAAAAAAAGATATTTAAAATATTATTAAAGTAGGAGGAAAATATGAAAAAAATAGATATAAAAAAATTAATATTTTATATATTAATAACATACTTAATTGGTGTTCTTCCAAGTATATTTGTATTTAAAAACATGAGTACATATAACACTTTAAATAAACCACCACTATCTCCACCATCAATTGTATTTCCTATTGCGTGGTCAATACTTTATTTACTTATGGGAATATCTATTTATATTATTATGCAGTCTAAAAGAAAACTTAAAAAAAATGCAAGAATAATATATTTTATTCAACTTGTTATAAATGCACTTTGGACACCAATATTTTTTGGACTTAAAGAATACTTTTTTGCATTTCTTTGGATACTTATGCTTATTGTTTTAGTTATTACAATGATATTAACTTTTTATAAAATAAGTAAAAAAGCAGCATATATTCAGATACCATATTTATTATGGTTATTATTCGCATCATATTTAAATTTTGGTGTATTTGTATTAAATTAGAAAATAAATCCATACTAATCTTAGGTGATTAATATGGATTTATTTAAAAATGATACTTTTGAGATTGTAGTAAGATGCGTTATTGCAATGACAACATTATTTTTTATGACAAAACTATTGGGTAAGAAACAAGTTTCAGAACTTAGTTTATTTGATTATGTGGTTGGAATATCTATTGGTAATTTTGCATCTGAAATGGCTATTAATTTAGAAGCAAAATTTTTTAATGCAATGCTTGCGATTGTTGTATTTGGTGTATTAGCTTACATAATATCTATACTTACATTAAAAAGTTTAAAGCTTAGAAAATTCTTTATAGGTTCTCCTACAATATTATTAGAACATGGTAATTTAATTTATAAAAATATGAAAAAAAGTATGATTGATGTCAACGATATTTTAAGTCAAGCAAGAGAAATGGGATATTTTGATATTAGTGAAGTAGAATTTGCTATTTTAGAAGCAAATGGTAAAATTAGTTTTTTACCAAAAGGTGAATATAAAAATGTAAATATTAAAGATATGAATTTAAAGATAGAAAAACAAGAATTATGCGCTAATGTAATAATTGATGGAAATATAATGAATGATAATTTAATTAACATAGGAAAAGATGAAAAATGGCTTTTACATGAGTTAGATGTGAAAGGAAAAAATGTAAGTGATATATTACTCGCAACTGTTGATATAAATGATAAAATTGTTATATTTGATAGAAGAAAAGATATTGATTCAAAAAAGATATTAGAATAGTTTGACTCTGGGTTATATTTTTGTTAAAATACTAAACCAGAAGAAGGAAAAATATGAACAAGATAAATTACCATGATATTGATTTTAATGAACTTACAAAGTTAAATGTAGAAAGCTCTGAAAGCAGTATTTATGTTGATAAAAAAAGGAAAAGATTGTATAAAATATTTAAAACAAGAGATTTAACTGAATTATTTGATAAATCTGAAAAACTAGATTTGTTAGTTCAAAAAAATCATATAAAAAGAATGATTGTACCTGATACAAAAATTATAAATTGTGGTTGTTTTGTTGGTACTGTTGAAGAATATATTAATGGAGTAGATCTTAGTGATATATTTAAAAAATATAATAATATAAATGATATTATGGGTATATTTATAAAGTCTTCTATTGCGTTAGAAGAAATTCATAAAGAAGAAATTGTTGTCGCAGATGTACACTCTGGAAACATCAGGATTGATGAAAATGGTAATCCATATTATTTAGATGCTTTATCCTGCTGTATTGGAGATAAAGAAAATAATATGATTTCTTATTTACTATATGATTATTTAAAAGAAAAAGGTATTCAGATTCAAAAGGTAACTAAAGAAATGGACAAGTTATCATTTATGTTAATGACATATACACTTTTATGTCAAAATACTTTTGATGAAACTAAAGAATTAGATTTTAATAGTAGATTTGAAAGATTAAAATATTTAAAAAAAATACTTGGTATATTTGAATTATTAAATTCAATAGAAGAAAATATTGATGTACCATATCTTCATGAAATAATAAAACCTAGTCATATAAAAAAATATAAAAAAGAAATGCACTAATATAGGCGTATTTTTTTTTGTTATGTTATAATTAAAAAGGTGAATGATATGTTAAAAGAATTAATAGAAAATAATATGATTTTAGTGCTTCCAAATAACATGAAAGAAAATGTTGTAAAAGAAGTATCAAATTTAGATAAAATTTATAATATTAAATTTATGTCTTTAAAAGAATTAATTGATTCTTTAACATTTACTTATGATGAAAGAAGTATATATTATTTAATAAAAAAATATGATATGAATTATGATGTAGCAAATATATATTTAAATAATTTAAAATATGCGGTTAATAATGTATCAGATAAAACAAATAAATTAACTAAAATAAAAAATGAATTAATAGAAAATAATCTTTTAATTTATGATAAAAATATTGATAAGTTAATAGATAATAAAAAAATAAAAATATATGGTTATGATTATATAAGTAAGTTTGATTTAGATATTTTAAAGAAAAAAGGAATAAACGTACAAATTATAAATAAAAATGTATTAGATTTTAATCATGATGTTTATGAGTTTGAAGATATAAAGGATGAAATATATTTTATATTAAGTAAGATAATTGATTTATTAAATAATGGTGTTGATATTAATAATATAAAACTTTGTAATGTAACAAGTGAATATGAAAATGATATAAAAAGAATGTTTAAAATGTTTAATATTAGCTTAAATATAAAAGATAATAAAAGTATAAAATCAAGTTTAATCGCAAAAGATTTTATTGATATTTTAGAAAATAATAGTATAGATGAAACATTAGATTTTATAACAAATAAATATGATATGACTATTTTAAGTAATAAATATATTGTAGATGAAATAATAAAAATATTAAACAAATACACTTTTGTTAAAGAAAAAGATATATTAATTTATATACTTAAAAATGAACTTTCAAAAAAACATTTAAAAGAAATAAAAAAGAAGAACGCAGTTAATATAATAGATTTAAAAGATAATATAATAAGTGAAGATGACTATGTATTTTTAATTGGATTTAATATGGGTAATAATCCAAGAATATATAAAGATGAGGATTACTTAAGTGATATTGAAAAAGAAAAATTAAACATAGAAAAATCATATGAAAAAAATAGTTTAGAAAAGAGTGCAATAATAAATAGTATTATATCAATAAAAAATCTATTTATAACATATAAATTAAAGACTAATTTTGATAGTTATATGCCATCATTATTAATAAGTGATATGAATTTAAATGTTATAAAAGATATAGAAAAAAAATATAATTATTCTAAAAAATATAATGAATTATTACTTTCAGAAAAATTAGATAATTTAATAAAATTTGGAGAGAATGATAAAGATTTAGGCATTTTGTATTCAAATAGATTAAATGATAATTATTTAAAATATGATAATAAGTTTAAGGGCATAAATAAAGAAAAGTTTAATGATAGCTTAAATGGTAAATTATTATTATCTTATTCTAGTATTGATAATTATAATAGATGTGCATTTAGATATTATTTAAATAATATACTTAAAATAACTGAGTTTGAAGAAACATTTGCGCAAAGTATAGGTACAATATTTCATGATGTATTATCAAAAGCATTTAAAGAAAACTTTGATTTTGATTTAGAATTTGAAAATGTTATAAAAGAATATGATTTTAGTAATAAAGAAGAATTCTTTATGAAAAAATTAAAAGAAGAGTTAAGATTTATTATAGATACAATTAATAAACAAAATAGTTTTAATTCATTAGATAAATCACTTTATGAAAATAAGGTATACATAAATAAAGAAGGTAATATTAAATTAACATTTATGGGTATTATCGATAAATTACTTTATAAAGAAGAAAATAATAAAACATATCTTGTAATAATAGATTATAAAACGGGTTTTCCACATACAAACCTTAATAATACAATATATGGAATTGATATGCAGCTTCCTGTTTATCTTTATTTAGCAAAAGAAGGTTTATTTAAGAATGCTGAAGTAATAGGATTCTATTTACAAAAAATTCTTAATAATGAAATAGTTAGAGATCCAAAAAAGACATATGAACAGCAAAAAGAAGATAATTTAAAATTATTAGGTTATACAATTGATGAGCCAGAATTAGCATCAAAATTTGATTTTTCATATACAGATAGTGAAGTAGTAAAATCTTTAAAATTTGGACAAAATGGATTTTATGCATATTCAAAAGTATTATCAAAAGAAAAAATTAATAAATTAATAGAAATTGTAAAAGATAATATAGATAATGCATTTGATAATATATTAGATGCTAAATTTGATATAAATCCTAAGAGGGTAGGAAAAGATAATATTGGATGTAGTTTTTGTAAATACAGTGATATTTGTTTTATGAAAGAAGAAGATGTTGTTCTTTTAGATGAACATAATAATTTGGATTTTTTATAAGGAGCATAATAAATGGATATTAAAATAAAAACAGATGATTTAAAATTTAAATTTAGAGTTTCAGCTGTATTTATTCATGATGGTAAATTACTTGTAGATAAATATAGAACAGAAGAATCATATTGTTTACCAGGCGGATATGTAAATTTAGGTGAAACATCTAGTGAAGGTATGATTAGAGAAATAAAAGAAGAGACAAATCTTGATTTTAAGATAGTTAAATTTATGGGTATTATCGAAAATTTTTTTACTAATTTTGATAAAGATAAAACTCATGAAATAGATTTTTATTATAAAGTTGAATTAAATAAAGTAGAAGACTTACAAAATTTTGATTTAAATAGAATAGAAAATGATAATGGGTTTCTAATACATCATCATTTTAAGTGGATTGAACTATCAAAATTAAATGAATGTAATTTACTTCCAAATAGTATAAAAGAAAATATATTAAATGATACAGGTATATTTCATTATGTTATAAAGGAAGATTAATTTAAAAAAATGTGATATAATTTGATTATTGGGAGGTTTTGATTATGAGAAAAAGAAAACTAAATACACAGAATATTGTTGATAAAATAATTATATATGATTTATTAGGAGAATTTTCATCAACAAAAGAAATGTTAAAATGGATATCCAAGTTAAATAAATTACAAATTAAAAATATTTTAAGTTTAAATATTGATAAGAAAAAAATAAAATTTGATACTAAATTATTGATTGATGGAAATTTATTAAATACAGAAGATTATTTAAATAGAGTAAATGCAATTGTAAGTATTGATAATGCAAAAGGATGGGAACATTTATTTAAATATTTAGTTACACCAGAATTTTTAAAAAGTGAGAAGTTTTATAAAGATATAGAAACATTAAAAAAAGCGGATTGTGCTCAAATACCATTATGGATAATTGGTGAACCTGATTTTATAAATAGTCCATATCATGATGAAGATTTTGAACTACTTGTTACAGCAAAAGATAATAGTGATAAAAAAATGACTCTATTGTTCAAGAGGCAATCGCAACAATAGCAGAATGTGACGATTCAATAAAAAGCGGATATCACAAAGTTGATTTAAATATAGTTATGAAATATGGTTCAAAAGCACTTCAATTAACTCATTCCTTTCCAGAATCGGGAATAAATATTTTAGCTACTAATCCTGTTTCATTAAAAAGTAAATATCATTTAGAAGATATGAAAATACTTGCAGAAAATCAAGAAATTGGTAACTTTTTATATGCTGTAATGACTGATTCAAGAGTAGTAAAAAGAAAAAATTATAGAAAAATAGTTAAAGAAATGGTAGATAATAAAAATAATAAAGAATATGTATTTTTAATATGTTATTATGCTATTGGTGAATATAAAACAGAATTTGCTCAATCTTTTAATGACTTTTATGTTTTTAATCTTAGTCGTCATAGAGAAGATCTTCCAGATGTACTTAAAAGTATAGATAAAAAAATAAATTCTGATGATAAAACTGATGTAAATGGATTAGAAAAAAATATAAAAAGTTTAGCAAAGAAAATACAAGAATATTAAAAGATTGTTAAAAGGTAATAGTGTAAATTAAATGGTAAGTAATATGAAAGAACCTTCGTGGTTAGGAGAATTTTCTTTAAATGAATTAAAAAATATTCTTAATAATGAGGGTAAACTATTTAACTTTTATGATAATAACATAATAGTTTGTTCTATGTTATATATTCCATCAAATAATAAGACATTAGAAAAACATAATTTAAAGTATGATGAAAAATTAGTTGGGTCTTGTGGTCCAATTATGGTTAATCCAAAATATGTAGGAAATAAATTTCAAAAACAAATGCTTGAATTATTAGATAAGTATTGTAAAAACATAGGAAAAAGATATATATTTACTAAAGTTCATCCAGATAATATTTATAGTATTAATAATTTTGTTAGTGATGGTTATAAGTTTGTAGAAACATATAAAACTAGCAGTGGAGAACCTAGAAGTGTATATTTTAAAGAAATATAAAAGTTGGTACATGTATTGAAAAAAAATAAAATATGTGATATTATGTATACAGATGAAGGAAACTTCATAAAATAAAAAAGAGGAGCATTTAATTTGTCGAGTGAATGTCGCCTCTAAATTAATGAGTTGACACTCAATCAAAGATGATGAGTGTCTATTTTTTTATTGCTAATACTAGTAATGTAGAAAGTAATAAAATGATAGCAATGAGTTTTAAAACTTTTATTATAAAAGTCTTAATTTTCATCAATATCAACCTCCTTTCTTTTTAAAGATTGGAGGACGACACTCACATTAAATGTTCCTAATAAAATTATATAGTAATAATGCTTATAATACAAGGGAAAAATTATAAAAAAGTTAACAAAAAATTAATTAATAATCAATTGATAAAATAGTACATTTATGGTACTATTTTTATATACGAAAAGATAGGTGAAAAGTATGCCAAATTGGACAAAAGAACAAAGTGATGCGATAAATAAAGATGGTACAAATATAATTGTATCTGCTGGAGCTGGATCTGGTAAAACAGCAGTTTTATCTGAAAGAGTACTTAGAAAATTAAAAGAAGGAGTAAATGTAAATGAACTTCTTATTTTAACGTTTACTAAGGCTGCTGCAAAAGAAATGAAAGAAAGAATAAGAAAAAAAATAAAGAAAGAACCATCACTTTCAGCACAATTAGAATTAATTGATTCAGCATATATAACAACATTTGATAGTTATTCACTATCAGTTTTAAAAAAATATCATTATTTACTTAATTTACCAAAGAATATTGGTATTACTGATTCAACACTTGTTCAAATAAAAAAAGAAGAAATATTAGATAACATATTTGAAGAATTATATGAAGAAAAAAATGAAAAATTTGAAGAATTTATTAGTACTTTTTGCACAAAAGATGATAAAGAAATAAGAAATTATTTATTAAATATATATTCAAAACTAGAACTTAAAACAGATAAGAAAGAATATTTAGAAAAATATATAAATGAATATTTTAATGAAGAAAAAATAAGAAATGATATAGATTTATTTGAAAATAGTATTCTTAAAAAGAAAGAAAAAATAGAAGAAAATGTAAAAGAATTATCATTTTTAATGGATGGGAAAAATTATACTAAATTACTTGATTCGTTAAGTCCACTATTAAATAGTGAAAACTATAGAGATGTTAAAATAAACCTATCAGTAAGTATGCCAAGAATGCAAAAATTATCAGATGAAGAAAAAGAACTAAAAGAAGAAATAAATGATGGAATAAAAGAACTTAAAAATATATGTATATATGAATCAACAGATGAAATATATAAAAGTATTTTATCTACTAAAAAATACGTAGAATGCATAATAGATATATTAACACTTTTAAATGATAGAATAACAAAATATAAACTTGAAAATAATATGTATGAATTTAATGATGTAGCAGCTCTTTCAATAAGAATATTAAAGGAATTTCCATTTGCCAGAGAAGAAATAAAAAATAGCTTAAATGAAATAATGATAGATGAATACCAAGATACTAATAATGTTCAAGAAGAATTTATTTCCCTTATTTCAAACAATAATGTATATATGGTTGGTGATATAAAACAATCAATATATAGATTTAGAAATGCAAATCCATATATATTTAAAAATAAATATGATAATTATAAAAATAATAATGGTGGGATAAAGATAGATTTAAATAAAAATTTTAGATCTAGAGAAGAAGTTTTAAACAATATAAATGATGTATTTAGAATTATTATGGATGATGAAATAGGTGGCGCAAATTATAAAGAATCACATGAAATGGTATTTGGAAACTTAACTTATAATAATGAAGGAAAACTAAATCAAAATAATGATTTTGAAATATATAATTATGAATATGATTCAAAAGGATTATTTAAAAAGGAAGAAATTGAAGCATTTATAATTGCGAATGATATAAAAGAAAAAATAAATAATAATTATAAAATATTTGATAAAGATGAACTTATTATTAGAAATGCAGAATATAATGATTTTGTTATTCTTATGGATAAATCTAGTAACTTTGATTTATATAAAAGAATATTTGAGTATTTAAATGTTCCACTTACTATTGAAAAAGATGAATCTATAATAGAAGAAGTTATATTAAAAGTACTTAAAAATTTATTAATACTAATAAGTAAAATTTATGAAAAAAATTTAGATGTTGAATTTAAATATATGTTTATATCAGTTGCGAGAAGTTTTTTGTTTGAAATGAGTGATGAAGAAATATTTGATATATTTAATAATAACTCATTTAAAGATAATGATTTATATATAAAAGCAAAGAGTATAAGTGAAAAATTAGATTATATAAATATTAATTCTTTAATAGTAGAAATAATTGATACATTTGAAATATATGAAAATATATCAAAAATAGGTAATGTTAACTCAAATATAACAATACTTGATTATTTACTTAATTCATCTACTAGTTTTATAGATAATAATATGGATATTTATGATTTTATAAATTATTTAAAAGATTTAACTACAAAAGGATATGATATTAAAATAAATAGAAATAGTGGTGAAAGTAATAGCGTTAAAATAATGACTATTCATAAATCTAAGGGACTTGAATATCATATTTGTTATTACTCTGGATTATATTCAAAATTTAATATTAGTGATTTAAATGACAAATTTATTTTTGATAATAAATATGGAATAATTTCACCATATTTTGATGAAGGAATAAGTAATACAATATATAAATATTTATTAAAAGAAGATTATATAAAAGAAGAAATAAGTGAAAAAATTAGATTATTTTATGTAGCGCTTACGAGGGCAAAAGAAAAAATGATTTTAGTAACTGATTTAAATCAAGGTAAAAAAAGTAAAGATAGAATTAAATATAGGTCATTTAAGGATATAATGTTATCTGTAATTGATAATTTTAATGATTATATAACTAATATAGATATAGAAAAAATAGATATAACTAAAGACTATAAAAAGATAAAACAGACAAATTATTTAGATTATATAACTAAAACAGATGAGAAACTAGATATAAAAGAAATCTTAATTGAGAATGAAGAATTAGATGAAAAATCATTTTCTAAAAAGATGACTAAATTAATTACAAAAGAAGAAAATGATTCAATAAAACTTGGACTTGATATGCATTATGCTCTTGAAGTAACTGATTTTATAAATCCAAATTTTGATAATATGGATAATTTTATAAAGAATAAAATTATTAAGTTTTTAAATAATGATTTATTAAAAAATATAAAAAATGCACAAATATATAAAGAATATGAATTTGTTTATGAAGAAGAAAATGAAAAATATCATGGAATAATAGATTTAATGCTTATATATCCTGATCATATAGATATTATTGATTACAAACTTAAAAATATAATTGATGAAAATTATATAAAGCAATTAACTGGTTATAAGAAATATATTGAAAATAAAACAAAAAAACATGTTAATACATACTTATATTCAATACTTGGTGAAAAAATTGAAAAAATTAGTTGTTAATGAAAATAAAATATGTTAAAATACATTTAGAAACAAGGAAGAAGAAGAGTAAAGTATAAGTTATTAAAGAGAGTCTATGTATGGTGTAAATAGATATAATGAGTATTTGAAAGAAGCTTTGGAGTTTAAACCGCATAGCAAGCGTTAAAAGCAAAAGAGAGCATAGTAAGTCTATGAAGTAAGGTGGTACCGCGAAAAAATCGTCCTTATAATCATAGGCTTTTTTTATTTAATGAAAGGGTTGATTATTATGACAAATAAAGAATTTGCTGAATTTTTATTACCAGGAGTAAAACATACTTGGCAAGAATATGAAGAAATGTATCCAGAAAGAGATTTAAAGGAAGGCGCAATAGTAACAAGATATGCACCTAGTCCAACAGGACTTCCACATATGGGAAATTTATTTCAATGTTTTATTGCTAAACAATTTGCAAAACAAACAGATGGTGTATTTTTCTTAAGAATTGAAGATACTGATACTGCTAGAACTGTAGAAAATGGTGTATCAAAAATTTTAAATGTGTTAAAAGATTTTAATATTACTTTTGATGAAGGTATGACTAGTGATACAACTGAAAAAGGAAAATATGGTCCATATAAACAAAGTGAAAGAAAAGATATATACTGGGCATATGCAAAAAAATTAATAGAAGAAGATTTAGCATATCCATCATTTGCAACTAAAGAAGAATTAGATACTATAAGAGAAACACAAGAAAAATCAAAACAAAGAATAGGTTATTACGGAAGATGGGCAAAAGATAGATTTATTCCAAAAGAAGAGGCTGTAGAAAGAATTAAGAATGGAGAAAAATTTGTAATAAGATTAAAATCTCCAGGTGATTTTTATAAGACAGTGGTATTAAATGATTTAATAAAAGGGAAAATTGAAATGCCAGAAAATGATATTGATGAAGTAATTATTAAAAATGATGGACTTCCAACATACCATTTTGCTCATGCAATAGATGATCATTTAATGCATACAACACATGTTATAAGAGGTGATGAATGGGTTTCATCTACAAATAAACATATTCAATTCTTTAATGTACTTGGATTTAAGGCACCAAAATATGCACATATCGCACCACTTATGAAAGTAGATGAAGAAACAGGTAATAAAAGAAAAATAAGTAAAAGAAAAGATCCAGAATTTGGACTTGTTTATTATCATGAAGAGGGAATTCCAATTGAAGCAGTAATGCTTTATCTTGCTACAATAACAAATTCAAACTTTGAGGCTTGGTTTGATTGCAACAAAGATGCAAGTATAGATGATTTTAAATTTGAATTTAAGAAAATAGGTTCAAGTGGAGGAACATCATACGATTTACCAAAATTATTTAATATTTCAAAAAATTATTTAAGTAAGTTAACAAAAGATGAAATATATGATAGAGTTCTTAACTATTCAAAAGAATTTGATACTGAATTTTATGATTTACTTGTTAAATATGAGGATTATTCAAAATCCATATTTAATATTGAAAGAGAACAAAAGAAACCAAGAAAGGATTATGCAACATATGCAGATGCAAAAAAACAAATTTGGTATATGTATGATGAATTATTTGATAAGTATTTTGAAAATTATGATTTTGGAAAAATTACCGATAAAGAAGAAATTAAAAATATAATTAATACATATATAGATGAATATTATGATGAAAATGATGATAAAGATACTTGGTTTAATAAGATTAAGGAATTAAGTGAAAAGTTAGGATATGCTGGTAATATGAAAGAATATAAAGAAAATCCAGATGCATTTAAAGGAAATGTTGCAGATGTTTCTACTGTAATTAGAGTAGCATTAACATCAAGTTCTATGACACCTGATTTATATGAATTATTAAGATTAATGGGTAAAGATAGGATTAAAGAAAGATTTAGTAAATTAAACTAAGTCTTTTTTTGTAAATAATGCGTAAAATAAATATCAAATATGTATATGAAATAATATAAAATGATATAATAAAACTAGTAAATTAGATGTTTTAGGAGGGTGATGAGAATAATGAAAGAAATAGTAATAAACAAAGGTAAATTAAAAGATGATGAAATAACAGAAGTATTAGATAAAGCTAGAATAGTTCTTAGAAATGATGATGGTGAATTTATTTTAAGTCACTTTGAAAGAGTATACTTTTTACCAGGTGGTAAAGTAGAAGTTACTGAAACTCCTGTTGATGCTGTAAAAAGAGAATTATTAGAAGAAACTAATATACATATAATGCTTGATGATATTTCTCCATTTGTTTTAGTAAAAAATTATTTAAGAGATTATGAATCAAGTGATGGTACTATTGTTAATAGACTTGTTAATACATATTATTTTACTGGTTTTACATCAAAAGATGATATAGAGTATTTTAATTTAACAAGAACTGAAAAAAGAGATGATTTAAGAGCTTTCTTTGTTAGTATGGAAGATGCTAAAGAATTATTAAAAGAATATAATAAAGATAATCCAAAAGCAGCATATTTAGCAGTAGAAACCATAAAAGTATTAGATGAATATGAAAATCTAGAGATTGAATAAATCTCTTTTTCTTTTTATTGTAAATAATTTTAATTTGTTATATAATATAGGAAAGAAAGATTTAGGTGAATTTTTTATGAATAATGATTTATATAATAGGGTAAGTGAATTTTTAAAGAAGTATCCACTAACAATTGCTTTTAGATTAAGTAAACATTTAAAGGTTCTTGAAAAACATTTGAATGCGGATGAAGAAGTTATATATATTTTTCCAGCTCAAAAAAATCCAAGTCCATTTGATATATTTTCAACATGTGTAATTGCATTTACAAATAAAAGAATATTAATTGCACAAAAAAGAGTAGTTCCAGGTTATAGAATAAATTCAATAACACCTGACTTATTTAATGATTTTCAAGTATATAAAGGATTAATATTTGGAAAAGTAGATATTGATACTGTAAAAGAAATGGTTCAATTATCTAATTTAGATCCAAGAAGTTTAGTTGAAGTTGAAACAAACTTATCAGAGTATTTATTAACTATGAAGCCAAAATTTGTTAATAAAGATGAAAAAACGAGTAATTAAATCTCGTTTTTTTTAATATAATATTGTAAAAGAAAGTTTTTTTTGTTATAATGATTATGCGAAAAAGCATTTGGGTCTATAGCCAAGTGGTAAGGCATGGGACTGCAACTCCCTGATCGTTGGTTCAAATCCGACTAGGCCCTCCAAATTATGCAGGTGTAGTACATCGGCTAGTACGCGGCCTTGCCAAGGCTGAGAGGGCGGTTCGATTCCGCTCACTTGCTCCATTGAGAGAATTACTCACACTTTGTGTGAGTTTTATTTTTATAGAATATCCTATATCACTTGTTAATATGGGATTTTTTTCATATATAAAAGGAGGATTAATAAATGAAAATAACCGTAGAACATTTAAAATCTCTTTTAAGTATTAAAAAGAAAATTACTAAAACCAAAAATTAAAACTTATTATGAAATACATAGAGTCTAATGAAATAGAAAAAGTTAAAAATAATATAGATAAATATATTACTTTCTTAAACAAGTTCCATAATATCTTACCTATTACAATAGAAAAGGATAAATTAAATCTTAATGAATTAAAATATAATAACAATTTATTACGGATAATTCCTAATAAAAAGAATCATAAATTTATAAAGATAAATACACTTTATTGCTAATAATTAGCTAAAATATGGTAAAATTATATTAGGAATGGTGATCTATTTATGAGATATAAAACTATTTATGAACAAACCGAAGAATTTGTTTCAATATTAAAACAAAATAAGGATTTAATGACAATACTAGATTACATTTATGAATTAAATTTACCAAATTTTTATATTGCGGCAGGTTCTGTTTTTCAAACAATATGGAATTACTATGATAATAAACCTTTAAATTTTGGAATAAAAGATATTGATATTATCTATTATGATTCTAACAATCTATCTAAAGAAGTTGAAAAAGAACTTGAAGGCAAAATTATAGAACATTTTAAAGAATTAAATTACAAATTTGATGTTCACAATGAAGCTAGAATGTATTTGTGGAAAAAAGAAAAAGAAAATAAGAATATTAATCAGTATAAAAATTCAGAAGATGCAATAGATCAATGGATTGCAACTGTTCATTCAATTGGAATAACTAAAGAAAATGATAATATAAAAGTTTATGCACCATATGGGTTAAGTGATATTTTCAGTAGAACAATTAGACCAATTAAGCACAAAGATAATTCTAAAGAATTATATGATAAAAAAGTTGCAAGTTGGCAAAAACGTTTTGAAAAATTAAATATAATTGAATGGTAAATATAAATTACGAACATAGAAATGTGTTCTTTTTTTATGTCTTGGTGGTGGAAAGGAGATAACTATTATTAACTACTTTTTTGAAATAGTAGTACCACAAGTTCTTGAATATTTTAAGGAAAATAAAGAAGAAATTCTTAATTATCTTATGTTAGAAGTTTTAAAAAAATAGAAGAACAATATTGGAAAATAAAAGGTTCATTACAAAATCCTAAAAAGAAAGCATTAACTGATAAAGTAATTATTGATGGAGAAATTTATCATATTTTATTAAATTTTCTAGACATGTATAGTGAAAAAATTCAAAATATGGTAACAAGTAAAACATTTGTTGAAAGTTTAAATTAATTCACTTATGATTATATAAAATTAGAAAAAAAATATAAAAATAGTCTTATTGATATTAATTTTTTAGAGGATGAGAATGGTAAATTACACGAAGATAAAACTAATTTACTAAATTTTATTAATCATTTGTTGTTAATTTTAAAAGAATATTATGATAATGACTTATACAATTCTACAGATTTAAAAGAAATTTCTAAAGATACCGATAGTGAAACAGAAGTAAATATTTTTATAAATAAAGAATCATTAGAAAAAGACTACGATATTTTTTAAAAGTCGTAGTCTTTGATACATACTAAATTTTTGATAATTTAGAAACGCACTTGCAAATTGACATAGTCAATTTGCGTGCGTATTAGACATATTTAAGTAGTTCAGCAAATTCAGTATACCCGCTTTCAGAATTTAAATGCCCACCACCAGAAATCATTATATGATTATCTGTAATAGTATCAGCAAATTCTTTTTCAGCTTCATACTTAACATAAGGGTCATTATCTGAATAAAAACATACTATATCACTACAATAATTTTTTATATCAGATAGATTATTAAAATACATACTCTCATTAACTGTATCATAATCCTTATCTATCCCAAGATAATTATTAAATCCACAAACGAGAACTAATCGCTTAACTCTTATTTTATTCTCAACTAAAAATTTACAAATAAATATTGGAGCAATTGAATGAGCAAATATAATTGTATTTTCATTAATAATATTTGCATCAACATATGTCTTTAAAAGTTTAGACCAATTTTCATAATTTTGATAACCAACACCAGTTGGAAAATCTGGAGTATAAACTTCCAAATTTTTCTTTTCTATTTCTTTTCTTAAATATGGAATCCAATTTGAAAATGGACTTCCAAAGCTTCCATGTATTAATAAATAATTATTCTTCATTTTCTCTCCTTTTATTCCATACTCATATATTTTTTTATTTCTTCTAGTTTTTCTTCATCTGATTCAGTTCCGGTTTTAAAATTAATTGCACCTGGCCAGTCATTGTCTTTCCAATCTATGCCAAATAAATTTATATCTTTATCATATCTTGGAAAAGCATGATAATGTACGAAATAATCTCGCATCATCATAATAATATAATTGAATTTAACTGCTCCAAATTTTTTCAATCAAACTTCTTCATACCATTTTATAACTTTTGGAAATTCAGCTCCTTCTTCTGGTAGCATTCCTGACACAGACTCAGTTTGTCTTTTTAATAAAATTACTGCATCACCAAGTGTCGCTTGTTTTGCTCTAATACAAACTATCCAATGCTCAAATTCTTTAATACATCTTGTTTCAGGTTTAAATTTACTCATAAATTCTAAATTATTCATCATCAATATTTCCCTCTTTCAACATCATATTCAATTTTGATCCTACTTCATAACCTTTTTTATAAAAATTATTTATTCCCATATTTAAATATTCATACCTATAACAAAGTTCCATAGTAATAGGTCCATTATAATTACTTTTTTTTAAATTATTTATTACTTCTTTCCAATTTAATGTACCATCAAAAGGCATCAAGTGTAAATCATCAGACTTATCATTATCATGTAAATGTACTGCAAATATTCTATTTTTAAATTTATCAAAATCTAAATCATCATCAAAATGAACATGAAAATGTCCAGAATCAAAACATATTCCAACATTCTCATTATCAATATTATCTATAACATAATCTAAATAACCTTTTATTTTAGTATTTTCAAATGCAACTTTTATATCAAGTTCTTTTGCATAATCTACAATTTCTTTCAATCGATTTAGACCAACTTCATTATATTGTGGAGCTTCACTTTTACTAGTTAAATGCATTACAATCATTGGTATATTGTTTTCTTTACATATTCTAATATCATTTTTATATCTTTCAACCAGACTATTACCAATCTCATTATCAAGCCATAAATTATTTATACCTTGATAACCTAAATGAGCAAATATAACATTTAATCCACATTCTTTAATATATCTTAGTTGTTCTTCTTGACTTGGATTCCAATCTTTATTATACCATTGTATAAAAACATTTTTAAACCCAGCATTTTTAATGGCATTTATTGTTTCAAAAACATTAACATCTATATTATCATTACTCACTACTACTGCAATATTATCATTTGATTTCATTTCTAATTCTCCTTTGTTTTTATAAGATATATTTCTTCAGCTGTAAGTCCTTCTTTTATAAACAATTCAGGGATTTCAGCATCCTTCTTTTCTATCCCTTCAATGCTCAACCTAGCCATAGCTTGTTTAAATGCTTTATCAAGTGAAAAACCAAACCCTATTGAAGAATATAATTGTGCTGCAAATAATGTTGCCACATCTTCTCTAATAGAAGTATTCATTCCAATTGTTGCTTCAACATGCTCTACAACTTCCTGAGCTATATTAGAAGAATAGCAATTACTAAAAACAACTAATCTTAAATCATCTGTTATTGCGTTAATCATTTGAATAATAGCATCTATACCAACTAATTTAGGATTATCATTTTTATCATGGAAAACCAATTTTCCATCTTCTGTTCCATGTCCAGTAAAATGAATTATTGTAGGATTTACTTCATTAATATATTGAAATAAATTATCTGTTCTAGTAGCCCATTTTGTTACAAAGTTAATTGAATCTCTATCCGGAGATTTTTGAATCGATTCAGCAATATCTCGTGCCTCTTTATCTAAACTTAATTTTTGTTGTTGTCTTAAATCTCCTTGTTCATCAGTAAAAATTATATCTGGATTTGAAGCAATAAATAATATATTAATTTTTTCTTTACTAGCTTTTAGTTTTTTTATTTCATTATCTAATTGTATCTGTTTCATTATTTGATTTTCAATTTTATTATTAATACTACTAATTTGATTATTTCTAGCATTTTCTATATTTCTATTTTCTTTTTCTTGTTCTTTTTGTAATTTCATTTCCTCAGTAAATAATTCTTTTTCTTTAGTTGCAATTTTCTTATCATAATCAGCAACCTTTTTTTCTGCATCACTTTTCTTTTTTTCTTCACGACTAATCTCGTTCATTTTGCTTTTTATCATTGAAGAAGATTTTGTATTTTTTAATTGATTTGATAATCTAATAATTTTTTGACTTGCAGAGCTTATATCATTAACATATTTTACTCTGTCCTTTCTTAATCTTGATAATTCTTCTCTTTTTCTTTTTACATTTGAAGTATATAAACTTACGAATGACATAATTTCACCTCCAAGTATTTCATCTAATAAAATTATACTATATTTTAGGCAAATTTACTATACACGCATTGATTTATCGTAGAATTTATTATACAATTTATTTAACAAGTGAGGGATATTTTTTTGATAAAAGGTTTAAAACCTTATTATCATTTGCTCCATTTGAAATCAACTTACGGATTTAATTATTTGTAAGTTTTTATTTTAAACAAATAATATCAAAAAAGAGGAAAAATTATAACTAATTTAATCCTCTTTTTCGTATACAATAATCTGTATTACATTTAATGTAGCAGTAACATAACACCTTCAGTGCACATTGCATTATGATTTCTCCATGCCTCAATACTATCAAACCCTTTATTTAATGCCTCTTTTTCTAAATCTTTCTTGATAGAATTTTCAATTATATCATAGAATTTTTGTTCTTCTTCTGTTAAGTCTTTTTCATTTGAAAGTCCAAATCTGGATAATTCCATATCTACTTTTAATGAAATTTTATCTTTCCATGAAATGTCAGCTAAAAACTCTTCATGAGTGCCATTTGCAACAGATTTTTTAAATTCATTAATTCTTTTAAGTTTAATTAATTCGTTTGCTTTATCAATCTTATCTGCTAATTCTTCATTACCTTTAGATAATGCTGTAAGATGCATTCCAGCTCTTACTAATTCGTGCATGTCACTTATACGATCTACAATTTCTTCTGGTTTTAAATCCATCTTATCAAGGCAATCAACGATACCTTCAATTGAATTAGCAATACTATCTCCTAAAACATTATGTATATCATTTTTCATAAAAATATCCCCCTTCGGTAATTATAACATAAAGTTGTTAATTTTCAAAATTAATTAGCAACTTTATGTTAAAATCTTATTAGAGATTGATATTCTATATATCAAATCATTAAGAAGTGAGAAGTTGTAGGTAACTATGACATTAGGCCCCATTTAGAGAATTACTCAGACTTTTTTGTGATTTTTTATAAATATGAGTAAATAAATTTTATTATTAATAAATGGTTAAATTATGATAAAATATATCTAGGTGATTACTTATGAAAAAAATCTTTTTGTATTTATATCCTATTCAAGAATATAATCGTTCTTTTGAGTTCTCAGAAGAATATTTACATGAAATAGGAAGAGATAATCCATATAAAGTATTAAATGAATGTATACAAAAAAGATATAGGGAAAAAGGATATGAAATTGTTTATGCAATTTATCCAGGTAAAAAAATTTATGGAGTTAATACTTTAACTACTGATAAAATAATTTATACTGATGTAACTTTTGAACAAGCTAGTGGTTATAATCATGATGATAGCGAAAAACAAGATAAAGATATTAAATATCCAAGTGAAAAATATTTAATAGAACAATTAGGAAATTTTGATGAAATAGTAATTGGTGGATTTCACTTTGGTGATTGCGTTAAAAGAGTTGCCGAATATTGTTATCAAAGTGGATTTCCTACTCTTATAGATTTAGATTTAACTGATTTATTCTTCAGTGTGTATTATAAAAAGGATTATTTTAGAATTGATGAATATAATCCTAAAAACTATAAAAATTATATACTATCAAATAGTCGCTTTAGTAATATGGAAATTGCAGAAAGATTATTTGAAAGAAATTATAATAGCCCTGTTTATGGATTTGAAGATGTTGAAGAAAAAAGAAAGTTAAAATAGAGAAGAAAGATTAATTAATAATCATATAATGCAAGATGATAAACAACTAGTTGAGAAATGCATTAATACAAACTTGTATAAGGTTTTAGAAAATTATTCAAATAATAAAAATTTTCACTTTATATAACAAGTAGGGGAGGTTACTAAAAAATAAAAAGGTGATTTAAAAAATCACCTAACAATTTTATTTCTAGCATCTTCCCAACTTGATATACGTTCCAATTTATTTTGTTTAGTTTTATGTTCGATTTGTTTATCAAGAGAAGTTTTATCTAATTGTGATACAACTTTTACTACTTTTAATTCATGACGCCATTTATTTATTATATCGTTTTTACATCTTGTAGCAATAGATGAAGCAGGTACAGTCATTCTCATTATTCGCTCTTTAGAGCTTATGTTTTTAGAAATTGCTTTTTTTTGTAATTGGCTTAATTTTAATTCAAAATAAAAGTAATATAAAACTTGATCACTTGTTAAATTCCATTTTTTTAAATATTCTAAATATGTTTCTGCAAATAAAGAAATATTATCAGGATCTAGCATATCTTTTGTTTCAATAAAATCACTATTAATATTAAAAAAATTTTTTAGAAATTCCTTCTGAATATTATTAAAATGAACATTATTATTATTTATTCTCATATTTTCCCCACCATTTTTAAGTTTACTATATTTAATTGATTTAGTCAATTTTAAGAGTATATTTTTATTTGATAATGGATATATGTTATAATAAACATAAACATTATATATGAGGAGTTGAAATAAATGAAGGTATTATTATTTACGCACAAGAGTGATATTGATGGTATGGGAAATGTAGTATTGGCAAAATTATCTTTTAGCGAAGTTGATTACGTATTATGTGAAACTTTTAATTTACAAAATGAAGTATCAAAATATTATGATAATGGAAGTATTTATAATTATGATAAAATTTTTATAACAGATTTATGGCTTGAAGAACCAACATTATCAAAAATTGCAAATGATAAACAATTAAAGGACAAATTTTTTGTGTTTGATCATCATGAATCAGAAGGAGATTTTAACAAATATCCATTTACAACGATAAGAATTTCTGATGATCAAGGACTATGTAGTGGTACGAGCTTATTTTATGAATATTTAGTAAATAACTATTTTATTGATAGAGATACACAGATAGTAGGAGAATTTTCAGAGTTAACAAGAAAATATGATACCTGGGAATGGAAAACTAAATATAATGAAGAGATGCCTCATGAATTAACCTTATTGTTTGATTCTGTTGGATGCGAAGGTTATATAAAATTAATGTTTGAAAAATTAAGCAACTCAAATAATAAAATTTTTCAATTTAGTGAACTAGAGCAAATGCTAATTGATAATAAAATTAATCAAGTTCAAGAAAAATTATTAAATTATTCTAAAAAAGTTTATTATAGAGAAATATTAGGGTTAAAAGCTGGTATAGCATTTATTGATTACGAATATAGAAACGATTTAGCGGAATATTTTAAACAACATAATTTTGATATGGATTTCGCTATGTTGATTTCTTTGGATAATGGAACAATTTCTTATAGAACAGTTAAAGATGGAGTTAATGTTAGATTGATTGCTGAAGCAATGGGTGGAAAAGGCCATGATAAGACTGCTAGTAGTCCGATATCTGAAGAACAAAAAAAAGAACTTATCAAAGTTCTAACAATGCAGGAATAAATAGATTTTTAATTAATATGTACATAAGGTATAAGCAAAGAAAAAACAAGCCTTCATATAAGTGGTTGAAATCCTTTTAAGATATTGATTTGTAAAGGTAAATCAATCATATAATAAATTAATAAAAAAATTTAGTAATTTATGTAAGAGTAAAATAGTAGAAATACCAATTGGGATAAGTATATCAAATTTTATGGATATCTAAAATAGAAAAATGGTATATTGAACTATAAACATAATTTATAAATATTCAATTGGATTAATCTTTTCTTTCAATTTTTTACATATTGTTTTATTAGTATTCATATAAGTAGTATTAAAATTAATAGTATTGTTAATTAAATTATAATATGCTAATTTATTCATAGCACCATTCATTATATTTTTAATAATTAAATAGTTTAATTCAAATTCTGTGAATAGTCCATAATTAACCAATTCAGTTCCATTAGAACTTTTTTTATTAGTTTTAGAACAATTATTGGCAATTACTATGTAGGTGATAGAATTATCTATTCCTGGAGAAGTATAAGCTTCATCAACGATAAATAAATCATCTGTAATATAACCTGTTTCTTCTAATAATTCTCTTTTAGCAGCTTCTATTGGTTCTTCATTATTTTCAATATATCCTGCTGGAAATTCTGCAATTGTTGTGTCTTTTATTCTATTTTGAAAAGTTATTATATATTTTCTATCTTTAGTAATTGCAATTACTATTATAGAGTTTTTTCCATCATTTTTAATTACTTTTTCTTTTTTTACTATTTTTTTATTTGGTAATTTATATGTTTCTCTTAAAACACTAAGAAAGTTTCCACTATATAATAATTCTTTTTTTATAAATTTTCCTTTTACAGCTTTATATAAATTATTTATTTTATCTAACAATAATTTTTCTTTATATTCAGGACTATTAATATAATTTAGTTCATTTACTCTTTTTTGTGTTTTAATAATACAATCACTTAATGTTTTATTTTTTTTGTTTAAAAGCTCTTCTATAAATATATTTTTAACACAAAGAAAGCTTAAATGTTCAGTAGAATAAATTATTATATTATTATCTTCGAAATCTTTGATTACTTTTTCTGGAATTGTTACTTCATACTCATTATCTATATTTTTGTATACTCCAAAAATAGGTCCTGGAAATGGCATACCATCTTCAGTTGAATCATAATAGTATTTTAAAACATATATTGGTTTTTCAATTAATTCCTGATTATTTAATATTAAATGTAAATCAATATTTCTATGATTTTCAGCTAAATTGTATAAACTTATTTTAAACTTTAATGTATCTATGTTGATTCCTAAACATGCCAATACGTAATCTCTATTATATTTTAAAGAAGATAAATAATTTTTATCTAAATCAAATTCAATAAATAAATTTTCAAAATTTTCTTTTAATGTATCATCTTCTGTTGCAGCTTTTTCTAATTTTTCAATCAAATCATCTAATTTGGTTATATAATTATTTAATCCTCTATAAAATTCAAGTTTTTCATATTCCGGTAATATTTTATTACTACTAATCTTTGATATATTATCAATATAAATTAATTCTTCCTTTTTTAATTTTATAAATTCTTTTTTTAAATATTCATAGTTCATAAATTTCTTCTCCTTCATTTATATTTTATTATTATATTGTTGATAAGTAAAATATATTTATGTTATTATGATTATAAGGAGGGCTTATAATGAATGTAGACTTAGAATTATATAGAGTTTTTTATGTAGTTGCGAAAAATAAACATATGACAAAGGCTAGTGAGGAATTACATATTTCACAACCTGCAATATCTCAATCAATAAAAAAATTAGAAGAACAATTAGGTGGTATATTATTTTTAAGAAGTAACAAAGGAATGCAGTTAACAGAAGAAGGAAAGATGTTTTATGAATATGTTAAAGGAGCACTTACACTTATTAATAATGCAGAAAATGAATTTACATCTTTTAAAAACTTATCAAAAGGAGAAATAAAAATAGGATGTTCCACAACTTTAACTAAATTAATTTTAATTGATGTTTTAAAAAAATTTCATAAAGAATATCCAAATATAAATATTAATATTACTAATGACTTAACAAGTAATTTAATAAAAAATTTAAAAATAGGTAAATTAGATTTTGTGATTTTTAATGAAAGTAATGTAAAAGAAAATAGTTTATATTTAGAAAAAATAAAAGAATTAAAACAGGGATTTATTTATAATCCAGAATTTTATAAAGATGATGTTACTAATTTTGAAGATTTAAATAATTTGCCTCTTATTTTACAAAAAGGGGAATCAAATAGTAGAAAACTATTAGATTATATTGCACTAAAAAATAATGTTAAATTAATACCAAAAATGGAAGTAGTAAGTCAAGAATTAATTACTGAATTTACTAATATTGGTTTAGGTGTAGGTTTTGCTATAATAGATTTAGCAAGAAGAAATTATAAAAATTTAAAAGAATTAAAAATAAATAAAAAAATACCAAATATAAATATATATTTGGCAACTAATAATTCTCTTTCATTAACATTTGCAAGTAAAAAATTTATAGAATTTTTAAAAAATTAAAATACATATTTTTATTTATATATTCGTTAAAACATCTTTATTCAAAAAATTAAATATTCATCTATTATATTAGAGGATAAGTGATTTTATGAATAAAATAAATAATAAAACAGTTTTAGTATCTACAAGTAGTGAATTAAAAGAAGCTTTAGAAAATGATAATGGGTATGAATATATTTATTTAGAAAATGATATTACATTAGATAGTGGTATTACAGTAAATGAAAATAAAAGTAGTGTAACAATTAATGGAACATATCAAAATATTATGCATACTTTAACAGGAATGAATAGTGTGGATAGTTCTGACACAATTGTATGTATTTCATCATCACAACAAATTAAAATAAAAAATATAAAAATAATTTATACAAATACAAATGGTGTTGTTTATGTGCCTGAAGATAATAGTTCTTATAATACAATAACTATTTATGATAATGTTACATTTACTGGTACACAATTATCTGTAAATCTATATGGGTCGTTAAAATAGATAATTCTAATATTACTATTCAAAGTACAAATAATGTAGAATCACAAGAAGTTTGTGAAGCAGAACGTATTATAATTGGTGGTAAAACAAATATAACAAGTAATTCAACTAATTTTTCATTATTTTATTTTAAAGAAGATTCTGTTAGTCCTTATATCGTATTTTCTTGTAAAAGTAACATAATTATATCAACTGATACAAGATAATTTATGTCTGGTACAAATAAGTTAAATTTTACAATTTTACATGATACAAGTGTACATTTAACAACTGGTAATGGAGTTGCTAAACTCGCAGATTATGGCGTAAATAATGTTTTAATAGATGAAAGGGCATCATTCAAATTTTTAGAAAAAAGTCATGAAAGAATTCCAATGTGGGCTATTTTTGGATCATTAACAATGAAAGAAGCATCAACTCTTCAAATAATTAATTCATATAATAATACACCATCTGATAATTTTAATATAAAATGTTCTAGAATCAATATGTGGCAAAACTCTACAGAATTATCACAGGCTGGTGATATAAATAATATTCCGGATTATTATTGGTATAAAGAAAATGATTTAATTAAATTAGAGGGATTTATAACATCATCACTTACATCTATTACAAAAAATAATTTTACTCCTAGTGAGTTACAAACTTTATCTGATATTTGTAACTTTACATTTCAAAATAGAAAACAATTTTCTATTGGAACAACCTATATGAATATACATCCAGTTAATACAAGTAAAAATACTATAAGTGGTCATACAGATAGTTTTGCTGATGTATTAATTAAATATAATAGTACATCTGAAATAGTAAATGCTGATGATAATGGATTATTTGAATATAATTTACCATTGGCTATTTCCGATAATACAAAGGTAGAATTAACTTCAAATGTTTCAGGTAGTTTTATATATAAAACTAGAACTATAACGACACCATTTACTGGTGAACTAACTTTATTAGATGCAAATCCTTCTATTGATTTTTCTTTTGTTCCAATAGGGGATACTTATATTTTTCCAAAGGTAAGTGACTTAAAAACAAAAATTGTAGATAGTAGATTAAGTAGTTCAGATTGGAAGTTATATGCATATATAAATAATCCACTAACTTCATCACTTGGATATACACTTGAAAATGCACTTGTATTTAAGAAATTTGATGATGAAACTATAATATTAACAAGTACACCAACTATAGTTTATACTGGTAAAAATAATGAAGGAATAGTTAATTTTGAAGATCTTAATTGGTCAAAAGAGAAAGGACCATTACTGGACCTTACTAATGATGCGTTAGTCGCAAATGAAGAATATTTCGCAACTATATATTTTTATATAGAGGAATAGATTTTAATATTAAAAGTAAAATAAAAGATAATCGTACAATTATCTTTTTATCTAATCGGTTTTGAATTTTCATAGAAAAATAAGACCATAAAATTAGAAAAATACATATAGAATTATATTATTATTTGTAAATGCTATTAATATAAATAATATGCTTCCTGTTATTAATTCTAATACTAATGCTGTTTCTATGAATAGAAAATATTTTATTTTGAATTTTTTTTCATAATAAGTGATATTTAATATATTTTTACTATTAATTAAATCGATTACCCATTTTCAAAATTTTTAAAAAAATTAAATATTATTATTGATATAGCATTACAATCTAAAATCATTAAAATTAATGTTATTATTGTGAAAATTGTTGAGTAAAGAATCTGTTTATTTATAATTTTTTGATTCGATTGTTTTAACAAATAACATACCCATTTTGCAGATATTATATTAAATATAGAGGTTAATATTTCTAAACTGAAACTATCTGAAAATACTCTAATAATAAATAGTAGGATTATTATAGTTAATGTACCTTCGAAATATACTGTTCCTTCACAAAAATTCATTTTAAATATTAAGCTTAATCGTTTATCATTGTGGCAGATTTTACTAATATTATTAAAAAATTTTGTTTATTTTTATATGTTTTAACAATATTATTAATTACCTCTAAAAACAATGAATATTCATAATACTTTCCATTACTACAAGTATCAATATATCCAAAATTATCAATTATATATATTTAATATACTAGAAACAGTATTATTTGAAATTGATTTTTTTATAAAAATTCTTATTTTTTAAATCATATATTTTCCGCAAGTATCAGATATAATATAATCAATAAATTTAATATTATTTAATCTGTCACAGGCCGATAATAATGTTCTATAAGTTGCGATTACAATCATATAATCACTTCTTTTTAATTTGTTTAAGTAATTTATATTTTCTAATGGCATATTTCTATTTTCATCAAGTAATGTTCTATCCAAATTGAAAACAAACATTTTCATTATGTCACTCAATATACATTTATTATTAATTAATATTTATTTAAGGAAATTAATTAAAAATAATGAATATAAATCACCATTTTTAATATATCAATTTGTTCGTTGTACAAATTAATAAGTTTTATTAAATAGATAGTGACAATATACATATAATTACTACAAAAATCATTAATCTTTTTTTATATGGAATATGAATCCATAATAATAGAATTCGTGAAACTTGTCTTTTTTTGAGAAAATTTTTGATTTAAATTTAATACAATCTTTTGAAAAATACTATATCATTTATTTATATTTCTTATAGTAAAAAAATTCATATACTTTATTAATAATTCTATAAATTATTTACATATTAAATAAAAAATGATATCATATTTATAATATATTTTAAAATAAATATTTTATAAAATAACGAAATACTTATATTATAGTTAGGAGAATGAAATGATGAATAAAGCAATAAATATTTTTGGAGAAGAGATTGAATTTAACTGTATGGGGTGTGATATTGCAGAACATAAATTAACTCCACCTGGAGGATATGTGTATGAGGATGACTTCATAAATGTATCAGCAGATCCAGAAATACCAATAAAAGGGTTTATGGTTTTGGGAATTAACAAACATATAAAAAGTATAAACGATATGACAAACTATGAAAGAAATAGTATAATTAGTGTATTAAATAAAACAGTAGAAATTATTAAAAAGGTAAACATATCTAAGGAAGTACTAATAATTCAAGAAGAAAGGTCTAGTCATTTTCATATATGGATTGTTCCTATAAGTGATTGGATGAAAAAGTTTGGAAATAGCGTAGTTAATATAAAAGAAATAATAAATTATTCAAAAAAAATTTTAATGAAGAGCAAAAAAAAGAATTATTAAAGGCTATTGAAGATATTAAAAATGAATTTAAAAAGATGAATTAATATATGCTTTAAAAATTTAAAAGAACCGATTTTTATAGTTTTATCGGTTCTTTTTTTGATTATGAATGAACATTTTACTATATCTGGTTTATTATAAATATTTATCAAAGATTTTTTTAGCTTTCAAATTAATTGTTTCTTGAAAATATTTTTAGATATAATTATTAAAATTAAATTTTTAGTTTGTAATAAACATAAAAAATCATCATTCCAAGAGTGCATAATATTAAATCATCTATATCTAATACACCAACCTTAAAAATAAATTGAAATAATTCTATTAATAATATAATCAAAAATGATATTATAAAATTTAATGGAAATTTTCGTATTTTAAATAATTCTATTAAAAAATATTCTAGTGGCATGAATACAAATAAATTTCCAAATATATTTATAATAATAGAGTAGGTATTTCCATTTTTTAATATATTACTTATAGATTTAAAAGGAATTAGATTATAATCATTAACAATATTATATCTTGCGAAAAAGACCATATTAAATATCAAAATAATGTAGTAAATAAATATTATTGTTTGTGATAATTTTTTTATTTTATTTTTATCTTCTATTTTTTCTACATAATTATTACCATATATTTTGTTTCCAATAAATATAAATAGAGAAGCAATAACTATTATTGATAATCTAATAAAATAATTAATTTCTATATTTGGATTATATTCAAATTTTAAATAGAATAAAAATGTTAATATGGATAATATATAAAATAAGATAATTAATTTAAATTGAAAATTATATTTATATTTTTTTGTCTTTTCGTTATATTCAATTACTTTTTCTATATTATTTTCTTCACCATTTAATAGTTCAGATACATTTATATTAAGTTCCTTTGAAAGAGGAATTAATAAAGATATATCAGGAGTACCTCTTCCGGTTTCCCATCTTGAAACTGCTTTTTCTGTAACAAATAATTTATTTGCTAATTCAGTTTGAGTCATTCCAAGACTCTTTCTTTTTTTCTTGATTAAACTAGATATTTTATTTAGATCCATTTATATCACCAACCAATCTACATTTATGTTTTTTTAAATAATTATCATAATCATATTTTTTAACTTCGTTTTGTTCACTATATGTTATATGTATTATATCATTTATATTTAAAAAATCATAATGTTTGCCTATACTATAATGAAAAACATCGCCCGCACTATATGAATAAGAATATATTTCATAATTTTTATTACAATAATAATGAGTATCTTCATATATTTTATTCATATATACATCTTCATCTAATTCAGTACCAAATTCTAATAAGAATACAAATAATAAAGGTAAAGAATATGTTAGTGTGATTATTAAAATAAAAAGAGAAATAGTTTTAATAAGATTGCTTTCTTGAAAACCAATTATACATAAAATAATAATATTAGAAAGCGCAAAAAAGAATTGTAACTGATTTTTTGATTTAACAATGGTAAATATATAGATAATAAGTATTATTTTTTTTAAACTAATTTTCTTATTTAAAATGAATAATATAATAGAATTAATAATTATAAGTAAAATTATAAACAATTTATATAATGTACCACTTATTTTTAAACTTTCAAATATTATGTTATACGTAATAAAGAATAATGCCATGATGAAAAAATAATAATTAGTATAATTTTTATTCATAAGAATTCCTTCTTTCAAAGATAATGGTATTATAAATTTATAAATATGTCACCCTATGAATCGTAGGATTAAATAAATCTAACTATATAAAAATAAATTACACAAAAAAATAGTATACTCTAAGTACACTATTTAGTCTTTAAATACTTTTTTTAGTAATGGTTTTAATAGTTCATAAATTATAAATGAAGAACTATTTATTAAAAATATAATCAATACTAAACTTGGTTTAATACTTTCAACACTTATTATTTTACCAAGAGGAGTCATAAATACTAGAAGTTCAATTAATGTTATTATAGTTAGTCCAATATTCATTGCTTTATTAGAAAATAGTCCTTGCTTGAATATAGGTTCTTTTAAATTTCTACAAGATATAGAATAAATAATTTCTTGTACAACCATAGATAAAAGGGCAAGACTCATTGCAATTTCATTATTATATAATTTTAAAGATATAAAGTAAGTTAAACAAACAAATAATGTTTCGACAATTGCTGATGATATAAAGCAAGATTTTATAAATGGTGTAAATAATGATTTGTTAAGACCTCTTGGTTTTTGATTCATAATATTTTTTTCACTTTTTTCAAATGCTAAGCATATGCTTGGAACAGAATCAGTTACTAAATCAATAAATAATATATATATTGGTAAAAGTATTGTGTTGCCAGAAAGTAATCCAATAATTATTGTAAATATTTCAGCAAAATTACTAGACAATGAGTAAACAATATTATTTCTAATGTTATTATATATTCTTCTTCCTTCTTCAACAGCAATTATTATTGTTGAGAATGAATCATCCATAAGTACGATATCAGAAGCTGATTTTGTTACATCTGTACCAGTTATTCCCATACCAACACCAACATGTGCATCTTTAATAGCAGGAGCATCATTAACTCCATCTCCTGTCATAGCAACAACTTTACCATTTTTTTGCCAAGCTTTAACAATTCTTTCTTTGTGTTCTGGATTAACTCTTGCATAAACAGAATAATTTTTAACTATTTGTTCAAGTTCTTCATCAGTATAATTATCAAGAGCATTACCAAGTATTCCTTCATTATCGTTATCTATAATTCCTATTTCCTTAGCAATAGCACTTGCAGTATCTAGTGAATCACCTGTAATCATTATTGGTCTAATACCTGCATTTTTACACATTTCAACACTTTTTATAACAGTATCTCTTGGTGGATCAATCATCCCAAGTAAACCAGCAAAATTAAGATTATTTTCTTCATTAATTACTTCAGTAGAATTTTGTGGAATATCATTAATTTCTTTATATGCAAATCCTAATACTCTAAGTGCTTTACTAGCAAGTTTCTTTTCACTATCTTTAATATCATTTATATCTTTATTAGTTATTTTTATATTATTTATATATTCACATTTATTAAGTAAATTATCGATACTACCTTTACATAATAAATAAGTTTTATCACCAATTTTATTAATTGTAGTAGATAATTTTCTTTCACTATCAAAAGGAGCATCTATTATTCTTTTATTTTCTTTTCTAATTTTTAACGCATCAATATTATTTTTATATAAATATCCATATAATGATGTTTCAGTAGGGTCACCTTTATATTCATTATTTATTATTAATCCTTCATTACAAAGTGCACATATATAATTTAACATTTCTTTATTATAAATAACTTCTTCTTTTACAGTCATTTTATTTTGTGTAATTGTTCCTGTTTTATCTGAACAAATAATATCAACAGAACCTAATGTTTCAACTGCTTGCATTTGTTTTACTATCGTTTTCTTTTTCGCAAGATTAGATATACCAATAGATAATGAAATAGTTATAACCGCAGGTAATCCTTCTGGAATAGCCGCAACCGCAAGTGAAGAACAAAGCATTATTATTTCTAGAAGTGAGTAGTGATTAATAAGCGCTAATATAAATATAAAAATCATTATTATAAATACAATTATTGTTAGATTTTTACTTATTTCTTTTATTTTTATTTGAAGAGGTGTCTCAATATTTGATATTTTATTTAATGAAGACGCTATTTTTCCTATTTCTGTATTCATACCAGTATTTATAACAACTGCCATGCATTTTCCATTTGTTATGTTTGATGACAAGAAAATCATATTTTTTTGATCTTGAATTATTAAATTATTATTTAATGTTTCATTTGTTTTAATAACTGGAATACTTTCACCTGTTAAAGGGGATTCATCAACTTTTAGGTTTTCACATGTAATTATTCTAGAATCTGCAGGTACCATATCACCAGCTTCTAAGAATATAATATCACCTGGAACTAAAGTACTTGTATCAGCAATATCAATTTTACCATTTCTTTTTACTTTACAAGTTGAAGCTTCATATTTTTTTAGTCCATCAATAACAGAATTTGCTTTTTCTTCTTGAATAAAACCAGTAATTGCATTTATAAAAACAACAACTAATATTACTATCGTATCTGTATATTCATGAGAATAAAGTACTCCATATATATAAAGGAGTAGTGCGACTACTAAAAGAATAATAATCATTATATCTTTAAATTGTTTTAAAAATCTTAAGAAAATATTTTCTTTTTTCTTTTCCTTTATTATATTTTTATCATATATATTTAATCTTTTATTAACTTCATTTATAGTTAATCCTTTTTCACTTGTATTTAATTCTTTATAAATATTATTAATATCTTTATTATACATTTTTTTCTCCTATACTATGCACTTTAAGTATACCACTAATAAAAGAAAAAAACTATACATAGTATAGTTAGTATTTAAAATTCATTAATATTTCCTTTTCCTTTTGATATTGTTATTTTATATGAATTATCATTATATTCTATTTCTATCATAATTATTTGGTTTTCATCTATTTTTTTTGCCATTGAAATATTATCACTTTTTTTTGTAAAATCGATATTTGATGTATATAAATAGTTATAATTTTCTTTTAATTCACTTGTATATTTACTTAAATCAGATGAAACATTTTTTATATCTTTATATTGATATATATTTTTATATATACCACTATTTTTAAATGATTTATATTTAATTATATTTCTTTTTCCAACAATATTATATATACTTGGAACTTCTTCTTTATCAATAATATAATATTTTTTTTCTTCTTGTTTGTTAATATATATATTTAATGAAAAAAAACATATTATTACTAATAATAAAATAATTGAAAATAACATAAGAATTTTTTTCTTGTTCATTTTATTCACTTCCTTTATTATAATATAACATTAAAAAAAGAAAAAAACTATACCTTTTTAGTATAGTTATTCACAAGTTGCTCCTAAAGCTTCATATATTTTTTGCATACCTTCAAGAGTTATTTTCTTATTTTTTATGTAAGATTTAATTTGTGAATTATCTTTAACGAATTTATCTAAATCCATTTTAGAATAATCAATTGTTACATCAGATATTATTTTATTATCATCTTCAGTAACTTTATATGTATATCCACCATAACTTTCATCAGCAGTTTTATATGATTTTTCTAAAGTACTTTTAAAGTATTCACGAATTTGTTCATTATCTGATTCAACAGTTTCTTTAGTTACTACGCTATCAACTAATCCATCTTTAGAATGAATTTCATAATTAGAATTAAGAACATATCCATTAGATGATTGATCTGCTGTTAACTTACAAGTTTTAACAACTTCTTTAGAAGAATTATTACAACCTGAAAGTATTATTACAAATAATGAAACTAATAATAATTTTAGACCCTTTTTCATAATTATCTCCCTTCTAAATAAAATATATCATAAAAATTTTTTAAAGTATAGGGGAATTTAGTTAAAAAACGGAGAAAATAATATATGAGAGCAAAAATGCTCGAAAAAAAGTTAAGTCGAATTTTGTAATGTTTTGTCTAAAGTGTTTAAAAGGTATATTATTAGTGATTTAATAAATATTGTAAAAAAGGGAGGAAAATAAAAAAATGGTAGATTTAAATATAGAATTTACTAGAGGAGTATTATTTGTTAGATTAGCAGGTATATTAAATGAAGTAAGTTCAATGGATGTAGAAGAAAAAGTTTTTGAAATAATTAAAGATGGTGGCATTAGGTTTGTAGTATTTAATGTTAAAAATTTAGAAATGAGTGATAGTGTTAAATTGTTTGATAAGTGTCAAAAATTATTAGAAGAAAACGATGGAAGAATGCTTATATGTGGTGATGAAATGAGTGCTTATGATTTAGAATATGTATCTGATGAATTATCAGCACTTAAACTTTTAAGTATATGATTTTAACAAATGAACTAGCTGTAGAAATGGAAACTAAAGTATCTTTTATCGTTAATAAGTACGCAAGTAGTTATAATAGAGAAGATTTAATGCAGGCTGGTAAAATGGGAGTTATAAAAGCAGCAAATAATTTTGATCCTACGCTTGGAATAAAATTTTCAACTTTTTGTGAAAAATATATATTAGGTGAAGTATTAAAGTATTTAAGAGAAGATAAGAATATTAAAATAAGTAGAGATATTTTTAAATTAAAGAAAAAAGTAGATATAGCAAGAGATCATTATTTTAAGAGTAAAGGAGAATATCCTAGTTTAGATATTTTGTGCATGATAGTTAATGAAGAAAAAAATAAAGTATTAGAAGTTTTAAATTTAAATCAAAATGTACAAAGTATAGATGAAAGTGTAAATGAAGATAATGATAATATATCTTTAAAAGATGTAATTGCAAGTGAAGAAAAATTAGATAAAATAGATTTAATAAGTTTAAAAGAAGCATTAAGTAATTTGAAAAAAGAAGATCAAAAATTAATATACCAAAGATATTATGAAGGTAAAACACAAACAGAAATCGCAAAAGAAAATAATATTAGTCAAGTAAAAGTATATAGACTAGAAAGAAAAATATTAGATGATTTATCGGATAAACTATGTGCATAAGTTTATCTTTTTTTTGTATAAAAAAAATTTTTTCGTTAATAATACAAATGGTGAAAAAAATATGAACAAACAAGAATACAAAAAAATAGTAGACAAACATAGTCCAAAAGAAAACAAAGTAAAAAATATGATTACAGCATTTTTAGTTGGTGGACTTGTTGGATTAATTGGTGAAGTATTAATAAAAGTATATTTAATGATTGATGGAGTAAGTCAAAGTGTGGCGGTAAGTTTAATGATGGTTACAATAATATTTATATCATGTTTATTTACAGCACTTGGATTTTTTGATAACTGGGTATCAAAAGCAGGAGCAGGATTATTTATCCCAATAAGTGGATTTGCACATGCGACAACATCAAGTGCACTTGAATATAAACATGAAGGACTTGTAATGGGAATAGGATCTAATATTTTTAAATTATCAGGTAGTGTTATTCTTTATGGAGTAGTCGCAGCATATGTATTTGGAATAATTAGATTCGTATTTTTTGGAGGTTAGAAAATGACTATAAAATTTAATAATGTATATTTAGAAAATGTAAGTACAGTTGCAGGTCCATTTGTAATAGAAGGACCATTAAAAGATAATTTTGATAAAAAGTTTACTGACTTTTATGATGGAGAAAAAACATTTGAAAAATGTGAAATGAAGGAGTTAAAAGAATCTATTAAAATTTTACTTGATAAAACTAAATATAATGAAGAAGATATTTCTTTTGGAATAAGCGCTGATTTAATGAATCAACTTACAATATCCAATTTTGTATATTCAAAACTTAATATTCCTTTTTTAGGAGTGTATAATGCTTGTGCATCTGTTTGTGAAGAAATATTAATTGCTTCATCTATTTTAGAAAATGAAAAAAATAAGAAAGCAATATGTACAACATCTTCACATAATATGACAAGTGAAAGACAATTTAGAAATCCAGTTGAGTATGGCGCACCAAAACCAAAAACAACTACATTTACTGTAACAGGAGCAGCATCATTAATGCTTACAAATGCTAAAACAGATATAAAAGTAACTAGCGCAACTATTGGTAAAGTAATAGATATGGGAGTAGATAATGTATTTGATATGGGTGCAGTTATGAGTCCAAGTGCAGCATACGCATTAAATGAACACTTAAAGCAAACTAAGACAAAGGTAAGTGACTATGATTTAATTTTAACTGGAGATTTAGGTGTTTATGGTAAAGATATATTTAAAGAAATATGTGAAAAAGAATACAATATAAAATTAGATAAGAATTATGATGACACTGCAACTATGATATATGATTATAAAGAAAATATATATGCAGGTGGTTCTGGTCCTGCTTGTATGCCACTCGTTGTATACTCTAGTATTATTCCTAAAATGAAGCAAAGAATAATAAAAAAAGTTTTATTAATCGCAACAGGTGCACTTATGAGCCCAACAACTTGTAATCAAAAATTTAGTATACCATCAGTAAGTCATGCAGTATGTTTGGAGGTAATATAATATGGAATTTATTTACTCATTTTTATTCGCAGGAATAGTATGTTTAATAGGTCAAATAATACTTGACAATACTAAATTATTACCAGGACATATTACAAGTTTATTTGTAGTAATAGGAGCAGCTCTAGATACATTTTCAATATATGATTTATTTGTAGATAAATTTGGTGCAGGTGCAATTGTATGTATTACTAGTTTTGGACACTTATTAATTCATGGAGCACTTGCTAAAGCAAAAGTAGATGGACTTTTAGGTTTATTTACAGGAATGTTTTCTTTAACCGCAACAGGTATAACTGCTACTATAATATTTGCATTTATATTTACTATGATATTTAAACCAAAAAATTAAAAAGAACCACCTTTTTTAAGGAGGTTTTTTATTTTTTTAGGACTCTTAATGAGTTCTTTTTTTATCTATTAAAGACGGCATTTTAATATTTAACTGTAGTATACTCTGAAAATAAATGTATTATATTGTGCGAAAGGAGAAAAATTATGAAAGAAAACATTGAAAATATTTATTTAAGAAAGGATGGAAGGTTTGAAATTAGATTTCATTATGGTTATAAAGATGATAGTGCAACTAATTACAAATCTGTTTACGGTAGTAGTGAGGAAGAAGTAGTTGAAAATTATAAAAACAAAATAGAAGAATTGTTTCAAAATAATGATTTATTGATATTTGATAAAAACTATATTGGATATGATATTAATTTGTGGATGAACAATTCAAAAATTAAAAATAAAAAATCAACTTTTTCAAATTATCAATATATTCTCAAATCAAGAATAATTCCTAAATTTGCAAAAGTTAAGAAAAAAACAATATCGTTAGATATTATAAATAAATTTACATCTGAATTACTTGATGAAGGATTAGCAGCTAAGAGTGTCAAAGACATATTAATAATATTACAACAAATTTTAAAAATAGGTAATATTAATATAAAAATTCCTATGCCAAAAGTACCAAAAACAGAAATACAAATTTTAAAGAAGGAAGAACAATTAAAACTAGAAAAAGAATTAATGTCTAATCTAAATGAAACAACTTTTGGCATTTATCTATGCTTATATACTGGACTGAGAATAGGTGAATTATGTGCTCTTCAATGGAAAAATATTGATTTAAATAATAAAAAAATAAATATAAAGAAAACTTTAGTAAGAATTAAAAATCCAGAAGAAAAAACTAAGAAAAAAACTATTGTTATTATTGGTGAGCCAAAATCTGTATCATCAATAAGAGAAATACCAATACCAGATTTCATTATTCCTACACTAAGAAAATTATCTGTAGATGCAACACCTGATACTTTTTTTATATCTGTAACAGAAAAATTTGTTGAATTAAGAACTTTTTTTAACAGATATAAAAAAATCCTTTATTCTATTGAATTAAAAAAGTATAATTTTCACGCATTAAGACATACTTTTGCAACAAGATGTATTGAAAATAGATGTGATCCTAAAACATTAAGTGAAATATTGGGACATTCAAGTGTCAAAATAACATTAGAAAGATATGTTCACCCAAATTATGAAAATAAAGTTTTAATGATGAATCAATTAAAACCATTCTATAAATAAAGCATAGTTGAATTTTTTCTAACTATGCTTATTTTTTCTTTAAGTGTATTACTTTAAGAATAAATTCGTATGCCACAAAAAAAAGAAAAAAACTTTATTGACTGACCAATTTTCAATAACCATAAGAATTCTTTCAAAACTTGACTTTATATGAATTTATGATATTATATAATGCGTTTAAAACGATTATCATAAAGTAATACATTTTAAGAAAAAAGGGGGACCTAAAATGAGCAATCGAAAAACTAAAAAACAAAAGCAACAATTAGAGCAAAGAAAAAGTCGAATTAAAGAACTTCAAGATTTAAAAGAAAAAAAACTTCAATTGGAAAGACAAATTTCAGAACAAAAGGCAGAGAATTTTAAACAATTAAATATAAGAAATTTAAAAATATTTGGTAATACTTGTAATTTTGTTGCACCATTTGTAATTACAGCAGGATTAACTGTTGGATTATTTAAAATGTTTGGTGGAGGTTTGCCATTTCATCGTGATGAGGTTACAAAATATAAATTATATGATTTAGATTATCAATCTAATGTATATGTAGCCATGGATGAATCATATAGGACAGATGGGGTATTTAATAATTTACCATCAAATAAATTAACTATATATACGCCATGGAAATATGAGGATAATCAATATATTCGTTATAAAAGAGAATATGATGTAGATAAATTAAGTTCATTAGAATTATTTAATGCTATTTTAGAAGAAGATTATTCATATATAGAAGAAAATATGAAAGATTATAAAGAGGAAATTCAAACTGTTAATAGGATTGATGAAACAGAAAAAACGGACTATTTTTTTGACGCTAGTTTGCACATGTTAGATAAAAATGACACTCTAAAATATAATGAAACAGATTCAAAAAATATTTCTATTACTGTTACTGAACTTATTTTTGTATTAGGAATAGGTGCATTACTTGCTCATTATAGAAATTTTGACTATTTATATGAATTAAGTTGTATTAATGATGATTATAATTATGAAATTGAGACAATCAAACCAATGCAAGAAGAATTAGCGTTAACAAATGAAAAAATTTTATCTCTATCAAGAATAAAGGAAGGTAAAATCAGTGATAAATAATGATAAACTAATGAAAAAACTTACAAAAGACGCTAATAGATTGCAAAATAAAATAAAATATAGAAAATTATATAATATTCGTAATGCGGTAGTAAGACCATTAATAAAAAGTGGTATAGCAGTAGATTATGCACTTCCATTTATCATAGTAGCAATAATTGTTGCTAATGCACACTCATCAGAAGGAAATGTACCATTTCGTGCAGATGAAATTGTTAAAAAAGCTAGCATTGAAACTATAGATACTTCTAGTGGAATTCATCTTGAACACTTATCTTTTGATTTTGATTACGATGATGAATTAATAGAATATTCAACTGGATGGATTATAAATGAACAAGGTCTTTATGAAAGAACTGTAACTTCATATAGATTGGATGATAAGATTGATTTAGAAAATAAAGAAAAAATTCTAGAAATGACAAAGGATGATATAGACAATGCTTTAGTCATAACTAATATAAAAACAGTAAAGAAAAGTACTTTAAATCCAGAAGATGAAATATATAATTCTGATGCAATAATTGTAATTGATCATTCAGAGTCTGAAGAAGAAACTATTACAAGATTAGAAACAAAAAGTGAAAATTTTTGGTATTCTTTATATTATATAGTTTTAGTATTATGTTGTGGTAATAGTGTTAGATGTATAGAAAAAGTATTTGTAAAAACATATATAAGAGATAAATTAAGAAAATACGAACCTTTCTTTAGAAAAATAAATAAAAAAGAGTTAGAACAAATAAAAAAAATTTTAAAAATGAAACAAGAAAATTTATCAATGTTAAATGGTGATAATAATAGTGATATTGATAGATATTCTTATAAATTAAGAAAAATATAGGGGTGATAGTCAAATGAGTAATACTTTTATGGATCAAAAAAGAAATGATAATTTTTCAATCTTAAGAGGAATAGATTTACAAAATTTATTGGTAGAAACTAATCGTTATTTTTTAGAATATAGAGATACGTTAAATTTGCCCGATGATGTAACATTTGGAGTTGAAATAGAGTATGAGAAAATTTTAAAATCGGCAACTGATAAGTTTATATCAAAAAATCTAAAAAATTGGCGTTCAAAAAGTGATGGTTCATTAATATCAGGTGGCGAAATAACATCACCTGTTATGTCAGATGATATTAGGTATTGGAAAGAACTAAAGAAAGTTTGTGAACATCTTTCAAAAAGAAAAGCAGATACATTGCATAATGCAGGTGGGCATATTCATATTGGTGCACGTGTATTAGGCGAAGATGTAGAAGCGTGGAAATGTTTTCTCAAATTATATACAGCTTATGAAAATGTTCTATTTAGATTTATATATGGGGATAAAATTAGTGGTAGAAAAAAGTTATTTAAATATGCTCCACCAACAGCAGATTTAATTTATAATAGAATGTCTGTTATAAGTAAGGCAAATTCAATATCTGATATTCACTGGAATTTACAAACCAATGAAAGATATGCAGCCTTGAACTTTTGTAATGTTTTCTTTTATAATATGGAGTGTATAGATGGAAATACACTAGAATTCAGAAGCCCTAATGCAACAACAAATGAGGTGGTATGGCAAAATAATATCAATACTTTAGCAAAAATGTTATTGTCATCTAGGGATAAAGTTATGGATGAAGATTTTTTAGATTACAAGCTTACTCATGAATATTTACCATATTCAGGTAATGAATATTTATACAATGACGTTAATCTAAAAAATGCATTAGAATTTGTTGATTTAGTATTTGATAATAATGTAGATAAAATGTGTTTTTTAAGACAATATTTAAAAGATTTTCAAGAAAATTATGGTATTAAAACAGCTGTAAAAACTAAGAAATTTATTAGGTAGGTGTAATGATATGTTTAAAAAATATTATTTGGCGTATGGAAGCAATCTAAATTTGGAACAGATGAAATATAGGTGTCCAACAGCAAAGCCAATAGGTAAGATAAATTTAGAAGATTATAGATTAATGTATAAAGGTAAAACTGATAATTTTGCATATTTAACTATAGAAAAATCTAAAGGATCAGAAGTACCATTAGGATTATTTGAGGTTTCATATTTAGATATCATTTCTTTAGATAAATATGAAGGTTATCCTAATTTATATTCTAAATTTTATATTCCAATACAAGTAGAAGGAAAAAAGAAAAAAGCTCTTATTTATATAATGAATAATGGTTATGATTGTCATATTCCATCTGAAGAATATGTAACTACATGTTCTCAAGGATATAATGATTTTGAGTTTGATATTAATATACTAAATCAAGCTTTACAAGATACAATTGACAGTCTTCCTAAAAAGTTAACAAAAAAATAAATCCCAATAATTGAGATTTATTTTTTTCTCAAAGTTTAAAACTTTGAGATCATCCGCAAACATTGCGTATATACTATCATGTAAGTATATTTTTGTCAAATTTGACAAAAATGTAATAATAAATAATTTAAAAAATATAGCATAAAACTCCGATAATAAAACCAAAATTTTAATATTTCATTTAGTTTTAAACTTTAAGAAACATCAAATAAGGGGGTTATTATGGGAAGAAAATTACAAACAATATATGAATATTTTAGTGATTATACAGAAAAGAAAATTGAAGATGTGATATATGGATTGTCTATTGATGAGAAGTTAATTATTATGTCCAGATTTGGGAATGATTTACATAATCCATCACCACAAAAGAATTGGAGTAAGGAAAATAGTGAAAAGTATTATGGATCTATAGTTCCTAAGATGAAAAGACTTTTATCTAAAGATTCTGAGAATACTGATTCAGTAGCTTTGCCTAAGCAAGTAGAACAAGATAGTATGTTGGTACAGCAACAGCCTGAAATAGAAGTTGTTGATTTTTCAGCTAAATTATTACAATTATTAAGTGCAGGAAAGAATAATAGAGAAATATGTGAGGTTCTTAATATTTCATCTGACCAATTATATGATGAATTATTAAAATTAAAAAACAGAGGTATACGACATAGTAGAAAATATTATTCTGATGGTTCTATAAAGTATAGTAATGTTTCAACAATGCAGGATTTAAAAAATTATATGGATGCTAACCAAGATAGAACTATAATTACTGATTCAAAAGAAAATAGTATGAAGTTTTTACTAATATCAGATTTACACTTTGTAAATGAATTAGAAAGAATTGATCTTATAGATCGTGCTTATAATTATTGCATAAAAAACGGTATAAATATTATTTTGTGTGGTGGAGATCTTATAGATGGAGCATTTACTAGAGGATCACAAAAAATATCTGATTTATATGAACAAATAGAGTATTTTATAAAACATTATCCTCAAGATAAAAGCATTTTAACGTTTAGTGTTGCTGGAGATCATGATATAAGTGCCTTTAACACAGCATCTTTAGATATAATAGAAATGTGTAATAATTTTAGACATGATATTGTTATTGGGGGCTATAACAATACCGGAATTAATTTAAAAAATGACCAAATTCATTTGTATCATCATATTGAAGCTGGTGTAATGCGTCAAACAACAGCACCAATAATATTACATGGACACTCACATAAATATTCAACTGAAATGAAGAAAAACTCTTTAAATATTACTATTCCAACACTATCAAATATAAATCAACCAATGCCTACAGCCTTAGAATTAGATGTTTATTTTTCTAAAGGTTATATAGCAAATTTGGTAATAAAACATTTATATTTTGGAGAACAAGATATTGTATTAGGAGAATCAACATTTGATTTGTTAAGTGGAAGAAATGTTAATTATGATAAAATAATAAATGTTGAGCCTTATAGACAAAATTTGAAACAAAATTCAGATACAGAAGATGTATTAAGAAAAATTAATAGACCGTTATCACAAATAGAAAAATTTAATAAAAGATATGGAAAATAAAAAATCTCAAAGTTAAAAACTTTGGGATTTTTTGTTAATTAATAGAACAATTTTTTTATTCTGCTTTAGATAACTCAATTATTAAATCAAAATTATCATCTTTAGCCATTATGTTTTTATGTAATTCATTACATTTTTCACATTTATAGGTTATTTTGTAAGTATCTTTAAATTTTTCTATTCCAATAGGTTTTAGTTTTCCAAGGCAAGTATTTTTTCTATCACCAGGAAATATATCTAAGTGTTTTGAATATAAGCAATAATTACAATGATCTCTTGCAGTATATCCAAGTGGCATAACTTCTTTACCACAATTTTCACATATAAATTTTTCATCTTTCATAGTAAATTTTTTCATAATGTAAATCACCTATAAAATATAATATCATATTTTTTATTATTTTGTGTTACAAAGGTTAATAAAATTTACTATGTTAAATCTAAAATTTTGCATAATAAACTATTTTATGATAATATATAACTATATGGGGTGATAATATGAATAATATTGATACAAAATTATATCCACAATATAACTTTAGATTTGATGGTGTAAAAGACACATTTGATAAGTATACTTTAGGAAAAGATAAAAATGGTAATTTAGTTGCAGTTGATAGAAATAGTGGAGTATTTATATCTGATGAATTAATGATAGATAGAGTAAAATTTAGTTTATCGTGGGTTTTGGCAACAATGAATAGTCATCCGAGAACAACATCAGATAGAAGTTATGTTACTGAACAGGACTATGAATATGCGTTTTCAGAGGACGCTAGAAAAACATATGCAATAATAATGAGTGAAATTCAAAGAGAATTGACTACTACGGGAAATATTAATCCAATAGAAATTGTACAGTCTACGGAAGATTTCAATTACAAGTATGCAAAGAGTTATGCTGAAAATTTATTTTCACAGAAAAAATTTATTGAAGCTACAAACAAATGGGCACGACATGCTCTTCCAAATGCACTACCACAAACAGAAGAGTTATTAACTTATGAAGAAGCAATAATTCGTGAACAAGAAAATCATCCAAAAATGTAATTTTATAAACTATAATTATTAATTAATTGTAGTTTTTTTATTATTTCAAATATGTTATAATTCTTTATAGAAAATAGTAGGTAATAGTTATGGAAGAAAAAAATGAATGGATTTATAATTATGTTAATAATTTATCTAATAATATAAATAGTAAATATGGCTTTTTTGTTATAGATAATAATACAGCAAATAGTATTATTAAATCATATACAAATTCTGATAAAGATATTGAATAAATAAAACAAGAGATTGATAAAATTATTGATGAATTGATTGAAAAAAATATAAACGACAATAAAGAAAAAATAGACAATCCAACTGCTCTAATTGAAAAATTAAGACAATTAAATCCTGGTGTTCAAATAAGTGTTTCTGATTATGAGAATGGAGAAAATTATATCTTCTAAACAGATGGATAAATTGAATTCATAATTGATGAATTATTAAATTATATAAATTACTTAAAAATACAAATTTAAAAAGTACTTTATTAAATACAATAAATGTAATTTTAGAAAAAATTATGATAAAATAGATGGTAATGAATTTAATGTAATTACAAAAGAGTTGGTTCAAAATAACACATTAGACGAGTTAACTTTTAAGTATATAATAGAGTTCTACGATTATATTAAATCAGATAAATTATTTTAGTTACAGTTTTTAGAATACGGATAAAACTTTCGCGTGTAGTAGTAGATTGTTTACTTGATTTATACTATTTTTATAAAAAAAGTAATAGGTGAATTAAAAACTAGAAATTTTTTTTTTTATCTTTTTATATCTATAAATTTATATTATAATGATATTAGGAGTAGTTATGAAAAAAATATATATTGTATTATCACAAAGTTATAGTATGCTTGCTAAAACAATAAAATTATTTACTAAAGATAAATATTCACATATTTCAATTTCATTTAATGAAGATTGTACAAATATGTATTCTATAGGTAGAAAATATAAATATTGTCCATTTATTGGTAAATATATGAATGAAAGTATTTATAAAGGCCTTTATTCTGTATCACCAAGAGCGGAAATACTTATATATGAGCTGACTATATCAGATGAAAAGTACAAAAATATAAAAAAGTTATTAGATAAATATGGTATTTCTTGTAAAGGTTATAATTTTTTAGGATTAGTTTTGGCAATTTTTAATAAGAAAATAAATAGAAAAAAATATTATTGTTCAGAATTTATATATAAAATTCTATCTGATGATAGTGTTAAATTATTTGAAAAAACTAAAAAAATAGTAAAACCTATGGATTTTGAAAAAATAGAAAATTTAAAACTTGTTTATGGGGGAAAAATAATTGATTATAAATTAAAAAAATATCAACTTTAAATTTATTTGATAAAATGTTATAATAAAAAAGAAAGGTAGGATATATATGTTAAAGAAAGTATTTAATATTTCGATGATTTCATCAGTACTATTATTCTTATTTGGATTAATTTTAGCAGTTAATGCAGAAGGATTTATAAAATCAATAACAGTTGCAATTGGAGTAATTTTATTACTTATTGGTGTATTTCCTGTAATTGACTATTTTAGATATAGAAAGGATGGACTAGGTGCAAGTATAGGACTTATTTCTGGTATATTTAGTATAGTATGTGGACTTATGCTTTTAATAAATGAGGATTTACTTATGATTCTAATACCAGTATTTATTGGTGTATGGATGATTATAAATGGTATAAATAAAATTCAAGTTTCTTTTGAAATAAAAGATTTAGGAGAAAAATCATGGGTTATAACTTTTATATATTCAATACTAATAATGGTTTTAGGTGGATACTTTATAGTTAATCCAATAAGTGGCGCAACTACTGTTACTAGTTTTATAGGAATAATTTTATGTATATATGCAGTATTAGATATTATTGATTGCATTATTATAAAAGTTAAAGTAAAAAATTTTAAAAAAGAGTTAGAAAAAATCGAAAATAACGTTGTAGATGAACAATAATAAATAAAAAAATTAATATATTTTAGCACTCTTGCTTGACAAGTGCTAAAATAGTGATATAATTAAAGTATGCAGTAAAAAGCATGCTTTTTATATGCAATTATATAAGGAGGGGATAACTATGAACGGACAAAATCCATATGAAGAAAATTTACAAAATCCACTAGAAAAATATGGTAGAGATATTGTAAAGGCAGTAAAAGATGGTAAAATCGATCCTGTAATAGGTAGAGATGAAGAAGTAAGAAGCATTACTAGAATATTATCTAGAAAAACTAAAAATAATCCAGTTTTAATAGGTGAACCTGGTGTAGGTAAAACAGCTATTGTTGAAGGACTTGCACAAAGAATAGTTAAAGGTGATGTCCCTAACAGTTTAAAGAATAAAACAATATGGGAGCTTGACCTTGGTGCACTTATTGCGGGTGCTAAATATAGAGGTGAATTTGAAGAAAGATTAAAAGCCGTATTAAAAGAAATAAAAGAAAGTAATGGAGAAATAATTTTATTTATAGATGAAATACATATGATAGTAGGAGCGGGCGCACTAGAAGGCGCAATGGATGCTGGTAATATGTTAAAACCTATGCTTGCTAGAGGTGAAATATTATGTATTGGTGCAACAACACTTAATGAATACAGAAAATATATCGAAAAAGATGCCGCTCTTGAAAGACGTTTTCAGCCTATTAAGGTTGAAGAACCGTCAATTGACGATGCATATAAAATGCTTGTCGGCATTAAGGGATATTATGAAGATTATCATAAGGTGCAGATTTCAGATTCGCTTGTATATAAAGCTGTTACTATGTCCGAAAGATATGTTACTGACAGATATCTTCCCGATAAAGCCATAGATTTGCTTGATGAGAGCTGCACAAGCGCAAATTTGCGCAATCCGGCTATTAGCCAATACCAGATGGCACTTGACAGAAAAAAGCTTTTAGAGAGCAATATAGAAAGGCTTTCCAATCCTGAGGAAAACGAAGAAATTGACTACGAGCTTGTAACTAAGTTTAAAAGTGAAGTTATTCAACTTGACGAAAAAATAGCCGACCTTAAGGAAAAAGCATCCGATAATCAGGTTTTGGAGTCTGATTTGGCAAAGGTTATATCACTTTGGACCGGTATTCCTGCAACTAAGATTGAGCAAAATGATATTAAAAAGCTTGCAAATCTTGAAAGTGAACTTAAAGAGCATATAATCGGTCAAGATACGGCTATTGAAAAGGTTTCAAATGCTGTCAGAAGGGGCAGAGTGAATATCAGCCCTAAAAAAAGACCGCAGTCGTTTATATTTGTAGGCCCTACGGGTGTCGGCAAAACGGAACTTGTTAAGCGCCTTGCAGACAGTTTATTTGACAGCCCGGATAATCTTATTCGTCTTGATATGAGCGAATTTATGGAAAAATTCAGCGTTTCCCGTATTATCGGTTCGCCTCCGGGTTACGTTGGTTATGATGATGCCGGTCAGCTTACAGAAAAGGTTAGACGTAAGCCGTACAGTATTATCCTTTTTGACGAGATTGAAAAGGCACATAAGGATGTTCTCAATATTCTTCTTCAAATTCTTGATGAGGGCAGAATAACAGACGCACAGGGCAGAAGTGTTAATTTTGAAAATACAATTATTATTATGACTTCGAATGCAGGTTCTACCGACTCTGCTTCGTTAGGTTTCAATAAAACAGCAAACGATATTAATGCAGAAGTTACAATGAAAGCCCTTGAGCGCTTCCTGCGTCCTGAATTTTTGGGCAGGGTAGACGAAATTGTTATTTTTAATCAGCTCACTCATGATGACTTTGAAAAAATTGCTAAGCTTATGCTCGGTGAACTTGTTGAAAGTCTTAAGGATAAGGCAATTATTATGTCTTACGATGAAAGCGTTCCGGTTTATCTTGCAAAAAAAGCATTCGGCTCAAAGAAAAATGCAAGAGGACTTCGTGATTGCGTAAGGCGTGATGTTGAAGAAAAACTTGCTAATGCGATTGTATTTAATCAGGACGAGGAAATTAAGTCTCTTTCTCTTTCTGTAGAAAATGATGATATTAAAATTAAAATAAATTAAAAAAAGACTTGACATTTTGCAATGTGTTATGTATAATAATGAACGTTGCAACGCGGGTGTAGTTCAATGGTAGAATCCCAGCCTTCCAAGCTGGTCGTGTGGGTTCGATTCCCATCACCCGCTCCAATGCGCTGATAGCTCAGCTGGATAGAGCAACTGCCTTCTAAGCAGTAGGTCGGGGGTTCGAGTCCCTCTCAGCGCGCCATTGTTTGGGGTAACAGCACGAAAGTGCTTTTACATATATGGTGGGATTAGTTCAGTTGGTTAGAGCGCCAGTTTGTGGCACTGGAGGTCATCGGTTCGAATCCGATATCCCACCCCACTTTTTATATTTATCCCTACATTGGGGTGTAGCCAAGCGGTAAGGCAACGGACTTTGACTCCGTCATGCGTGGGTTCGAATCCCGCCTCCCCAGCCAACACCCTGATATCAGGGTGCTATACGGTTCATTAGCTCAGATGGCAGAGCACTTGACTTTTAATCAAGGTGTCCGGGGTTCGATTCCCCGATGAGCCACCAAAAAAGAGAAGCATTTGTTGCTTCTCTTTTTTATTTTTATATCAATTATCACCGCTACTTTGTTACAAAATAAGCATAAATACCTAAAAACCTATTGACAAAGTAGGAAATGATGCTATAATAAGCATATAACAATTCATATTAAAGCAAGGTGATTATTTTGAAACAACTTTTATGCTTTGGCGACTCAAACACTTGGGGTTTGATTCCAAAGACTAACGAAAGATACCCTTGGGGCGTCAGATGGACGAGTATTTTGCAGGAAAAGCTTCAAAATGTTCGTATTTTAGAAGAAGGTCTTTGCGGCAGAACAACCATATTTGACGATGCTTACAGGAAAAATCGCAACGGTCTCGAATCTCTGCCTGAAATATTAGAGTCAAATTATCCTATTGATGCGGCGATTATTATGCTTGGTACGAATGATTGTAAATCTTATTATAATTCAAATCCGTTTAAAATCGCCAAGGGTCTCGGTTTGTGTATTGATGAATTTTCAAAATATATTTCACCTGAGAAAATTCTTGTTGTTTCTCCGATTTTTCTTGGAGAAAATGTTTGGAAAGAGGAATACGACCCTGAGTTTGATACTAATTCTGTAAAAACTGCTAAAGCGCTTCATAATGAATACAAAAGAATTGCGTATGAAAAGAACACTAATATAATAAGTGCTGCCGATTATGTTCAACCAAGCGAAACCGACCAAGAGCACTTAACCGCTCAGGGACATGAAATTCTTGCAAATGCAATATTCAATGCAGTTGTAAGCGCAAGTATTGTGTGATTTAGAGGACGAGATGAACGCAAATATTACGAGAGATGAAGCATTAAAGCTTTTGAAGGCGGCAGGCTGTTCACGTAATGCTATTAAACACGGCTCAGAACTTCTTGGCTTAGATTTGAATAAGCTTTTTGATGAAACCCATACTTGCTATGCGCTCATGTGAAAATGACGTAAAAAGCGAACTTGAAGCATTTCATTTGAAAGTTTAATAACTATAAATAAAGCCATTCAGTCTTTTTCAGATTGAATGGCTTTATTTGAATTATTCTACAGTTTGATTTTTATGTAATCCTTTTATTTATCCCCAAACTTCTTCGGCGATTTCTTTAACAAGCTTTAATTTTGCCCATTGCTCCTCCTCGGTAAGCTTGTTGCCGATTTCGCAGGAGGCAAAGCCGCATTGTGGGCTTAAGCAAAGTCTGTCAAGAGAAATATATTTAGCCGCTTCATATATCCTTTTAATAACCTCGTTCTTGTCCTCAAGCTTGGGTGACTTGGTTGTGATTAAGCCTAAAACTACCTTTTTGTTAGCAGATACCTTTGCAAGCGGCTCAAATGAGCCTGAGCGTTCGTCATCATATTCAAGAAGAAGTGCGTCAACATTTTCTCTTGCAAAAACATAATCCGCAACAGGGTCATATGCACCGCTTGTGAAATATGTTGAATGATAGTTACCACGGCAAATATGAGAAGTAATCACCATATCAGCCGGCTTATTTTCAAGTGCAAGATTGTTTACCTTTAGAAGCTGTTCCTTAACGGTTTCAATATCAATGCCAAGTGACTGGTATCTCTGTGCTGCCGCATCACCTACAACCGCACCCCAAGTACAGTCGTCAAGCTGAAGATTACGGCAGCCTGCATCGTAAAATTGCTTTATAACGTCACTGTAAGCCGCCGCAATATCTTTAATCAATTCGTCATTGTCAGCATAAAACTTTCTTGTACCCTCAATATTATTCGGCACAATAAATTGTTGGAAAGTTTGAGCCGGTGCAGGAATAGTGTATTTGGCAACTGTATTCTCATCCTCAAATTGCTTTAAAAATTTAAAGTATTCAACAAACGGATGTGCCTTTGCCTTGATTTTACCAACCAAATATGTATCGTCAAGTTTTGCAAGTTCCGCATCAAACTTAACTCCGTTTCCCGTGTCCTCATGCTCAACGCCCTCAAATCCCCACATAAAATCAAGGTGCCAGAAAGTTCTTCTGAACTCGCCGTCTGTGATTGCGTGGAAACCAAGTTCTTTTTGC
>ERZ773138.147-NODE-147-length-88751-cov-8.182567_pt1 | contig 88751 bp, 95 predicted proteins | sample MGYA00511114_ERZ773138 | MGnify/ENA primary metagenome ERZ773138 (study PRJEB29015, sample SAMEA2737805) | human gut metagenome | biome: human gut; feature: human-associated habitat; material: faeces | place: China | collected 2012 ...
GTACTGGTTTTAAACCGTCCCGCACATCTGGTAACGCCCGCTGACAGATAACGCTCATCGCATAATCAATATAAGACTTCTGCATTACGTCAGAAAACTCTGTTTTTATAATCTGCTCAGACATTTCTTTCTCCGTTTCTCAATCTGTTTGTAACTATTCAGGTTTATTATACATTTTCAATAAATATATTTTAAAAAGCTATATAATAATCACTCTTTTCCTGTTACATCTATTCATAATTTTCTAAAATTATTATTCCTATTTTATAAATCTAAATCCGCATCCTGCGCGTGTGCATGAATAAATGCTCTTCTTGGTGGAACTTCGCTTCCCATCAGCATAGAAGTCACTTCTGAAGCCAATCTTCCATCTTCAATCTCGACCTGCTTTAAAATACGGGTTTCTGGATTCAGTGTTGTCTCCCAAAGCTGCTCGGCATCCATCTCACCAAGACCTTTAAATCGCTGTAAAGTAAAGTTACTCTTATGGTTCTTACGATAGTTCTCCAACGCTCTGTCATCATAAAGATATTCTTCCTTGCCTCGCTTAGGAATCGCTTTATAAAGCGGTGGTGTTGCCAGGTAAACGTGTCCCTGATGAATGAGATCTGGCATAAAGCGATAGAAAAATGTCAGCAACAATGTTGCAATATGGGCTCCATCGACATCGGCATCCGTCATGATGATGATCTTGTGATATCTCAGTTTGGAAATATCGAAATCATCATGGATTCCTGTACCGAATGCAGTGATCATTGCCTTGATCTCGGCATTACCGTAGATCTTATCCAGTCTTGCCTTCTCTACATTCAGGATCTTTCCACGAAGCGGCAGGATCGCCTGGGTTGCTCTGTCACGGGCTGTCTTTGCAGAACCTCCCGCAGAGTCTCCCTCTACGATGTAGATCTCACACTTGGATGGATCCTTATCTGAACAGTCCGCAAGCTTTCCAGGCAGTGACATGCCTTCCAGTGCGGATTTTCTTCTGGTAAGATCTCTCGCCTTTCTGGCCGCCTCTCTTGCTCTCTGCGCCATAACCGACTTCTCAACAATTGATTTTCCAATAGCAGGATTCTGTTCAAGGAAGATCTGAAGCTGACTGCTGACGATACTGTCAACCGCACCTCTCGCTTCACTGTTACCGAGCTTCTGCTTGGTCTGTCCTTCAAACTGAGGATCCTCAATCTTAACACTGATGATAGCTGTAAGACCTTCCCTGATATCCTCACCGGAAAGATTCGGCTCACTGTCTTTTAATAATTTGTTCTTTCTCGCATAGTCGTTAAAGGTCTTTGTGATCGCATTTCTGAATCCGACCACATGGGTCCCACCTTCCGGTGTTGTGATATTATTTACAAAACCATAGGTGTTATCTGTATAAGAATCATTGTGCTGCATTGCAACTTCAACTTCTACATTATCTTTTGTTCCTTCACAGTAGATGATCTGCTCGTAAAGCGGAGTCTTACTGCGATTTAAGTACTGAACGAACTCCTTGATACCGCCTTCATAGTGGAACACTCTTTCCTTCGGTTCTTCATCCCGGAGATCAGTCAGGCTGATGCGAAGTCCCTTGGTAAGGAACGCCATCTCACGGAATCTCTGTTTTAACGTATCATAATCAAATACTGTATCTTCGAAAATAGTTTCATCCGGAAGGAAGGTTACCTTTGTTCCTGTCTTCTCCGGATCACATTCGTCTACAACCTTCAGCTTGTAAACAACATGTCCTTTTTCATATCTCTGTCTGTACACCTTCCCTTCGTGGCAGATCTCAACCTCAAGCCAGTCAGAAAGCGCATTTACAACGGAAGCTCCTACACCATGAAGTCCACCGGATACCTTGTATCCTCCACCGCCGAATTTACCGCCGGCATGAAGCACGGTGAATACAACCTCTACCGCAGGGAGTCCCGCTTTGTGGTTGATCCCCACCGGAATACCACGTCCGTTATCTATAACCGTAATTGAATTATCCGGATTGATGAACACCTGGATATGATCACAATATCCTGCAAGCGCTTCATCCACCGAGTTGTCAACGATCTCATAGACAAGATGGTGAAGTCCTCTTGAAGATGTACTGCCAATATACATACCAGGTCTCTTTCTTACTGCTTCCAGCCCCTCCAGTATCTGGATTTGGTCTGCTCCATATTCTGCACTCATATTGATCCTCCTAATTCTCTTTTGATACATGTCCGTTCTGAACATGGAATACTTTATTTATTGAAAATCGATGATTGACAAACTCGTCAAGTCCCGTACAGGTGATCAGAGTCTGTATATCATGAATACTGTCCAGTAAATAGTTTTGCCTGTGTTTGTCAAGTTCAGACAATACATCGTCAAGCAGCAGCACCGGCGTATCCTTTATGATCTGCCGTACCAGCTCGATCTCAGACAGTTTCAGCGAAAGTGCCGCTGTCCTCTGCTGCCCCTGCGATCCGAATCTGCGGATGTCGATCCCACCTGCCATAAAACAGATATCATCCCGGTGAGGTCCCACCGAGGTACTCTTCATCCTGATATCGCGCTCCCTGTTCTTCTCAAGCGCCGCCTCAAGCGAAAGTGCTCCGCATCCAGGCTCATACGAAAGGCTGATCCTTTCCCTGCCTCCCGTCAGTTTATGGTGAATGTCTCCGATTATCGCATTGACCTCCTCGATAAACCGGATCCTTCTCTGAATAATCTTTTCTCCATACTGAACCAGCTGCATATCCCATACATCCAGTGTGTCCAGTATATCATCTCTGTAATAGGCATCCTTCAGCAGACGGTTCCGCTGATTGAGTGTGCGGTTATAATTTGCCAGGTCACTAAGATACACCTTATCAAGCTGTGAAAGCTCCAGATCCATGAACCTTCTCCTCTCCGCCGGACCATTTTTAATAATGTTCAGATCCTCCGGCGAGAAAAACACAAAATTCGTCAGACCGAAAAGCTCACTCGCCCTCCGGATCGGGACCTTGTTAATCGCAATCCCTTTCGGACTGTTCTTCTTCAGGTGCATATCGATCTGCCATGGAACGCCATTTTTCTCAATAACAGTCTCAATATGAGCCTCATCCTGCCCGAATCGGATCAGATCCCGGTCCTTCGTCCCCCTGTGAGACTTCGTGGTTCCCGACAAATACACCCCTTCCAGGATATTCGTCTTGCCCTGCGCATTATCACCGTAAAAAATATTCGTGGCATGATCAAATTCAATATTCAATATTTCATAATTTCTGTAATCTTTTAATTTTAATGATTTGATAATCATACCTGTGCCAGCCTATTTTTCAATCTTGATCTCTTCTCCGTTAAATGTAACAACGTCGCCGTCATATAATTTTTTACCACGTCTGGTATCTACTTCTCCATTAACCTTTACCAGACCTTCTGTAATGACTTCCTTGGCTTCCACACCGGATCCTACAAGACCTGCTGCTTTCAGTGCCTGACCAAGCTTGATAAATTCATCTCTCAGTTTGATTGTCTCCATAATTTTTGTCCTCTCTAAATTCCTATACTGCTCCACTGAAGTTCACCGGAAGAATCAGGTATACATAGCTTTCTCCTTCATCCTTGATAAAGCAAGGAGCCTTTGCATTCATAAAGTAAAGATCTGCTTCTTCGTCATCAATGACACGAAGTGCGTCAATGAGGAACTTCGGATTGAAGCCGATCAAGAGGTCTTTTCCCTCTTTGGTGATCATAATCTCTTCATCCATCGTACCCTTCTCTGACTTGATCTTAAGTTCCATCATTTCATCCTGAATGTTGATGATGATCGGCTTCTTATCACCTTCTTTTACAAGAAGAGTTGCACGGTCAATACAGTTCAGGAGTTCTCTTTTATTGATTCTTACCTTTGTCTCATAATCATTGGACAGCATCTGCTCGATACGGAAATATTCTCCTTCAATCAGTCTGGATACCACAACGGTATCATCAAATTCAAATACAATGTGGTTGGCTGTGAAATACAGTCTCACTTCGCTGTCTGCTTCACCTGAAAGGATCTTGCTGACTTCGATCAGGGTCTTTCCCGGAACCACGATCTTCTTCGGTTCATAAGATTCCTTCAGCTCGATCTTTCGGATGGAAATACGGTGTCCGTCAAGGGATACCACTTTCAGAATATCTCCGTTCATATCGAAGAGTTCTCCTGTCATCAGTTTGTTGCTGTCGTTGTCTGCAATTGAGAAAATGGTCTGGCGGATCACTTCTTTCAGTGTAAACTGGGAAATGGAAACCGGATTTTCTCTCTCAATATATGGCAGATAAGAAAAATCTTCACCGGATTTACCGGAAATATTGAATTTTGCTTTTTCACAGGTAATGAGCGTCTGAAAGTTCACTCCACTTTCAATCACGATTTCATTATCAGGAAGCTTTCTTACGATATCTGAGAAAATCCTCGCATCCAGTGCGATCATTCCCTTCTCATCGATCTGCCCTCTGATCACAGTCTCGATCCCAAGCTCCATATCGTTCGCTGTAAGTTTGATAATATCTGTAGTTGCATCTATCAGAATGCATTCCAGGATCGGCATGGTTGTCTTTGTCGGAACAGCCTTTGATACAATGCTGACCCCTTTCACAAGATCTGATTTAAGACATCTGATTTTCATAATGTGTAAAACTCCTTTCGACGCGCAAAATATATATTTATATAAAACAAATCCGTAGTTATCTTAGTAGTGTCTGTTGAATTGTGGACAAGTACTTTAAGGCCTTGATTCAAAAGGATTTAAGGCTTTGACAAGTCCGTGGACAGTTCTTTTTCTTCCCTGGCAGATCATGGAAAACTTTTCTACAGCGGGCTGATTTTCTTCTGAATGATCTCGATCGTATTTCTCAAAGTCTCATCTTTTTCCACATCCCGGGCAATCTTGTCCACACCGTGGTTCACAGTGGAATGATCACGCCCTCCGAGCAGATCACCGATACTTTGAAGAGACGCATCCGTCATCTGCCTGCACAGGTACATCACGATCTGTCTGGCTCCGGCCGTTCTTGCATTTCTCCGACTTCCCTTAAGTTCAGAGACGGAAACATTAAAATGATCGGAGACAACATCCAGAACCAGCTCCGGCGTCACCTTGTGGCTTTCGTCCGGTGCGATCATATCCTTCAGTGCCTCTGCCGCCAGAGAAACATCAAAGTTCTTTCTTCCACCGATCCGGTATAATGCGATCAGCTTGTTAAGTGAGCCTTCCAGTTCCCGGATATTGGTCTTGATGTTCATCGCAATATACTGGATCACCTCATCCGGAATCTGATATCTTTCCAGTTGGTCCAGTTCTATTTTCTTATAAAGAATCGCCATACGTGTCTCGTAATCCGGCACCGAAATATCTGCGATCAGTCCCCATTCAAATCTTGTCCGCAGACGCGCCTCCAGTGTCGTCATATCCTTTGGCGGTTTGTCGCTGGAAATGACGATCTGCTTTCCGGCATTGTGCAGATGATTGAACGTATGGAAAAATTCTTCCTGTGTACTTTCTTTGCCGATAATGAACTGTACGTCATCGATCAGAAGTACGTCATTATTGCGGTACTTATCGCGGAATGCATTCATCGCCAGATCGTTGCCGGTCTTTCCGTTGCGGATCGCCGTGATCAGGTCATTGGTAAATGTCTCACTTGTCACATACAGGACTTTCTTCGATGGTTCCCGGTCCAGTATGTAGTGTGCGATCGAATGCATCAGATGGGTCTTGCCAAGTCCTACCCCACCATATAAAAACAGAGGATTGTAAACCTCACCGGGAGATTCGGCAACTGCCAGTGATGCGGCATGTGCAAAATTATTATTCCCTCCTACCACAAAGGTATCAAACGTATACTTCGGATTCAGATTCGCTTTTTCAGCTATCGGGCTTACCTCTTTATGCTTATGTGTCTTCTCTTTTACGGGCGCAGTCTTCTCCAGATATCTGCGCTGCTGCTCGCGCGGCAGATCTCTGGGAATAAACTTAATCTGATACTCTGTCCCGGTAACTTCCGCGATGCATACTTTAAGCGGAAGAAGATATTTATTCTGAATGTGTTCGATGCTCGCCTTAAAATTAACGGTAAGATACAGAGTGTTGCCTCTGATCTCATATACCTCCAGCGGGCGTATCCACGTTTCAAAAGAAATGTTCGATAGAAAATATTCTACTTTTAGCTTTTGAATGATCTCTTCCCATTTTTCTTTTATGACGTCCATATTCCTGCCCCATTCATCTTCAAAATAAGCATAATCATACTCTTATATTCTACCTTAAAACGATTTCAGAATCAATCAAAAACCATAAACTTATTCATAATTTCCTTAAAATAAGGGTCGAAACTTTATTAAAACTGCTTGACGGAGACAGCTTTTTTGATTATAATGAAGTACGATGTCTTAAAAACGTAAATAAGCTTCTATTCATATAAGAAGAAATCGATAGGAGGTGGATATCAATGAAGATGACATTCCAGCCAAAGAAACGTTCCAGAGCGAAAGTTCATGGATTCAGAGCAAGAATGGCCACAGCAGGTGGAAGAAAAGTTCTTGCAGCAAGAAGAGCAAAGGGAAGAAAAGTATTATCAGCATAGGTCACATATATGTGGCCTTTTCTTCTATGCAAATTTATGTAAATCGGGAGAATAAAGTATGAAATTTTCCGAATCATTGAAGAAAAACAGGGATTTCCAGTCTGTATACAGAAAGGGAAAACCTTATGGTAACAAGTACCTTGTAATGTATCTCCTGGCGAATGATCTCGGACGCAACCGCGTCGGAATTTCCGTCAGCAAAAAAGTTGGGAACAGCATCATAAGACATCATTTAACAAGGCTGATCCGTGAGAGTTACAGGTTACACGAAGAACAGTTCCAATGTGGATATGATATCGTGATCATCGCAAGGACGACCGCCAAAGACCGGTCATACCATGAGATTGAAAGCGCTCTCATCCATCTGGGCAAACTTCATCACATTTATTCGGACTGCAATTAGCCAGTTCAGTATATCGAGAAGACGGATATACACTACGAGGCACTGAAATTATGAAAAAGATATTATTATATTTGATTCGTTTTTACAGAAAATATTTATCACCTATGAAGGTATATACACACTGCATTTACATCCCTACCTGCTCAGAATATGCGCTGGAGGCGATTGAAAAATACGGGGCGTTTAAAGGAGGCCTTCTGACCGTATGGAGAATCCTCAGATGCAATCCATTCGCCAAAGGTGGATATGATCCGGTGCCTTAAACCTATAGGCCGTCCAAATACCGGGACGGAAATGTTTATGGAGGAAAGGTTATGACAGGAATTTTAATGACACAGGTCAGCACACCAATCATCGGACAGGCTGCCTGGCTGCTCGGTAAGATCATGGATGGTATTTACCGGGTAATGGATTTAATCGGCATTCACAACCTGGGTGTATGTATTATTCTTTTGACAATTGTCATCTACACTTTACTGATGCCGCTCACCATCAAGCAACAGAAATTTTCCAAGATGTCCGCTGCAATGAACCCTGAGCTCCAGAAGGTTCAGCAGAAGTACAAAGGAAAAAATGATCAGGCTTCCATGCAGAAGATGCAGGAAGAAACACAATTGGTTTATGAAAAATACGGAGTATCACCGACCGGCGGATGCTTAAGTATGTTTATCCAGTTCCCAATTCTCTGGGCAATGTACTATGTAATCCGCAACATCCCTGCTTATGTTGGGCAGGTTAAAGCGGTATACACACCGCTTCTTACCTCTATCATGGCACAGGATGGATGGCAGAAGGTCATGGAAAAGATCGGCGAAGCAAAACCGATCCTTATGTCCGCCTCCAAATATGATTACTCTGATAAAAACGTACTGATCGACGTACTGTACAAATTCCAGACTTCAACCTGGGAAACTCTCGGCAAGAAGCTTCCGGATCTGCAGCCTACGATCGACAGCACCGTCGATACATTAAAGTCCATGAATAACTTCCTTGGACTTAACATTGCGGAAACTCCTATGAACCTCATTAGCAACGGTGTAAAAGCCGGCGCATGGGGAATTGTGATCATGGCAGTGCTGATTCCTGTCCTTTCAGGACTTTCCCAGTACCTGAGCGTGAAGCTTTCTCAGCAGACAACTGCAGTTACGAACAATCCGCAGGCTGACCAGATGGCTTCAACCATGAAGACAATGAACGTTACCCTTCCTCTTGTATCTGTATTTATGTGTTTCACATTACCTACAGGTCTTGGAATCTACTGGGTTGCAAGTGCCGTTGTCCGTATGGTACAGCAGTTCTTTATCAACAAACATCTGAATAAGATTCCGATGGATGAACTGATCAAAGAGAATATGGAAAATGCTGCTAAAAAACGCAAGAACAAAAACGAAGTGGATGCAAGCAATGTAAACAAAATGGCTCATAAGAACGTGAAAAACATTCATGAGCCGGTAAGAACAGCTGCTCAGACAAAAGAACTTGAAGAAAAGCTTGAAGAAGCCAAGAAGAAAAATGAAAATGCAAAGGCAGGAAGCCTTGCAGACAAAGCAAACCTTGTAAAGCGCTTTAACGAAGGCCAGAAATAGGGGGACAAGTCAAATGAATGAGATTACAGTATCAGCAAAAACTTTAGACGATGCCATCACAGAAGCTTCTATCCAGCTTGGCGTAGCAAGTGATCAGATGGAATATGACGTAATTGAAAAAGGAAGTGCAGGCTTCCTCGGAATCGGAAGCCGTCAGGCAGTTATCCGTGCCCGTATCAAAAAAACTGTAACAGAAGAAATCAAAGCCGAAGAAATCAAACCGGAAGAGATCAAAAAAGAATTCAAGAAGGATTTCCGAAAAGACCGCAAGGAATTCGTTGGACACAAAGAACGTAAAGAGCACAAAGAATACAAAAAAGATTCGAAAAAGGACTTCAAAAAGGAGCCTAAGAAAGAATTTGTAAAAGAAAACAAAACAGAAACAGCCTCTGCCGTAACAGCAGCAGCTCCGGTTTATGAAGAAAAGAAAGAACTTCATGTAGCCGTTGTAACAGAAGCAACACAGAAGATCTGTGAAAAATTCTTACAGGAAGTCCTTCAGGCAATGGGAATGGGCGAAGTAACTATCGTATCCTCCATTGATGAAGAAGGTGCTCTTGCAATTGAGATGAGCGGTGACAACATGGGTATCCTGATCGGTAAGCGTGGACAGACATTGGATTCTCTCCAGTACCTCACCAACCGTGTAGCCAACAAATCACAGGATGGTTATGTACGTGTCAAACTCGACACAGAAGACTACCGCAAGAGAAGAAAACAGACTCTTGAAAATCTCGCAAAGAATATCGCTTACAAAGTAAAACGAAGCAGAAAGCCGATCTCACTGGAGCCGATGAATCCTTATGAAAGAAGAATCATCCATTCCGCTCTGCAGGCTGATGACAGAGTTTCTACCCACAGCGAGGGCGAAGAACCATACAGACGTGTTGTTGTAACACCGAACCGCCGTTAAACAGTAACGCAAATTGGTTGCATACACCGTTATAACTGAATCGTTCACAGTAAACCGCAGTCATTTAATGGCTGCGGTTTTTTTACTGTTCACTCCCGTGTCAATCACTACGCTGATTGGCACGGAGGATGCACGTTTTATCTTGAATGGCATCTCGCCCATCGCCAAAGGCGATTTAAAATGGCGAGATGCGTTGCTGGTCACAGGTACTGTGAACAGTAACGCGGTTTTTTTCTACTCTTCACAATAGGCACTTCCATTTTGACAGCTTTCGGGGTAAAATGATAACATCGCATTTATTACAAAAGTATAGAAGGAAGCAATAAAATGGGATTTAAAACAGACACAATCGCAGCAATCTCCACAGCAATGACTAATTCCGGAATCGGAATCGTACGTCTCAGCGGAGAAGATGCGTTTTCTATTATTGACAAAATTTACAAAGGCAAAAGCCCGAAGCTTCTGTCCGAACAAAAAAGCCATACCATTCACTATGGCTATATCATGGACGGAGAGCAGACGATTGATGAAGTGCTGGTTCTTTTAATGCGTGGGCCGCACAGCTACACCGGTGAAGATACTGTGGAAATCGACTGTCACGGCGGTGTATTTGTCACAAGAAAGATACTTGAAACCGTGATCAAATACGGTGCAAGACCTGCTGAACCGGGTGAATTTTCCAAAAGGGCTTTTCTGAACGGCCGAATGGATCTGTCACAGGCCGAAGCCGTGATCGATATCATCAGCTCCAAGAATGACTATGCACTACAAAGCTCGGTAAACCAGTTGAAAGGCTCTGTCCACAATAAGATTAAAGAAATCCGTGAAGTAATCCTTTACCATACCGCTTTTATTGAAAGTGCACTGGATGATCCAGAGCATATCAGCGTAGACGGATATGGTGACAGTCTCCTGGGCGTCGTAAAGGATCTGCAACAGAAAATCCAGTGTCTTCTGGATACTGCCGATGACGGACGTATCATCAAAGAAGGCATCAAGACGGTTATCGTCGGGAAACCGAACGCCGGGAAATCCTCTCTGATGAACGTTCTGGTAGGCGAAGAAAAGGCAATCGTAACCGAGATTGCCGGAACCACAAGAGATGTTCTGGAGGAAAATATCCAGCTTCAGGGCGTTTCTTTAAACATCATGGATACCGCCGGAATCCGCGATACCTCTGATATCGTAGAGAAGATCGGTGTGGATAAAGCAAAAGAAAATGCAGAAAAAGCCGATTTGATCATCTATGTGGTCGATGCATCCAGACCTCTTGATGAAAATGATCACGAGATCATCGAGATGATCCGGGATAAGAAAGCTGTGATACTACTGAATAAGAGTGACTTATCCACAGTTGTTGATAAAAAGGCATTAGAAACGTTGATAACTAAGCCAATGATCGATATTTCCGCAAAAGAGGAGACCGGGATCCATGAACTGGAATCTACTTTAAAAGAGATGTTTTATCACGGTGATATCTCATTTAACGATGAGGTTTATATCACCAATATCCGACACAAAACAGCTCTTGCCGATGCACTTTCCAGCCTGAAAAAGGTAGAAGAGAGCATCGAAAACCAGATGCCGGAAGACTTTTTCACAATTGACTTAATGGATGCATATGAATCTCTGGGAAGCATTACCGGAGAGACGATAGGAGAAGATTTAGTAAATGAAATATTCAGCAAATTCTGTATGGGAAAATAAAGACGCATACGACATCGTTGTAGTTGGTGCGGGACATGCCGGCTGCGAAGCTGCCCTTGCCTGCGCAAGACTCGGTCTGAAAACGATTGTTTTCACCGTAAGTGTAGAAAGTATCGCCATGATGCCATGCAACCCGAATATCGGCGGTACCTCAAAGGGGCACCTGGTACGTGAGCTGGATGCGCTCGGCGGTGAAATGGGAAAGAACATCGACAAGACATTTATTCAGTCAAAGATGCTGAATAAATCTAAAGGGCCTGCCGTTCATTCCCTGCGCGCCCAGGCAGATAAGAACAAATACAGCAATACCATGCGACAGACACTGGAAAACCAGGATAACCTGGAGATCCGGCAAGGTGAAATCGTCAATATCCTTGTGGAAGATGGTTCTGTAACGGGCGTTCAGACCTATTCTGGCGCTATATACCGCTGCAAGGCCGTTGTACTGTGTACCGGAACCTACCTGAAGGCAAGATGCATTTACGGTGATGTCAGCACGCATACCGGTCCAAACGGGCTGCAGGCAGCAAATTATCTGACCGACTGTCTGAAGGAGCTTGGTATTAAGATGTACCGCTTCAAAACCGGTACACCGGCACGTATCGACAAGCGCAGCATTGATTTCAGCAAAATGGAAGAGCAATTCGGCGACGAGAGGGTCGTACCTTTTTCGTTCACAACGGATCCAGAAGATGTGCAGATTGAGCAGGCTTCCTGCTGGCTTACCTATACCAATCCTACAACCCATGAGATCATCCGTAAAAACCTGGATCGTTCCCCACTTTATTCTGGTATGATCGAAGGCACCGGGCCACGTTATTGTCCGTCTATCGAGGACAAAATTGTAAAATTTGCCGATAAAGAACGGCATCAGGTGTTCATTGAACCAGAAGGTCTGGAAACCAATGAAATGTACATCGGCGGAATGTCAAGTTCACTTCCAGAGGATGTTCAATATGAAATGTACAGAAGTGTGCCTGGTCTTGAACACGCAAAAATAGTCAAAAATGCTTACGCAATTGAATATGACTGTATCGATGCAAGGCAGCTTCATCCGACACTTGAGTTCAAATCTATTCATGGTTTGTTCAGCGGTGGTCAGTTCAACGGAAGTTCGGGATATGAAGAAGCAGCCGCTCAGGGACTTATTGCCGGAATCAATGCCGCACTGGAGGTCCTTGGAAGAGAACAGTTAATTTTAGACCGTTCCCAGGCTTATATCGGTGTTCTGATCGATGATCTGGTTACAAAAGAAAGCCACGAACCATATCGTATGATGACTTCACGTGCCGAATACCGGTTACTCCTGCGCCAGGACAACGCCGATCAGAGACTAACCGAAATAGGGCACAAAATAGGGCTTATTTCAGACGAGAGATACCAGATGTTGTTAGACAAAGAAGAAATCATCCGCAAGGAGATCCACAGGCTTGAGCATACCAACGTTGGAACTTCCCAGGAAATCACGGATTTTCTCACAAATTGCGGCAGTACACCTCTCACTTCAGGATCTACACTTGCTGAGCTTATTAAGCGTCCTGAGCTGAATTATGAACTTCTCGAACCTATCGACCATACGCGAACAGAAAGCTTCAGCCGAGAGATTATGGAACAAATTGATATCAACATCAAATATGAAGGCTATATCAAGCGCCAGTTAAAACAGGTAGAACAGTTTAAAAAGCTTGAAACCAGGAAAATACCGGCAGATATCGATTACGATGCTGTTCCGAGCCTGCGAATCGAAGCTGTGCAGAAATTAAAGCAGTTCCAACCGCTTTCCATCGGTCAGGCATCCCGTATTTCCGGTGTCTCACCTGCCGATATTTCTGTATTACTGGTATATCTAGGACATTAGACCGCCAGATAACCAAACCTGTATTTTGATCTTTTTTGGGATATTACAGAATCCATTATTTCTGGTTTCTGTTTTTCCCTTTATATAGATGTGTACTTTTGAGGGCATCACCCAAAAAGTACACATCTATTTTCAAAGAAATGGTTTTATCGTGTACTTTATAGGGCAAAAAGTATGTTTTTTCATCTTTTCGTATACCTTTTAGGTGCATGATTGTATTTATTTAAAAACATTATCATTTTATCGTGTACCTTTAAGGTGCTATCTTCTCAGAAATTGTGTACCTATTTGGTGCAAAACAGTGTAAATTACTGTTTATTTTCCGCAAAGATGTGTACTTTTAGGGGAAAAAGGAGCAATATGAGTAAAAAATTTGAGCAACAGCTTGCAGAATTAGGTATCACATTAACGCAGACCCAGTTTAATCAGTTTGATAAATATTACGAAATGCTGGTGGAATGGAACAAGGTTATGAATCTCACCGGTATCACCGAGTACGAAGAAGTAAACGAAAAACATTTTGTCGACAGCCTTGCATTAGTAAAGGCCCTGGATATCAGTAAAGTTCAAACCGTGATCGATATAGGAACAGGCGCCGGATTCCCCGGAATTCCTTTAAAAATCGCCTTTCCGCACCTGAAAATCACGTTGCTTGACTCTTTAAATAAGAGAATCCGTTTCCTTGACAGTGTGATTGAAGAGTTAAATCTTACGGATATCCATACAATCCACGGCAGAGCAGAAGATTTTGCCCGTCAGGCAGACTACAGGGAACAGTTTGACCTCTGTGTTTCACGTGCAGTGGCCAATTTATCTACATTATCCGAATACTGCCTCCCTTATGTAAAAGTTGGTGGATTCTTTGTTTCTTACAAATCCGGTGATATTGTCGATGAACTTTCCGCTGCAAAAACCGCAGTACATGTCCTTGGAGGTACACAAAATAAACCAGTTGTATTCCAGCTTCCAGGCAGTGATATTAGCCGTTCATTTGTAAAGATCAAAAAAATCAAGCCTACCGGGAAGAAGTTTCCTCGAAAAGCAGGACTTCCTTCCAAAGAACCTATCCACGGATAAACAGCTATACATACCTGTAGTCTGTATATGCCGCAATGGAAATTGAACTATTTTTTCTTTACCTTGAACTTCTGCTATTAGTTCTTTTTATAATAGTTCAATTTTAATTGTTATAGTTTATTCTATTTTGTATTTTTGATAGTTCAATTTTTGTATGCTTTGAAAATATATTTTTATTTTTTTGTATGCAGTTCTGCCAGAAATTTGTTTTCCTATTTCATTTCAAAAAGCGGGTAAGTTCAATTTTTTACCCGCTTAAAATCTGATTTTTTATTTTCATTTAGCTTGATTATTTCTGCAAAAAGCCCAATAATCATCCTTCTGTTTTGTTTTTCAGAGAAAGACAATTTCAATAGAAATTTCCAAAGTTGCATGTCGGTTTTCATGGTGTTCATGAGTAGAATAAGTACCAGTTAAGTACCAGTTCTGTTTGCTATTAGATAATCGCAAAAGTTGATCAAGAGCCATATATAGCCAAATGCGGGATGTACACCGAAGTGTACATCCCGCATTTGGCTATAATGTGTACCTGAACGTACTTTATATTATTCAGCAGAGAAAAGGATATCCAGCTGTTCTGCGAATCCTTCCGGTTGTTCAATTTGTGGAAGATGTCTCGTATCCTTTATGCACATACATTCTATAGCAGGTACATGCTTCTGATATTGTTTAGCAATCTCAATACTGTTTTCATCATATTGTCCAGAGATAATGCAGATACTATTTGTCGCCTTGCGAATACAATGATAAATATTTGTCTTTGTATATCCACCTTTGATGCTTGCAAACAAATATTTTGAATGTGCGTTTTCATTATGAGCAGATTCATGGTATATCTTCGTCATCTGATAATCTATCGTATCTTCGTCATACAGATACTTATCCACAAATTTTTCATCAATTGCTTCTCTTGAATGAATAATGTTGTACAGCAGCGTACCAATAATCGGTATTTCGATAAGGAACTTCAGCGTCTTGGTTCTCTTATTCGGACATTTTGCAAGTTCCGCAAGTGACAGTGGATTCACCATACAAATCTTTCCAATCACGTTTTCATCATTTCCGCATGCCATAACTGCAATAGCAGCCGATTCTCCCGTAGCCACAACATCTGCCTTTCCGCCAATGATATGTTTAATAAAATCCGTCAGCATTTGCACATAAAGGAAATTAGTATAAGTAATATTTGGTTTTTCAGATCGTCCACAGCCTAGCAGATCCACGGTATAAACAGTATGCTTTTCTGCAAGAATTGCCGCTACTTTTTTCCATTCTACGCCAGAGCTTTCTGCATCCAAATCATGAAGTAGCAGTAGTGGTTTACCATTTCCCTGTTTTCTATAATAGATTTTTCCAAATCTCCAGTCATAATAGTTTCCCTCAGATGAGTTTAACAAACTGTCTTTTGTTGCCATTTCTATAAGTGTTTTATTTATCAGATGGATTGTAATCGCACCAAGTGTTGCTAAAACCGCACAACTTTTCAATTTATTTTTCATCGTCAATTGCTCCCTTCTCCGAATCATTTTTGTCCAGATTCAGCAAGATTATACTCGCAAATAATATCTGTTTTTGTATAATATTTTACCTTGCGGCTTATAGATAAGTATACCATAATCTCCTCACAGTTTAAAGATTTACATCATGTTATTGTTCCTTGGTTTTCGACAAAATGTTTCACGTGAAACATTTTGTTTTCTCTTTTTTCCAGCTGCTCATAGCCAAATATATTTTAATATATCCAAAATATGATGATACCATGGGCAAAAGGTCAGAAAGTCGATGTAAGCTTGCTTGTAAGAGGATTTTTGACCTCTTGAACCGCAAAAAATGAGTAAGTAGCCATTTTTTCAAGGAAAAATGAGCGGATTACGAATGTTTTTATACATTTTCACATTTCACTTTGTGTAGAATGTTTCGTGCAAAAAATCCCCTTATTTATAAAAAATGCCAAAATAAATGTTTCACGTGAAACATTTAGTAGATTTAGATAAAGTTTAGTGTTACAATTATATCTAGATGTAAATAAAACTTCATATATATTTGCACACTATTAGAAAGGAGGTAATTGCAATGGGACGAATAATTGCCGTTGCCAACCAAAAGGGTGGCGTTGGAAAAACTACAACAGCGATCAATTTATCCTCGTGTTTATCGGCAAAAGGGCAGAAAGTTCTTGCAATCGATATGGATCCACAGGGAAATATGTCCAGCGGTCTTGGTATAGATAAGGATAATGTTGACTATACTGTATATGATCTTTTAATTGGCGAAGCCACTATAGAGCAAGTGTTACACAAAGAAGCAATTGAAAATCTCGACGTAATTCCCGCAAACATTGATCTGTCTGGTGCCGAAATAGAGTTGCTCGATACTGAGAACAAAGAATACATATTAAGAGATGAGGTGCTTAAGATAAGAAGTAATTACGATTACGTCATTATCGACTGCCCACCTTCACTTAGTATGCTGACAATCAATTCAATGACTACAGCAGATACAGTATTGGTTCCAATTCAATGTGAATACTATGCACTAGAAGGATTGAGCCAGCTGATTAAAACAATCGAGCTTGTAAAAGAAAGATTGAACGAAAACCTTGAAATGGAAGGCGTTGTATTTACCATGTATGATGCCAGAACCAATCTTTCTCTTCAAGTTGTTGAAAATGTAAAAGATAATCTTGATCAGACAATTTACAAAACTATCATTCCACGTAATATACGACTTGCAGAAGCCCCAAGTCATGGCTTACCAATCAACTTATATGATCCTCGTTCAACAGGAGCTGAAAGTTATATGTTATTAGCAGATGAAGTAATTCATAAAGGAGAAGAGTAAGCATGACAGCAAAACGAGGCGGACTTGGAAAAGGTCTGGATAGTTTAATCAAAGAAAACAAAACCGCAAAACATACTGCACCAGCTAAAAAAGAAGTAGTGAATGCCGGTCCAATCATGATGAAGATCAATGATGTGGAGCCAAACCGTGACCAGCCAAGAAAACATTTTGAGGAAGATGCTCTCTTGGAACTTGCTGATTCAATCAAACAGTTTGGAATCCTTCAGCCTCTGATTGTTCAGAAGCGGAACGATTACTACGAGATCATCGCCGGCGAGCGTCGCTGGCGTGCAGCAAAGCAGGCCGGTATCAAAGAGATTCCTGTTATCATTAAAGAATACACAGATCAGGAAATCGTTGAGATTTCTCTTATTGAAAATATTCAGCGCGAAAATCTGAATCCAATCGAAGAAGCGCAGGCATACAAACGCTTGCTAAATGAATTCCGTCTGAAGCAGGATGAGGTAGCTGAGCGCGTTTCAAAGAGCAGAACTGCTGTTACAAACTCTATGCGTCTTCTAAAGCTGGACGAGAGAATACAGCAGATGATCATTGATGACATGATTTCAACCGGGCATGCGCGTGCTCTTCTTGCAATCGAGGATAAAGAACAGCAGTACATTCTTGCCAATAAAGTATTTGATGAAAAGCTCAGTGTCAGGGATACCGAAAAACTTGTCAAAGAACTGAAAAAGCCAAAAAAAGAAAAAGAAAAGCCTGTTATCCAGAATGCGTTTGTATATGAAGATCTGGAGGAACGTATAAAATCAATCATCGGTTCCAAAGTCCATGTCAATCATAAAGCAAATGGAAAAGGCAAAATTGAAATTGAATATTATTCGGACAACGATCTGGAACGTATATTTGAATTGTTAATGTCAATACAGGAAGGAAAATAATATATGGAAAGTAAAATTCTAAAGTCACTTGGAATTGATCCGGCGTATATATTTCTTTTTCTTATCATGCTGATCATATTGATGTTTCTTCTTTATATTAATGTTAATATGAAATACAACCGTCTGAAATCAAGCTATAACGTATTCATGCGCGGACAGGACGGTAAAACGCTCGAAGAAAGTTTCAGCGCAAGATTCGATGAACTCGACGAGCTTTCCAACATTGCCCACGAAAACAAAGCGGACATCCGCATATTGTATCGCGCGTTGCGAAGCAGCTACCAGAAAGTAGGTATTGTAAAATACGATGCTTTCGGTGAAATGGGTGGAAAACTCAGCTTCGCCCTCACAATGCTTGACAATGATAACAATGGATGGATCCTCAATTCCATGCACAGCAGAGATGGCTGTTACACTTATATAAAAGAAATTGTGCGTGGTGAAAGTTACATTGAACTCTCTGAAGAAGAGGCCGAATCACTAGATCAGGCCGTTTACCAGGAAATGTATGATCCGGATGTACAGGATGCGATCAAACCACAGTAATTTGCCTGAATCCCTTGATAATCCTCAGGTGATAGAATAAGATGATGTAAGTGGAAAAATTTACTTTTGCCACTCACATCATAAGATATAAAAATAAAGGAATAAGACAGGAGAACAATTATGTTAGATATTAAATTTTTAAGACAAAACCCAGATGTTGTAAAAGAAAACATCAAGAAAAAATTCCAGGATGAAAAGCTTCCACTTGTAGATGAAGTAATTGAGCTTGACAAGAGAAACCGTGAAATCAAAGGTGAAGTAGAAGCACTCCGTGCTGAGAAAAACAAAGTTTCCAAAGAAATTGGCGCATGCATGGCTCATGGTGAAAAAGAGAAAGCAGAAGAGCTTAAGAAAAAAGTTCAGGAAAACGCTGCCCGTATGGAAGAACTTTCTGCCGAAGAAAAAGAAGTTGAAGCAAAAATCAAAAAAGATATGATGGTTATCCCAAATATCATCGATCCATCTGTACCGATCGGTAAAGACGACAGCCAGAATGTTGAAATTGAAAAATTTGGCGAACCGGTTGTTCCGGACTTTGAAATCCCATACCATACAGAAATTATGGAAAAATTCAACGGAATCGATCTTGAAAGTGCAGGAAAGGTTGCCGGAAATGGTTTCTATTATCTGATGGGAGATATTGCACGTCTTCACTCAGCAGTTATCTCTTATGCACGTGACTTTATGATCGATCGTGGATTCACATACTGTATCCCACCTTTCATGATCAGAAGCAACGTTGTTACAGGCGTTATGAGCTTTGCCGAAATGGATTCTATGATGTACAAAATTGAAGGCGAAGACTTATATCTGATCGGAACAAGCGAGCATTCTATGATCGGTAAATTCATCGATACCATGCTTGATGAAGCTGAACTTCCAAAGACACTGACTTCTTATTCTCCATGCTTCCGTAAAGAAAAAGGAGCTCATGGAATCGAAGAACGTGGTGTATACAGAATCCATCAGTTTGAAAAACAGGAAATGATCGTTGTATGCAAACCAGAAGAAAGCAAAGAATGGTATGATAAATTATGGAAAAACACTGTTGATCTGTTCCGTTCTCTTGATATCCCGGTTCGTACACTGGAATGCTGTTCAGGTGACCTTGCCGACCTTAAAGTAAAATCTTGTGACGTAGAGGCATGGTCTCCAAGACAGAAGAAATACTTTGAAGTAGGAAGCTGTTCTAACCTTGGTGATGCACAGGCAAGACGTCTTGGCATCCGTGTAAAAGGAAGTGACGGAAACAAATATTTCGCACACACACTGAACAACACAGTAGTAGCTCCTCCGAGAATGCTGATCGCATTTCTCGAGAACAATCTGCAGGCAGACGGTTCTGTCCGCATTCCTGAAGTACTTCGTCCATACATGGGCGGTAAGTCTGAAATCAGATAGAAAACGAGGTAAATTTTGCATAAATATTTAAACGCTATCGGATTCCACGATATCGCATCTGAACGCGAATGGTATCAGATTCTTCTTGAATCCGAAAAGAAATTTTCCGGATATGACCGTATTGCCCTGGACGAGCACACAGATCTCTGTGAGCTTCGCAGGGAATACGGCAACGGAATAGGCATTTCTTCCTACGGCTTTATCGATGAAAATGATGAAGCGTTCCGCAGAGAATGCTATTTCCCATATTTTTCAGGCAGTGGAGTCAGCTCTTATGCTGATATTGCAGTAGAACAGAAAGCATCCTCACCGACCTATATTGGTGTCTGCGAAGATGTAAAGCTCGGCTGCAGTATCATTTTCCATATCCAGAACGGAATGGAATACATAAAAGAAGCCACTCTCGGTGGTCTGAACAAAAGTTCAATCTCTATAACCTTTTCTGGGCTTGCCTTAAGTGGGAAAATTTTGCTTCCGGTCGCAAAGGATGCAGGTGCTGCGGACAAGAGAGCGAAAGATCTCCGCAACCGGATGATGCTTATGAGCGCAGCAAAGGAAGGGAATCCCGATGCCATTGAAAGCCTTACGCTTGACGACATCGACACCTATGCCGCAGTATCAAAAAGAATTCGCGGGGAAGATATTTACAGTATTGTCGATACGCATTTTATGCCATCTGGTCTTGAATGTGACCAGTATGCGATCCTTGGTGAGATTCTGAATATCGATACCATTGAAAATCTTCTTACTGGGAAAGAACTTTATGTTCTTACAGTTGAAACCAATGAGCTTCAATTTGATGTATGCGTACCGGTTGAAAAGGTGATTGGCGAACCGGCAGTTGGAAGACGGCTGAAGGCACAAATCTGGCTGCAGGGGCATATTAATTTTTAGGAAAGATTTTTGACTTATATAAAAAGCATGACCAAATTTCTTTTAATTGAAAATTAGTCGTGCTTTTTTGTATATGCGTTTCAGAACATTCGGCTTTACATAAAAAAGTCCTGTAAAAGCTATTTCACATATCAGATCCCGCTCTTTTACCTCACCATGATCATCCTCTTAGAAAAGCATTTGACATTTTCATGTTCAAACGGTATGATATATGTATATGTTCTATTAGTCAAATGAATATAAGAATCGTCTCCTAAGCGGTTGTTGGAACGAAGACTTTTTGCTAACTGAATATGATGTGTCTCAGTACCTCAGTAGGATAGAGGGTTCGCCTCCTAAGCGAAACGCCGCAGGTTCGATTCCTGTCTGGGACGTGTGGTAAAAATCGCCGGAAGCCTGATTTTTCAAGGGTTTCCGGCATTTTTCCTTTTCAGACGGCTACACCGTTTTCGACTGGCATTCCAGTTTTCGGTATAGCCGTCTTTCCGTTTTTCCGTTTCTATTGTTTGCTAACAAAAAACATCTACCTGTGTGTCTGGCACGACATTTGGGACGATTTGCTAACAACTTGCTAACAACCACTGCTAACGGGCAGCGGAGACAAGCGCTGCAAGTTGCTCAGGTGACAGGTTCTTAAGGATAGCCGCCAGAGCTTCGCCGACACCCTCTGTTGCTGATGATTTCCCATTTTTGGCAGTAGGGCTGTAGAAGTCGGCTTCCATACGAGCCGCGTTCTCACGCCGGTTCTCGTCTTCAATTTCCGAGTAAACGTCTGTCACCATCTGGGCTTCGGCGTGACCAGTATCTCCTTGGACGGACTTAATATCGCCCTGTGTCAGTTTGAGTTTGTACTTCGTGGAGAGATGGCGGAGCGAATGGAAGTCCACACGTTCGTATCCTGTCGTGTCACAAAAGACTTGCAGGCGCTTTCGGATGATGCGGCTCTCCACCGGATTTCCGTTTTCAAGGGCAACCACAAGATTGTAGTCATGGTAATCCGCTCCAAGGAACTCCTTTAGTTCCTCCTGATTTTTCCTATGCTCCACGAGCATGTGCGCCACGGTTTTCGGAAGCCATACCACACGGGTGCTGGTTTCGGTCTTCGGGGTCTTGAGCACGAGCCTAGTGGTGCAGTGTGGTTTCTGAGCGGGAAACGTGACGAGCACGTCCCGCTCGTTGAGTCTCTGCAAGGCTTCGATGGAAACGCGAGCAACCTCCTTGTTGATGATGACGCGGGCGTTGCCGTTTTCAATAGATTCCTCGTCTATGAAAACGCAGTCCCACGTGAGACCGGTTATCTCCCCCACCCTGAGCGAGCAGGAAAAGGCGAGGTTCATGGCGAGAGCCAGAATATCGTCCTCGACTCTTGGGAGCGCTTCGCGAAACGTGCTCACACTCCATACCTTTCGTTTCGTTTTCTTCATCGTCGGCAGGGTGGCAAGTTTTGCCGGATTCTGCATCATCGGGTCGAGATAGTTCCACTTCATTGCCTGATTAAGCGCAGAGCGGATAACGTCATGAATCTTCTTCACGCCGGAAGGTGCGACACATTCGCCAGTCTTCTTTCGGTTGGCCGGTGGAACGCGCTCGACGGAGAGCAGGTCGTTGTAATACTCTGAAAGGCACTCCGTGGTGATTTCAGACAGCTTCTTATCCCCGATATATGGGTCAATGTAGTTCCTTATCAGTCCGGTTTTTCCGCTGTATGTGCTCATAGACCATTTCGACGTTCCGTACACTTTCACATAGTGCTTTAGGAACTCGCTGAAAGTGATATCGTCCTTTTGCGGCGTTACCGCGCTTTTCGGGGTCGGTGGTCTTCTGCGAATCGGCTCCGAGCCGCTATCGTGCTCATCGGTTCCGTCTTCTTTCCCCGTTTTTGCCTTTTCATCAGCTACTCTTTGGAAATACGTCTCCTCGTTAGGAACGATGACCTGCCCGTATCTCTCCTGATAGAACTCTACAAAGACCTTGCGGCTCTTTGCTTCGCTAACTGTATCCACAGTGTCCCATTTTTGTTTCCGCTCTCCCTGTTCATTTACATACCAGTAGATAACGGAATATTTTGTTTTTCTCTGCTTGATTGCTGCCATATCGAATCTTCTCCTTGTCGGTTAATTTGGTTCCAACCAACTGTCGAAGGAGCTTTTGGATACCCGAATGGCTCTGCCGACGCGGACGTACTTGAACTGCCCGCTCTTCACGAGTGTATAGGCCACCTTGTCGCTGATGCCCAGCATTTCGGCGATTTCGCCTACCGTATAGGTTTTCTTCTCTTCGGTTCGATTGCGTTCCGATGCCATAATTTTCCTTTCCGGGAAAAGGGCACCAGACAACCGCTTGACATTTTTATTATACCATGGCTGGTCAAGTAGTTTTCTGGTATGCTGGTTTTCCCTATTTCTGGTTTTGCTTGTTACAAGTAGCGTCTTTTACGGCTGAAACCTCAACATCGCACGCAAGAGCTTCGCCTGCATAAACGATTTCATCGAGAGGTCGATGCCGTAATCCCAGAAGCCATCCGCGTCGGTGTAGAACCCGGTGCAGAGTCCGTCCATGAAGTCGTTGAAGTAATCGAGCACCGCCCCGGCAGCAAGGGCATCTCCGCCTGTTGCGGCAACGACGGTATCGTAGTCAATCTTTCCCTTTGCCATGCGGGTCACCCCCTTCCGTCAGAATGTCCGCAAGACGGGCGAGCGCACGGGCGCGACGGTTTTGCACCGTGGAGCGCGGGAACCCCATGTCCTCACCGATACGCCTATCCGACCATCCGGCAAAATAGGAGAGCAGGATTATTGCCTGCTCCTCTGGGCAGAGTTTTTCCAGCGCATCCGCGAGGTCTTTATCCGTCACGCCGATAGGCTTTCCGGCGGCATCGAATACGGTTTCCAGCTCCGGCACGTCCTGCCAGTCCGCAAGGCTTTCAAGTTCGCTCCTTCTGAGGTCGCAGAACAGCACCTCGCGGTTGCGTCTCCTTTTGCGCTCCCTTAAAACATCCGTCCGCGCGTTCACGAGGGTCTTCCGGCAATAGGTCAGGAACATGCCGACCACTTCGTTACGGTTCGTTTTCTCTTTCATCATCTTTTTTTCCTCCTTTCGGTATAGGCACGATTTCCGTGCCCTTTCCTGCCAAGAGGAAAAAGAAAGCCCCGCAGCGTCGATACGCTACGGGGCGCGGGGACGGTGCCGGGAAGGAAATCGGCACCAGAATCAGGAAGAAGCGGCTGATGCTTAAAAACCGCTCCGCTACGATTCTATCCCCTCGATTCCCAACTTCCGCTTGAAATCTTTGCGGTTCTTCATTCCGATTTCCCGACGGCGCGAATTGCCGTCGTACTTCACCGGGAACCCGACCTCAACAATGCGGTCGAAGACACGTCCCCACGGGTCATCTGCCGTGGCGTTCAGGATTCTCTCGCGAAAGTCGAAGTTCGTCGTTATCACCATCGGTTTCCCCGCCTTGTAGCGCCCGTCGATAACGTCGTAGACGTGCTCCATGACGTACTCGGTGGAGCGCTGGGCACCGAGGTCTTCAAGGATGAGGAGGTCTGGGGCGAGGATTCTCTCAAGGTTCCCGGAACGCTTCTCGAAGGAGGATTCCATCAGGTTCACGACCTGCTTGATATCGGTCACGAGACAGGAGAACCCGCGCTCGATGACGGCGTTCGCGATGCAGGACGCATGGAAGCTCTTGCCCGTGCCGCGCTTCCCGTACAGGACAAGCCCCTCCGGGTCTTTCGGGTCGAAGGTCGCGGCAAACGCCTTGCAGACGGTGCTCTGAGCCGCGTTCCTGCCGTCATCGGCATCGAAGGTGCAGAAGGCGTACCTGCCGGATGAGGGGAAGCACTGCTTCCTTAGCCGTTCCGTCCTGCGCCTTTTCTCCGCCCGCTCGGTTTCCTCGCGCTGCCTATCCGCTTCCTCCCTCTGGCAACGGCACATGGTCGGGACAAGGTGCGGCTCCTTGAAGATTCCGCCCGCCGGGAACATCCGCTCGCGTGGCTCTCCGCATTTCCCGCAGACGAGGATGCCGTCCGCGTCGCGATAGTCCTCGCCCGGCTTTCGTCCGTCCTGCTCCTTGGTTTTCGTTACGTTTTCGTTCATTTACCTCGTCCTTTCTGCGTTACCCTGTCTGAGAGCCTGTCTACGGGACTTTGTAGTCTTGTTCGGGCAGTTACTGCCACATGACATTTAACGTGCCATAGGCAGGCTCTCAGGCATTCTCGGGGGCATTTCTAGTACATGTTCTCGTCGATATATCCCTGAGCCGTCTCCCGGTCACAGCCCCATTTCGCCATGACCTCCTCGACGGAGGGGATTTTCCCGACCGCATTGGCCTTCGGTTCCGTGCGTGCGGGAGGGGTTGCGGCCTTCGGGTGTTCGTTCCTGTCCCAGACTGCGGCGAGCTTCTTCCAGTCATCGACGGGCTTGCCGGAGTTCGTGCGCCAGCCGCGTCCCTCGTTCACATCGAAGAAGCGGTCGGGGTCAACCGCGAATCCCATTTCTGCGAAGTGCGAGCGGACTTCCTCTCTTGTCGGGATTCCAGAATCTGTTGCTCCCTCCCCATCAGCTATAGCTGTAGATGTAGATGTATTCTTATATCTATCATCTATATTCTTAGGGCGTGACAGATTTTGTACATCGCCATTTTCGGCTTGTTCAGCCGTGCTACCTGCGGTTTCATTGGTATGTGGCGTGTACAGATTGTTGTACATTTCCGTGTACAGCTGTACGTCCATTTGTACACCATTTTGTACAGTGTACATTTGTACATTCTGTACATTCTGTACACTTTGTACACCTTGTACATTGCCTTCCGCCTTCTGTACACCGCTTTCTTCCGGGATGGCAGGAGCGGGAAGCATGGCTGGGAGTTCCGAAAGGTATTTGTTGATAGTCACACGGCTAAGACCGGTGGCCTTGCTCATCTCGGTTTTCGTGGCGCTTGGGTGGGCGGCAATGAAAGCGACAAGTTTCTCACGCTTCTTCTCGGAAGCTGACTTCCCACCGCTCTTTCTTGCACGCTCCTTGGCTTTGCGGCTCCGGTTTCCCTCGCGCATCGCGTCGATTGCCGGGGCGTTCTGGTTGAACTCCCAGTCCGCGATGGCGTAGATGCCATCCTCGCAGATGACAAGGCCGAGCTGCACGAGCGGCTGCACGCATTGCCGAAAGGCGGGAACGGTCTTCTTGGTGACCGCAGCAAGCATCTCGTCGGTGTAGGGAACGCTTTCGTGGAGAAGGAGCTTCCCGGCGCAGCCGCATTTCACCGCAAGCGATTGCAGGCGGGCGAAGACGGTGTAGATGGAGTCCGCATTGTCCATCGCGTCGATGAGTAGGGCTTCCTGCGTGTCGAAGAACTCGCTGTAGTCCCTGCGCCACGCTCCTCGGAGCTTCATCGGTACACCTCCGGGGTCTTCTTATCGCGTTCGGCTTCGGAGTAGGCGAGATGGTCGAAGGGTGGGAACCTCGCGACAACCGCGAGGGCATGAGTGTACTTGGCGTGATTCGCCCGGTAGCCGAAGGAGGAGAGCATTTCCATGACTTCGGTATCCGTGAACGTGCCGTCATCGGTCACGATGGTGAACGTGCCGTCATCGTTTTTCGTGACTGTGCGCGTGTGGATTTTAGCCAGGGCGAGGACGAGTACGGTTGCGGAATCCCCATTCGGCTCATGGTCGATGAGCGTCATCTCAGGTGTCTCGTAGAAGTTCAAGGGGATGTAGTAGTAGTAGCTGCTGAAATCCATGGTGCTCCTTTCTGCTTGCAATCTGTGATTATGTTTTACTATATCTGTCCTGTTTTGTGGACTTTTCCAGTCAGATTTCATGCTTCTTTCACAATTAGACACGCGTTTTCAGATGGTTCTGCCAGATTCGCGTCCCGTGCGACGGTGCGCTGTGCTACAGTAGCGAAAGTCCTTTCTGCCTGTTGCTTTTATCTCGGAGTGCGGGCAGGAGAAAAGGGAGCCTGTGATTTCGGTCACACGGCTCCCTTTTCTGTTACCAGTCGGATTTTTCGCTATCCGGTTCCGCTGTCTGCTCCCAGCCATCAGCGACAGGCTCCGTTTTTACCGTTTTCTTTTTGCGTGCATCGAGACGCGCCTTTGCATCCTCCGGGGTACTTCCGTGGGCGGTGAGCATGTCGCTCACCTCGTCTGCATGGCTCGCAAGGAATCGGTCGAGTGCGTCGAGGTCGAGTTCCTGCCAAGCGCAACCGACGGCGGAGAGCACACTTTCACCAGCGGAATGGGTGACCAGAGAGCGCCACTTCCGGTTCCGCTCGCGAATCTTCTTTTCAAGTTCCTTTTTCTTCGCTTCGAGTTTGGCGAGTTCCGCTTTCTGTTTCTCGATGCGCTCCTCGAAATCTTGAATGGTAGCCATGGTTCTTCCTTCCTACTTGACGGCATCCCTGAACAGATTGTGCCATAACGCGCGGAGGATGGTAAGATTCCGGCAGGGCGCGGTGCCGGAACAGGGGCGAAGGCACCGTGCCCCGGTTTTGCGAAGAAAAAGGAAGGAATTGGGCAGATGTATTCCAAGGATGCAGGGAAAGACCAGATGCTGATGACGATGGAACGCGCGCTTACAAGCGGGCAGAAGGCAGGCTTCTTCTTCCTCGGCTTCCTCGGCGGCATCGTCGGGATTCTCGCCGCATCCCTGATGAACATCAACGCGCCGTACCGACCGGAGGGAACGAAGATGGCGGCACTCGGATTTGCGACGGCCTGCGTTCTAGGCACCCTTATCGCACTTGTTGGCTCCATCGCGCTCCTTGGTGCCAGATAGAGGTGGCAAGATATTGAAGGACTTCCTCAATCAGCGTCCGGCATTCTTCCAGCTGCACCAATCCGTTCGTGTGAGATGAGAAGGGGCATCCTGCGCGGGTGCCCTTTTTTCTCTGCATTGTTATGACGGTTTTATGGCTTGCCGTGTTTGTGGATTGATGGTCTGCTATATTTATTGTTAGTTAGCCAGAAGGGAGCAGAGGGGTGGAAAATATGCCTGACAATGTGAAAGACAATCCCGTCGAAAAAAAGGGAAGCCCTGCTCGCCGACCGTCTCAGGCTGCATAAGGGTTACAGGCAGCGGTTCGTGAAGGGAAGGAACAGACATGGACGGATACACGCTTTCCATCAGTCGTTGCAGTGGCGGTGACGGGGTGGAGGAGAGCTTCAAAGCGAAGATAAAGCGTCGAGAAGCTGCGCTTGATGCCTTTGCCGTTGCAGAAGCGTACTGCAAGGAAAGTTGGATGGTCTCAAGATGTGAGCGGGAGGGATTTGACGGTTTCATCATCGACCTGCGCTCCGATGCTGAGGATGAGACCATCCGACTCGTCAGGCTTGTGGCCGACAGCGAGGAGGGCATCATGGATGATGTTTTCCGCTTGGAATACGGCAGTTGCGAGTATAAGGTTTAGGCACGCCATCGGCGAGTTCATTCATGCTTTTATATGCAGGATATAAGGAGTGTACGGTTCACCTGCTTGCTGGTATGCCAGTCTGCTATATTTATAGTCAGCAAGGGGGACGGCAGTGGAGCCGCCCCATGGCAGGAAGGACGAACATGAAGGACAAGAAGCTAGAGGAAGCCGTTGACTATGTTTGCTCCTGTTGCCCCTATATCTTTAGCGGCAGCGCTGAATGGGACAAGTCGAATCCGGCATTTGCGGACTGGCGCGACTCTGCTACCAAGTATTGCGACCGGTGCATGGTTCGCAAGATGACAGACTTTTACAATGCGCTAGACGAGCATGAGTTCTCAGAAGGTATGCCGGAGTATCAGGCGATTGTGAACTATTAGGGCAGAGGAACCACGGGGCATCCGAGAGGGTGCCCTTTTTCTTTGCTTGTATATGCAGGATATATGGAGTGTACGGTTCACCTGCTTGCTGGTATGCCGTTCTGCTGTATTTATAGACAGCAAAAGGGGCGGCAACCGAGCTGCCCCATGGCAGGAAGGAAAAACCATGAGCACACCGTCCGTCACCATCCTCAAGAACCTTGTTCTCAACTGGGAGAGCAATCAGATGGAAGAGGAGACCATCGCCACGTTCTATCGCCACTATGACGGTTATCCCAGCTGCCATGCCATTGATATCGCCAACTCGCTCGTTGTGGCATCGCGAACCAAGCCTGAACAACATATCGACTTTTCGGGAGCGAGCGTGGAGAGGGACATTCTCAATAACCGAAACTGGTGCCAGCATTTCCTCAAGGCGATGTGCATGGCGGATGCCGATATCGAGTTCATCGGGGAGGACAATGTGCCCTCTGCGAGCTACACCTATGTTGTCACGGGCGCTTACGATAACTTCGGCGGCAAGGTCGGCATCGGCGCAGAAGAGTATCTGAGCAGAATCAACATCAAGGTCTACGAAGGAGATGAGAACGGGAATCTCGTGTTTGAGGGCGGAGCCGCTGAATGTCTGGCATGGGCTGACGGATATTGCGGGGATTGCTAAGTCGAGTGAAGGGCATCCGGGAGGGTGCCCTTTTTCTTTGGCTTTTTGGGAACTGCCCTGCGGGCGGCGTGAAGGCGCGGGGTCGTTGCGGGAACGGGGACTCGGGGGCGCTTTCCCGCCCTTCCAACAGCCTGCGGGTCGGGCTAGGAACCCTCCGGCCATTGAAAGCGCGGAAAAGCCTTCTACTTGGCGGAAACGGGGGGACTGACCTGCCGGGGTTTCCAACATTCCGACAGGCTCCGGGTCAGTCTAGGAACCCTCCGCCCATCGGAATGTTGAAAACCCCTTCTTCTCGGGAAGCCATAGGCCGCAGGCGCGGCAAAGCGGGGCACGCCGCAGCGGCTCGGTAGAGGGCGGGGAAAGGAGGGTCGGTGGCTCCGCGACGGGAGGTTGGCTTTTCTTGACACCCCACGGTTTCGCGGGGTCTCTCCGTGGCGCGGTCGCTTGCGCTCCCTCAGATTAGGGGCTGCTCGCCCCTAATGACCCGAGTTCCATGGAGAAGGCATGGAGTCTCGCGTTGTGGAGTGTGCTGGTATGCCGCATAGCTATAATTACAGATAACAGCAAGGGGAACGGCACCGGAACCATCCCAAGGCAGAAAGGACGGAGCAAATGAAAATCGAGAAAAACGATATGGTCATGGTCTATGACGGGGGCGGCACTGTTCCCCACTGCAAGTATACCGGCAGGTTCGGTGACCTTACGGCATACTGGCAGGAGATTGTCTCGGATGCGGTTTATCTGTTCCGGCTGGGGGAGAGCGAGGAGTGCGACTGGCTGGTTCTCCTCGGCCAGCCTTGGTCACCGTATTCAACGGACGGCATTCGCTAAGGAGTTGAAGGGGCATCGGGAAAGAGATGCCCCTCTTTTTCGATGCAACGTAAATAGGGAGCGTGGAAATGGATAGGTACGAGGTCATGGCAGGCAAGATGACACCCTTGACCGACGGGGCGCACCGCAAATGGGGATTCACCGGAAAGGTCGAGACAAGGAGCTATGAGCGGCTGGTCGATGCACTCATTGACTTTGTTGAGACCGGAGACGGTCTAAAAGCGCGGTTCCTCACAGGGTTTGCAGCGTGCTTGGCAGCGGATAGGAAATCTGTCGAGAATCGTGGGTTCGGGGTCGCGGTCAGGAAAGTCCAGTGCCATCAGGGCGAGGACGGCACGGTAAGGGTATCTTCCGTAGAGACGATGCACGAACGGCGATACACGGTCGATGATTGGCGATACGACACGGCGCATTGCGAGCAGACCGAGAACGGTCAGAAGGGTTGAAGGGATGGACAATGAGTTCCGCGATTAAACTGTATGAGCATAACCAGAAGGCGTATGACGCACTCCTAGATATGCTTGGGGAGTGCGACCGCGCCTGCGTCATCAAGCCGACCGGAACGGGAAAGTTCGTCATCTTCGCAAAGATGGTGCAGGACAACCCAGACAAGCGGTTCCTGCTGCTCGGCACCAACGACTACATGTTCAACGACCAGATGGCGAACCTTGCCGAGATTGCGCCGGGGTTCACGCCCGAGAACCTGCAATTCATGACATACAGCGCGGCGATGATGGCAGCACGACGCGGTGAGGAGATTTCCAGTTACGACGTTGTGGTTGCAGACGAGTTTCACCACTGCGGTGCGGAGGAATGGGGAAAGGGTGTTACGCACATCCTCGATGCGAACGAGAGCGCCAAGGTGGTCGGCTTCTCCGCCACCCCTATCCGATACTCGGATGGCGGGAGGAACATGGCGGACGAGATGTTCGACGGGAACGTGGCCTATTCCATGGAGCTTGAGGAAGCGTGGCTGCGTGGAATCCTGCCGATTCCGAAATACGTCACCGCTTTCTATGAAGCACCGAAGGAGCTTGGAAGGCTGGCAAAGTCCATTGCTGGAATAAAAGACGAGATGGTGATGAAGCGGTTCGAGAAAAAGTATGAGAATCTTCGTCGTTCCCTTACAGAAGCAGGAGGTGTACGTGAAGCCATCGCGAAGCATCTTAAGAAACGGGACGCGAAGGTCATCGTGTTCTGCCCACGTGTCGCAAAGCTCCGAGAGTTCATGCTTCTGCGGCGGGAATGGTTCGGGGCGGTAAACAGCGAGATACACGCTTATAAGACCGTGAGTGCAGACCCATACGGTTCCGTGGACTTTCAGGCGTTCAAGGATGATGAATCAGATGCTTTAAAGGTGCTCTACTGCGTGAACCAGCTCAATGAAGCCGTTCATGTCAAGGGTGTTGATGCCATCGTGATGGTCAGGCCGACGAAATCACCGACCGTGTTCTACCAGCAGCTCGGACGCGTATTATCTTCAGGAGGAAACCGAACCCCGCTCGTTTTTGACTTCTGCAATAACTTTGGTTCCATCGTTGTAGCGGAAAGCATTCCAAAGCGAATGGAGGAAACGTTCAAAAGGCTAACGGGAGAGAGCGAGCAACTGCCGTTCACGCCAAGCGATTTCCGAATCATAGACAGGACGCTTACCTTTAGACAGCTCACAGATGAGATTCGGAAATCGCTGAAACAGCAGTCGATAGAGGACAAAATTACGTTTCTTGAGCAGATGGCGCAACTGAACGGAGGAAAACTATGAGCGAGCTTGAAGTGACACGTGTCATGAGCGACCTTCGGGGGCTTTATGAACGCGGCAAACTGTCGGACGAACAAATAGCCAGACTTGATGCCATCGGCTTTAATTGGGAAAGGCAAAAAAGAATAAAACCGACCTTAGATAGCCGACTTGCAGAACTTTGGGATGAGGAAAAGAATGGTGCGGTGGAACTTGTTAGGTTGAAGCAGCGTGATAGATATTGGTGGAAATGCCCCATATGTGGGTGCGAATGGTCGCGAGAGCTTGGCACAGCACTTAAGTCGAATTTGTGCCCAGCGTGCAATGGGCGCGTGCTAGTCAAAGGCTACAATGATTTGGCAACCACACACCCTGAACTTGCTGCCGAATGGGACTATGACCGCAATGGAGAACTTAGGCCGAGCGATGTTCTGGCAGGGAGCACGCGGGCAGTCTGGTGGAAGTGTTCAAAGTGTCACGGGGTATGGCAATGTAAGGTCGTAAATCGAAAGCTCAATGCTGTACGTTGTCCCTATTGTAGAAAAAAAAGATTGCTTAAGGGATTCAACGACCTTGCTTCTCAGTACCCGGAGCTTGCAAAAGAATATCTTCCCGAACTCAACAGCGGGATTACAGCGGACGAGTTGCTTATAAGAAACGAAACAAAGGTTAAGTGGCGTTGTTGCAAATGTGGTTATGAATGGATAACCACTATAGGGCACAGGGCGGAACGAGGAACAGGATGTCCGAGATGCAATGACAAGAAAACGTCACAGAGGAAAATGAAAGCGGTCGTTTGCGTTGAAACGGGGAAAACCTACGAATCCATCACGAGCGCCGGGAGGGATGTTGAAAGAACAGACGGCGCTATATGTCGAGCTTTGCGCAATGAATCGCAAACATGCGCGGGATATCATTGGAAGTATCTGGACGAATGAACGAAGGCATCCGAAAGGGTGCCTTTCTTTTTTAAACAGAATATGCAGGATATATGGAGTGTACGGTTCACCTGCTTGCTGGTATGCCGGTCTGCTATATTTATAGACAGCAAGAAGGGCTGACGGAAAGGACACCGGCATGGGCTACATCGAGAAGACTTACGGACGAAGTGAGAAGTTCCTTGCATTCAAGGTCTGCTTCTACGACACGCTCGTTCCGGCTCGCGAATACAAAAGCGGGTACGCGGCGGACAGGTTCGCAAGGAAATGTGCGGCACAGGGGCTTTGGTGCTCTCTCCACGGGCTTGTGGTTGCAGATGGTAGTTGCGAGTGGGTCGAGATTTCAGCCTGCTAGGCGAGAAGGGATTACAGACATGCGCTATTTTGTTACCGGGCACGAGATGCTTCTGTATCTGAGCGGGGACAGGGAGGAGCACAAGGAAGAGTGTTGTTTCGAGCTTCCAGATTTCGAGAGCAAAGAGGAAGCGGTAGCCGCCGCGCGTGAGTTTATTAAAGAGCATAAGAACGCCGTCAACGACCAGAAGCACGGCATCGGCTCCGTGACCTATTGGACGGCGGAGGTCACGCGATGCATCGAGGATGAGGACTTCGGGTGGCTTCCTTGCGACGCGGACGGCGCCACGGAGGATGGTCACGGTCTCGTCCCGGCAGATGCGACCGCCGAATACATCTGCACGTTGGATGGGAGCCGGGAGGAGCGTGCATTCCAGCGTGCGAAATACAGGCATCGGCTCCGTCATCTACTGGACTGTAGAGGTCGAGCGTCGCGTGGAGTACAAAGAGAACGAATGGCTCCCGTGCGATGAGTCCGGGAGGATTGATGATGGTTACGGCAATGAGCCGAATGCGACCGTCGCATATCTCAGCTCACTGGAAGGAAGCCGCGAGGAGCGGGCGTTCGAGCTTGCGAAGAACGAGTATCTGGCATGGCTGGAACACAAGGAAGACCGTTATACGACGGTCTACGGTTACATGGATTAGGTGATAGATATGAACAGCATTTGCTTTGACACCGAGACCACCGGTCTTCATCCGAACGGTAGCGACCCGGATGAGATTCTGACCATCTCCATCATCGGAAGGGACGGCTCCGTCCTGTTGGATGAGAGGTTCCGACCGACCGTGAAGACCGAATGGCCGCACGCGAGCGCCGTCAACGGCATCTACCCGGAGGACGTGGCAGACCTGCCGACTATCGAGACAGCCATACCGCGACTGAGGGAAATCTTTGCAGGGGCGGACGAGATTATCGGCTACAACGTCGGATTCGACCTCGGATTCCTTTCCGCCGTCGGGGTGCGCCCGAGAGAGGATGCAATCATCACGGACACCATGAACCTGTTCACGTGGTTCATGGGAAGGCGTTACAAGTTGGTGGATGCCGCCGACCACATCGGATACGAGTGGACGGGCAGGGCGCACGGGTCGCTTGCCGACGCGCTCGCGACACTTGCCGTGCAGCGATGGCTCGAACAATGGCTCGTAGCAGAGTAGATACGTGCTTAGGGCGTGTGAAGTGTTGCTTTTCACACGCCCTTATCTTTGCAGCGCAAGTGTGTGCAATCTATGTGGTTATCTTGCTCTCTGGGTTGCTGGTATTCTGGTCTGCTATATTTATAGACAGCAAGGGACGAAAGTTTTCCCGGCAGGAGGATTCCAGAATCCTCCGCAAACACCATCGAGAGATTGGAAAGACAATGGCTATCAACCGAGTGACCATCATGGGCAACCTCACGCGCGATGCGGAGCTTCGCAAAAAGGGGGATGCCACGAGTGTCCTCACCTTCGGACTCGCCATCAACGAGAAGAAGAAGGACAGCGAGACCGGCGAATATGTCGATGCGCCGGTGTTTGTCGATTGCGCCCTGTTCGGTGCGCGAGCCGAAGCACTTGCTCCCTATCTCACCAAGGGGAAGAAGGTTTCGGTGGACGGACGGCTCCGCTACCACTCTTGGATGAAGAACGAGGAGAAGCGCCATGCCCTTTCCGTTCTCGTGACCGATATCGAGTTTGCGGACTCGAAGGGTGCCGGGAAGGATACGGTTTCTGCCAAGGGGCAGTCTGCGGAACCGGAAACGTATGATGCGGATATTCCGTTCTAGGGAGGACGGAATGCACCTTCGTGGCGATTCAGTGCGGGAAATCCCCTTCATGCTCTTCCTCGGCCTGCTATTCGCGGTGACCGTCGGATGGTGGGTGTTTCTCACACTTACGGTTTCGGTCGTTTTCGGAAACGTGGCTGCTGCGGTATTCGCCGTGTGCTCGGCACTTTCCGTCACCGTCGGTTACGGGCTTGTGCGCGCATCCGATTCCCGTGAGTAGCGTTTTTCAAACAGGACAGAAAGGACTTCTAACATGTACACGATTTTGATGCTCAACCAGAAGGGCGGGGTCGGCAAGACTACCATCGCGGACGAGCTTTCCTTTGCGCTTGAGCGTCGCGGCAAGACCGTGGCGTTCGTCACTACCGACCCGCAGGGCGGTTCCGTCCATGAGGTCTGCGATGACCCTGATTTCGCGGAGGAGTGCGATTTTCAAGTTGTCGATACGGCGGGCGTGCTCGTGGGCGGTGTGAACGATTGGTGCCGCGCGGCGAATCTCATCCTCGTACCCATGCTTCCGAGCACGCGCGACATGGAGCCGACGCTGAGAACGCTCGATATCGTGCGTGAGTCCGGCACTGACGCAAAAGCGTATGTCATCGTCAACAACTTTTATGCCTACGGCACACTCGACCGTCAGCTCGTGGAGTACCTTGAGGGCGAGGAGGTTCCAATCATCGCGAAGATTCCCCGCGCCGTTGCCCTCTCACGTGCCGCAGCAGCCGGTGTGTCCGTGGCGGAGTACGACCCGAAGAGCCATGTGGTCGCCCCGATTGAGCTGCTTGCAGATTCGGTTCTGAACGAAGAGGAGAAGAACAATGGCTAACAAGACCACAGCGAACGCGTTCATGGCGAGCGCGCAGAAGTCCAAGCGCGAGATGGCGGATATCCAGAAGGAAGGTTCCGGCAAGCATGAGACGGACGAGGTGGAACTCAAGAAAATCAGTCTCCTCATCCCGGCTTGGCTCCACAAAGAAGCGCAACTCCACCGCGTCGAGACGGGGGAGAGCATGACCAAGCTCATCGTCCGACTGCTTGCCGAGGAGCTTGGTTAAGGGGATGGTGATGAAGGGATGGGCTTGATGGTAACGGAATCGGAAAAATCGAAGCACGACATGCTGCGTGCGATGCGGAAACACATACGCGAGAACGGCATCACAGACTTCACCGATTTTCAGGACTGGTGCGATGAGAACAACGACTGCTGGTCTCAGGCACTCGATAGCGGACTTTCGTCGGTTATCGAGAAATACATCGACGGGCGTTTTTATTAGAGAGGAAGTGGAGCCGGTAGATGGATTCACTTCGGAAAAAGGGATTGGAACATGAACCTAATCACCATGGTTCCCGCCACCGCGAGGTTTATCGCGCAGATGCGGGGGATGCGAAGGCACATCGTCGAGAACAATGTCACCGAGTTTGCGGTATTTCAGAATTGGTGCGATGAGAACAACGAGAGGTGGGCGGAAGCTCTTGACAGCGGATGCGCCATTGCTATCGAGAAGTTCATCGCTGACTGGAACGGTCGGGCGGATGCGAACCGTTGGAAACATGCGGCGCAGCCTGACGATAACATCTGGGACAACGAGTTGAAGTAGGAAGTAACGATGACCGAGAAAGAGAACCATCTGCCGAACCTTAGCAGCGAGGAGCGTGCCCATGCGCTAGAGCTTGCCATGCAGGCTCGCAGGCGCTATGCAGCACTCAAGGCTCGCGTGAAGTCCGGCGAGCTTACGTTCACGGATGCGATGGACGAGGAGGATGCGAAGCGCATTTTGGTCACATCGCTTCTGCAAAGTGTTCCGGGTATCGGTGCGAGCAAGGCGGTAGTCATCATGCGACTGTACCGGATACCGAAAGGCAGGCGTGTCGGCGGACTCGGCATTCGGCAACGTGAAGCGCTGGTTGCTCTGGAAAGAAATGGATGGAAGCTGTAGCGGTCTGCAATTCAAATTGAGGATGGCGAGCACGAATCAACAGCAACGTAGAAAACGGGCACCTTTTATGGTGTCCGTTCGCTTATCAAGACGCGATTGGAAGGAATCTTTGTCAAGTCTTCAAAGAAATTGATTTCGTCTACGCAGATGATGGGAACCCGAGGTGGCGGCACCTCGGGTTCTTGGTTTCCGGGCAAGCCGGAAACCCCGCAGAAAAGGCACGGGAAAGGGTGCGGCGGCACCCCCTTTTCCATGCCTTTTCTGCTCTCGCACTGATAGAATATCAGTGCTCACCGGCCAAGGCCGCTCTTCGAGTTGCAAGATTTGGGAAGTGGGTACTCAAAGTCCATAGTAGTGGACTTTTCAACCCTCTTCCATCTTGCTCCCGAGCGGCTTTCGGAGCCTTGACGGGAGGGCGCTTACGCTTGGAAACTCGGCAATTTCGGATTACCGAGTTTTCGTAGTCAGCAGAGCGACTATCTGGTTTCGTGTCATTTACAAATGGCGGCGGCACCATTTGCCATAAACGTTTTGCGAAGGTAGGGAAGGAGAAAACTTAGGAAATGAGAAATCGCGAAGTTCAAATAAAGTTTTACGCAACCGAGAAAGAGAGAGAGTCCATTCGCAGAAACGCGAAAAGAGCAGGAATGAAAATGGGCGAGTATGCCCGAGCAGTTTTGACTTCCGACGATGTTTCAATCAAGGTCATCGACACCGAGCCTTTGAAAAAGGCGGCACACGAACTCGCGAAGCAGGGAACGAACTTAAACCAGTTCATGAAGTTCCTGAACACCTACGGCGTGAAAGTGTTCGACCCGGAGGAAGCGAAACGAGTTTTGGAGAAAGAGGTCTCGTCATTTTCCGAAATCATGGAAGCGCTTGCGGCGTTCCGAAGAGAAGCAGACCGGAACAACATCCATTTGCAAATCGAGGATTTCGACAACCCTGAGAGCGAGTGATTGGAGTCACGAGAATGAGCGAACCTAAACACAGTAACGTACTCTTGGGAAAGAGCATTAGAAGAATACGGATGCGTCGGAACATGACGCAACGAGAACTGGCGAATGCCGCAGGTCTAGGGGAATCGGCTCTTAGAAGCTATGAACTCGGTGAGCGTAGTCCGAAGCAGAATACGCTCGAACGGATAGCGAAAGCACTCGATGTAGCACCCGCATGTTTCGACACTTACGGCATTGAGCACTATGACGAACTCATGCACGCACTTTTCCTTTCAGAGGAAGCGTTCAGCATTAAGCCATGCGCGGATGGAAGCATCCGGTTTACCGACGAAACAATCCAGTCGTGCGTTTACACTTGGTGGTCTTGGAAGGAGCTTTTGAAGGAAGGAAAAATCACAAGAGAGGAATACGAGAACCGAAAAGACAGTTTCCTTAGATAGGCGGGCGAACAGAATGAGGAGAAAGAGAGAGATAATCTGCTTTGAGACGGGGGAACGGTTTGCGAGTATCACGGATGCTGCGAGTGCTATTGGTGCCGCAAGGTCGTTGGTTAGCAGTGCGCTGAAACGCCACGGGGCATGTCGAGGATTTCACTTCTATTACGCTGACGAAGCGGAACCGGACGATTCGGTTTTCGACAGAAAAGTTTATAAGAACTCAAGACCAATCATCTGCCTTGAGACGAACGAACGTTTTGAAAGTCAAGCAAGGGCAGCAAAAGCGGTTGGCGTACCGCGAGAGGCTATTTATGCGGCATTGAGAGGGCATATAGCAACCAAGGGCTTACACTTTTACTATGCCGATGAACCGAAGCCGGATGAGGAGTTCTTTCGGAATAGAAGCTGGACAAAAGTTCGTTGCAAGGAGACCGGTGTCGTTTACGAGTCGATAGCTCAGGCGGCAAAAGAAACCGGAGCGTCGCAGGCAGGTATCTGCGGTGCCGCGTCCGGTATGGCAGGTGGCTATCGCTGGGAGTACGTCGATGACTGATTCTGGATGGCTCCATTACCGCGACCTGAAATCACGGTGCCCGACCTGCAAGCGTCCGGCGCATATCGCGAAGAGAGATGGAACTTTCTATTTTGTTGATGACGAATACAACCCGTTTGTCAGGCACGCTCCGGTGAAAACGACGGAAGCGGTATTCCGATTTTTCACGAACGGTTACCGTCGCGAACATGGGACGGAGCCGAAGGTCACAGGGAATCGGAAACTGTCGGAAAGCGATATTCTTTCCGGCATGGGTGCAGTGTCCGTGAAAATAGATTCATGAAAGCAGGAGGAGCGATGGCAATGGCCGATTGTGAAGACGAGAAGACGATTCACTATGAGGAGGACGGTTGGAGCGTAACGCTCACGAGATACGTGAGCATGGAACTCGGTGAGACCGTTGCATCTTGGGTTGAGTTTCCGAACGGGTGGTATCTTCATTCGGACGATGCCGATGCCGAGTTCACGCAAGATGGGGCAAAGACGTATCTGCAACGCTTGAAATCCGTCTGGATGGAATCGCCGTTTTGGGATAGCGTGAAAGCAATGGAGGAAAAACCGCAATGACAAGACCTGTTATCTGCGTTGAGACCGGGGGTGCTACTGGAATATCGAAGATGCGGCGCGGGCATACCGATGTACGTCCGGGTATATCCGAAACGGTATGGCACTTGAGTATCCGGTGCGCGGGTTTCATTTCAAAAGGGAATGAGGGGAGGAATTGCATTGACCATCATCAAGCAGACCGGTGTGCAGAGTAACGGGCACATGAAGAACCTGCGCGGCTACATCAACGATGACCGCAAAGTGCTCGTGCGCGATTCTCTCAACATGGACGGCTGTACGAACCCGAAGCGCTGGGCGCACCACATGTGGATGACGCGGGAAGCCTATGGGCACAATAAAGCGGCAAGGAGAGTCCGGGACAAGAAGACTGGGGAGCTTAAGGAAGCGAAGAACACGATTCTGTTTCACCAGATTCTCGGGTTCAATCCCGACGAGTGCGATTTAAACGGTGGGCGGCTCTCACCGGAAGAGTGCATGAGGTATGCCAAGGAGTACGTGGGAAAGCATTACCCGAACCAGCAGATAGTGATGGCGCTTCACAACGAATACTGCAAGGCGGACAAGACCCATCGCTATGCCGTCCATATCGTCATCAACCGCACCGACCTGTCAACAGGCAAGCGGCTCGATGAGGGGCGCGGGAAAAGCGCCAAGGTGAAACGTGCCAGCCGCATCCGCGACCTCGACCACGAGTGGGGGTTGAAACAGGTCGTGGAGGGCGAGCGCAATTCCTCCGTCCACAAGAAGCAGCCATCCCGTATCGAGAAGGAACTTGCGGCACGCGGCATCGACTCCTATAAGACGAACTTGCGAGAGCTGTGCCGTATCGCCGCCGGGGAAGCGGAGAACATCTATGATTACCGCGAGCTTTTGGAATCATGGGGCGTTGACACGGAGTTCAAGAGGGGGCGCATGTACGTTACCGACACGGACAACAACCGCTATGCCTTCTCCGTGGCGAAGCTCGATGCAGACCTCGGAACGAAGGGACTGGAAGCTGCGTTCACGGCGAATGTGGCGAAATCCATCCATGCGGAAGGAAGCTCAGCCGTTGCGGAGAAGAGGAATATCGAGCAGCAAAAGGCGATGGCAACGGAAACGAAGGAGAGGTATCTTGCACAAATCCGAAGCGTCTACCGGAAGTACCGCAAGGAGATACGCGACATGGAGGGCATGGAAATCGCGGATATCCCCAAGCTGAAACTCCCGCGCCCCGATTCGGATATCGCGGACGATTCGGAGGTCAAGCGCCTGATTCTCGCCTGTTGGCGCGGAGCCGACGAACTCAGGGCGGAAGTATCCTCGACGGTCATGCCGAAAGGGAAGAAGAGCGGCGGGAACGCCGGAAGCGGCGGTTCCCAGCGGGCGCAACAGGCACCTGCGCAGGAACGCCCGGAACCGAACAAGGAGAACGGCGAGCGTTAATTAAAAAGCGGCGCGGGCGGGATGTTCCGCTTGCGCCGTTATACGGGTGTGTGAGAATCGGCATAAAAGCGCCCGCTGCTCCCTTAATGTTGCACATCAGGGAGCAGCGGGCTAAAGCAAGAAAGTTTCTCCACGAAGGAAGAAAACGCGTTCAGTTTACCTCACTATGCGTTCGCGTCAAGCTGACGCTTGAGATTCGACACCTTCAACCACTGGAGAAGGAAGGCAATGGGCGCGAATGCAGCCGGGATGGAAAGAAGAAGCGTCGCTATGAGGAGCAGTCCGAGAGCGTTGCCCCAAACGAACAGCTTTGAGCGCTTGATTGCACGCCATGCAGCGATGTAGCCAGCCGGTACCGTGCCGACGTAAAACCCGGTAAAGGCTGTTGCAGCCAGCAGGACGGGAACGAGTGCAATGATTCCAATTGCACCTGTCTGAGTTATCAGGGCAGGGGAATTAACGAGAAGCAAAAGGAAAACAACTATCGCCGTTATCGTCCCGACGATATAGAGGAACTTCTTCATCAAATCGAAGACTCGTTTTTCCTCATCATATTCGGCGCGAATTGCCATGGTGTTGTCTTGGTATATCGGGTGTTGGTAAGTTCGCATGTTATGACCTTCTTTCTAATGTCAATTCTAATAAGTCTGTTAGTTTGCATGACGGACGAATTATCGACCGTTCCATGTAAACAGATATAGGTTTACGAGTCTATCTTACTATATTGCTGGGTTGCTTTCAAGCTGGTTTGTTGTCCTATTTGTGCGGGATATATGGAGTATCGGCTTGAAGATTTATCTGGTTTGGTGGTATGATATATTACCAGTAATCAAGCTAGCCGTAAGAAAGGAGATACCATGGCGGGTAAGCCACAGGCGGAGAAAGCCGTTGAGCGTTTCCCGGAACTCGGGTGTTTCGCGGTTGCGGTGCGCCGTATCGTGTACGAGAAGGGGATGACGCTCGACAACGCCATCAAGAAAAGCGGAATCAGCAAATCCGCTTGGTTCGCCGGAATGGCCGGAAGCGGGGGAAAGCCGACACGTCTGCCGAGCCTTGCATCCTTTTTCGCCATTGCGGACGGTCTCGGAATCACGCCCGAGGAGCTAATTGCCGCGATGCGGAAGGAAGCCGGAGTGCGTGAGAAGAGCAATGGAGAGAGGGCTGAGAACGATGAGTAGGATTTTCATCACCATGGGGAGCGCTTACTCGAAAGCCGCAAATGTAAACCCCGTGGACGGCATCTGGTGTTCCGACTGCGGATGGGCTGGGCGCGTCGAGGAGGATATGACGGATTCTGAGGAGAGCGAGGAGCCGCTGTTCGAGGAGTTTTCCGAATATGTCCCGAAGTTCTGCCCGAACTGCGGGGTGAACCTGCGTGAACCCTAGAGGTGTCCAGACAAAGGGACACCTGATGCGATAGGCTGTCCTTATCCGATAGAAAAGACCGGCAAGGTCGAGGAGAGAGATGGAAAAGGAACGTTTTCTTGTCGAGGTGACGGTGAAGGGCGAGAAGGATTGGAAGGCGATACACATGTGCGGGAGCATGGCGGATGCCGTGCCGGTCGCGGATGCGGTACACAACCTCTCCTATCTGCTCGACACGCCCATCGCTATCCGCGTGCGCGAGAAGAGGGGCAAGGGTTTGGAGGACTGACGGATGGAAAGGAGCGAAGATTACATGGCAAAGCATTTTAGCGAAGTGAAGAGGGAGCTTGAGCAGCCGGACGGGCATATGGCCGGTATCGGCCAGCAGCTTAAGCTCTCCGAGGAAGCGAGGGATGCCAGAAACGCCGGACGAAGGCTTGAGGATGAGAACGACGAGACCGACCTCATCGGAACCATGAAGAAGCTGGAAGACCTTATCGCCGAGCAGCGCCAGAGTAACGAACGCATCGCAAGGGAGATGCGCGGCATGGTTTCGGAGATGAAGGATGTGCTCGAAAAGGTCGAGGAGCTGAGAAACGGTGCGGCGGATGCGCAGCATCAGGCGAATCAAATGGCGCTCATGGGAGTTGCGAACGCCCAGCAGAAGGCGGGAGAAATGACCATAAAGAACGTCGAAGAGGTGACCGCAAGGAGCAGGAAGGTCATTGATTCGATGGTAGATGAGTCTAAGAAGCGCATCGAGCGCCTTTCGATGGTGACGCTGCCCGATAGGCTGTTCTACTACAGCAAATGGATGGCGGTCATCCTCGTTCTCATCATCCTCGTGCATGTCCTATGGGGTATGCTGGTGTAGAGACCTACCGGTAATATGGATAGATAGAGAGCAAGAAAACTTCTTATGAGACAGAAAGGACTGACAGAAATGAAGAATGACAGCAATATGTTTAACAACAACAGCATCGAGACTGAGGGTGTCCCGGCGGACAAGACCGCCGAAATCCCGAAGGTCGTGGATTCGACGGAGGAGGAGAATGCTAAGAAGCCGCTCGTGCTCTTCGGGCGCGAGTTCTCCCGTAAGCAGGTCTGCGCGGCTGGTGCGGGAATCCTCTGTGCGGCGCTTCTCATCGGCGGCGGGGCTTACGCCATCTCACATGCCAGTTGGACGGGAGATTCCAATGCCCCTGCGGTGTCCCAGTCAAAGGACGATGAGAAGCAGGACATGGTACTTACCCTTGAGGTGAAGGCCGAGGGATGGGATGCCGACACATCCACGCCCGTCATCGCGCATATCGAGGGAGCGGACGGCGAGGTGGACTTCTACACCGCCATCGACGCGAATAAACAGGTGACCGTGAAGGTCGGTGAGTCCGGTACCTATACCGTCACATTCATCTCACCGGTGAACGCCGACGGTTCCATCTACAAGGTGTCATCGAAGAGGATTACCGCTGGGAAAACCGGTAAGACAGCCGCCACAGGCGTGACTTTCGATAAGGTGGATGCGGACAAGGTGACGAAGGATAACCTGACAGACATTGCCAAGGATGTTGCGGAAGCCGTGAAGAAGGGCGATTCCACCCTGACCGGGGACAAGGGTGCCGAGGTCGTGAAGAAGTTCGAGGACAACATCAAGAAGAACCCGAATGCCGATACGGATGCCGTCGAGAAGGAGACCGAAAAGGCTGAGGAGACCGCCAAGGAAGACAAGTCCGATGCGAAGACACCGGAGACCTCCGATAGCAAGAAAGATAATGGGAAGGCCACAGGCAGCTCCGATAATTCTGGAAACAAGAGCAATTCATCCTCCAAGAAAGACGAGGGAAAATCCGATAGCAAGCCGAATGGTGGCAACAGCAGCAATTCCGGCTCGAACACCAATTCCGGCAGCTCATCGAAAAAGGATGACACCCCGGCGCATCAACACAACTGGGTAGCCCAGACAAAGACCGTCCACCACGACGCTCAGTACAAGACCGTCCACCATGACGCGGTGACGCATCAGGTATGGCATGACCCGGTAACGGAGGAACACTATATCTGCAACCAGTGTGGTGCGGATATTACGTCAGACCCATGGGGACATATTAACAACTCTCTTATGAATGGTGGTAATTGCGGAAGCTATCACTCTATCTATGTGACTGTAAAGCAAGGGTATTCTGAAACTGTGACCGACGAAGCAGCATGGGACGAGCAAGTGCTAGTGAGCAAGGCATGGGACGAGACCGTGACCACCGGGTACAAGTGCTCTTCCTGCGGTGCCACGAAGTAGCTTGAAAGAGAAAAGCAATCGTCTATTTCAGACAAGGAAAGCCCCGACCAAATGGCCGGGGCTTTTTCTAATGCACCTTATTCAAGTTTTTCGGTGGTTCCAACCCGTTCCGTTTCGATAGCTCTGTGGATGCATTCTTCATATCACCGATTTCGGAACTGAAGAAATCCGGCTCCTCATGCTCAAGCGAATGAGTGGGCACCGGAACGATGATGCCATTGGAACCCTTGATATAGGAGAGGGCATCGTGGCGTTCGCCGACCTCGGTGAGCGATGCGGCGAGAAGGGAGTCCTTGAACCAAGGATATCTCTGTTGCAATTCCTCCATGACGGCCAATGCCTTGTCAATCGGCATCGCCGCCTTTGATTCATAGCCGGAATACTGGGTGTGGATGAATCCGTTGCGTTCCATGAAGTTGCGGATAAGCGTCCAAGCGCCGCGCCAAGCATTCGGCCTGATGGAGCCGTAATTCTCACTGAGCGCAGCCATTTCCAAGTCGAAGTGAAGCTCCTTGCGGGTGTCAGGGCGGAGGGGAAGTGATGGTTGCATCCCATTCTCAAGAAACTCCTTCACATCGTAGCTTTCACCGATTTCCGTAAAGGTAGCCGCTTTCATGCAGCTACTGAACCAGGGGAGCTTGTCGGATAGGATATCTATCACATGGTAGGCTTCCAGATAGCTCATTTTGCCGACAGATTCATAGCCTGAATACTGCGGTTTTTCAAATCCATGTTCTTCCAGAAGCTCGCGGATATCTGACCATGCGGTATTCCATGAGGAGCTGTCATGGTCGGAATAGGTACGTTTTAGGCTATCAACGTCAAGGTCGAAGTGAAATTCTTTCCTATCCAATTCCACGACCGGCTCCAATCTTACCGATTTCTATTCGCGGATGCGTTCCGGGCTGTGGCGGCGGACAATGTTCAAATAGTCCTCGCCATCAGGTTCGTTCATATCTTCATAGGTGCGCCATGACTTAATGTTCTGCATCACCCAAGGCTGTTTGGATAGAGTCGCGCAAACAGGGCACTGCGCTCCGAACTGCACCTCGCGGTTCTTTGCCTGCCAAGTGCCAAGGCCTATGCGGACGTTACCCATTTGCTCCGCGTATTCTCCCACGCAGTCGTAGAGGTCATCTACGTTGTAGCCATTCCTTTTTGCCTTCTCCTCATCGAACTCGATGGTGAAGCGCCAAGGTCTCTTTTCCATTTCTGCCATACCTATCGTCCTTTCTGCCAGATGGCTGTTATCATATGTTACCATTATACTATATTGCCAGTATTACAGCAATACGCTAATTGAACACACGTTCCTTTTTCGGCGCGGGCACACGGCTACAGGACGGCAGCAATGGCAGGTTCCGGCATCTCGCTTTCCGGCTGGTGTTCGGATGCGCTTGCCATGTCATGGCTCTCCCCGACAAGTGATACCCCCTCCTCCAGTTCCGGTGCATCAATCTCAATGTTCTTTCCCAGTTCCTCCTCGTAGCGCTCCATGATGAAGGTGTCCGCATGGTCGGCTTTCGATGCGGCTTTGAAGAGATAGGAAGGGTCGTTTTCGAGCGCATTCATCCAAGATTGCAGATAGGAGACGTGGTTCTCGTAGAACTCGCCCTCCAAATCGGTGCTCTGGATACCGAGGTCTGCGGAAAGGAAAAGGCTTCCAAGCTCCGCGACCAGCTCTTCCTCAGCATAGGAAGGGCTTCCGAAGCGGGTGTCGAGTTCACGGGCGAGGGCGGAAGGGTGTCCGGTAGAGTGGGTCATCTCATGCAGCAAGACGCGGGTGAACGCTTCGTCCGAGCGGAAGGTCTCTCGCGGGGCGATGAGGATGCGGTCTGTAGCCGGAGAGTAGGCGGCGCTGCCGAGATAGCTGGTGCTCTCGATGATTGGGCATCTGGAAGATTCTTCAAGGTTTTGGGCGATGATAGCCGTCCGGTCATTCTGGTGGACGGGAGCGTTCTCCGGCGGGATGCCCTCGATATCCTCCGCATTGAAGACGTTCCAGTAGCCCACGAGCTTCGGGTAGCGTCCGGCAAGCTCCTTCTCACCGGTATCCTCGTTTTCCTTGTAGAAGGCGAACTGCTTCCATTTCTCGATGAGCGCGGACTTGGCACCCTTTTTCACGTGCCAACCGGCATCCTTTATCTGGTTGAAGGTAGCCCACCGGTTGTCCGTATAGCCGCGCATGAACCCGATGAAGCCAAGATGCACACGGTTTCCGCCCTGATACACGGTGCCGGAGACGGGGTTGTGCGGTGTTAGGGAGGGCAGGTACGGTTCTGCCCAACGAAGCCCGTCGCGCTTCATGTCCTCGATGATTTTCTCAACGACCACCTGACGCTGGTTATCAATAATCTCCGTAGGAGTCTGCTTCTGCTTAGATTTCATCATGGTCTCCTTTCCGGGAAAGCTCATTGAAATTATACGATAGCTGCCGCTTTTCCGACATGTTCCAAGAAAACGACCCCACAGAATCGAATCTGCGGGGTCTTGGCGGTAGGTTTGTAGCGTGAGTGCGAACAGATTGAAACCTGTCCTTATTCGGCACCAGAGCCAGTCTGACGGGATTCGGTCGAAACAGTTTCCGTTTGCGCCTGTTTTTGGTCGATACTGGTGGTCACGACCGTCCGCTCATTCTGCTTCCAGAAGTTATAGGAGCAGGAGACGAGGGAGATGACCTGATTCGGTTCGGAATTGGTATCGAGTACCATGGCGGCAGATTCCCGCGAAGAATCGTACCAGTTCCGAAAATCCGAATCACCGGCAAAGACCGTCCGTTTGGTCGGCTCCCATCCCTTCACGATATTCGCGAAGCGCACGGTGTAGCGCATCTTGGTGTTTGGGGTTTGGATGAGTACCGTCTGATGCTCAGAAGCGAAGGATTTATCGCTATACCGTTGGACGTTGCCGAAACAGGTGACCGCGTTCCCGAGGGTCAGGCTGTGTCCGAGGATGACGGTATTCGGACTTTGAAAGCCCTCCTTCTCGCATTCTGCGTCGAGATAGAGCGCACCCAAGGGGTTGTAGTTCCGGTAGATATCGTGATGCAGGTAGTAATCCGGGTCAGATGCGTGGGCTTGCAGGATAGGATGGTTGATATCCGTCCCCGGCACGGTTATCCATCCGATAACATCCCCGTTCACACTCTTCCAGTAATCCCAATCAACAGTAGGGAACTCGGATTCCCGACCCCCTGCGCTTTCCGTGGCGGTCTCCTGCGGCGTGCCGTTTGGTGACGGTGATGGACTTGCGTCCTGATAGAAATGAAGCAGCACGCCGAAAAGGATGGCAGCGACGGTCAGGAAGACCGCCGCTGCCGCAAAGGCCGCACGGGATTTCCGGTTATGATTTCCCAATCTGGCCATCTGAATTACTTGGCGGCATCCGATGTGGCCTGCGGGGCATCCTTCGTCGCTCCGCAGGTGGTGCAGACCAGCTTGTCGATGACCGTCTCATCGTAAGCCGGGGTGTCGGTGACCTGTTTGTCATAACCCTCGCTCACCATGACCTCATCGGTGATGGGGACGTTGGTGGAGTAGCCGGAGTGACCGGTCTGCTTGATGTGTTCATCGGCCTTGCCGTCGATGACCTGCTTGCACTCATTGCAAACGGTATGGTAGGTGGTCTGGTTCTGATAGACGGGTGCCACGTGCTCCGTGTGCGTCACTGCGTCATGGTGGACGGTCTTGTAGGTGATAGACCAGTCGTGGGTGTGAGACTTCTCTTTGCTCTTAGAGCCGTCCTTCGTAGACGCGTCGGAACCGCTTTCCTTGGAATCATTCGCCTGCACGGATTCGGCCTTGGAATCTGCACCGGTTTGGTGGCTGATGCCATAATAGGTACCGCCGCCGATGAGCGCGACGAGGGCAAGGCCGCAGATGGCGGCGATGACCTTCCGGTTGTGTGGCTTCTTCTCGCTTTCCGGGTTTGCCTGCATGTTGTTCTCATCCGCAGGCGCTTCGGCGGAATCCCCGTCGTTCATCTCGATATCGTTCTCTTTATCTTTATCGTCCTTCATGGGTGTATCCCCCTTTCAAATTAAAAGGAAGGCAGGGTGCCGGAGTGTCGCGGCACCCTGCCGGTTTCAGGCGTTACGGGCACTAGGCTTCGGTGTTATCCTCTGCGCTCTCGTCCGCATCGCCCTTGGTGGTCTTGCGGCTCTTGATGCCGTAAGCGGTCGCGCAGCCTGCGGCAATCAGGAGAATGCCGATGGCGATGGCGATGTTCGTCATGTCAACGCCGGTCTTTCCGTAGGTGGAGCCTGCCGGGGTCGAGGTGACGGTCACGGACTGTCCCTCGTCGTTGATATCCTTATGCTCCGCCACGGTAACGTCCGTGGTCTTGCCGTCGATATCGCTCTGTTTGGTCAGCTCCTCGAAGACAACCAGTGTATGACCGTCGAGGGAGGTTGCATCGAACTCGCCGAGGTTGATGGAGACCGTGCCGCTCTCACTGTTCGGCGTGAACTTGAGTTCGGCGGTCACGCCCTTGTCGGCAACCTTCAAAGGTTCGCCGGTCTTCTTATCCATGAGCGTGGCATGGAGCGTGTACTCCTTGCCGGGAATAAGACCCTCGTACTTCACCTCGTCAGTGATGACGGCATCCTTGCCAGCCATCAGTTCATGGTCACCGTCGGACTTGTCAGTCGCAGTGGTACCGATGGTACTCGGGGCGAGTTTTACCGTCTGTCCCTCGTTGTCCTTATCGCATTCGCTCGCGACGATGGAAACGGGGGTCTCATCGGAAGCGTTCTCGATGCTGCCCTTGAACATGACCTCGAAGACCACGAGGTTCTTGGTCTCGCCGGACAGGCGGTCGATAACGTCGTTGGAGTTGAAGGTGTAGTCCATGTCGATGGAACCGGACTCCTTCTCAGGGGTGAACTCCGCCGTCTTGTAGACAAGGCAGGAGAGGAGGTCTTTGTTCTCCTCGGCATACGCCTTCACCTTGGCGAGGTCAATGGAAGCGGTCGGGAGCTTCTTTGCGTTCGACCAGTCGATACCGTTATCAGTGACCTCGACCTCATCGGCCTTGTAGGTCTCCTCGATATTACGGACGGAGCCTGTGCCGTTACCCTCCTGACCGGTGAGCTTCCAAGTGCCGTCCTCCTGCTCGGTGAGAGTCTGGGTGTCGGTCTTGACAGTCCAAGTGCCGTCCTCGTTCTCGGTGCGCTCGGAAGCATCATAGGTGTAGGAACCGTCCGCGTTCTTCACGATGGCGGCACCGTTGCCCCAGTCCTTGTCCTTAACCTTGATGGAGTAGGTGTTCGACTGGAAGCCAAGCACGTTCATCAGGCCGGAGGTGAACTTGATGAGGTCATCCTCGGTATACTTCTTCGCGCCTTCACAAGTCAGTACGGGAAGACCGGTCTTTGCATCCATCAGGATACCGGCCATGGTGTAAGCCTTGCCGGTGAGCACATGGTCGTACTCCACCTTGTCGGTGACGGTGGACTCGGCATCGGCGATGACGGTCTTGTCACCATCGAGCTTGTCCGTGGCTGTGGTACCAATCTCGGAGGTGTGCATGGTGACCGTCTGGTCTTCATCCTCGATATCGCTATGGGAAGCAATCTCCTTGTCCTTGTAGGACAGGGACTCGAAAGCGACCACCGGTGTGTTGTCCTTCAGAAGCGACCCATCGAAAGTGAAGGTTACATCGACGGTGCCGTAGGTGTCCTCGGGAACGAACTCGGTCTCGGCGGTGACGGGGTTGCCGTCGGCATCGAGGAGCTGCTTCTTGGAGACCTTGCCGTCCTTGTCGGTGACCTTCTCGTAGAGGGTGCCGGAAACCTTGTAGGTCTTGCCGGGAGTCACGTTCATGTAATGGACGGTATCGACGATGGTGGCATTATCCTCGCCGATGAGGTTCTTATCACCATCAAGGGCATCCGTTGCGGTAGTGGAGAGCTTGGGCTTCGTGATGATGACAGTCTGGCCGGAATCATTCACGTCGGCATGGGAAGCAATCTCCTTGTCGTTGTGGGACAGGGACTCGAAGGCAACGAGAGAGGTACCTTCCTTGAGCGAACTGCCATCGAAGTAGAAGGTCACATCGACGTTTCCGTAGGAGTCCTCTGCGGTGAAGTTTGCTTCCGCAGTGACGGGGGTACCGTTCTTGTCTTTGAATACCTTCTTCGTGACCTTTCCGTTCTTGTCAAGAACCTTCTCATAGAGGGTACCGGTGACCTTGTAGGTCTTACCGGGGGTCACGTTGTTGTAGTGGACAGTATCGCGGACAGCGACATTTTCCTCACCCGTGACCGTCTTGTCACCGTCGGCAGCATCGACGGCGGTGGTGCCGATAACGGGAGCCTTCACGGTAACGGTCTGGTCAATGTCGTTGATATCCTTGTGGTCGGCAATCTCGATACCGTTCGTGGCAACAGTCTCGAAGGCGACGAGCTTGGTGCCGGTCTTGATGCTGCTGGCATCGAAGGTGAAGGTCACGGTCGTGGTACCGCTTTCGGCTTCCGCCGTGAACTCCGCAGTCGCGGTGACGGGGGTGCCGTCGGCATCCATGAAAGCCTTCTTGGTGGACTTGTCCATAAGGGTTCCCGTGAGCGTGTAGGTCTGCCCGGCGGTAAGCCCGGTGTAACGGACATAATCGGTAACGGTAACATCATCCTCAGCGGTGACGGACTTGCTATTGTCCGCATCGCCCACGGCGCTTGTCGAGAGCTTCGGCGTGAGCACGGTCACCTGCTGGGAAACGTCGGATTTATCCCTATGCTCGGCGAGCTTCGCACCCTTTGCATCGGTAAGCGTCTCATAGACCACGAGGGTCTTCCCCTTGAGGTCGTAGGAATCGAAAGCGTAGTCAAGCGTGACGGAACCTGCGGAGTCCTCAGCCGTGAAGGTCTTCTCGGCAGTGATAGCCTGACCGTTAACCGTGACGGCATCGCCGGTAGCGGCATCATGCAGCTCACCGATGACGGTGTAGGTCTTACCCGCGACGAGATGGCTGTACTCTACCTTGTCGGAAATCTTGACGGTGCCGACCCCAACGTAATGGTCGCTATCAGAAGCGTCGTAGGCGGTGGTGTGGATTTCCGGCTCCGGGTCATCGAAGGTGCCGAGGTCGATGGTCTTGGCATCACGGGTCACAGTAACAGTCGTGTTGATGAGCGCATAGCCCTCATTAGCGGAGCAGCGAAGCTCTTCGACGGAATAGGTGTCAAAGGGCAGGGCACCGAGCTTGTTGTCCGCCTTGACGGCATCGGAGGTGGAAGTGGTGCCGTTCCCATCGAGCACGCTGTTGTTGCCGAACCAGAAACCGGCGTTAGCATCGAGCTTCGTGCTGTCGATGGTGTCGCTTGCGGTCAGCGCCCAATCGTTCGCGTTGGTGTTCGAGTCATGCGCGTTCCAAGAGGACGCGGAGCTGAAATAGCCGTTCTCGTCGGTCACGGCGACATGGGACTCACCGGTGGTGAGAGAGGTCACCTTGAAGGGCACACCGGCGAGGTGCGCGGAACCGTTATCGGCCTTTTTTGTGAACTCGATATCGGAGCGGTAGACCTGCTCGGCAACCTTCGGGACATTGTAAGTACGAACGGCACCTGTGGTCGGATTCTCCTGAATCTTCTGGAAAGACACATCGTCAGACTTCACATAGCCTGCGGGTGCCTTGGTCTCACGAATGACGACAGTACCGCGCGGGATGCACGGGTCGTTATTAGAGTTGTAGTAGAAGGCATCGCCGGAAACAAAATCGTCGGCCTTGAAGTTGGCGATTCCGTTTTCGTTCGTCTTGAACGTCCAAGAACGCGTCGGCTTCACGTCGGCGTTCTTAAGGTCATCGTAGCTCTTGTAGTCAAGGGTGGCATAGTAATCGACGGTGAACTCGGCACCTGCAAGGGTGGCGGAACCCTGCGGGAGGTTGCCCGCGCCGTTATAGGTCTTCTGGCCGTCGTATTTACCAAGGAGCATAGCCATAGGGTCATTTGCAGGATTGTCGCTGACCGAGAGCTTCACAGGCGAGGACTCCCGATTCGCTCCGGAAACATCTGCGGTGTAAACCTGCGAATCGGTGAAATATCCCTTGGGAGCCTTGGTTTCCTTCACGTAGTAGCGTCCGGGGGTGAGCGAGACGGTATTCGCATTCCCGCTTTCGTCTGTCGTGAGGGTTGCTACCTTGTTCGAGCAGTTGGAGTCAGTGTAGACCCCATATTCGGCACCTGCGAGGGAGTAGCAGTCATTGGTGTCGGTAAGGGTCTTATTTGAGGAGTCCTTATGCAGCGTCAGATATCCCTTGTGCAACGTTTTGATGACTCGGTAATAGCTAACGGGATACTTGGGCGTGATTTTGGAAATCACGTTGCCGCCTGCGGAGTTCGGAAAATAGCCCTTTACAATTCCGTCCGCGTGGCTGGAAGAGTGCCAGTAAAGGTCTTCCGAGCTGCTGCTACCCCAGAAGAAGCCGATATGGCAGTCTGAATTGCTATGATTCCAGTCCACCGGCTCCATGTAGATGATATCGCCCTTCTCAAGGATGCCGGACGCGAGCATCTGCTCTTTGGAGCTGAACGTGTAGCTGACGGCATTGTTGTCGCGACAATACTCTTCCCATTTGGAGGCGTTCGCTTCGTTGCCCCTGTTGTAGCCGTCCTTGGCGGTATAGTTTCCGATGATGGATGTGTTCGCTCCGCAGGCACGGAGGACGGCAACCACAAAACCGGCGCAGTTCATATAGGCACCGCTACCGTACTCACCCTTCGGTTTCCAGCAGTCCCAAGTGTTGATTGCACCGCCCTCGCCATGAGGTCCTTTGTTGCCGTAAGGTGTGGTGAGGTAATACTCGTCGTTCTCGTGCTGGGAGAGCACGGACTCGACCGTCTTGGTGGCACCGAGTGCTTGGTCGATGGTCTGACCGGCAGCATAGGTGCTAACACCCGATTTCTGCGCGGCGTAGGCAAGCCCCGCAGGGCACGCCGATTGGAAGATGAGCACTGCGGTCATGACCGCAGTGAGCACCTTAGATTTCTTGATTCGTCCGAGAATCTTCATGTGTTCTTTCTCCTTCCTTTGTTTGCGTGGTTTTCTGTAGCTTCGTTGGTGGTTCGTTTGAACTGCGTTTCTCGTTGCGTTTTATCTCTAACCGAAGTCATATCCGCCGATAGCCCCGGTGTTGTTTTCCTCGTTTTGCCCTTCCCCATCATCGTCTGCGAAGCCCTCGTCCTGAGAGATTTCTGCATCGCGGATGCGCTCGATGGCGGATTCGGTGTAGCCCATGATGCGGGCAATCTCATCATCCGAGTATGTCGGGTGCGCATGTTTCAAGTAGTCGAACACGGCGATGGCGCGGCGGTTGACGGATTGCACTGTGGCATCGGAGTAACACAGCTGCTCCATGGCGAAGAACCGCTCGCCGTTTATCAGCTCATCGCCCTCCCGCCACAGGAGCTTTTCGCCGTCCTTCTTGAGCCAGACTACATCGTCCAGCTCATCTGGCGAGACGAGGAGCATGGCGCTCCCGACCTGACGGGTGGCGGCGGGAACCTTGGTGCCCTCAAGGGTCACCTGTCCGCCTGCGTGCTGCGGATTTCCGTCATACCAGTGCTCTGCGAGAATGATGCCGTTTTCCTCAAGGGCACCGAGGTAGAGGTTCCAGTCGGTAAGGATGTTCGTTCCCTTCGCGCGGAACGGCTCGGAGTTCGTCTGGGCGGATGAGTCGAACTTCTCGTAGCGGAAGGACTTGTAGAGCACCTCGATTACCATGAACTGTCACCTCTTTCCTCTGTACTACTGGGCGATATCCTGCCCGGTTCGCGACTTGGTGGACTTGGCGGGGTCATCGCCTGCGAGCGCGTCCTTCCCGGTCTCCATGTCGCGTGCTTCCCCCGCAAGGCTCACGCCGTCCTTGGCGGCGGCACGCTCTGCGGCTTTTCCGGCCTTATAGGCATCCTGCGCCACCTTGAGTGCGTGGGTGAGGTCGGTGGCCTTCACCTCGTAGCGCTGATACGGGTGCTCGGCATCGTCCTTCTTCCCCGTCCAGATGGGCACCGGCTCGTCCTTCTTGAACGAGACCGTGGCGCGTCCCTTCTCAAGCATGTCCTTCTTCATGTAGTCGGAGAGGAACACATCGGTTGAGAAGCCGCTCACGTCGATGCCGTTCACCTTCGTCCCCTTGGGGAAGGAAACGAAGCACTTCTCGAAGGTGCGCCCGTCACTTGTCTGAATGTCGTGGGGCGTGAGGAAGGCGGCGGGCATGTTGATTTTGGCGTAGTTGTCTGCCTTGGGAGCCTGCTCTGGCTCCAGTGTCTTCTTGGGCATGTTTTTTCATCCTTTCTGTCTGTGCGGAACGGGTAGTCCCGCGCGGTGTGTATACGGTACCCGATTTTAGCACAATGGTGTGTTTTGGCTGCTTGGGATAGCTGTCGGCGAACGGATGCAAGTCCGGTTCGAGTGAAAGCGGCTCATGCTTATCGCACCCCCTTCACATGGTTCGTGGGTTGTTCCGCGCGGGTCGTATCGCAGGTTTCGAGTACGGCGCTTCCGGAAGCGCAGTCATGGGATTCGGCGTTCAGGTCGTAACCGCTTTCCAAGGCATCCGTGAACTCGCTGCCGTATACGTTTTCGAGTGCCGCGTGGCACGCGCCCCGCATCTCGGCAAGGCTGCTGTGGTCTGCCGATGCGAACTCGTTTAAGTCGCGCATGTTGCCCATGACTTCGGTATCGAAGGTGAAGGCCGGGTAGGAGCAGAATCCCGAACGCATGAACTGGCCGGTGAAGGCTCCGAGCTGGGAGATTTTCGAGAGCATCGCTTCTCCCATGTTATTGGTGTCGAGGAAAACGGTCGCGTCCTGTTGCAACGGGGAACCGAAGTTCACGGTGACACTGCTCCAAGGCTGTCCGAACGATTCGTCGGTCGGGTCGGAGAGATAGGCGGTCACTGCAAGGTTTCCGTCCGCATAGGACTCCTGTACAAGCTCGACCTGCTGGGTGTATCCGAAGGCATCGAAGGAGAACTCGATGCCCGATTTCTCACTGTCGTTTTCTCGCAGGTTCCCGGAAAGCATGTCCGGGGAGAGCGGTATGGCAGGGCGGTCTGGTGCGGATGTGGTCGTATCGTAGGGCACTTCCGGGGTCTGGGCTTCGGGCGCGTGGGGCATGGAAGCCTGCCCGAAATCCATGTTCCGAATATCCTCGGGAAGCATATCCGGTGATAGGAGTGTTGCCATGTCATTCCTTCCTTTCTGCCGCTACCTGCGGCCTTTTTTCGTGGGTTTTCTCGGTGTGAAAATGGGTTCTACCGACCCGTCCTTTTGAAGAACGACTGTGCAGTCGAAGGTCTTCCCGGCCTTGGACTTGCAGCCCCTTAGCGAGACTGCCTTCCCGTCAAGAAGGGATGCGGCCTGCTTCTCGGTGAACTTCTTGGTGCAGAAGCCGAACAGCTTGAACCCGCAGCCCGCGACCTCCTTCCAAGTGCCGTCCTCCTGCTTCTCGTTCTTGATGGAGGAGCAGGCGTAGATGGAGCCGGTCTTTATAACGTCCTTGCCGCACCTCGGACACTTGCCCACCACGGTCTTTCCGGCACCTGCGATGGATGCGCCCACGTAGGCGGTCTCGCGGTGGTGATTGAAGACCTCGATGACGGAATCTTGCAGGGCGTTCACGTCCGCCTTGCCGTCTGCGATATCCTGTTGGATGAGCCACCATCTTGCGGTCACGTCCGCACCGCGAATCTCCGGCGGGAGGAGTGCGTAGAACGCCTTGGCCTTATCGGTCGCTCGAACCTTTCCCTTTCGTTCCTCAAGGTAGCCACGGGTTTTCAGACCCTCGATGATGGAGGAGCGGGTGGCCGTCGTTCCGATACCGCCGTGTTCGCCCTTCTTGCCGTCATCCTTACGCTTAAGGATTTCCCGGATTTCCGGGTCTTTGACGTACTTCGCGATGGATGCCATGTCTGTGATGAGGGTGCCCTCCGTATAGGGTGCGGGCGGGGTGGTCTCCCCTTCCGTGATTAAACAGGAGATACCGGCAAGGGTGTGGCTTCCTGCGGGAACCCATGGGTTCCCCGTATCGGAATCCTCTCTGACACGGCTGTTCGAGATGTTCGGGAAGACAGCCGTGAACCCCGCGTCCGAAAGGCGCTTCGCTGTGAGCTTAAGCGTTCCGCCGTCCACGATTACCGTGCTCTCGCTCACGTCGTACACGGCGGGAGGAAGAAATTGCATCGCATAGCGCTCACAGATGGCGGTGTAGACCTTGGCTTCGTCCGGTTCCATCGCGGACACGGGCGCATCCGCTTCCTGCGGGATGATGCCGTGGTGGGCGGTCACGTTCCCATCGTTGAACGCCTTGGAGTGGAGCCGGTAATCCAAAGGCCAGCGCACGCCGAGGTTCTTCATCGCCTGCGCAAGGACTGCGGGTGCCTGCTCTCGGTGCTCTTCCTTGAGGTATTGGGAATCGGAGCGGTTGTAGGTGATGGCTTTGTACTTATCACGCAAATCCTGCGTGATTTGCTGAGTCTCGGCGGCAGTGAAGCCGAAGCGCTCGCTCATGTCGGAAAGCAGCACGGTCAAGTTGTAGGGAAGCGGCGGGTTCTCCTGCTTTTTCGATACGGTCGTTTCAAAGTGCAGGTCGCGTCCGTCGAGCTTTTCCTTAAGGGCTTCCAGCGTATGCCGCTCGAACAGATGCTTCTCACCGGCAAGCAGCTCCTTTTCCGGCAGATACTTGAAGGTGAGTTCTCCGGCATCCGAATCACCGCTTGCAAACAGCTCGTAGAACTTTCGGGTGACATGGTGGGCGATGGCTTCGTCGCGTTTCACCACAAGCCCCAGCGTCGGGGTCTGCACGCGTCCGACGGTGAACAGGCCGTCGAGACGCTTGGTGGCGAGTCTCGTCTCGTTCACGCCGAAGCACATATCCGCCATCTGTCGGGCATAGGCGGCGTTGCCAGCACCCCGGCAGGAGTCGTTGGACACGAGCTTGTCGAATGCCTTCACGATGTTCTTCTCGATGTTGTCGTTCACGTAGACGCGCTCGACCTTACCGGCGTAGCCGAGGTAGTCCAAAAGCTCGTCCACGATAAGCTGCCCCTCATCGTCCGGGTCACCGGCGGCGATGACGGAATCGCAAGTTTTAAGGAGTCCCGCAATCTGGTCTATGAGGGGCTTCTTACTCTCTCCGGTCTTCTTATCGACCGCCGGTTCCTTCGGCCAGTCGTGAACCTCGATAGGGAGTACATCAAGGCTCCAAGGCATTCCCCATTTGGGGTCGATGGCATCCGGTTTTACCAGTTCCAAAAGGTGGCCGGCGCAGGCACAGACCGTGTAGCCGTTTCCCGAGATGGGAAGGCGGGCGCTTTCGGACACCTCTTTTCCCGTGATGGCGCGGGCGATATCGCGGGCGAGCATCGGCTTCTCCGCGATGACTAATTTGCTCATATGGCTTTCTCCTTTCTGCTTCATTCAAGGGGCGAAGGTTAATATCCCCTATCCAGCCGGTAATCGTTAACGGCCTGCGTATCTATCCAAGGCACTTCGGGCGTTGCAGAATCCTGTCAATATCGAGACCGGAGCAATTTCCCGCAAGCGGAAGCCCGGATAGGTCTTCGAGTGCTTCGATTTTCCTGCCGCTTACGAACACGAAGGCATTCATATCCCGTAACAGGGCGAAGTAACGGATGAAGTTTTGCCTGCTGTAGACGCTCAAGACCATATTCGTCTCCACTTCGCGCCCTCCGTAGTTTCCCGTGCCGTCCGGCTTGATGCCCGCGATGAGCGGGGTGTCGTAGGCATCGGTCGCGAGAAGGATGGCAAGTAGAACATCGTCCCTGGTCGGGCTGTTGGCGAGAGCTACCGGGGAAGCAAGAAGCTCGGGAAAGCGCTTGACCTGCGAGATGGAGAAGCCGTGCCGGTGGGGATTGTAATCGGATTTCGGTGTGAGAGCCTGAAAGAGATGCTTCTGCGTGTAGAGCATGGGGCGTTGCTCGAACCCGGTCTTCAAGAATATCTCCGGCGTGTCGCAGACTTTCAGGGCATCGTAGGGGCTGTATACGCCGCAGGCGGCAAGGTCAACTTCGTGTCCGAACCGCAGGTACTCGCTGCATCTGTTTGCATAGGCTTCTTGTGCTTTTACATTTCCGTTCCCATCCTTAAGGCGGGCGATGCCGCACGTGTCGAGATAGGTTAGGCGTTCATTATCCGGCATTGCCACGGAGTTCTCGTACTCGCAGATGGTCGTGATAATCTCGGAGCCTTTTTCTGCTTTCATCATTCGCACCTCCCGTTCTTTTTCGCATTTGTGGAGATGCCGCTCCCATACGGGATGCGGCATCCTGTCTTTCTGTTTTTTGTCACTTTGGGTTCTATCCGATGTTCTGGTTATCCTTTCCGGGCGCATCCATTGCAGGCGCATCCGCCGCGAGCGCGTTCCTGCCGGAGGTGCAGTCGTGAATCTCCACGGAAATGTCGTAGCCGCCCGGAGTGATACCGTGCCGGATATCATCGACAGCCTTCGCCCCGCTTCCGGGTTTACTGATAACGGTGAAGTAACCTTCCACGCGGGCAGTCTCCCCCGTCTCCGGGTCGAAGCCCACGGCTACGATATCGCCGTTCAGGACGGTGTAGAAGTCCCCCATCTTCACGACCTTCGAGTAATCGAACTGGGAGAGATACCCGGCTTTTGCCATCTCCTCGGTGGCGAAGATGGCACGGTTTGGCGGGCAGGTGAACAGACACTCCTTGTTCACGTAAAGGGGAACCTCCTCGCCGAAAGCGATATCGAAAGTCTCGATATTTCCACCCACCAGTGCTTGCAGCGATTTCAAGGTGGAGCCGTTTTTATCCGGCAGAAGGGTCACCTCGCGCGGAGGTTCGCCGGTGGCGATGAGCATGGCACGGATACCCTGCTCTTCGGGAGTACCCAGTGCGTCTTCGGGAAGCGGTGCGCCGCCCTCATTCTGGATAAAGGCGGAAAGCTCCACGCGGGCGCGGTTCATCGTCGAAAAATGGTTTGCGACCTCGTAGCGGCTTTCCAGCTGCTCCCGGAGCAGGACTTTCAGGAGAGGAATCCGGTATTCGTCACCGGCTGTCTCCTTGAAATCACCGATGGGGTCGTAATCCGGGTTGCCCCAATCGGAGCGGAATCCGCCGTCTTGCAGCACGCGGCGCACGTACTCCTCCGGTTGCTCATCGAGATTCAGATATCCGGTGAGGGTTGCCCAAGTATCCCCCTCCGGCCAAGCGAAGGCATAGGTGAAGGACTCCTTATCCGTTTGTTTGACGAAACCTGCGCCTGCGCCTTCCCTGCCGAACAGGGAACCTATCTCCTTGAAATTATCAGTCATCTATTTCACCTCCTTGTCCGGGTCAACTTCCGGTTCATCCTTGGTCTCCGTCTGAGTGTCGATTTCCTTCCGTGCAGAAGCCATTTCATGTGCTTCCTCGCCGCATCCATATTCCTCATCGCCAAGGATGCAATCATCGAAGAAGTCCTTTGGCAAGTTCGCACCCATGACCATGTTCATCATGTTCAAGGCGGAGTCGGAGTTGGGGCACTGTATCCATGGGTAATCGTCCTTCTGTACGCGCCCGCGCAGTAAAAGCTCGCCGAGGGCTTGCTGCCATGGGGTGATATCGACTTCCCTGTTGTACAGCCGGAAATCGGTTATGGTCTTGCTGCCAAAGCAGGAAATCATGTCCGCGATATCGGAAAGCGGCACCTCGTCAAGGTCGATGGACTCGCAGGCCACCTTCCAAGCGCCGGTGGCATGTCCGGTCTCCGGGTCGCGGACTGGAAATGCGGTAGCCAGACTGACGATGGCACCAAAAAGTCCATTGGTTTTTTTCCTCTTTGAGAAAGCGAAGTTGTCTTGAATCTCCGTAAAGTTGTTGTCGAGATATTCATCTTCCAAACGGCTCCAATCGCCGAACCATTTGGGATTCGATATGTTGTTAAACATCTATTCCATCTCCTTGTTCTGATTGATTTTCGGGGTACCATCAAGTCCCGCCCGCTCCGCAAGCGCTTCCTTGCCGAATGCCATGTCACGGGATTCGGACTTGACACCGGTTTCGGTAACTTGTGCCTTCTCGGGTTCCGCCTGTGCCAGCAGATGCTCCTTCATGGATTCCAGAGCCGAAAGCGGGGTGCCGTCCTTGGCTTCCGCCAGCAGATAGCGCATCTGCTGGGACGTAAGGGCTGGGGTGTACATAAGGATTGTGGAAACCTTTGCCATATTGGCATCGGAAAGCTCTGCCGCTGTCGCATCGAAGACGGACATGAGCTGTTGCGCGTTCATCCCTGCGCACACCTGCATGGTCATCATAAGAAGCGGCGCGTTATATCCGCACCGGTTCACGGCATAGGCGCAGGCGCTCATTTGCTCTGCGGAGAGGGAAGCCGGGAACAGTTCCGCAAAGTCCGCATCGCTCAGGTCGGCAACCGGGGACTGCCCGCGCATGGCGGTAAGGAGGGCGATTTGCTGTCCCGGCTTGTAGTCCGGGTTCATGATACGCGCCACCTGCGCCTTGGTCATGGAGTTCTCCCCAGTGTAGGGGTCATGACGTGCGTTTTCCATGGCGGCGGCGATGACCTCCATGCTCTCAGGGCTAAACGCGGGCTTTGCGATGGCGCGGACGGTCTCATAGGGGACATGGCCTTGCAGAAGGATATTGTTGATGGTAAGCAGCTGGGAGCGGGAGAGACGTTCCACAGGCAAATCGCTCCCCCCGTGCGCCACGACCAGATAGGCGGCTTCCATGCGCCGTGCGTCCATCTGCGGGTCTAGGAAGCGTGCGAAGTCTCCGCCCCTGATGGCGATTTTCGCGATGGCCGTCATCTGGGCTGCGGTGTACTTGGGGGTCGCGAGAGCATCCAGCACGTCTTCTCCCACCGCCGGGTTCAGCGCGGCGGCGATGATGGCATTGGCCTGAAAGCCGTTGTACTCGTGTTCAGCAAGGCGCAGCGCGTCGGATTCGGTTAGGCCACGGTCGATGGCCTGTTCGTACTGAACGAGCTGTTTGTCGGTAACGGTTTCCGGGTCGAATGTTTTTCCGTCAGGTGTCATAGGTGTCCTCCTTTCTGCTCATGAAACGGCTTTGTCACAGGGAGCCATCTGCCTTTTCCGCGCGTGTCGGGGAATCCTTCGTCTCCGACTGGCTATCGAGTTCGGTGCGAGCAGCCTTCGCGTCGCGGGCTTCGGATGCGAGGGATGCGGCAGTCGCTTCCGGCTCGGCGGATGTAGACTTCTCGGCTGCACGCATGGCTTCGGCGGGGGAAGCCCCGTCCATCAGCGCGAGGTCTACCGAACGCAGCTGCGCAAGGTCAAGCTCCGTCACGGGGAGGTCTTTGCCGCCGTGGAACAGCACGGAAACAGCCGCCTTAAGTGTCTGCTCGTCCATATTGCGAAAATCGAGGGGGTTCTTGCCGACAGAAGCGATATCCAGAAGACCGCGCATCTTACCGGATGAAAGGGTCTTGTCGGCTATCGTCTCAAGCGTCTCTGACGAGACGTGCGGGTTACGGGCGGCTTCCATGAGGATATCCGCCTGCCTGTGAGAGAAATCATGCTTGGCAATCTGCGTAGCGATGGGAAGCGGCACATGGCTCTCCATCGCTTCCGCGTAACGGGGGTAGTCTACGTTTTCAGGCACCGTCGCAACGCTCTCCGGCACCGCTTCATAGGAGACGATATTTCCGTCGATGCAATAGCCGAGGTCGATGGAAAGATAGCTGTCAGCTTCCTTGGTCTCGGGGGAAAGCTCGCTCTCCTTAACGAGTCCCATGATGCGGTACACGTCCTCGGGGGTCGCACCGGAATCGAGAAGTTCGTGGAGGGTGTTCTCGATAGCACCGGAAACATCCTCCATCTCCGGGTCGGACGTGCGCTCACCGAGCGCGAAGCAGGGACGGGCGAAGTTGGTGTTCAGGGTATCGACGGTATAGACCCTGAGCGCATACTCCCCCGGAGCGTACCAGTAGTCCTCATCGTTGGAGTAAGTGAGCAGGAGGGAGAGGTCAACGGGAATCTGCTCCTGCCCAATCCAGAAGTCGTTATCTGGCATGGCAATCATCCTTTCTGTGTTTCTAGTTGTGCGGTTTGCTGGCTTTCTGTGGTTCTATCTAACGGGAGAGGTCGGGCTTTGCGACCAGATGCTCGCGGGAAGGTGCGGCAGATGCGCCTGCAAGCTGTTTGGAAGCTGCCATCATGTCCTTGGCTTCCCCGGAGAGGGAGATACCGCCACCGCCCTTTCCACCGATGCTTGCACCCTTTGTCACGACGGCCTGAACGACCTCTTTTGCGGCCTGCTTGGCGGTATTCACAAGGCCGCTTCCCGTGCTGTCACCGAAATCTTCTGCCATGTTCATTTCTCCTTTCTTGCCAAAACGCCTAAAGGGCGTTTTCGTTGCTGTCTCTCGACTCATTCAGTTTCCGAATCATATCGAGGGCGGCTTTCCTGTTCTCCGGGAGAGCGAAGCGCGATAGGGCGGCTTCTTTCGCTTCCCCCGAAAGGGAATAGCCGTCAACGTCCGCACCGGGCAGGATGCCGAAGACCTTCTTGCAGGTCTCCTTGAGGAAAGCATTCACCTTCGCAAGGTCATCGCCCTCAAGCCAGTCGGTCGCGGCTTGTGTGCTGAGTGGATAAGCGAATCCATACGCTTCAAGGCCGTCGAGGTCGGCACCGACCATTCCGTTCCAAGGGTAGCCGAGCAGGGTGTTCATGTGGAAACTGGCTACGAACTGCCCGTTATCCTCGGTATCGTAGAACTCGACCATCGTGTCACCGCAGGGGGGATTTTCATTCTCGCTTTTTGGTAAGCCGCCATCCGCGCGGGGTTCACCGGGATAGACGAGATGCACGCGCCACCTGCCGGTAGTGAACTCGCGTGGGCAGGCATAGTTAAAGTTCTTTGTCTTCTTACGCTTCATGCTAAATGGTATCTCCGTTGTTCTCGATGGAATCGAAACATTCCTGAATCATCTCCGCAACGGATTTCCGGTTCTCGTTCAATCCATTGCGGGAGGTGGCAGCATCCCTTGCTTCCCCCGAAAGGGAATAGCCGTCCTCCCCCCTATCGTCACCGGGAAGGGAGCCGCAGAACTCCATGCAGCTTTTCTTGAGAAAGTCGTTCACCTTCGCAAGGTCATCGCCTTCAACCGTCCAAGCGGGAATACCGCCATCAAGGGAGAACTGGTTCCCGTTCTTGAGCATCGTGTCGAGGGAGACGGCAATAGAATCGTCCTCAAGCAGGTCGGTCATGTAGTAACGAGAGACGAACTGCCCGCCCGGGAAGCGTGCGGCATCCTGCGAGGTATCGTAGAACTCCACAAGGGGGTAGGACGCGCGATGGGCGGCGGCAGGTACGCCAGAGTAAGCATTTAACTCATAGGTCAGGCAACCATCGAGACCGTAACGCTCTCCGGGGTAGATAAGATGCACACGCCATTTGCCGGTGGTGAAGTCGTGAGGGAGTGTCACTTCCTCTTTCTCGTATTCCTCAGAAGGGCATCCGAAGGACTGCTCCATGTAACGGGGGGCGGCGCAGAGTTCCGGGCTGTTATAGAGGTCGTGGATGAACTGCTTCTCATCGCCAAGCTCATAGTGCTTTCCCATGGCGGTAAGCCCTTCGAGGGGCAGATAATCTTCGTAATCGAGCTGTCCCCAAAGGCGTTCGCCCTCATCGGTGAGCTGACGCATCTCGACGGATACGCGCCCGTCATGGTGGGCACCGGCAAGGTAAAGCGTGCCGTTTTCGTCCCAGACCTTCTGAATCTCGCAGTCGGCGAAAACGTTGCCCCGACCGAAACGGGACGGAGAGCAATCGGTGGCGGCATCGAAGTCCTTGTAGACGGTGATAACGGGGATTGTGTCATCCCAACGTTCTACGCTGCCAGCAACAAAAATGTGGTTGCCGCCGTAAGGGTTGATGAAATCTGACATGTCTGACTTCTTCCCATCGAAGAAGGCGGTAAGCGCCCGCATCTCCTCCTCGTAATCGAAGTCGCGCAGCTTCATCGCGTGTTGGAAAACCTCATCGTCGGTGAAGCTCTCGCGCACCTCATCTTTGGTCAGACCTTTACGTTCCATAAGGTCGTTTACCGCCCATTCCGCGCCTTCGTCTCCGTAGTAGGAGTCTTCGTCGAAGACGATACGCTCTTTCGGTTTCGGTTCCATAGAGTCTCCTTTCAGCAGAAAACGGGTGGAGCCTTGCCCTCACCCGTTTTCAGGCATATTTCTAACGGTTGTCGGTGTCTACAGGCGGCTGTGCATTTCTATCGTCCTTTTCCGGGGCATCCTTTTCCGGGACGTTATCATCAAGCCCATCCCTGCCGTTTTCCATATCGTGCGCTTCGCTGTCAACGGAAACCGCTTCCGGGTCGATATCACACTCAGAAAGCTCGGCCTTCCACTGCTCGGCGAACACCGCGTCGTATCCCTTTTCGTTCACGGCGCGTACCGTATCCACACTCAGGACATAAGGATTTGCGCGACCTGCGATATCGTCGATATCCTGCCCAAAGTCGGTCGCGACTTCGGCGAAGTCCTTGAACCATCTTGTAGATATCGCCCTTGCAGCCTTCGAGAAGGCCGTCGAACTCGGCTTGTTCCAACCACTCCGTGTGGTCTGGAAGCCACGAGAGAAGGGCATGATAGTTGTCATCGACCTTATAATCGGCAGTTTCACTGAACGCGGCGGTGAGGTCACCGTCGAAATCAAAATCCTCCACCTCGTCGCGCAAGTCCCCGAGGTCAAGGTCTCCTTGCAGCTGCTCGATAGTAACGAAACCCTTCGGCAGCTTCGGGTGGTCATAGGCGTACCGCGCGGCACGCTCGGATGCGGCCTTCTCGACCAGAGTGTTTACCTCGTCCTCATGCTTTGTCAGGGTTTTCGATATCTCTTCGATTTCCCAGCCGGAGAGGTACAGCTCGTCCTGCATCCACAAATTCGTCTCCTTGCAGGAGTCGTAAGCACGGAGGGCGGCAGATGGCTTTACCCCCTGTGCGTAGAGCTTATCCACGAACTCGTCAGTGGAATACTTTCGCAAGGTGAGGGCATCGTCTGCGAGGGCGGAGAAGACCTGCGTGACAGTCGGCTCCCCAAAAGCCCTTGGGTCAGATACGAAGGTGGTGGAGAAGTCCTTTCCGCCTTTGGAGAGGGTGAGCAAGTATTTCACGTAATAGTCTGGGGCAACGGTGTCCCTTTCCCGGTTCGTAATCTTCATCTGGAAGCCGGACAGAAACTTAGCCACTGCTTCCGTAGTGTCGTATGCCATAGCGCGTTCCTTTCTATCGGAAGCCGATGCTTGGCTCCCAATAATAACTTATTAAGGGGAAGGGGCGCACCGGTTTCGGCACGCCCCTTCGGTGAGTGGTAGCAGGTTTTCGGTAAGCGTTTACGCGCCGAGGATTTCCTTCGCCCAAGAGCCGGACTTTACAAGCCCCATCATGGTCGTGATGAGAACGGCGATAGTCTTGATGATGACACCGAACGAGTCGAATGTTTCTACGCCCTGTGCGAGACCAAGCATCTCAGCCTTTCCAAGTCCGCCGGAAACCGCGAGGGCGGTCACAAGATGCGGGTAGAGGTAGAGGATGAGAACCATGACCACGCCTGCGAGGGCTGCTGCCGCAAAGTTCTTGAGGTAACCGATTCCGATTTGCTTCGTCTCCTCGAAGCCGAGAAGGGAAATGGGAATCGGAGAGAAGGCGGCATAGACATAGAGCTGAACGGAACGCCCGAGGGCAACGACCATCGAAATGGCATAGAAAACGAGTCCGACCGCCCATGAAATGAGTCCGAAAATCGAAAGGAGGAAGCATCCGCCGAGCGTAGCGTCGGCTGCATCATCCTTGGTCATCTCGATTCCGGGTTCATACCAGTTTTTCGATTGCAGTTTGTCCGACACGTTACCAACGAGGTCGTTGAAGATGCCGTAGATGGCGGAAACGAGGTCGAGGGCGTTGTCGATGAAGTAGCTGAGGATGCAGTAGGTCACCACGAGGAACACGATATCCTTCACGGCGGGAAGGGTGCTCGTCGCGTCGATGCGCTGGCTAATCTTGATGAGCTGCATCAGCATGAAGAGACCCAGGATGGCATGGGCAACGGGGATGACCCCGGCCTGATAAAAGTCCTTTATCACGCCATACGGCTCGGTTGTTCCGAAAAGCTCGTTGAACGGCCCGGAAATGAACCTCGCATCAAGCGTCTGGTTGATGACACCGAAATAGGTGTTGAAGAGCGTGGCAGCGATTTGGAGAAGCCACGTTTTAATCATGTTGGGGATATCAAGGAAGTCCCCGATGACACCCGCGTAGGCCGGATGGGGAATGAGGAGCACGAGTGCGCAGGCGGCGAAGAGCGCGAGCGTGCCCGCGAGACAAGCCTTTCTCCTGCGCAGGGGAACCGTCTTCGTCTCTTCCCGCTGTGTGGCTTGTAAAGTCAGTTGTTCATTCATAGAGATTCCTTTCTGCCTGCATGGCGATGCTCCCCTAGCCCTCGAAGGAGAACTCGCCCGTGGACTGCTCGTAAACGCAGGTGACGGAAACAGAGTTCGAGTCGTTGAGCTTGAAGTCCGTGGTGATGACCCCGTTCTCATAATCGAGGTTCACGACTTTCTGCCATGTGGCTTCGGTGACAGAAGGGTAATGGACGGCGCACCACTTGGAGAGGGCGGTGGTGACGGCCTTCTCATCCCCGCCGAAGAGTTTTGTGACTTCGCTGTTCATGCCCTTCACGGTAATGTTTGCGACCGCTTCGGCACGCTCGTATGCGGTGTTTTTCTGAGCGAACATCGTAGAGCTTGTAAGGGTGGAGATGGTGTTCTCACCGGGGGTCTTGGAATCGGAGTTCACCGCAGCACCGCTACCGTCCGTGTAGGTCACGATATGGGTGCCGGTATCGGTCTCGAAGACGATGGTGTAGAGATAGCCGCCGTACCCATCGGAGGTCTTTTCCACGCGGGAGATGGCGTAACTATGGACGGTCGGAGTTCCGTTCACCGTTTCCACGTAGGAGTCATCGGCAAACTTGAGGGTGTAGCGCCCCTCGCTTACCGACCAGACGGAAGAGGAGAGGGTGTCGATGAGTTCCTTGGTATCGGTATCGTATCCCTTGATGATTTCCTTCTGGGCATCGGTAAGCTCCACCTTCCCGGTTTCCCCCTTCGTCTTCTTCTCAGCGGCTGTGGTAGCGTCCGTGTTATTTTCTGCGTGCTGCTCCTTTGCGGCTTCCGCGCGGTGATGCGACACGTTGATGGCGCTCATGGCAGAGCCGCAGGTGAACATCAGGAGCAGGCACAGGGCGATGACGGAAAACTTCTTGTGTTCCGCCATCCATGCTTTCAGTTTCTTCATAGCAGGTATCCTTTCTGGTTTCCTAGCGCCAGTCCCATGGATAGCCGCAGACAACCCATCCTCTTCCGTTTTGGGAAACCCAATCGGACAGGGAGATGGTGCGCAGACCGGAGTAAATGCTATCCATGACCTTGCCGTCACCGATATAGATGCCGACGTGCCCGTAAGCGTTACCGGCGGCGGTGTTGGAGCCGTATTGGGCGGAGATGAGCATTCCTACCTTTATCTGGGAGAGGTCGGTGGTGGCGCGTTTCTGGCTGTAATTGGCACCGTATCCTTGATTGCCGAGCTGCGTATTGCCGTTGCCGCCGACGGGATGACCGGCTCTTGCATAGACCATTGTTGTCCATGTGGCGCAAAGGTCGGCTCCCGGCCATGGAGTCTGCGAGCAGGCGTTTACGATATCCTTCTGCCACTGGTCGGCGCTCTGGTAGTCCTGCCCGCCACCGGGAATGAGGGTGGTGCCGGAGTATTGGTTCTTGAACTCCTCTGCGGTCATGGAGTCGAGCTTGGCAACGAGCGGATAGGATTGGCAGATGGAACGGTACTGGGCGATATAGCTGTCCTGCGACGCGGTGTAGTATCCACCCTCGCCGAGGGCACGCAGGAAGAGTTCGGAGTTATTGGTGTCGATGGCCTTCTGGTAATCGGCAACGCGGGTGTAGTTGGATTGCTTGTACAGGTGCTCGCACCGGTATTTCATGTACGAATCATCGTCTTTGAAGACGGCGAAATCCGCGTAGGTCTTGTAGGCAGAGCCGGAAGCACTGTATTCGGTGGTGAGCATTTTAACGGAACCCGTGATGAGTCCGCCGTAGTCATAACCGGCATATTTCACGCCGCCGTAGTTGTGGTACAGCCGCCCGAGGTCGGAACCGGAATCCGAGGTGCCGTTCTCAATCATCATCTGGCCGAGGAGCGCCGAAGCGGGATATCCGTACTGCTCGTGGGCGTTCAGGCACGCGAGCACGAGGTCGTAGGTGACCCATGCAGGCATCCCGTCAAGGGATGCGCTCTTTTGCTCCTCATCGGCGGCACCTCCACCGACAACGGAAATCAGGCCGAAGGCCAAGATGAAGGCAATGATGAGTGGAAAGAATTGAGAGACGGCACCGGCAAGCGATGAAAGCATTCCCTTGATGCCACCGGAAAGAATCGTGAGCGCCTTTTTCTTTCCAGCTTGCGCCGCAGCATTCTCGTAGACGTTCCTATGGAAGTATTTGGAGAACTGCATCCGCTTCTGGGCAGCTTTTTTATCCAGTTTCTCGGTGCGGTATTTCTTTTCCGAGAGGGCACCGAGAGAGTCTTTCTTTTCAAGTGCATCCTTACCGGAACGAAGGTGCTTTCTCGCCTTTCCGGCAAGTTTCGCGCCGGTGTACGTGGTTGCGACCAAATCGTCCGTGCCTTCCAGCTCGGAGTCTTTGAGAGCGTTGTGGGCAGCTTTTGCGGCTACACCCTTTGCACCACGTTTCAGGCTCTTATTCAGATTGTGGCGAGACTGCACCTTTTTCGTGAGGGCATTTTTTCCGGTTAGCTGGCTACGGGATTTTCCGTCAAGGGCATCGGCGGCGGAAGTCTTCTTACGTTTCCTTGCGATGGCATCGAGGGCGGTACTTCCCGCGCCGTGCGTGCCCTTCTTGCCGACGGAATAGAGGTCACCCTTTAAGGCTTTGGCGCTCTTATCTGCCTTTTCCACCAGACCGGTATTGACGGCATCCGTCTTTTCGGTCTTGAGGAGATTACTCATGGCTTTCTCACGGTCGTTTCCGCCGGTCGTGAAATCCGAAGCCTTCATCTGACGTTCACCGTCCTTTCCGGGGTCTTCTTACTGGGTTACTAGATAACGGGTTTTGCATCTTTCTTGTCCCCAAGCCCCGGCTTCTTCGTCTCATTGGGGTTCGTGGAGAACAGGTCATAGAGGACGTTGCCGGACGGGAACTTGCCGCGAATCGGCACACGGGCGTTTCCTGCGATGAGCAGGCCGTCACCCGGCTCTGCGGACTCGTCGATGCATTCCTCCTCCTGCTCGGACAGGTTCAGAAGTTCCGCCCACTTCATGCGGTCGAGCGGGGACTGCTTGAGAAGCATGAGGAAGTCCGCGTTAAGGACGATATTTCGCGCCGCTTCGTTGGCGAGCATCGCCGTGGCGTTCTGACTGATACCTGTCAGCAAAAGTCCGAATTTTCGACCCTCATTCGAGAAGCGGGAGAAGTAGTTAAGTACCGTCGGGTACGCGAACATACTCTGCATCTCCTCGACGTAGAGCCATGTGCGGACGTTTCGCTTTGCATTGAAGTACATGCGGTTGCGGACGGCTTCGCAGACGTTGATGAGGGCGAAGACCAGCATGGAATCCGGCAGGTCTTTCAGGTTGAAGTCCACGATGCGGGTGTTGAAATCGACGTTGCTCTGATGGTTGAAGAAGTTCATGGAACCCTTCACGAATCGCTCGTAACGGAGTGCGATGACCTGTGCCTGCTCCTCCGGCTGCTCGTTCGCGGCATCGTAGAAGTCCTGTAAGGTCGGCGGAAGATTGTCTCCGCGCTCTGCGGCCTTCTGGAAGGCAAGCTCGGTGCAGCGCTGTACGAGTGACTGGTCAACCTCAGAGAAGTTCGACCCGGCTTCGGCAGCGGAAGCGCCCGCCTGAGCTAACATCGCGTCCACCTTGAACGCAATCTGCTCGTTTCTCGTCATGTGTTCCACGGATACCGTATCGAAGGGGTTCAGATGGGTTCCGGTACCCACGCCGAAGTGGTAGGTGCTACCGCCGTAGCGTTCGGCGATAGCGGTGTACTCGCCTGCACGGTCGATGACGTAAATCTCGTCCGTCGGATTGGAGAAGATGGTGCCCGTCATCTCGGTCTTGGTGAACATACCCTTACCGGAGCCGGTCTTGCCGCAGACGAAGCCCATCGGCGAGGTGAGCTTCTTGCGGTTGCAGACCACGAGGTTGCGGCTGTGCTTGTTCTGGCCGTAGAAGTTGCCGCCCGCATCGTCAAGCTCCTGCGTGGCAAACGGAACGAGGATGGAAATCTGCGCCGTGGTGAACATGCGGGAGATTTCCACGTGGTTATGGCCGAGCGGGAGGATGGAATTAAGTCCCTGACGCTGGCGATAGTCATAGGTGTCAAGCTCGATGGAGTTCTGACGTGCCGTGGAGATGATGCGAAGTACCTGCGTATCCAGCGCTTCCTTGCTCTCCGCGTAAGTGTAGACAAGCCCCGTGAAGACATAGAGACGCTGGTTCTTGTTCTGCAAGTGGTCGAGCACGTCCTCCGTCTCCTCCTTGGAGTATTTCAGCTCCTGCGGGAGGATGGAGAAGTCATAGCCTTTGTTCACTGCCGAGCGCTGTTCCTCGATGATTTCCTTGTCAATCCATGCGGAACGGGTGCGCACGTAATTGATAGCCTTGGATTTATCCATGGGCTGCACGTACCACGTGATAGCCATGGGGATAGGAAGGTCTGCCATGTCGGCAAGTGCGCGGTCGGAAAGTTCCGAGCCGAACTTCTTCATCACGAGTACCTGTGCGTAGACCCCGTTATCGAGTTTTACGCAGTCGTTATAGTGGCCGTCCGGGCGGAAATCAATCTGCGTCGGTGCGATGCAGTCCTTGGTAGTCTGTAAGCGCTTGGCGGAAATATCGCGCTGGTAATCGAACAGGAACGGCTTATAGGGGTTTAAGAGTGAATGGATGACAGAAAGGCGCTGGGTGCCGTTCATAAGGTGTGCCTTGCTGCCGATGGAGTTTAGGATGCGGGAGGATTCGACCTCGATACGGGAGAGCTGACGCGCTGCATCTTCTGCGGTGTCTGCCGTCACGGAATAGGTGAGGTAGCGGTTCCTGCGGATGTTGCTGACCCCCTCCTTCACCTTATCGTTCAGGATGTTGTTGAACACCTGCGCGTCGTTCCTTGCAGCATCGTTTGCCTGACGCTCCGGGTCGAAGAACTTGCGGTGACCGACCTCTTCCTTGAGGAGCGGCGTGTTGATGACGCTCATCTGCACGAGCGTATCCGCACCGAACTGGTCGTAAAGGCGGGTGATGGCGGAGAACATGGCTTTCTGCTGCTCATCGCGCACCGAGTGGTAACTGGTGTCATCGAAGGCGATGGAAGAGGAAAACATTCCCTCCTCCACCTCACAGATGCCGTCCTGATACATCTTGTTGTAGCCGATGTAATTCACCACGTCTTTCGCGGAGTCGCGCTTCTTTCTGGCATCGGCCATCTTATCGGACAGCTCCTTGTCCCTGTCCTTTAACTGGGACTTGATGGAGCTGTAGGTCTTTTTCGCTTCCTTCTCGGCCTTCTTGGCTTCCTTTTTCCTGCGCTTCATCTCGCGCTTGGCGTGCTTCTTCTCCTTTCGGGTCAGCTTTCCGGCACCCTGCGTGACGTGTGCGACCTGAGAGATGGCATCCATGTCGATAGCGCCGGTATCGGAGCGCAGGGGCGCGGTGTTCCCGAACCCGTCACCGGATGCGTGGACGAACGCGTCCACGTCAAATGCGGCGTTAAGAGATGACCCGTCCTGCCCTTGGGGAGTAGGATTCGATGCCGCGAAGGTTTCCCTGCTTTCGGTAGTGTTTTCCATAGATAGTTCCTTTCTGCTTGCTGTTTTCCGACTCAGAGAGAAGTCCCGCAAGACGCATGGACGGCTTGTAGAAGATGCGGTCGTTCGTGAAGTTTGCCTTAAGCCAAAGCGGCGCAAACTGCTCGAAGGACATCCCGCAGGGCTTCACGAAGCCCACGCACCAAAACGGCAACGAGACGGCGTAGATAAAATAGGTGCAATCGCTGACGTTCAGCCCCAAAACGAAGTAGATGTAAAGCCCGGCAAGTACCGAGACAGAAAGCGCACCCGTGATGGATACCAGGGTGCGCATGGTCATCTTGCCTACGATTTTGGGCTGATACTCGGCGATATCCTTGTGTACTGCTACAGAGAGCATGTTAGATATCGCTCCTTTCTAACCCGCGAGGGAACCCCAGTTGATACCGGTCTTGAAGTACACGGCAGCACCCACGACGATGGCACCGCCGATAATCATGGCGAGGGCACCGGAGAGCTGACCGCCGCCGCCCTGCATACCGTCCTTGATGGTAAGACCAAGGTTCACAAGGCCGAAGACGATGAGGATGCCGCCGAGGGCGGTCACACCATCAGAGAGAAGGTTTTTCACATTTTCCAGCATGGTTGATTCCTTTCTTGTTTACTTGTTTTCTAGTAACCGTACAGATGGGCAAAGGCGATACAGGTAAGTCCCGCGACGATGATTGCAACGGCTTTGCGTATCTCCCCGCCCCCGCCGCGAAGAAGTCCCGCGAGGGTCATCCCAAGATAGATGATTCCCACGACGGTGAATGCGCCCGCAGCGGTTCCTATCGCCGGGGCGGCGAGTTTGACGAGTGTTTCCAAGTTCCTTCCTCCATTCGTCCCCTTTCTGCCTTTTTCGCGTGGCATTTCTCTTAATTATAAGTGACTACCGGTTCAGCAATTTACCCAGAAGCCCTTTCCTTGATTTTTTCCATGCCGCCCATTTCCATGCCGTGAACTCCGCACCCATATCCTCATCGGGGGTGTACGGCTCGCAGCCGTTTTTCAGATACCGCTCGAAATCGAAGGAGTTCTTATGCAAACGCTTCCAGTTACGCTTATCTACGATATAGCGGTATCGCTTATGGGCGTGGGGGTCATACTTATCATCCATGAGTGGGTTGGTACCGGCGATGAGCAGGATTGCCTTTAAGCGGCTCATTTTTCCGATTTCTGCTGCGTCGATAAGGTCACGACCCTGAATCTGCAAGTTCTTACTGGCGCTTGAGGATTGTCCCGTGGACTCGTTGTAAGTCATCTGATGGATGGTCTGCTTGCCAATCATCTCCGCAATCTCCTTGTTGGTGGAGTTGGACTTGCCACCGAGGAAGAGCGTCGAGTCGCAGCAGTCGATGATGGTCTGCGCCTTCTTATCGTATTTGCTTTCCAGCTGGCTCATGGATTGCAGGATAATGGTGATGCCGATGTTACGGGAACGGGTGACCGCGATGGTCTCCTCAATCTGCGGGATAGTGCCGATGTTGGCGAACTCATCGAAAATGAAATGCACCGGGGTCGGGAGTTTCCCGCCATAATCCGAAAGGGCTTTTCGGCACAGCTGGTCGATGGTCTGCCACATGAGGATGGCGAACAGGAAACTGAGGGTCTTGTCGGTATCGGAGAGGATGCCGAAAATCGCCACCTTCGCATCCGGGTCACCAAGGGTGTCAATCTCCATCTCGTCATAGGTCAAAAGCTCGCGCACGCCGTCCGTCGCGATGGGCGCAAGGCGCACGTTGCAGGAAATGAGGATGGATTTTAAGGTCTTGCCTGCGGCCACCTTGAAGTTCTTGTAGTTCATCAGGGCGAAGTCCTCGTCGGCGGAAAGTCCCCCGCAGTCGGCGGGCTTCACGCCGTCGGAGTTGCGCTTGAACTTACTGGGCACCCAAGACCAGCCGTTATCTGCCTGCTTGGTGCCAAAGCTCCTTGAGAGACCGGCATTTCCCGCAGTGTCAGGAGAAGAGCCGTCGTTTTGCTTGTATTTCTTGCCCTCCTCGATTTGGAGGAACATGAGGTCAAGAGCGGACTTGAAGTTCTCATCGTTCTCTCGTGCTTCCGCAAGGGAGAGGAGCGTGAGAAGCGAGGACATGTTGTAGTCCTTCGCCGGGAACCAGTCACGCAACAAGGCGATAAGCGCCGTGTAGAGCATCTTTTCGGCGTTCTCCCAGAACGGGTCACCGCTCGATTTCCCCTCGGGGTTCGTGTTCATAATGAAGCAGTTCACGAAGGAGAGGATATCGGTATCCGTCTTCACGTACTTTAACGGGTTGTAGTGCATGGACTCATCAAGGTTGATGGTATTGAAGCTCTTGAGCTTATAGCCGTTGTCCGTGAACAGGTATCCGGCATCCTTAAGAAGGGTTCCCTTTGGGTCGGTGACGAAGTAGCTGGTGTTGAGCTGGCAGATGTTCGGGGTCACGTAGTTAAAGGTCTTACCGGAGCCAGAGCCGCCGACAACGAGGACGTTTAGGTTGCGGTCATATTCCGGGTCGAACTTGGGACGGTGCAGGGCAAGGCCGAAGTTCTTGGTGAAGAGAAGATTGTTGTCTTCGGTCTGCAAGTCCTTAAACTTCTTTCCTTCCTTCACAGTGCCCCAGCGGGCGGAACCGGATTCTTCGCCGGAACGATAGTTTCCGATGAACGCCACGTAGCGAAGCCAAATCATCCAGATAATGAGAAAGCAAGCCCCGCCAAACAGCAGGGAGTTACTGGTCATATCGAGGGTGAAGGGCGAGACCCTTATGGTCTCCCACATGGTGAGCATGGCATCGCCCAGATGGTCGAAAATCTGCCCCGGATAGGTGACGAGGGTTTCGGCATAACGGTCACCGAGATAGAAGAAGACCGTGGCGATGAAGAGGGTACCGAGCGCCGATGTGGCAATCTTCTTATTGATTTCCGGGTTCGCGCTATTTGCCATATGCATCCTCCTTTTCCACTTCTTCCAGCACAAGCAGGAGCGTGGTCACAATACTCGTGCGCGTCTCTCGTGTGGCCGCGTGGCGGAATCCTTCATAGCAGGTGAGCGAAAAGTCCTCGGACACATCAATACCGTTGGAATCGCGCGGAGTGAGACCGTCGCACCGGGAAAGGGCGGAAGGCTCCCAGAGGGTCGTGATGCCATCTTCCGATTTCACGCGCTTGCACCCGGACTTCATTTCATAGAAAAGGTTGTCGAGGGTGGTATGGGTCTCGTTGTCCTTTGGCAGGGCGGCATCAAGAAGGGAGATGAGGTTCCCGATGGTACGCTGGGAAGGCTCGCACCAGTCCCTTAAATATCCAAGGGCTGCCATCAGAAGAAGTTTTTCCGTCTTCTTAAAGAAGTCCCCATCTGAATCGGAAAGGTTCACGATGGATTCTGCGATGGTCTCGATATCGCTGTCCGACTCCATGGTAAGAAGCGGGGAGCATTTCAGCCTGTCCGGCAATTTGTCTTTGAGTGTCATGGTCTATCTCCTTACAATACGTCTTCGCCGTTAAAGGGCAGGCTCGAACCATGCTCCCGCGTGGTTTCCTGCGCCTTCGTCTCCGTATCCATCTGGTTCTTGGCAGCGGTCATATCGCGTGCTTCCCCCGTGAGGGAATAGGACTCGGAATCATATTGCTGCTCCTCGCGAATATCGGAGGGGCGAATCTCGCTTCCGGTCTGCTCTACATCCATGACGGCGGTGCGGGAATCGGTATCTGCGCCATCGTGGCTCTCAATACCGGAGTTCGGGTCGGGCGTGCGCCCGTCGTTATCCATGGAACCGTCGGATGCAACCGGCTCAAGCAGCTGTTGTTCGTCACGCATCTGCTCCTGCGTCAGACGCGCATTCTGCATGGCAAGGTCTCCATCCGGGAGGGTGCCAGCGTCCTTCGGGGTATTCTGCTCGAACCAGTTGTGGGTCACATCGAGGTCGTACCGGTTCTTTAACGTCTCCGCAGAGACCGGCCAGTCGCGACCGCGCTCATACGCCGGTACCGAACCGTCCTTATTCAGACTTGCAGGCTCGTAGGCCATGACCTCACCCTTGCTGGTTTCGGTCACGCCGAAGCCCTGCGCGTTCATCTTGCGCTCGAAGTCGGAAAAGTCCGTGCAGTCTTCCCTTGCCTTTTGGGCAGCGTTTCGGATGTTCTGGGTATGGATGGCGGTGTCCTCGGCACGAAGCGGGGAAACCTTATCGCTACGGATAGGCGCATCCTTTCCCGGCGCGTCATAAGTCTTTTCCGGGGCATCCGTTTTCACTTGCGTCGCATGAACCTTATAGGGGTCACTGACAGCAATCACATCGAAATCCTCATGGGTCTCACGACCGACCATCTCGGTAAGCTCCTTGTGGGAGTAGCCGGAGAAGAAAATCGAATCGTCGATATTGAGGTTTTCGGTATCCTGCTCGCTAAAGAGCACGTCGTAAGTTTCTTCTGGTGCATCCTTGTAACGGATGGTGACCGGAATGACCGTTACGTCTTCCGCCGGAAGGTCGGGATAGCCTGTCAGCTCCGTGAGGGAATCCATGGTCTTCTTATTCACGGGTTCCGCGTGATTCAGCGCGTCGGTGATACGCTGCTCATCGAGACGCGCCATCACGTCCTTAAATTGCGGGGCATACCCTGCGACGGTCTTAGCATCCTCCTTGGCAAAGGCAAGGAATCCGTTTCCCTGTTTGTCCGTGTAGGCGGCGGCATAGGTACCATTCTCGCGGCATACCTGCGCATAGTAGGCGGCTTCCTCGGAAGTACCAAAGGGCACGACCACCTGCTCACGAGAGGATTGCTTCTCAGCCATTGCTTTTGCGGCTTCGGGAGTGTTCCCCTCCTTCTTATAATGGCGCTGCCACCAGTCGAAAGCACGTTCCCTGCCACGTCCGAACCGCAAGTAGTTCTCCGTCTGCCTTGTGACGAAGTTTAGGAGGGCGTTTCCCATGTCATCGCCGAAATCCTGAGCCATGTGGCATCATCCTTTCTTTTCCGATTTCCTGCTTTTTGAAGCGGCAAGAATGCCGTCTCCTTGGGGACAGATTATAACGCAGACTATTTTTCTATCCCTCTGCCCTATACACGAACATGCAGGTAGAAACTGCCAAATGCACGGATGCCGATGATAGAAAAAGACACCATTTAGCATCAAATGAACCCATTTGCACCTATTTGCGAACGTTGACCCTTTTCTCGTCCGGGTAGAGGGATTCGCCCCTCAACCATCCCGCCCACAAATCTTTCATAAATCCGCAGGCGGATTGACGGAAACATTTGGAACGGAAAAGTTGACCGGCTCCGACTCCCGTGCATTCGCCTTCGCTGCCGCGATGCGCCGGACGCAGGAAAAGCGAGGGGCTTTCCCGCCGGGCACCGCGACCGCTCATTATATGCACGGAGATTGCTGAAATGGGGCGCTGCCCCAAACCCCGGCCACTCCGCGCAAGCCGCAGGATTTTGTCCTTTCGGCGGGGAAAATACAAGTCTTGAATGTTTACCGGCTTTCTTGTAAAATATATATATAGCAAGATGGTTGATACCTTCTTGTGAGTCGAACAGGAGGTGGTTAACACCGATGAATCAGGAAGAAACGATGCTTTTGCATAAGGAGAGATACAAGGAAACGATTAAGAACCTGACCGTGATGAGCGATATTCTCGCGCGGAACGTATTCAAAGATAAGAATGCCTGCGAGTATGTCCTTAGAATTATTCTGGAAGACAAAGAACTGACCGTCATCGACAATGAGACGCAGATGGATTTCAGAAACATGCACGGCAGGGGCGTCGTGTTGGACTGCGTGGCAAAGGATGGAAGCGGACGCGTCTTCAACGTCGAGATACAGCAGGATGATGAGGGAGCGCACCCGAAACGTGCCAGATACCATCTTGGGATGATGGACTCAAATGTGCTGGATACGGGAAAGAACTTCGATAAGCTCCCGGAGACCTACGTGATATTTGTCACCTTGAAGGACGCGCTTGGATGCGGACTCCCGATAGCCCATATCGACCGGATAATCCGCGAGAACGGCAAGGAGTTCGGGGACGAGGAGCACTTCATCTACGTGGATTCCAGCAAGGACGATGGCGGCGAGCTTGGAAGACTGATGCACGACTTCCGTGTGAAGGAAGTGAAGGAGATGCAGGCGGGAGCCTTGGCCGACCGCGTGCACGAACTGAAAGAGACCGAGAAAGGGGTGGAGCATATGTGCAAGGAAATGGAGCAGCTTTGCGATGAAAGAGAACTTGAAACGAAGAAGAATGTGGCTTACTCCCTCGCTGAAAAGAAAATGAGCGTTGAGGATATTGCCGAGGTTATAAAAGTAAATATTGAAACCGTAAAGAGCTGGCTCGCAAGCACAACAGCGGCAAGATAGTTAGCCGCATAAACAGCTTCACGGTTTTATGGCTCTGCGGGTTATCAGCTCGCAGAGCCTTTTGATATTGACTCCTTAGTGTCTAGTGTTGATTCATTCGAGTATCCAATTCTCCAACGAGAGCGTTGGAATGACTAGACGATTTTACGAACTTTGAGTTGCTAACATTCTGCTAACAGATACCGTTCCACAAGTGGATATGGAGTACCGGTTAGGACAGAAGGAAGCATCTGCTTAATTCGTAGAATGCCCGTAGTTACAGCGTCAAGCGGTCATCTGGTATCAGAGGATACCAAGTGCTACCGAATTGCAGGGAGAACTCCTAAGCGAGGGGTCGGAGGTTCAAATCCTCTTGGCGACGGGCTTCAAAGCGTTCGAAAATGTTAGCTGGATTAGCTGACAACGAACGCTTTTGTTATTTTCAAATCACGTTCGTGACACAAAATTCCATTCAAAATGATCAATTTCCAGCTAACGCAATCCGATTTTTGTTAGCTGACAGCTAATCAAAATTACCGGTTTGCAAACATGGGTTTTAAGAAGTCCAGCTAACATTTGGGTTCCGCTCCGTTGTCACCCCTTATTCGGGGATGTAAATCAGAGAAAAGGCGGGAAAAGAAACAATCTCTCCCAAACCTGCAAACATGAATTAGCTGAAACAGTATTCAATTCTATTAGCTACAGCTAATGGTCAAACAGCAATGTCTGTTTGGAACTTTACTATCTATAAAAGTTCCAGGCAGGCATTTTTTATTTCCTGAATCCTGGAGGAAAGGAGTCAAGATGACTGAGCCAAACAGACAATCAGGAGAAAACGAAGAAAGAATCATAGAAATTGAGATTGAGCGTCTTCGTCCGTTCAAAGAGCACCCGTTTCAGGTAAAAGATGATAAGGAAATGTTTCTTTTGCAGGAAAGCATTGAGAAGTATGGAATTTTAAATCCGCTAATCGTCAGACCAGTACCGGATGGATACTATGAGATCATATCCGGTCACAGAAGAAAACATGCTGCGGAGAAACTGGGATACCGTAAAGTACCGGTAATCATCCGGGTATTAAGTGAAGATGATTCCATCTTGAGCATGGTAGATTCCAATCTTCACAGAGAACGGATCAGCTACAGTGAAAAAGCTTTTGCTTACAAACTGAAGAATGACGTATTAAAAAGAAAAAGTGGTCGAAAAAAGAGCCAAGTTGACCACAAAACACCAAGAAAGCGGGCAATAGAAATCATCAGTGAAGATTGTGGTGATAGCCCAAAACAAGTGCAGCGTTATATCTCACTGACAAAACTGATACCGGAAATGTTGCAGAAACTGGATGATGAGATTATTTCTTTTTGTCCGGCTGTAGAGATAGCTGCATTAAGTGAAAAAGAACAAAGAGAACTGCTTGTAGCAATGGAGTATGCACAGGCAATCCCATCACTCTCACAGGCCCAGAGGATCCGGCAACTGAGTAAAGAAAAACAGTTGTCACTGGAAAAGATGGAAGAGATCATGTGTGAAGTGAAAAAGGGTGAGATCACAAGAGTGGCATTCACAAACGAGCAGTTGCACAAGTATTTTCCAAATTCTTATACACCGGCAATGATGAAACGGGAAATACTGGCACTGTTGAAATTATGGAAAAAAGAATCATGGGAAAGTTAAAGGAGGAAGAAATCATGTGTAAAGTTATATCCGTAGTAAACCAGAAAGGTGGCGTCGGAAAGACCACCACAACCGTAAATGTAGGCATTGGACTGGCAAGAGAAGGTAAGAAAGTGTTGCTGATCGACGCGGATCCACAGGGAAGTTTAACCGCAAGTCTTGGATATGAGGAACCGGATGATCTTCGCATCACACTGGCAACGATCATGATGGATGTCATCAACGAAGAAGAAATCTCTCTGGAAGATGGGATTTTACATCACCAGGAAAATGTAGATCTTCTCCCGGCAAATATTGAGCTTTCCGCACTGGAAGTAACGATGGGAAATGTTATGAGCAGAGAAATGATCATGAAAGAATATATCGATGCGATACGATGCCGATACGATTATATCCTGATCGACTGTATGCCGAGCCTTGGTATGATGACAATCAATGCACTGGTCTCTTCCGATTCTGTGTTGATACCTGTGCAAGCCGCATATCTGCCGGTGAAAGGACTTCAGCAGCTGATCAAGACCATTCTTACAGTAAAGAAAAGACTGAACCGGAAACTGGCGATTGAGGGCATTCTCCTGACTATGGTAGATTTCAGAACCAATTACGCAAGGGACATTGCATCGAGAGTACATACAACATACGGAAGCCAGATAGAAGTATTTGAAAATGTGATCCCGATGTCTGTAAAAGCAGCTGAGACCAGTGCAGAGGGAAAAAGTATTTACATGCACTGTCCGAAAGGAAAAGTTGCCGAGGCATATATGAAATTGACACAGGAGGTTTTGAGTAATGAAAAATAGAAGTGGCGAAAAGATTAAACTGGCAAGTATTGATGAACTGCTTGGTGTGGTAAATGAAGAGTCAGCAATGGAGATAGAAATTAGTAAGATCCATCCGTTTAAGAATCATCCGTTCAAGGTGCTGGATGATGAAAAGATGCAGGATCTGGTTGAAAGTGTAAAGATCAATGGAGTACTGACTCCGGTACTGCTTCGCATGGATGAAAATGAAGAATATGAAATGGTATCCGGTCACAGAAGAATGCATGCAGCACAGCTTGCAGGACTTACGACTATTCCGGCAATCGTAAGAGAATTATCGGATGATGATGCCATTGTGGCTATGGTGGACGCTAACATTCAGCGAGAGGAACTGTTGCCGAGTGAGAAAGCTTTTGCTTATAAGATGAAATTAGCAGCTATGAAAAGACAAGCAGGAAGACCAAAAAGTAATTCTGGCCAAAATGACCAGAATTTAATAGGAACTGTATCTAGGGATGTATTAGCAGAGCAAGTTGGAGAAAGTTCTAAGCAGATTCAGCGTTACATTCGACTGACAGAGTTAATACCAGAACTTCTTGATCTGGTAGATAACAAAAAGCTTCAGTTCACGGTTGCCGTAGATATTTCCTACATCGATAAGGAAGTACAGGAATGGATTTACGAATATATCAGCGACACCGGATTTATCAAGCCAAAACAGATTGCAGCACTCAGAAATCAGCTGAATGATGGACCAATCAATCAGATCCAGATGTTATCAATTTTCAATAACTGTGTGATGGCAAAGAAAGTATCCAGGTCTCTCACTTTCTCAGAAAAGAAACTGACAAAGTACTTTCCGGATGATTATACAGCCAAAGATATGGAGCAGGTGATTGAATCATTATTAGAAAAATGGATGCAGGAACAGTCCTGTTAAGGATAGAAAAAGCTAAGAAAACAAAGTCAAAGAAGTTTAAAAAGAGGACTTCTTAGCAGAAAATGAAAGGAGGAAATTATGGAGAAAAAAATGACATTTAATTATTTTTACGGTACCGAAGCTGATCAGTTCAGCTTCTACCGCATACCAAAAGCATTATTTACAGACAGCTATTTTAAAGATTTATCAAGCGATGCTAAAATTTTATATGGACTGATGTTGGATCGAATGTCTCTTTCCATCAAGAATCAGTGGTTTGACGACAAAAACAGAGCATATATCTACTTTTCCATCGAAGATATCATGGAATTACTGAACTGTGGCAGAAATAAAGCCATCAAATCCATGAGAGAACTGGATGACGAAACAGGAATTGGTCTGATTGAGAAACGCAGACAGGGATTTGGAAAGGTGAACGTTATCTACGTGAAAACCTTTATGCCTGAGAAAACAGATGAGAAAAAATTTGGAGAGGAATTAGAGAAGTTTAAAAAACAAACTTCTGTGGAAAATGAGGAATCTACAGAAGTTTACAATTCAAACTTCATGAAGTCCCAAAATCAAACTTCTAGAAGTCCCGAAAACAAACTTCAAGAAGTTTACATTTCAAACCCTAATAATACTAATCTTAGTGATACTGAAATGAATGATAATAAATCTAATCCTATCATATCTGTGGATGAGAAAAGATTTGATAGCGATAACCGCTCTGAGGATTATCAGGCTTATGAAAACCTTGTCAAAGAGACCATTGATTATGAATCACTGGAAGTAACCCATCATGACGATATGCGACAGGTAGATGAAATCGTGAACCTGATCGTAGAAACTGTGATGTGTAAAAATGACAAGATCTTGATTGCCAGCAACTGGTATCCGGCATCACTGGTGAAGAAAAAATTTCTGATGCTGACCTATTCACATATCGAGTATGTCTTACACTGTATGAGTGGTAACACCACAAAGGTGAAGAACATCAAGAAATATTTATTAGCAGCCCTGTTTAATGCACCGTCAACGATGAACGGGTATTATCAGGCAGAGGTGAACCATGATATGCCAGGACTGGTAAGATAGGAGGTGCACATGTTTATTTTAAAACTTGCTGGGAAGATATTATTACTGCCGGTATGGCTGATCCTTTTTGTGATCGGCCTGGCAGTAAAGATGACAGTACAGACTTATGCGGTTGTCAGAGGGATCCTTGGGTTTATATTCACTTTGTTGATTATAGCGACTGCATACTGTTACCATGACTGGGTACAGGTTGCATTTCTGTTTTCGCTGAGTGTAATTCTGTATCTGATCCTTTTTGCAGGAGTCTTCGTAGATACTGTATTGGACATGACAAGAGAATCTATTATTGATTTTATTTTATCTTGAGGAGGATATGAAAATGAGCGAAAAGAATGATTTTATTCAGTTACCACCGATCAAAAAAGACACACCTTCCGAAGTGGTCTCAATGATCTGGCAATATTTGAAATTACCCGAGGAATCCAGAAAGAGGGTGAAAGCAGAGCTGATTAATGTACATGAGAACTGTGGGAAAGAAGATTTTCAGATTCCTAATCTCTATGACATCGTTCCAAAAGAGGAAATCGCAGAATTTGAGGACATCATGCGTAAGATCATAACAGGAATTATTTCTGAGGCCAGTGGTATAGCCACCTGGGTGTATGTGCAGAAATATGTAAAACACAAGACCTTGGATGAGATGCTAGAAGAATGGGCAGGAGCAAGTCAGTTCATCCTTGCTATGGACACTTGGTTTGAAAGATTGATGGCGGATCAATAGAAGCTGTGATAGAATAAAGAAAACGATTTGATGTTCAATTCCACTTATGCTACCGTAATTGAGATGGTAGCTGATATACAAAATAATCAAGAAAATAATATAAAACTTGACACAAGTATCACAAATATAGAAGTAGGAAATTATATAAAAGCATTAGGTTTAAATGGAAATATTATTTATGAAAATAATAATAAAGTTTTTATGCAGAATGTTATGATAAATAAAGTAGAATTAAATATAAGAGTACATGTTTATAATAAAACAAATGCTGATATAACAATTGAACAATTAGTTGCTGGTCTTGACGAAAAGAATAGTAATGAAGTTAAAGTTTTAGATGAGTATACAAAGTGGTTTAAATCGCCGGATGATGTTGGAATGGCTGGAAAATCAAAAGTAGAGGAGTATTTGGGAGATTTAAGGAGTATTATGCAAAACTATGCGAATGAACACCCTGAAATAAAGCTTACAAATCTGGAATCACTTTCGGAAGAACAGTTAAGGGAATTGATAAAGAAAAAAGAAAATTCGTGGTATGTTATTAAGGATTCGATAATGGAGGATTGATTATGAAAAAAATAGTGAAAGTTGGTGTGTTAATATGTTGCTTTATAGCAATAGGCTCTATTTTATATCTGCGATATCTGCAATTTCAAAAGAAGGAAGCGGAAGAAAGAGAATGGGAGATTTGTATAGCTTATAGAAGACAAAATGATGCATTAATTCGCAAGGATGGTCCGCTTCATTTATATGAATATAGTTCATATGAACATATTGATGAAAAGGAGTTGTTTGTTGCGTTACATGTTTATAATATGTCTGACCGTTGTAAAGAAAAGGTCACATTAGAGGATGTAAAAAAGTATTTATCAAGTGAGTTTGATGAGGAAGGGAATTTATATGTCCTAAATAAAAATAATAAAGTGCATGATTACATTGAATGGTATCGTAAAAGAGTTATTACAGATACTGGTATGGACTTTGAAGGCGAACATCAGATAGAACGGTATTGGACACGCCTATCAGAGATTGTGCTCAATTATGTTAGGGAGGGGAATGACTTTCCAAATCAGGATGTCAAGTCATTTTCGTACGAAAAGCTAAAAGAAATAATGAAAAAAGCAGACGATCCATCATATCAAATCAATGATGATATTATGAAAAAACCAATTAATGAGGCAGAATAAAGAAGAAAGTAGGATCATGAAATAGATATGAAAAATTGAATATCTATGGAATTGTATCATCTGTACTTTTGGCAGTTTTATTTAGTGTTGCTATATTTGAAGAAGCTGTAGATGGTTCAATGGAGATGCTAAATTAAGTCCTTTTTTATAGGACTTTCTAAAAAGATATTCAGAAATAACAGCGGTTATTGCTCAAAGTAGAATGTTAGATTATATGAATCAGGAACAAGAAAATCTAAAGAATCATTGTACGATTTCTGCTATTATCTCCTATATTTGTAGAATGAAAGATCTGGGAACAATGATGCATGGAAAATATGTTACTATTTCTTGGGAGGAAGAATGCAAAAAGTATATTGTTAAGTTAACACATACAGATTTTATTAATTATTACAACCCGTTAGGTGTTGTAATTGAAAGTAACCAGAATGCTAAAAGAAATCAAAGATTTGAAATACTATCGTGGAGAAATTCTTATTTTATAGAACACAATTTAGGTAAAAAAACTATTTTAGAGATAGCTGGAGAAAAGAAAACTGATGCAGAAGTACTACAAGAAAAAGTGGCTTCATCTTTACTACTATCTGGGATTGAGAAGGCAATAAATTCGACTTATGCTACTATAATTAAGGTGATAGCAGATATACAGAATAATCAAGAAAATAATATAAAACTTGACACAAGTGTCACAAATATAGAAGTAGGAAATTATATAAAAACATTAGGTTTAAATGGAAATATTATTTATGAAAATAATAATAAAGTTTTTATGCTGAATGTTATGGTAAATAAAGTAGTATTAAATATAAGAGTGCATGTTTATAAATTTAGTAAAGGAGATGGTGACGATGTCAAAAGGAATAAAAGTAAATAATGGGCATGTAAACGAAGTTGCAACTCAAATTGAAACGGCTAAAAGTTATTTTCGTCATGTTCCGTTAGTTCCACAGGATTCTAAGACAACAATTTCAGCGAACAGTAAAAGTAAAGAGGCATACGGATATGCACAGCAAGGAATTGAATTATTAGGGCAGACCTTAGATGGTGATGTTCACAATATAAGAAGTCTGAATCTTAGTTTTTCGCAGTTTGATGAGATGATGGGGAAACTTGCACAACATGGAACTAGATATCCAGTGATTAAAGCCGCCGATGACTAGGGAGGAAAGTTTATGAAAGAAAGTGATTATTTAAACCCGAATGATATAAAAAGCCAATGTGATCAGGCAATCCATAAGCTCGAAAATGATAATGAGACTCTGGATATTGTTTCTAAGAGTGTAACTGCATTTTCTACAGATAATGAAATTAAAAGCGTTTCTTTTGAGAATTTAAAGCAACAGTTGGCCGATTATATAACTGTAATTGATGCAATAAAGTCGGCGAATGCGTATGATATTGCAGAATTTTCAACACTAAAAGATTTGGTAGGAGATGAAGTTCTTGATGGGGCGAATATTCAAAGCCAAATGAAAAAAGCACTTGATAACAAGGAGTTTTATTTGGAAAAAGCAGATGAGTATGAAATGAAAAAAGAGACTTCTAATTCTATCATAGATTTATATTATAGTTGGAAGGTAAATGACTATAAACGATTGGCTGAATCTAGTCAGAAGTTGTATGATGAATGGAAAAGCAAATCAGATAAATATGATGAAATTGAAGGTAGTACAAGTATATTGTTTTCAACGACAAGTAGTCTGCGTGAAGCTATCACAACTGCACTTAATAGTATGAGCGGACGATTTCAAAGTGGAACATACATACCCAGAACAGGTTTCGATTGGAAAAAAATTATGGAGGTGGAATGCTTAAAGCTGGAATCGTGGTTGAAAGCTAAAGAGGAATTAAAATTAAGCGAATCAGAAACTGAGTATTTGAAACAAAAAGGAATTGTTTTAACGACAATGGATATTGCGTGTATAAAACGTACAGAAGGAACAGAATTAGTATTTCTTTCAAAAGATAAAAAAGCGTTGTTTTATAAAGGAGAGATATATCCTATTTATGTTCCAGATAATGAAATATCTTTTCAACCTATTTGGAAGTTGGATGGGAAAAAAGAAATCTCAGCAATGGAGTTTGATGCATTAGAGGGAATTTTAGGATTTAGTTTGGAAGAAATACCTAAAGAAGATATATATACAACATCTGGACATAAGGTATTATCAGGAGAATTATCTTCAACAGATCCAAATGTAAAGGCAGCAGCAGGTTTGAGTGCGTTATTAGGGTTAACGCAATTTACACTTTCTTCATTATCCAAAAGCGAAGTGACAGTTATTTTCCAGTCTTCAGAAGGTGGAAATAGAGGCACTATTTGTGTTGGAAATTCAGAAGATAGAGCAACTTTTCAGAACTGGAATTATAATATTCCAATGGATACATATAGAGACTCAGAACCTGGCATTGGAAAAATATGGGCATCAGATTATGCAGCAGGAATATATAAAATAGCTTCGGGAAAAGATGTTCCAAATCCAGACGGAACTTATACGATAACGGGCACTTTGGATGAAAGACATAAAGATACAAATATTTCGGGTTATTTATCATATTCAACGGATGGAAAATTAATGTATACACCGTTAACCTATTCTGGTGATAAAGCATATATTGAATCTGTTGATGGGTTTATGGAGTTTGGCCGAACACAAATTTTAGATTTTAGTGATAAATTATCTACACCATCTTTTGCGGACGAGGATAGTCAGAAATTATTAGAAGAATTATTGAAAGGGGAAAATGAATGATGGAGAAGAATAAAGATATTTTGATTGTAATAATTGCAACGCTTATTTTCGGAGGTGCTTCTAAGATATTAGTTGGAGTTCCATATATGGCATGGGGATATTTTGATCAATTGTTTATAGCAGCATTTATTTTGTGGACATTTTATAGTGCTGCGCTGTATGTAGCTATTAAAATAGAAAACAGAAAAAATGAAAATTATTTAAAAATTGGATTTGTTGGAGTAATGTTTGGTTTAGCGGTAGCATGTTTAAAAATGGGTGTAGATGCTATTATAGAACAATTTGCAAAGTCTGCAAGTAATTTGATTATTACAGCCTTTATGATGGAAATGGGAATCCTTATTTTAGGGAGTATCATTATCTTTGCTTTATATATTTATGTAGCGAAGAAAGAAATTTTATGGAATAAATCTATGAAAAATTATACTTTGGGATTAGGCGGAATTATAGGTATATATTTTGCTGTAATTGTCTATTATTTATGGCAACTCAAACATTGGATGGAAAAATTTTCTGGTTTGGATGTGGTAAAAGAAATTGGGAAAGAGCAGGGTATATTAAATTTGTCAACAAAGTATGCTAGGGAATCGACTATGATGGGGATGGTTGTGTATGTGGCTTTTTTTATAGTTTTATGGATTGCTTTAAAAAAGAATACAGAAAATAAGGAAGCTTAATAAATTGTTGCAACAAAAATAAAGGAGGTATTATGTGAATGAGGTTAATTGCATGTCTGAGGAAGAACTTCGGGCACATTTGAAGAAGATGGAGAAAAATAAAGAGGAATTAAAGTTTCAAGAACAGAGGATTTGGAAAGAAGAAGAGGAGGAAGATGAACAGATTTACGCTGCACTGGTAGGACTAGAACATATGCGGGAATATGCGGGAGAAAATGAGAAGATAATACTCTTGATTGATGAGCAAAAGAGCATTTTAGATAACATAAGATTGAGAAAATCGTTAAGGAAAGAATCGAAGGTGGTGCAAACGAAAAATCTCAAGGCTGCTTTTTCGTTTACACCAACTCCGATTGTTTCCTTAACAGTTTGTATATATCTTTTAAAAGGTATATGATTAAGAAAAACGGCAGGAGGTAT
>ERZ773138.151-NODE-151-length-87776-cov-8.878319_pt1 | contig 87776 bp, 71 predicted proteins | sample MGYA00511114_ERZ773138 | MGnify/ENA primary metagenome ERZ773138 (study PRJEB29015, sample SAMEA2737805) | human gut metagenome | biome: human gut; feature: human-associated habitat; material: faeces | place: China | collected 2012 ...
GTCAGCTCGTGTCGTGAGATGTTGGGTTAAGTCCCGCAACGAGCGCAACCCCTATGCACAGTTGCCAGCAGGTAAAGCTGGGCACTCTGTGCAGACCGCCCGGGTTAACCGGGAGGAAGGTGGGGATGACGTCAAGTCATCATGGCCCTTACACCCAGGGCGACACACGTACTACAATGGCACATACAAAGGGCAGCGAAACCGCGAGGTCAAGCCAATCCCAAAAACTGTGTCCCAGTCCGGATAGGAGTCTGCAACCCGACTCCTTGAAGTTGGAATCGCTAGTAATTCCGGATCAGCATGCCGGGGTGAATGCGTTCCCGGGCCTTGTACACACCGCCCGTCACACCACGAAAGTCGGTTTTACCCGAAACCGGTGAGTCAACTAGCAATAGAGACAGCCGTCTACGGTAGGACCGATGATTGGGGTGAAGTCGTAACAAGGTAGCCGTAGGGGAACCTGCGGCTGGATCACCTCCTTTATGGAAAAGCAAATTCCACTCGCTCTTTACCTGCAATGAGCCAGAAGCTCTTTGAAAAGCAAAAAGAGAAATCGGGCCTGTAGCTCAGGTGGTTAGAGCGCACGCCTGATAAGCGTGAGGTCGAAAGTTCAAGTCTTTCCAGGCCCACCAGCTATCGGGGGGCTGTAGCTCACTTGGGAGAGCGCCTGCTTTGCACGCAGGAGGCAGTCGGTTCAATCCCGTCCAGCTCCACCACTCAAGCTTTGATTTCTCTTGCCGGATACTGAGAGAAGGCATGACAGCGTCATGAATTCGAACCGGTATCAGCCGGCAGCTTCCCGGAAGGGGGAGCGGTTCTTTTACAATTGAATAGGGATGGAAGGAAGTAATTTCGAGTATAAGTTGACAAGAGCATCGGGTGGATGCCTTGGCGTCAGAAGGCGATGAAAGACGTGGTAAGCTGCGATAAGCCTCGGGGAGGAGCTAAACATCCTTTGAGCCGGGGATTTCTGAATGGGGAAACCCAGCGGGAGTCATGTCCCGTTAACATTCACTGAATTCATAGGTGACTGTGGCTAACGCAGGGAAGTGAAACATCTCAGTACCTGCAGGAAGAGAAATCAATCGAGATTCCCCAAGTAGCGGCGAGCGAACGGGGAAGAGCCCAAACCGCGCGGATTCGTCCGCACGGGGTTGTAGGGCCGGAATGACCGATTCACGCGTAACCAGAAGAAGTGAGCAGGAAAGCTCCGCCAGAGAGGGTGACAGTCCCGTATTTGAAAGTGAGAGTGACGGTTCCGGTACCTGAGTACTGCGAGACACGTGAAATCTCGTGGGAATCCGGGAGGACCATCTCCTAAGGCTAAATACTAACTGACGACCGATAGTGTACCAGTACCGTGAGGGAAAGGTGAAAAGAACCCCTGTCAGGGGAGTGAAAGAGAATCTGAAACCTGGTGCTTACAAGCTGTGGGAGCCGTACTTGTACGGTGACCATGTGCCTTTTGCATAATGAGTCAGCGAGTTAATCTGTACAGCAAGGTTAAGCGTAAGCGAAGCCGCAGCGAAAGCGAGTCCGAACAGGGCCACAGTTGTGCGGATTAGACCCGAAACCGGGTGATCTATCCATGAGCAGGTTGAAGCAAGGGTAAAGCCTTGTGGAGGACCGAACCAGTTCTGGCTGAAAACAGTTTGGATGACTTGTGGATAGGGGTGAAAGGCCAATCAAACCCGGTGATAGCTGGTTCTCCCCGAAATATATTGAGGTATAGCCTTGCGGATTGTCTTATGGAGGTAAAGCTCTGACAGAACTAGGGGTCCTATCCGACTACCGAATTCTTTCAAACTCTGAATACCATTAAGATCTACCGCAGGAGTCAGACGGCGGGTGCTAAGGTTCGTCGTCAAAAGGGCAACAGCCCAGACCGACAGCTAAGGCCTCCAAATGCATGCTCAGTGGTTAAGGTGGTGGCGTTGTGCAGACACCCAGGACGTTGGCTTAGAAGCAGCCATCGTTTAAAGAAAGCGTAATAGCTCACTGGTTCAATGGCGCTGCGCCGAAAATGTAACGGGGCTAAGCATGCTGCCGAAGCTTCGGATTTGTCTCTGACAACTGGTAGGGGAGCGTTCTCTGCGGGCTGAAGCGGAACCGAAAGGTTTCGTGGACTGCAGAGAAGTGATTATGCTGACATGAGTAACGATAAAATATGTGAAAAACATATTCGCCGTAAATCCAAGGTTTCCTGGGTAAAGGTAATCTTCCCAGGGTTAGTCGGACCCTAAGGCCAGGCTGAAAGGCGTAGCTGATGGGAAACGGGTTAATAATCCTGTACTTGTGCGATTGTGCGAAGAAGGGACGCAGGATGGTAGACAGGCCGGTTTTTGGAATCCGGTGCAAGTGCGTAGGCGTGCTCCGCAGGCAAATCCGCGGAGATGAGCCGAGACACGAGTCCGTGGGCGCAAGCCCTGGAGCTGTTGAGCCACGGCTGCCAAGAAAAGCTTCTAAGTTTAGATCGCGCGAACCGTACCGCAAACCAACTCAGGTGGATGGGATGAATAATCCAAGGCGCTCGAGAGAACTCTGGCCAAGGAACTCGGCAAACTGACCCCGTACCTTCGGAATAAGGGGTGCTCCCCATGGTGAGACAAATACTTGTTCAGCCTCAGGGAGCCGCAGAGAAATGGTGGTGGCGACTGTTTACTAAAAACATAGGTCTGTGCGAAGTCCTACAGACGACGTATACGGACTGACGCCTGCCCGGTGCCGGAAGGTTAAAAGGAGGAGTCAGCGCAAGCGAAGCTCCGATTTGAAGCCCCGGTAAACGGCGGCCGTAACTATAACGGTCCTAAGGTAGCGAAATTCCTTGTCGGGCAAGTTCCGACCTGCACGAATGGCGTAACGATCTCCACGCTGTCTCGGCCAGAGACTCGGTGAAATTGAAGTCGCGGTGAAAATGCCGTGTACCCGCAGAAAGACGGAAAGACCCTGTGCACCTTTACTATAGCTTGACATTGGGTTTTGAACCTGCATGTGTAGGATAGGTGGGAGGCTGTGAAAGCTGTACGCCAGTATGGCCGGAGCCACCCGTGAAATACCACCCTTGTTTGTTCAGGACCCTAACTCGCAGCTGTAATCCAGCGCGAAGACAGTGTCTGGTGGGTAGTTTGACTGGGGCGGTCGCCTCCTAAAGAGTAACGGAGGCATGCAAAGGTTCCCTCAGGCTGATTGGAAACCAGCCGTTGAGTGCAAGCGCATAAGGGAGCTTGACTGCAAGAGAGACATCTCGAACAGATACGAAAGTAGGTGCTAGTGATCCGGTGGTCCCGAATGGAAGGGCCATCGCTCATTGGATAAAAGGTACGCCGGGGATAACAGGCTGATCGCATCCAAGAGTTCACATCGACGATGCGGTTTGGCACCTCGATGTCGGCTCATCACATCCTGGGGCTGAAGCAGGTCCCAAGGGTACGGCTGTTCGCCGTTTAAAGTGGTACGCGAGCTGGGTTTAAAACGTCGTGAGACAGTTTGGTCCCTATCTTCTGTGGGCGTAGGAGAATTGAGAGGGTTTGTCCCTAGTACGAGAGGACCGGGATGAACGCACCACTGGTGGATCAGTTGTCGCGCCAGCGGCATAGCTGAGTAGCTATGTGCGGAATGGATAACCGCTGAAAGCATCTAAGCGGGAAGCCAGCCTCGAGATAAGTTCTCCCTGTCGCAAGACACTAAAGGGCCGATGAAGACTACATCGTTGATAGGCCGGAGGTGGAAGCGCTGCGAAGCGTGGAGCTGACCGGTACTAATAGCCCGTGCGCCTTATATTTGAATCTGAACTTCCTTCCTCCCTTTCAATATATATTCCACCGAATTTCTTGGTGGCCATAGAGAAGAGGGTACACCCGATCCCATTCCGAACTCGGAAGTTAAGCTCTTTATCGCCGATGATACTGCATATCTTCATGTGGGAAAGTAGGCCGCCGCCAAGGATTTTTCGAAGACTCCGTTGAGCAGACAATGCTCCGGAGTCTTTTTTTTTTGCCCTGAGGAGCCCCCTCAGATTCCAGGGCGGATGCGGTGGCTGGAGGGGGTTGGTTTTTTCCCGGAGGGGCGTTCCCCCGCAATACGTTAAAAAAACGAGTATTTTCAGAAATAATTGGACAAAAAATTAATTATCCTCTGGACGAAGCGGGATGAGGTCTTATCTAAAGGAAGAAATGAGAGGGCGTTTCTGAAAAGAGTCCGCCTTCCACTTAATACTCAAGCAAACAAGATTCGTCCGAGGAGGATATACTGATATGTCCAAAATTATTGGCATCGATTTGGGAACCACGAACTCCTGCGTCTATGTCATGGAGGGAAAGGACCCCAAGTGCATTACCAATCCCGAAGGCGGCCGCACCACGCCGTCTGTCGTTGCTTTTACTGATAAGGACCGCCTGGTTGGCGACATCGCCAAGCGTCAGGCTGTGACCAACCCGAAGCGTACGATTTTTGCCATCAAACGTCTGATGGGCCGCAAGTTCGACTCTCCCGAAGTGAAGAGGTGGATGGAAAGCGCTCCTTATACCATTAAGGAAGCTGCCAATGGCGACGCAGGCGTTGAGATTGACGGCCGCATTTACACGGCTCCTGAAATCTCGGCTATGATTCTGGCCAAGCTGAAGGCTGATGCTGAAGCGTACCTCGGTGAGAAGGTGACGGAAGCCGTCATCACCGTGCCCGCCTACTTCAACGACGCCCAGCGTCAGGCCACCAAGGACGCCGGCCGTATCGCCGGTCTTGACGTCAAGCGTATCATCAACGAGCCCACGGCCGCTTCGCTGGCTTACGGCGCCGACAAAAAGAACAACGAGAAGATCGCTGTCTTCGACCTCGGCGGCGGCACGTTCGATGTGTCCATCCTGGAAGTTGGCGACAACGTCGTCGAAGTCCGCGCCACGAACGGTGATACGTTCCTCGGCGGCGAAGACTTCGACCAGCGTATCATCAACTGGATGGCCGATGATTTCAAGAAGAACAATGGCGGAATCGACCTCACCAAGGATCCCATGGCTCTGCAGCGCCTGAAGGAAGCCGCAGAAAAGGCCAAGAAGGACCTTTCCACGTCCATGGAAGCCGAAATCAACCTGCCCTTCATCACGGCAGATCAGACCGGACCCAAGCATCTTATGATGAAGCTTTCCAGGGCCCGTTTCGAATCCATGGTCAGCGACCTTGTTGACAAGGCCAAGGAGCCCTGCCGCAAGGCCCTCGCCGATGCCCAGCTCTCCGCGAGCGACATTGACGAAGTCATTCTGGTCGGCGGCATGACCCGTATGCCTCTCGTGCAGAAGATGGTCGCTGAATTCTTCGGCAAGGAACCCAACCGTTCCGTGAACCCCGATGAAGTCGTGGCTATGGGTGCCTCTATTCAGGGCGGCATTCTCACCGGCGATGTCAAGGATGTCCTGCTCCTTGACGTTACTCCGCTGAGCCTCGGCATCGAGACCATGGGCGGCGTGTTCACCCGTCTTATTGACCGCAACACGACTATTCCTACCCGCAAGAGCCAGATCTTCACGACCGCTGCGGATAACCAGCCGTCCGTTTCCATTCATGTCCTTCAGGGCGAACGTCCTATGGCCGCTGACAACATGACCTTGGCCCTCTTCGACCTGACCGGCATTCCGCCGGCACCTCGTGGCGTACCGCAGATTGAAGTCACCTTCGATATCGACGCCAACGGCATCGTGAAGGTCTCCGCCAAGGATACCGGCACCGGCAAGGAACAGTCCATTAAGATCACCGCTTCTTCCGGCCTGTCTGAGGACGACATCCAGCGCCTCGTCAAGGAAGCTGAAGCCCACGCCAGCGACGACAAGAAGAAGCAGGAACTCATTGAAGCCCGCAACAAGGCTGACAGCCTGATTTATGGTACCGAAAAGTCCATCAATGAGGTGGGCGACAAGCTTGACGCTTCGCTGAAGAGCGACATCCAGGCCAAGATTGCCGAGCTGAAGAAGACCATGGAAGGCGAAGATGTCAACGCCATCAAGTCTTCCATCGAGAACCTCGAGAAGGCTTCCCACAAGCTCGCTGAGGAACTCTACCAGAAGCAGAACATGGGCGGTGCCAACCCCGGCGCCGGCGCGGCCGGTCAGCCTGGCGGCGCCCAGCAGAATCAGCAGGGTAAGGGCAAGGGCGACGATGATGTCGTCGACGCTGACTTCACTGAAGTCAAGAAGTAAGCCTTTTATCCCGGCTTGATAGCTGGCATGACGTGATATAAAGTGGTCCGGTCACAGAAGTGGCCGGGCCACTTTTTTTTTTTTCCCTCCCCTCCCGCAGCCGCCTCGGCCCCCGCCCGCCACAGCCGGGAGCTGTGTCGTCAGCCTTGGGCCTCACAGCCGCGTAACGTGTTTTTTCTTCCCGGGTTCATGGCTGCGGACATACCCAGAGAGTCATTACCGTGCGTAAAATGTCTGTTTCCCCCCGCCTTCTTATTGTTTTTCTGATCATGTGTACCCTCATGATCCTGCCGGGCTGCTCCTTCCCGGGGTTCAAGCCCCGTCCGTCTACTCCTGAGCAGCCTGCTCCGAAGCAGGGGACGTATATCGCCATGCTTCTTCCCACCTCGGGCTCTCTTGGCTCCATCACGACCAAGATCATGCGCGGCGCCAATCTTGCCGCTTCCGAGCTCAGACAGAAGGGGCAGAACGTTACGGTGACGCTCATCGGCACTTCAGGCAACTGGCAGCAGAAACTTTCCCAGCTGCCTCCTGAGTACACCGTTATCGGCGGTCCTTTGCAGAAAAAAGTTTACGATCAGGCCAAAAATTCCGGTCTGACCAGCCAGAGAATGCTCTTTGCCTTTATGGGAAAACTCGATTCAGGCGATGAAGGCAGGACGGCATGGCGGTTCTTTGCCAGCGCCGAGGAACAGGTGGACGCCGTGGCCGGCCTCGTGAACGACCTTGGCATCCGCAGCGTCGGCGCCTTCTACCCTATGTCTGACTCCTTCAGCGTGCGCATGACCAACCTGCTCGAACAGCAGCTGGCTGACAAGGGTATCGCCATGCACCGCGCCACGTATTCTTCGTCTGATCCTTCGGGGATGAGCCTGTCTGCCAAAGCTCTGGCCGGCGGCCAGGTTGAAGCCGTGTTTCTGCCCGATTCCTGGAAGAATATCCCCGGCGTGCACAGTGCCCTTGTGGCCAACGGCGAGGACGCTCTCGTAGAAATGGGAACCATGCTCTGGGCCAACAATCTTGACAACAAGGGCCTGCCCAGTGTCAGCAGCTACCCCCTGCTTGTCTATCCGAGCAACTTCGTGCGCTCCATGGCCCCTGCCCAGCTGGCCAGTGGCGGGCATGACGGCTGGGACGCCCTTGGCTACGACTTTGTGCGCTTCGCCTCTAGGCTGCATATGACACAGCGTGTGTCCGGGGCCCAGGCCAATGCCCTGATCCGTCAGGCCGCGCTCATGAATTTTGCCCAGGCACCCATCTCCTATGATAACGCGGGTATCGCCCATCAGAAGCTCTTCATAATGCAGCCCAGCCTGCAGGGTGGCATTCTTCTGAACAAGTCTACCTTCCAGTCTACGCGTTCCTCCCTGAAAGCAGGGGCGGCGGAACGCCTGAAGCAGCAGACGGAGAAGAAACCGGAAGAAGGAACCGGCTCTGCAGAGGGTGGTATCAGCGCCGAACCCGGCACAGCCCAGGCTGCGACTCTTCCGGCCAGCGCGAGACAGGAACCCGCTCAGGGGGCTTCCGGGCAGGCAGCTCCCGCCCAGGCCGCGCCTGAGGTGAAGTCCACCCCCCAGCCAGTAATTCCGACCAGGCCCCAGACTTCCTACAAGCTCTCCGTGCCCGTCAAAAAATAAGGAAAGGAAAGACTCTTATGTCTGCTTCTAAGAAAACCGTTACCCGGCAGGATGTCCTGCATATGGCCCAGCTTTCCCGTCTCACCGTTGGCGAGGATGAGATAGACCTGTTCTGCAGGCAGCTGAGCGATATCCTCGGCTATATGGATATTCTCGAAAAGGTCGATACGAGCAGTGTCGAACCTCTGTACAGCCCTGTGGTTCATACTCCTACCATGCGCGAGGACGTGGCCGAGAACAAGCGTACGCGCGAGGAAATGCTCGCCAACGCTCCCGACCGCACCGAGGAATACTATGTTGTTCCCCGTATCGTGTAGTTTCGGATCCAGCTCCCTGATTTACGAAAAAGGCTTTTCAAATGAGTGATATACTGCACATGTCGCTGACGGCTTTGGCCGACGCGTTGAAAAAGAAACAGGTCAGTGCCGTTGAGGCAGCCACTGCATGCCTTGACCGCATGCAGGCAACGGAAGGCAGCCTCAGGGCCATGCTTTACATAGACAGGGAAGGGGCCCTGAAACAGGCTGAGGCTCTGGACAGGGAAGGCGTGGATCCGTCAAAGCCTCTCTGGGGCGTGCCGATGACCGTCAAGGATGCCCTGGTGACCAGGGGCATGCCCACCACGGCCGGGTCCCGCATCCTTGAAGGCTTTAAATCCATGTACGACGCCTTCGCCGTGGAAAAACTCCGTCAGGCCGGCGCGGTTATTCTGGGCAAGAACAACATGGACGAGTTCGCCATGGGCTCGACCACGGAGAATTCTGCATACCAGGTTACGCACAATCCCTGGAATCTTGATCGTGTGCCTGGCGGTTCTTCCGGTGGCTCGGCCTGCAGCGTCGCAGCCTCCCAGTGCTTTGCGTCCCTCGGCTCTGATACGGGCGGCTCCATCCGTCAGCCTGCTTCCTTCTGCGGGTGCGTGGGTATCAAGCCCACTTATGGCCGTGTTTCCCGTTATGGCCTCATCGCCTATGGCTCCTCCCTCGATCAGATAGGCCCCCTGGCCAGAACCGCCGAGGACTGCGCCCGCGTCCTTTCCGTCATTGCGGGTCACGATGACAGGGATTCCACCTGCTCTCCTGAGGCTGTGCCCGATTACGCCGTAGACTGCGCTTCCGCTTCCCTGAAGGGACACCGCATCGGCATTCCGAAAGAATTTTTCGGCAGCGGCCTTTCCGACGATGTCCGCGCTGTCATAGACAGCGTCATCGACAGCGCCAGGAAGGAAGGCTGCGAGATCGTCGAAGTCAGCCTGCCCCATTCCGAGGCTGCTATCGCCACCTACTATATCGTGGCTATGGCAGAGGCGAGTTCCAACCTGGCCCGCTTTGACGGCGTGCGTTTCGGCCACCGTACAAAGGAGCCGAAGGATCTGCAGGAGATGTACACGCTCTCCCGCAAGGAGGGCTTCGGAGCCGAGGTGAAGCGCCGCATCCTGCTTGGCACTTACGTTCTTTCCTCTGGCTATTACGACGCCTACTACCGCAAGGCAGCCCAGGTGCGCAGGCTCATCCGTGATGAGTTCCGCAGCGCCCTTTCCGGATGCGACTGCATGCTGGCTCCCGTGTCTCCCGTGGTGGCCTGGCCCATTGGCTCACATGCGCAGGATCCCCTGCAGCTGTTCCTCATGGACGCCTACACCTGTCCTGTCAACCTTGCTGGCATGCCCAGCGTTTCCCTGCCTGCCGGTCTTTCTTCTGAGGGCATGCCCGTGGGCATGCAGCTCATCGGCCGCGAGTTTGACGAGGCCGGCATCTTGGCCCTGGCTTCCGCGTTTGAGCGCGTCACCCCGGCCCTGGGTGAGCCGAAGGCTCTCGTGTAACATGATGCCCGGGCCGCCGGTGCTCCGGAACGGCCTGTTTTCCTGACAGACAAAAGGCGGGACCCGTGAGGATCCCGCCTTTTGTCTGTCTGTGTCAGGGCAGGTCAGCTTTTGAACTCCTGCCTGTACTTAAGCGACTGTCTGAGCGTCTCTGCGTCCATATGCCTGACCTCGCCGCCAAGGGGAATGCCCTGCGAGAGGCGGCTGACTCTGACGGCCGGAAAGCGTTTCCTGACGAGCTCGCTGATGAAGATGGCCGTGTTGTCGGCTTCGAGTGTGGCGCCGAGGGCCAGCACCAGTTCCCTTACCTGGCCCTCCGCGAGCCGGTCCTCGAGCCGGTTGAGATCCAGTTTGTCGGAATCCCGGTTGTCTAGCGGGCTGAGCAGACCGCCGAGGGTGAGGTACTGCCCCCTGTAGAAGCCGCCTCTGTCCATGGTCATCATGCTGTCCCAGTCAGTGACGAGACACAGGATATCCTGCGAACGCGTGGCGTCCTGGCAAATGGGGCAGACATCGGTCGTGGAAAGGCCTCCGCAGCGCCGGCAGATATGCAGCTGGTCGCGCAGGGACGAGATGCTGGCGCCGAGGCGCCGCGTCTGTTCCTCTGGCCAGCGCAGGAGCGTCATGACGACGCGCATGGCCGATTTCGGACCCATGCCGGGCAGTTTGCTTATCTGCGCGGCGAGGTCACTCAGAGGGGCCGGGATAGTGCTGGTCATGGCCGGTGCTAGAAAATGCCGGGGAGATGGATGCCGCCGGACAGATTGCTCATCTCGCGCTCGAGGGTTTCCCTGGAGATGCGGTTGGCTTCGTTGACGGCAGCGATGATGAGGTCCTGCAGCATTTCGATGTCTCCGCCCTCGACAGCCTTGGGGTCGATGGTGAGCGACTTGAGCTCCTGCTTGCCGGAAACAACAGCCTTGACCATGCCGCCGCCGCTGGCCGCTTCGTAGGTCTTGGTGGCAGCCTCTTCCTGAAGCTTGGAAAGCTTGCGCTGCATGACGGCTGCCTGACGCAGGACATCATTCATATTGGGCATGGGATATTCCTCCGATTGTCTGAATGTCGTTGTGATGATGCACGCAGGGAGAGCAGGCTTCAGTCTGTCTTGCGCCGCACATCCCTGACGCGTGCTTTAAGAATTTTCATGCAATACTTTAGCTCTGGCTTTTGTGCAACTTCCTCGGGAGAGGGCAGAGGCTTTCTGGGCGCCAGGGGAGCCTGTTCCTTCAGGATCAGCCTGATGCGGCAGGGACGCTTCAGCCAGGAAGCGAGAGCCCGTTCGAGCCGTGAGCTTTCGCGGTTCAGGGCGGCCATCTGCTGGGCGTTGTCCACTTCCAGAGTCATCAGTCCGTTCTCGAAGGACAGGGGCTTCAGGCCGAGAGCGTTGTGGCGGGCCGGGCCGTCTTCTGTGTCGTTATCCCTGAGATGCTCCAGAAAGGCGTCCCAGTCGGGGAGGCCAGAGGGCGTGAGTACTGGGCCCGTCTCCTGTCTCCGTTCCTCCTCAGCCTTTTCAGCCTTTGGTCCGGGTACGGAAGATTCAGGTTCCGCGGCTGCCGGAGACGGGGCAGAAGGGGCCGGGGCTGGCCGTGCCGTCTCAGAACGCGGCGAGTTGTCGTGCCCTGCGGGCTGCGCCAGGCCGGGGGACTGTCTCAGTTCCCCGCTGGCGCCCGGGTAGGGTGCGGGGGTATCTCCTTCTGCGCATCCGCGGCGGGGGCTCTGACACCCGCCAGGGCCGCAGGCAGAAGCTGCTGCAGAAAAGCCAGATTGACGAGGAGAAGTTCGAGCGATGCTGCCGGCTCCTGGCTTGTGGTGATGGAACGCTGCGCCTCAAGAACCATCTGCCAGGCTGCGTGCAGGTACCCAGCCGTGAAGGATGGGGCCACGCTCTCATAGAAGGCGATCTCGTTCTCTGTTGCGCCGAGCTGGGTGAGGCTGTCCTTTCCGCACTGACGCAGGAGGAAGAGCGAGCGCAGGGTATCGGCCAGTTCGCGGACAAAGAAGCCGAGGTCGACCTCGCGTCCTGCCAGCGTACGGCAGAAGAGGGCTGTCTTTGCGCAGTCCTGGGCGGCCAGGGCGGCAAAGAGTTCCTTCAGGGCATCCTGTCCGGCGAGGCCGAGCACGTCGCGCACGAGTCCTGCCGTCAGGTTTTCTGAGCCGTAGGCCAGAGTCTGGTCGAGCAGGGACATACTGTCGCGCACGGAGCCGGCGGCGCGCCGGGCGATAAGGCGTACGGCCTCATCCTCAAAAGGAATCTGTTCTTTTTTCAGGACATCAGCCAGGTGTCCGGCGAGAAGGGCTTCAGTCAGATGATGGAAGGAAAAGACCTGGCAGCGGCTCAGAATGGTAGCGGGGAAGCGGTGCACTTCCGTGGTCGCGAAGATGAAGACAACGTGGCTCGGTGGTTCCTCGAGCGTCTTCAGAAGAGCGTTGAAGGCGCTTTTGGAGAGCATGTGCGCTTCGTCAATGATGAAAATTTTGTAACGCCCCTCCATCGGGGAATAGCCGATTTTTTCCCGGAGAGCCCTGGCGTCATCCACGGAGTTATTGGAGGCGCCGTCGATTTCGACAACGTCAGGATGAATGCCCGCCGTAATTTTCCTGCACTGCTCGCATTCATTGCACGGTTCGGCCGCGGGGGCGTGGGCGCAGTTGAGCGCCTTGGCGAAGATCCTGGCAATGGTGGTCTTGCCGACGCCGCGTGTGCCGCAGAAGAGGTAGCCGGAGGCGACGCGGTCTTCGGCGCTGGCTCTGGAGAGGACCTCCTTGATCATATCCTGCCCCACGACCTCGGCAAAGGACTGGGGGCGGTAACGGGCGGCGAGGGAAGTATGCTTCATGTCAGAAAAAAAGGGGCATGCTTCCCTTCAGCGGAAAGCATGCCCTGTCATTGCTGATGGGATTAGATGGTGTAGGGGGCGAGCCAGTCTTTGTACTTCGGATTGTCGCCGTGCACGACCTTGAAGAATTCCTTCTGGAGGTGCTTCGTCACCGGGCCGGCATGGCCGGAACCGATGGTGCGGCGGTCCACGGAGCTGATGGGCGTGAGTTCGGCGGCGGTGCCGCAGAAGAAGGCTTCGTCAGCCACGTAAAGTTCGTCACGGGTGAAGGGCAGTTCTTCAACGGTGTAGCCGAGGTCGCGGCCGAGCTGCACGAGGGAGGCGCGGGTGATGCCGCCCAGCATGGAGGTCAGCGGCGGGGTCTTGATGACGCCGTTCTCAACGATAAAGATGTTCTCGCCGGTGGCTTCGGAAACCATGCCGTTGGTGTCGAGCATGACAGCTTCGTCGAATCCGTCTTCCTTGGCCTCAACCTTGGCCAGAATGGAGTTGACGTAGTTGCCGGCGGCCTTGGCCTTGCTCATGAGCGTATTGGGATGAATGCGGGCGAAGGAGCTCGTGCGCACGCGGATGCCCTTTTCGAGGGCTTCGGGTCCGAGATAGGCGCCCCAGGCCCAGCAGGCGATGATGGTGTGCACCGGATTCTCGCCGGGATAAACGCCCATTTCGCCGTAGCCCACGAAGGCCAGCGGGCGCACATAGGCGGCCTTCATCTTGTTGGCGCGCAGCGTGTCAATGCAGGCATCATAAATCTGTCCCTCGGTGTAGGGGATGTTGATGCACAGAATTTTGGCGGAGTTGACGAGACGCTTGGCATGCTCCTTCAGACGGAACACGGAAGAACCCTTGTCACCGCAGTCATAAGCGCGGATGCCTTCAAACACGGAGTCGCCGTAATGAAGGGCATGGGTGAGGACATGCACCTGGGCCTGATCCCAGGGAACCAGCTTGCCGTCGAACCATATAAATTCAGTCTTCTGCATGGGAAATCCTTTGCCTCTAAGCTATTGATGGGAAAAAACACCGTCTGAAAAAAGTACGCCAAAAAAAAAGGGTGTGCAAGATGCGGCACGGCCGGGCAGACGGCGTTCAAGGGTTCTTTACAGGGGAGATAATGTTTTTTAGTCTCCGTTCCCGGAAGAGCAGGAGAGGCACGTGCCTCTCCCTTTTCCTGTTCTGCCCTGTTCAGGGTGCAATCGGAGGTCGTGATGGACGACAAGGAAGTTATTCTCGGCATTGATGCCGGCGGAACCCATACGGACGCCGTGGCCTGCCGCGGGGGAAGGATACTCGGACGGGCCAAGGTGGATACCGACCATGAAAACCTGCCTCTTTCCATCGACCGGGTCATAACCCGTCTTATGGATGACGCCGGCGCGGATACGGTGAGAAGCGCCGTGCGGGTGACGCTCGGCACGACGCTCATTGTCAATGCCGAGGTGCAGGGGCGTCTTGATCCCGTGGGACTGGTGCTTTCTGCCGGTCCCGGACTCTCCCCGCTGCGCTCGCGTCTCGGCAGCTTTGTGACTGTCGTGCCCGGAGGTCTTGATCACCGCGGCATGGAAGTTCAGCCTCTCGATTTCACCGGGCTCGGGGAAACGGTCTCCGGATGGCATGAAAAGGGCGTGAACGCCTTCGCCTGCGTCGGCAAGTTTTCGCCGCGCAACCCGGCCCACGAGCTGGCCATGGCGGGCGAAATACGAAAGGCCGTCCCTGACGCCGCAGTTACTCTGGGACACCAGCTCTCCGGCGAGCTCAACTATCCGAGGCGCATCGCCACGGCCTATTACAACGCGGCCTCAGCCCGCCTGCACAACGAATTTCTGGACGCCGTGGAAGGCGTTCTCAGGGAGCGCGGCATCAGCGCGCCAGTCTTCCTTCTGAAGGTTGACGGCGGCGCTGTTCCCATAGGCGTGTCGCGCAGGCTGCCCGTGCAGTCCATTCTTTCCGGCCCGGCGGCCAGCGTCATGGGCGTTATGGCCCTGGCCGGGGATCTGGATGACGGGTGCGCCCTGCTTTTCGACATCGGCGGCACCACCACTGACATCGCGCTCTTCGTACAGGGATCTCCTGTCATCGACCGGGGCGGCATGTGCCTTGGCGGCCGCAGGACTCTCGTGCCCGCTCTGGCCACGCTCTCCATCGGCGTGGGCGGGGATTCCCGTATCAGCGCGGAGGGGCAGGGGGCCTCGGCCTCCGTGGAAGTCGGCCCCCTGCGCAGCGGACCCGCCATGGCCTTTGGAGGAAAAGAGCCCACATTCCTGGACGCCCTCAATGTTCTCAATAGCGACGGTACCGACAGAAAGGCCGGAAACGCGGACGCTTCGGAAAGAGCCATGGCCGCCCTTGCCGCGCGCTGCGGCCTGGAGACGGGCGATCTCGCCCTGCGCGTCTGGAAGCGGGCCGTACAGAAGATTTCCGACGCGGCAGCCGGCCTGCTCGCCGGCATCAACGCCCATCCCATCTATACACTCAGGGAGCTGAAGAGCCACAGGGATGTGTCCGCGGACCGCGTCTATCTTGCGGGCGGTCCCACGGACTGCCTGGCCCGCAGGCTGTCTGCATCCCTGGGCCTGCCCGTGGTGCCGACGGCCGAGGCTGATGTGGCCAACGCCGTTGGTGCGGCCCTGACTTCGCCGACCTCTTCCCTTGAAATCTACGCGGACACCGGAAAGGGCGAACTTCTCGCCCCGTCTCTGGATCTCCGCGAGCCTCTGGAGAACGGCTATTCCCTCGAAAGCGTCAGCGAAAGGGCCTGCAGCCTGCTCAGGGAGCATCTGCGTTCCGAAGGTGTGGAGGATGTGCCCATGGAGGTCACCGAGGCGGATATGTTCGCCACCCTGGATGACAGGGGCTATGGTTCCAAGGATATCCGCGTGACCTGTCAGGCCGTACCCGGCATTCTCGCCAGGGTACATACGGAAAAGGCGTAGCATGGAGGTCGTTCTCTACGAGCCCGAGATTCCTCCGAACACGGGCAACATCGCGCGCCTGTGCGCTGTCTCAGGCACGAGGCTCCATCTCATCGAACCGCTCGGTTTCCGCCTTGAGGATCGTTACCTGAAGCGCGCCGGCCTCGATTACTGGCCGCACGTGCGCATGGATGTCTGACCGGACTACGGGGCGTTTCTGAAGGATGCGGCTGCCACGCGGCCCGGCGCGCGCGTTGTGCTCACCTCGGCCCATCCGGGCGGTATGCCGATCCAGCGTTTCCCGTTCCGGACCGATGACATCCTGGTCTTCGGCCCGGAGACCAGGGGACTCCCCAGGGACATGCTGGAGGAGGCAGAGTACAGGGTGCGAATCCCCATGCTCAGGGGCCACGGCCGGTGCATCAATCTGTCCACGAGCTGTGGGATCGTGCTCTACGCCGCACTCGCACAGAGCGGGGCGCTGGATGGCCCTGACTGGGAGTAGCCCGCGTTTTCCGGGGAACTTCCGTTTTTTTCCGGCGCGTGTTGACAGAATGCGGGCCGGAGATTAGAAAATAGCAATAGTTCTCAGGGCGGGGTGCAATTCCCCACCGGCGGTATGCCCTCAAGCGGGGCGAGCCCGCGAGCCCGGAGCCGCGTCAGCGGCGATGGAGCAGATCCGGTGAGAAGCCGGGGCCGACAGTCACAGTCTGGATGAAAGAGAATGACAAAGCCGGCAGGATGCAATGTCCTGCCAGTCTTTCTGCGCCCGCAGAAAGCGGCTTCTGGTTTTGTCGCCGCCCTGATGAAGCCCGTATTCATCAGGAGAGCAGTATGTCCCCTTCCTTTTCCTTTTTCTCCCATATTTCAGATACACGAAGTCCTTAGCCGCCACAGGCTGTCCTGTGGTGGTCTTCTGGCGTGTGTTTTTTCCCCAGCCATTCTGCGCCGTCCCTCAGGGAAGGTGTGTCAATAAAAGAGGTTTTGTTTTATGGCTCTGTGCTCAACAATCGAAGCGATTTCCGAAATCAAAAAGGGCAGAATGATCATTCTCGTGGACGACGAGGACAGGGAGAACGAAGGCGACCTCACCATAGCCGCCGAATTCGTAACCCCCGAGATCATCAACTTTATGGCCCACCACGGCTGCGGCCTCATCTGCCTTTCCCTTGCGCCCGATATCTGCGACAAACTGAGGCTGCCCATGATGGCCAGCCACAACACCTCGCAGTTTGGCACGAACTTCACTGTCTCCATTGAGGCGCGTGAAGGCGTGACCACCGGCATTTCCGCTGCTGACAGAGCCACAACGATCCGTACCGCGGTCCGTGAGGACTGCCGTGCCGAAGACCTTGTCATGCCCGGTCACGTCTTCCCCCTGCGCGCCCGTCCCGGCGGCGTTCTCGAACGCACTGGACAGACTGAGGGCAGCGTGGATCTCGCGAAGCTCGCCGGACTCAGGCCCGCGGCCGTTATCTGCGAGGTTATGAAGGAAGACGGCACCATGGCCCGCATGCCCGACCTCGAAGTCTTCGCCGAAAAGTACGGCATCAAGATCGCCTCCGTGCGCGACATCATCCGCTACCGCCTCGAACACGGCCAGGTTTCCGTGCGCTGCGTGGCCCATGCCCATCTGCCCACCCTGTTCGGCGACTTCACCGTGTACGCCTACGAGAGCAACACGGATCCCCATACCCACCTCGCCCTGGTCAAAGGCGACATCACCGGTTCCGAACCCGTACTTACCCGCGTGCACAGCCAGTGCCTCACCGGCGATGCCCTGGGCTCCCTGCGTTGCGACTGCCGCGGCCAGCTTGGCGCGGCCCTGCGCCAGATCGAGAAGGAAGGACGCGGCTGCCTCGTGTACATGCGTCAGGAAGGGCGCGGCATCGGCCTCGCCAACAAAATCCGCGCCTACGCCCTGCAGGATCAGGGCTATGATACCGTGGAGGCCAACAAAATGCTCGGCTTCCCGCCGGATCTCAGGGACTACGGTACTGGCGCCCAGATCCTCGTGGATCTCGGCATCCACAAACTGCGCCTTCTGACGAATAACCCGAAGAAGATCATTGGCCTCGCCGGCTATGGTCTCGAAATCGTCGAGCGCGTGCCCATTGAAATCGAAGCCTGCAAGGAAAACGAGCATTACCTCCAGGCCAAGAAGGAGAAGATGGGGCACCTTCTTACCGGCATCCGCTGCCACTAACCTTTTCAGGGGAACGTCAGGCCCGTTTCTTCCTGCCCGAAACGCCCTCCGGTCCGTGTGCCGGGGGGCGTTTCTGCGTTTCGCAGAAAAAGGCGCCGAAGCCTTTTCTTGTCCAGCGTAAACGCCTGTGGTACGGTGCGGGCCACAGGGGCCGTGCGCTGAACCGGCCCGAACAGGTTAATACGGGCGCGGCCCCCCAGGCGCGCCAAAACGGCCGTCTCCGGAGCATGCGGGGAGGCCGAAGAAGGAGAAAACATGGCGGACATGTTTAAAACGCCTCTCTGCGCATGGCATGAAAGCCACGGCGCGAAAATGGCTCCCTTTGCGGGCTGGTATATGCCCATCCAGTATGAGGGCATTCTGACCGAACACAAGCATACACGCTCCATGGCGTCTATTTTTGATATCTGTCACATGGGCGAGTTCTTCGTTTCCGGCGCAGGCGCCAAAGAGGCCCTCATGAAGGCCGTGAGCCACAGCCTCGAGACACTCAAGGAAGGCCGCTGCCGCTACGGCTTCATCCTTAACGAGAAGGGCGGTGTCCTTGACGACTGCATCATTTATAATATGGGCGACACCTTCTTTATCGTTGTCAACGCCGCCTGCATTGATCGTGATTTCAAGACTATAGCAGAACGTCTGCCCTCCGGCGTCACCATCGTGAACAAATCCGATGAAATCGCCAAGATTGACCTTCAGGGACCGCTTTCCGTGGATATCCTCGAAAAGCTGCTCGGTCAGAACCTGCGTGACCTCGGGTACTTTGCCTTCCGCGAGACGGAATGGAATGGCAAGAAGCTGCTGGTCAGCCGTACGGGCTATACCGGCGAGCTCGGCTATGAGCTCTACATTGACGCCAAATACACCATTGCTCTCTGGGAAGCCCTGCTCGGCGATCCGCGCGTGAAGCCCGCCGGTCTCGGCGCCCGTGACACGCTGCGCATGGAAGCCGGCCTGCCGCTCTACGGCGACGAACTCGATGAGGAACACACCCCTGTCGAGTCCGGCATGGGCCGTATGATGAAGAGCACTGCCGATTTCGTGGGTCGCAAGGGACTTGATACGGTGAGGGAATACCTCATTCCCCTGGAGCTCGAAGGCCGCCGTTCCGCCCGCCACGGCGACAAGCTGACCCTGACGAACGGTACTGAAGTTGGCCGCGTTACCTCCGGCACCTTTGCCCCGTCCCTCGGCAAGGCTATCGCCTTCGCCTGGGTGCAGGCCGACAAGGCCAATGAGAACGATTTTCTGATCCAGACCGGACGCGCCAGCCTCAAAGCGCACAGGACCGAGATCCCCTTCTACAAGGACGGCACGGCCCGCAGGAAGCTTCAGTAAGCACGGCGCCCCTTTTCGCGGAAGGAGGCTGTTCTCCGCGTCCGCACATATTTTTCGTAACATTATTTCCGGCCGGCCCGAGACCGGCCGCGGAGGAATCTGCCATGTCTGATCCCAAAGATCTCCAGTATGCCAAGAGCCATGAATGGGTCCGTGTTGAAGGCGATATCGCCACGGTAGGCATCACCGACCATGCCCAGAAAGCCCTCGGTGACATCACCTACGCCGAGTGCCCCCAGGTCGATGACAGTGTCGAAGCCGGCAAGGAATGCGGCTCCATCGAATCCGTCAAGGCCGCCAGTGACATCTTCTCTCCCGTGAGCGGTACCGTGACCGAGGTCAACGGTGAGCTCGAGGACGCCCCTGAAACCGTCAACGGCGATCCCTATGGCGCCGGCTGGCTCTTCAAGGTGAAGCTTTCTGCCCCTGTCGAGGGCCTTCTGGACGCTGATGCCTACGCCGCGTTCTGCGCGACTGAAGCCGAATAGGAGCGACACATGCCCTATATTCCCCACACCGAAGCCGAGCTGGGGGAAATGCTCAAAGTCATCGGCGCGAACAGCCTCGATGATCTTTTTGCTGATATCGCCCCTGACATGCGGCCCAAAAGCTTCGATCTGCCCGCGGGCAGAAGCGAGGACGATACCTGCGCCTACTTTGAGGATCTCGCCGCCAAAAACAGGACGGCCCTGACCTCCTTCCTCGGCGCCGGCTATTACAATCACAATATTCCCAAAGCCGTGGATGCTCTTTCCGGGCAGAGCGCGTTCTACACCGCGTACACGCCCTATCAGGCTGAATGCTCGCAGGGCACGCTGCAGGCTATCTTTGAGTATGAGACGGCCATATCCAGGCTTCTGGACATGGACATCGCCAACGCCTCCGTCTATGACGGCGGATCAGCCATTTTTGAAGCCGCGGCCATGAGCTGCCGCCTCACCCACCGCGAGAAGGTGGTTATCGACGGCTGTGTGAATCCGCTGTGGCGTGCCATGCTGGCCACGTACAGCACCAGCCTGCCCATTGAGATCGTCACCGTGCCCCAGAAGAACGGTACAAGCGACATGGAAGCCCTGAAGGCGGCCGTGGGTGACGACGCCGCCTGCGTGGTGGTGCAGAACCCGAACTTCTTCGGCGTTGTCAGCGATTTCAGCGAACTCTTCGCTCACGCGAAGAGCCACAAGGCCATGTCGGTCATTTCCGTCTACCCCATCATGCAGGCCGTGGTGAAGACCCCCGGCGAGATGGGCGCGGATGTGGCCGTGGGTGAGGGGCAGAGCCTCGGCATGCCGCTTTCCTTCGGCGGCCCCTACCTTGGCCTCATGGCCTGCACCAAGAAGGTTGTGCGCCAGCTTCCCGGCCGTCTTGTGGGCCGTACCACGGATACCCAGGGCCGCACCGGCTACGTCCTGACCCTGCAGGCCCGCGAGCAGCACATCCGCAGGGAGAAGGCCACGTCCAACATCTGCTCCAACCAGAACCTCTGCGCGCTGCGCGCCCTGATCTATCTCTCCCTGGTCGGTCCGCAGGGGCTCATCCAGGTGGCCGAACGCGGCATGGCTCTGGCCCGTTACGCCGTACAGAAGCTGACCGAGCTTCCCGGCGTCAGCCTCCTCAATGATCAGCCCTACGGCAATGAGGTGGCCATTAGGCTGCCGAAACCCGCGGAAGAGGTCGTTGAGTCCATGATCTCCCGGCATTCCGTGGTTCCCGGTTATCCCGTGGGCCGCGGCTACAAGGGCATGGATGACGTCCTGCTTCTCTGCTGCACGGAAAAGAATTCCAGAGAACAGATCGACAGCCTGGCGGAGAGCCTCGGAGGTTTGCTGTGAAAACAATCTTTGACGAATCCGTCCCCGGGCGCGTCACCCGCGGCATAGTCCTCGATGAGGATCCTTCCCAGCCCAAAGCCTGTGACATGCTCCCGGCCGGCCTGCTGCGCGGATCCGCTCCCAGGATGCCTGAATGCGGTGAGCTCGACGCCGTGCGTCATTTCACCCGCCTCGCGGAACTGAACTACAGCGTTGACGCCAATTTCTATCCGCTCGGCTCCTGCACCATGAAGTATAACCCCAAGTTCACCGAGACTGTCTGCGCCCTTCCGGGATTCACCCGCGTGCATCCCATGCTGGCCCAGCTCGGCGAAGCCGGTGCCGCTTCCTGCCAGGGTGCCCTTGAGGTTCTCTATGAGACCGAGAAATGGCTGTGCGAGATCACGGGCATGAAGGGCTTCACGCTTCAGCCCATGGCTGGCGCCAACGGTGAATTCACCGGCGTGTCCCTCATCGCCGCTTACCACAGGTCCAAGGGCCGCAGCCGTCACATCATGCTCATTCCTGACTCCGCTCACGGCACGAACCCCGCTTCGGCCCATATGGCCGGCTTTGAGGTTGTCTCTCTGGAGTCTGCGGACGGCATTGTCGATCCCTCCGCCGTACAGGCGGCCGTCGACAAGTACGGCGAGGACATCGCCGGCATGATGATGACCTGCCCCAATACCCTCGGCCTCATGGAAAGGAACCTGAAGGACATCGTGTGCATCCTTCACTCCGTGGACGCGCTGCTCTATTACGATGGCGCCAACATGAACGCCATTATGGGCAGAATGCGTGTGGGCGACGTGGGCTTCGACTGCGTGCATCTGAACCTGCATAAGACCTTCGCTACGCCTCACGGCGGCGGCGGCCCCGGCAGCGGCCCCGTGGGCTGCAGCGAACGCCTTCTGCCCTTCCTGCCCTCTCCGAGGGTCGAGAAGCGCGCAGACGGCACCTTTGGCCTTATGCCCGAAAGCAGTCTGAGCATCGGCCACATCGGTCCTTTCTACGGCAGCTTTGGCATTATCATCAGGGCCCTTGCCTACATGGTTAGGCTCGGCAACGCTGGTATCAGACGCGTTGCGGACTACTCCGTCCTCAATGCCAACTACCTGAGGAAAAAGCTCGAGGACGTTCTGCAGGTGACGTTCAACCGTATCTGCATGCATGAATTCGTGGCCTCCGCACCCGAAGGAATGCGCGCTCTCGACATCGCCAAAGGACTGCTCGAGCGCGGCTATCACGCCCCGACCATCTACTTCCCGCTTCTCGTGCATGAATGCCTCATGCCCGAACCCACAGAAACGGAAAGCAAGCAGACGCTTGACGCCTTCTCCGATGCCGTCCATGAGATCGTGGCCGAAGGCAGGAAGGATCCCGAAACCCTGCTTTCCGCCCCGCACGGACTGCCCGTGACGCGCCTCGACGAAACCAAGGCCGCCAGGCACATGGTGCTTACGGAAGATATGGCCCAGTAGCTTTTCCCTATAAGTACAAACGAAAAGGCCGGTCGGGATTTTTTATCCTGCCCGGCCTTTTTTTATGCGCCCGGCATCACGCGTTCCAAAGGGCGAGAATCCCGCACTGCACGGACAGCTGGAACGTCACGGCCGGCCCGGGAAAACAGAAGCGTCCGGCAGCTACCTGCCGGTCTGGGCAAATCAGGGAACCGCCGGGTACAGGACGGTACGCACGGCGTGAAGGGGGCGGAGCCGCTTTTCCGGTTATCTGATACTTAAAGCAGAACTTTACTATTTCTGTGCAACCGGGAGGATCTGCTCCGGCCGGACCAGGGGAAACGGTTTTGCGGCTTTTCAGCGGCCTCCTGGAAGAGGGGATCGCGCAAAAAAAAGCGCAAGTATAAATATATAAGTATATAATATATTAATAAATCATGATATTTTATATTATTAAAATTTGATACAGCAGCAGAGGAACAGCGTTCTCCTGTATGCGGAGTGCCCTGATTTTCCCTGAAAGCAAAAGAGAAAAATGGCTCTGGACAAGGTAAGTGCTTTTTTTGTATGGACAAATCCCTGCCGGAGCGGCAGACAGACACTTTTTCAGGAGAATTATTTATGGCCAGCCAGGCTCTGATTAAGGACTTTGAGACGTACCTCGGAAAGGAAAACGTCTTTTCCTCCGAAGCGGACCGCCAGACCTACGCGTATGACGCCGCCGTCCTCAAACCCGTTATTCCCTCCTTCGTCCTGCGTCCCACCTCAGCCGAGCAGCTCGGCTGGTGTGTAAAGAAGCTCTACGATGAAGGCATCCCCATGACCGTGCGAGGAGCCGGCACCAATCTTTCCGGTGGAACCATCCCGGACAAGACGGAAACGGCAGTCATTCTGACGAACGGCCTGAACCGCATCATTGAAGTCAATGATCAGGATCTTTACGCGGTGGTGGAACCCGGCGTCGTCACTGCCGACCTAGCCGCCGCGGCCCTTCAGAAGAATCTTTTCTATCCTCCGGATCCGGGTTCCATGGCCGTGTCGACCATCGGCGGCAACATCGCCGAGAACGCCGGAGGTCTGCGCGGCCTCAAGTACGGTGTTACCAAGGACTACGTCATGGGCGTTGAGTTCTATGACGCTACGGGCGCTCTGGTGAAGAGCGGTTCCCGTACGGTGAAGTGCGTGACCGGCTACAACCTTGCCGGCATGCTCATCCAGTCCGAGGGCACCCTCGGTATCATTACCCAGGCCGTCATGAAGCTCGTGCCGCCGCCCAAAGCTTCCAAGGCCTGCATGGCTGTCTTCAAGGACATTCAGGGCGCGGCCGAGGCCGTGGCCGGTATCATCGCCGAGCATATCCTGCCCTGCACCCTTGAATTCCTGGACAACAACACCATTATCCGTGTGGATGACTTCACGCATATCGGCCTGCCCCGCGATGCGGGCGCTATCCTCCTCATCGAGGTTGACGGCCATCCGGCCCAGGTCGCTGACGACGGCGCTGCTGTTGAGCGCGTGCTCAGGGAACATGGCGCCGTGGATGTGCACATCGCCGGAGATCAGGAAGAGCGCAACAAGCTCTGGGAAGCCAGGCGCCAGGCTCTGCCCGTGCTGGCGCGCGTAAAGCCCACCACGGTTCTCGAGGATGCCACCGTGCCGCGTTCCAAGATCCCCGCCATGATGAAGGCCATCAAGGAAATCGAGCTCAAGTACCGCGTGGACGTAGGCACCTTCGGCCACGCCGGCGACGGCAACCTTCATCCCACCTTCCTCTGCGACATCCGTGACAAGGAAGAGTTCCACAGAGTGGAAATGGCCATCGACGAGATGTTCGATACGGCCATCAGCCTGCAGGGCACCCTTTCCGGCGAACATGGCATTGGCACGGCCAAGGCCAAGTGGATGGAAAAGGAAACGTCCCGCGGCACCATCCTCTACTCGCAGCGCCTGCGCCGCGCCCTTGATCCGAAAGGACTGCTCAATCCCACCAAACTCGTGGGCATTTAGGAGTGCCTGAGATGAGTGAACTGAAAAAGCTGGCCAGTCGTCTGATGACCCTGGACGACAAGCTGATATTCTGCATGAAGTGCGGCAACTGCCAGGCCGTCTGCCCCATGTTCGGGGCGACGCACATGGAGGCTGACGTGGCCCGCGGCAAGCTGGCGCTCATCGGCAATCTTGCCCACGAGGTCATCCGCGATCCCGAGGCCGTTGCTGACAAACTCGGCCGCTGCCTGCTCTGTGGTTCCTGCCAGGCCAACTGCCCCTCCGGCGTGCGCATCATGGATATCTTCATGGAGGCCAGAGAGCTGGTGTACGCCTATCTCGGGCTGAATCCGGTGAAGAAGATGATCTTCCGTATCCTTCTGGCCAAACCGGATCTCTTTAACTTCACCATGCGCGTGGGTGCCCCTGCTTCCCACCTGTTCTTCAGGAGCACGGGAGCGCCGGAAAAGACCGTGTGCGCGCCCATCCTCAACAGGCTTATCGGTGACCGCCACATCCGTTCCCTGCCTGTGCGTCCCCTGCACGCCATCACCGGCTCCCTCAACGAGAGCCGCAGAAGCGGGGGCCTCAGGATAGCCTTCTTCCCCGGCTGCATGGGTGACAAATACTATGTCGATATGGCGCTCGCCTGTCTCAAGGTGTTCCGCCACTATGACGTGGCTGTGTACATGCCTTCCAACTTCGCCTGCTGCGGCATCCCGGCCATTTCGAGCGGTGACGCCGAGGGCATGGTGAAGGAGCTCAGGAAGAACCTCGCTCTTCTCGAGGATGCGGGCTTTGACTATCTGGTCACGCCCTGCGGCTCCTGCACGGACACCATCAGGGAATACTGGCCCCGCTACGCCGAGCGTATCAACCCGGCTGCCGTGGCCCTGGCCCGCGAAATCGCAGGCAAGGCTATGGACGTCTGCGAGTTCATGGTGAAAGTGCTCGATGTGAAGGCCGTTCAGCCCAATCCTGACGCCGTCCCCGTGACCTATCACGATTCCTGCCACCTGAAGAAAGGGCTTGGCGTGTTCAGGGAACCGCGTACTGTCATTCAGGCCAACCCTGCCTACAGGCTCGTGGAGATGAAGGAAGCTGACCGCTGCTGCGGCTGCGGCGGTTCTTTCACGCTCTATCATTACGATCTCGCGAAGCAGATTGGCCAGCGCAAGCGCGACAATATCGTCGCGAGCGGAGCTGCCATCGTTTCCGCCGGCTGCCCGGCCTGCATGATGCAGATGGAGGACGTGCTCTCCCATAACGCGGACGCTGTTGCCGTCAGGCATCCCGTGGAGCTCTTCGCCGAGACCCTGAAGTAAGCTTCCGGCAGCAATATCAGAAAAGACGCCGGCCGCTGTGCCGGTCAGGAAAAGGCCTTTCCCGGATTAGACCGGGGAAGGTCTTTTTTATGCACCAGGACGCACGCCCTGTCTGATGCGCCTGTGCCGCCAGATAAAGTAGGCTATGGCTAGGGGAAGACAGGAGCCTGCCCAGGCCATGGGACTCGAGATGCAGACGCCCATGATGCCGATAGCCGGAATTACGAAGAAGGCGGCGATGAAGCGCATAACGAGCTCGCCGATGCCGGCTATCGTGGGGACAAGACTGTTTCCGAGACCCTGCAGGGTATTGCGGAAAATGAAAAGAAGGCCCAGCACCCAGTACATGGTGCCCTGCACCCTGAGATAGAGGCTGCCCATGCCAACCACGTTCTCCTGTCCCTGGCCCACGAAGACGCGCATGAGGGGTTCGCCAGCCAGAAAGGCGATGGCCGCGGCGACGCATGAGTAGGCAAGAGCGAGGTAACAGCCATGACGCACACCGAGCAGGATCCGGTCCGGCCGTCCGGCGCCAAGGTTCTGACCTGTGTAGGTGGCCATGGCGAGACCAAAGCTCATGAGGGGCATGACACCCATGGAGTTGATGCGCAGGGCCGAGGTGAACGCGGCAACGGCTTCGGTTCCGAGTGTGTTCAGGGCCGCCTGGATGATGATGACACCGATAGCAATGACGGAAGTCTGGAAGCCCATGGGCAGGCCGGTACGGAGAAGGCGCCAGTTGAGAGCCCGGCCGAGGTGGCGGAAGTCCCCGCTTGTGAAGTGGAGCCACGGTACTTTGAAAACGATAAAGCCCGCGCACAGCAGGGCAGATATGCCCTGGGAAAGCACAGTCGCCAGGGCCGCGCCTCCGACGCCCATGCCGAACGACAGAATAAAGAGCAGATCCAGAAAGATGTTGAGCGTGCAGGCAATGATGAGAAAGAAGAGCGGGGACCGGCTGTCGCCGAGAGCCGTGATGGTACTGGAAAGAATATTGAAGAGCAGAGTGACGCCCACGCCCCACATGGTGATTTCCAGATAGGAGACCGCATCCCCGAGGATGTCCGCCGGCGTGTTCATGAGAACGAGAATGGGGCGCGCTGCGGCTACCCCGCCGGCTGTCATAACGACGGCTATGAACGCACACAGAATGAGGCTCGCCAGAAAACTGCGTCTGAGACCGAGTCTGTCGCGCGCGCCGAACCGCTGGGCGCAGATGATGGAGAAGCCCGTGGCCATGCCGATGACAAAGCCCAGGATAAGGAAGAGAATGCTGCCTGTGGCACCAACGCCGGCGAGCGCGCCGACGCCCAGCGTGCGGCCCACGATGATCGTGTCCACCATGCTGTATATCTGCTGGAAGGCGTTTCCGCAGAGCAGCGGAAGGGAGAAGAAAAAGATGAGGCGCGCGGGGCTGCCGTGGGTGAGTTCCTTGGCCATGAATTTTCCTGAATGGCCCCGCGCTTCAATATGCTGCAGGGGCTAGGGGAGAGCGCATCCGAGATCCGGGACAACGAGGGCGGGTTTCACGGCCTCGCGGTTCAGATCCTCCTGTGTGGCTTCTCCGCTTAAAACGAGGATAAAATCGATGCCGGCGTTTTCCGCCAGTTTCTTGTCTGTCATGAGCCGGTCGCCGGACATGACCAGCGCTGATTTGGGATAGATTTTGAAAAGTGGGGCAAGAATGTTCGGGTCAGGCTTGCCGAAAATTTTGTCAGGCCGCCGGCCCGTGGCGCTCTCGTACATCATAAGCATGCTTCCCACATCGGGCAGGGGGCCTTCGGGGGAAGGACAGACAAAGTCGGGATGTGTGGCGAAGAAGGCGACGTTCTTCTTCTGCAGAAGAAGACACGAGCGGGCCATCTTCTCGTATGTAATTTCCGTGTCGTAGGCCAGAATGACGCACTGAGCGCCTTCTTCCTGCTGCACGAGCTCGGGCATGCGGCGGGCGAGGTCGGCCTGAAAGTCGCGGTTGCCCACCACGTAGGCGGTGCGATAGCCGTTTTCGCGGAGATAGTCCACAAGAGGACCCGTGGGGCAGATGAACTGATCGAGTCGGGCCGGAATGCCCATCCGGTTGAGTTTGGCGACGTAGGTCAGGGGGGATTTCGAGTTGTTGTTGCTTAGAAAGCGGAAATCAAGCCTGTCCCAGTTGCGCAGGATGCTGCTGACGGCGCCGGGAATGGGAATGTCTCCGAGGTAAATGGTGCCATCCATGTCCAGAACCACGCATTTTTTCTGCGTCCAGTCTATAGCCATCGTAACCTTCCTTTTCGTCAGTGGTTAAGCCGTGCAGGTTACGAAGAACGGAGGGGGCGCGCAAGAGCCGGCGCCGCGGCTGAAAGTGTCTGAAACCGCTCTGGAAGCGGCTGGAAAAGCAAATATTGATCAACAAAAAAATTTATTTTAATTCACGGATGTGACATAACTATGTCTTTTACGTGACAAATTTGGAGGAGAGTGTGAAGGAAACCACAGTCGTCATTATCGGCGGGGGCGCCACCGGCACGGGTATCCTGCGGGATCTTGCCATGCGCGGTGTCAGGGCCCTGCTCTTCGAAATGGGGAGCGTCGCAAACGGAACCAGTTCCCGGTTCCACGGGCTCCTGCACAGCGGCGCCCGCTATGCCGTGAGTGACAACGAGGCCGCCGCCGAGTGCATTAGGGAAAATATCATCCTCAAGCGCATCGGAAAGAGCTGCGTGCAGAACACTGGCAGCTTTTTCGTCCTCACGGAAAAGGACGATCCTTCCTATGTCGAGAAGTGGGTTGAAGGCTGCCGCAGGGCAGGTATCGATGCTGTCGAAATCGATCCTGCCGAAGCGAAACGCATGGAGCCGGATCTGGCTCCTGACGTGAAGTGCGTGTTCCGTGTTCCGGACGGAACCATCGACGGCTTCCGCCTCGTGCAGCAGAACGTCATGAGTGCCCGCCGCTATGGCAGCGAAGCTCTGACCTACCATGCCGTGACAGGGATCACCACGTCCAACGGCCGGGTGACGGGCGTTGACGTGCTCGACAGGGCCACGGGCGAAAAATACCACGTGGCCTGCAGTATCGTGATTAACGCGGCCGGTTCCTGGAGCGGCCAGGTGGCCCGCCTCGTCGGACTGGATATACCCGTCACACCCGACAAGGGCTCGCTCATCATTTTCAACCAGCGTTTCGCGGGCCGGGTCATCAACCGCCTGCACAAGAGTTCGGACGGCGATATCTTCGTGCCTCACGGCTCCATCACCATCCTGGGTACCACGTCCACAAGCGTGAAGGATCCGGCTGAAAGCAAGCCTACCACGGCCGAAATCCTGCATCTGCTTGACTGCGGACGCCCGCTTATCGCCAATCTGGACTCGTTCCGCATCCTTCGCGCCTTTGCCGGCACGCGTCCCCTTTATACCCCGGGAGGCGCCCAGGGCCGCGCCGCCAGCCGCGGATTCCACATCAGTGATCACGCAGAGGAAGGCGTTAATGGGATGGTGACCATTTTCGGCGGCAAGTTCACGACGTTCCGGCTCATGGCCGAAAAAGTCTGTGACCTTGTGTGCAGGAAGCTTGGCGTCACGGCCGCCTGCCGTACCGCGGACGAGCCCATTGTCATGCCTCCGTCTCCCGAGACCAGGGCCAGGGCCCGCAAGTGCTTCATGCCCCAGACCGTGGGGCTTGTGGCCGATCGCCTTGGCGATGACTTCGCCGACCTCGTGGAAAAGGCCAGCGGCTCAACCAGGCCGAATCCCCTGCTCTGCGAATGCGAGATGGTCTCCTTCAAGGAAATCGCGTACCAGGCCGCCAAGCCCTCCACGCATTCTCTCAATGATATCCGCCTCGCCACGCGTATGGGCATGGGGACGTGCCAGGGTACCTTCTGCGCCCTGCGCGCTGCCGGGTGCCTGTGCGAGAACGGCCTCTCCACGTCCCTGAGCGGCGGCCCGCTGGGTGATATCTCTGCTTTTGTGCAGGAGCGCTGGAAGGGCGTGCGCCCCGTTTACTGGGGGCAGCTCGCGCGCGAAATGGAAATGACGCGCATGGTGCACTGCGCCAACTTGGCCCTCGATTCCTCTCTCGATGACGCTGCCAGGAACGAAGTGGAAGGCAGCTTTTCGCCTGATTTCAGGCTTCCTGAAGCAGTCATGCCGGAAGCTTCGTCCTTCGCAAGACGCAGGAACGCCCGGTCCACCCAGAAGGCAGATACGATCGTTGTGGGTGGAGGTCTGGCCGGCCTCACGGCCGCTCTTGTGGCTGCCCGTCAGGGCCAGAAAGTCACGCTCATCTCCCGCGGCGCCGGCGCGCTCGCCATCAGCACGTCCGCCATTGACGTGCTTGGGCGTACCACGAAAGGCCTCGTGTCCGGGAGCACGCTGTCGCATATCGATGAACTTCCTGACGGACATCCCTACCGTCTGCTCGGCACAGACCGGCTCCTCGAGGCTTTTGGCTTCCTGTCCCGCCTGGCTGCCGCTGACGGCTGGAAGTACAGGGATTTCGGCCTGAATTCGGACAATACCTTTGTGCCGAGCTTCATCGGAACGCTGAAGGCCACGGGGTTTGTCCCGCGGAGCATGGACGCAGCCTCTGCCGGAAAGGCGAAGCGCATCCTGGTCTGCGGCGTGGACGGCGTGCGCGACTGCATGCCATCCCTGCCCGCCGAGGTTTTCGCCACGAGGTCCCAGTTCGAAGGCGTGGAATTTTCCTCCGCCATCCTGGACAGCCCGGTGCATTCCGGCTACCGCGCGCTGACTGCCCTGGACGTGGCCCGCTCCTGCGATGGAAGCGGCTTTGAAGTTCTGCTCGCCGATCTGGCGCGCAAGGCCCGCGGTTATGACGCCGTGTTCCTGCCTCCCGTGCTGGGCACGCTGCCCGGCGATGAAAAATGGGTCCGCGCCTGTGACGCCGCAGGCTGCCCCGTAGTCGAAATGGCTGCCATTCCTCCGGGAGTGACCGGTATGCGTCTCGGGCATCTCTTCAACGAGGCGCTGCGCCGTGAGGGTGTCACCTGCGTGGAAAATACCCTGATTAAGGGATGCGAGATGGAGAACGGCCGCATGACAGCCGTTCTGAGTTCCAATACCGACGGTGTGCGCCGCTTCGAAGCTGACAGGTTCATCATAGCCACGGGCGGACTGACTGGCGGCGGTCTGACCCTTGAACCCGGAAAGTGTACGGAGGAAGTGCTCGGACTGACGATTTCCGTGCCCGCCGAAACGACCGAGTGGACCGCGCCTTCCGTGTTCGGATGGCAGCCTTTCGCCTGTCTGGGCGTGCCTGTTACGAAGGACCTCCTGCCGGGCGCCGGCGGTTCACCGTTTGCCTCCAACGTCCGCTTCGCCGGACGTATCGTGGGCGGTTTTGATCCTGTGTTCGAGAAAAGCGGCAATGGCGTGGCTCTTGCCACCGGCTACTGGGCCGCTGCTGCCCCATGGGGAGAAAACTGATGCCAACTATTCACGTCAATCCGGATCCGTGTATCGCCTGCACAACGTGCACGGTGTTCTGTCCCGTGGCCCAGGCGACCGGTGAGTTCCTCGGTCCGCGCATGATCGGTCCCGCGCTGCAGCGTTTCCGCCTGCTCAACATGGCTGAGGATAATTCTCTTTCCTACTGCTCAAACTGCAAGAACTGTGACATCTCCTGCCCGCAGGGCGTGCAGGTCGGTGCCATCAACATGGCGGCCCGGGCGGAAAGCCTTGCCACGGAGCATCCGCATTTTCTGCGCGACTGGATCGTCAGCCACAGCGAGACGCTGGGACATCTCATCAGCCCTGTTCCCGCTCCGCTGAAGAACTACGCCATGCGGAACTGTCTCGTGCGCGGGGTGCTTGATGTCATTGGCATCGACAAGAGATCGACCATGCCTTCGTATGCTTCGAAGCGCTTCCGTCAGCGTCTCGCCGCCATGAAGCAGAAAACCGGCCTCACGAAGAAGGCTGCCATCTTCCCCGGCTGCTATATCGACCTCTACGATCCGAAGGCGGGAGAAGACCTCGTCTGGGCTCTCAACCAGGCCGGCTATGAGGTTGTGTCGAGCGATAAATTCTGCTGCTGCGGCGTACCCATGGTGGCAAGCGGCTTCATGAAGGATGCCCGCAGGAACGCGGAGCGCAATCTCAGCGTTCTGAAGGAGTTCGCGGAGCAGGGAATTCCCGTACTTACGGCCTGTCCTTCCTGCGAGCTTATGTTCAAGGAGGAAATCCCCACCTTCTTCCCCGAGCTGGCGAAGGGCATGCGTCCTCTGCAGGACGCGCAGGAATTCCTGCTCCAGGCTGTGCAGAACGGAGAGCTGACTCTCCGGGCTACGGAAGGGCAGAAAAAACTGCTGTACCATGCTCCGTGTCATCTCCGGGCTTTGGGTATCGGCCTTCCCGGCTATACCCTCATGGGCAGCCTTGGGCTGGATATCAGCCCGGCCAACGCCGGTTGCTGCGGCATATCCGGCAGCTACGGATTCAAGAAGGAGAAGCACGACATCTCTATGCGTGTGGGCGCGGAGCTTTTCGAAGCCGTGCGCGGGAGCCGGGCCGAAATCGTGGCCACGGAATGTGGCACCTGCCGCCTGCAGATACAGAGCGCCACAGGTGTTGAATGTCTGCACCCCGTGAGTGTGATCCGCCGCTTCTGCGAAGAAAAATAGGCGCTATTTCTCTCTGCACATGAAAAGGGCCGGAATATTCTCCGGCCTTTTTTTGTCCTGTCAGGCCGGGACTCAAAGCTCCTGCCAAAAAAGAAGGGCCGGAAGGAAATCTTCCGGCCCTTTTGCCCGAGGTGAATCTGTGTTTTTGTGCGCTTGCTTCCTGCCTGAAGCTACATGAGGAACCTGAGCGGCACGAGAGAGAGCTCAGGAATGAAGAGCAGGAGGAAGAGGACCGCGACTTCCACGAGGAGGAACGGCATCAGCTTTGTCACAAGATGTGAGAACTTTATTTCACCGATGCCGCTGACGACATAGAGAACCGTGCCCACAGGCGGGGTGATAACGCCGATGCCGAGGTTCAGGATAAAGAGCAGGCCGAAGTAGTACGGGTCAATGTTGGCCTGCTGGATCAGCGGGTAGAAGACGGGAGCGAAAATAAGAATATTGGGGGTCAGATCCATGACCATGCCCATGAAGAGCATGAAAACCATGATAGCGCAGAGCAGGAGCTTCGGAGAGTCGATAAGCGGCTGGAAGAGGTCGACGACCTGCTGCGGGATCTGGGCTAGGGTGATGAAGAAGCCGACTGCCGAGGCCGTTGCCACGATGAACATGACCACGGCTGTGGTCCTGGCGGCTCTGGCGCTGACGCGGATGAGTTCACGGACGGAAAGCTCACGGTAATAGAGCATGCACACAATGATGGCGTAGATAGCCGCGAAGGCGCCGCCTTCCGTGGGCGTGAACACGCCGAAGCGGATGCCGCCCAGGAGAAGGACGGGCATCATGAACGCGGGCGTGGAGTCCTTTACGATGGCCCAGATCTGGGCAGCCGTGAAGGTCTGGGTGTCGTGGTATCCGTCCTTGCGGACGATGAACCACCACACGATCATGAGGATGAGGCCTATCATGATACCGGGGGTAAGACCGATCATGAAGAGTTTCGTAATGGAAAGGCCGCTGATGGTCGCACCGAGGATGATGAAGTTCGTGCTGGGCGGGATGATGGGGCCGAGAATGGCGCCAGACGCAATGACAGCGCCGGCGCGGCCTTTATCGTAGCCCACCTGCTGCATCATGGGCAGCAGAAGACCGCCGAGAGCCGCGGCTTCGCCGACTGAGGAGCCCATGAGGCCGGCGAAGATGATGCTGGCCACGATGGCGGCGTAGCCGAGGCCGCCGCGGATGCGGCCGACCATGACTTCAGCCAGGGCGACAACGCGTTTGGAGAGGCCGCCGGCTGCCATGATTTCACCAGCGAAGACGAAGAAGGGAATGGCCATGAGGGGGTAGTTGTTCGTACCGTCCAGCATGGTGTTGGGGATGATCATCGCGTCCCACATGCCGGAATGGAACATGAGCACGATGGAGCAGAGCACGAGCACGACGGCCAGAGGCACGCCGAAGCACATGAAGAAGAACAGGGAGCCGAGGAAGATAAGAAGTTCCATAATCGCCCTCTACATATTATCCTTGAGGACTTTGGAAATCTTTTCTTCCTTGGTCATCCTCGGGTTGAATTCGGAAGCCTTCGTGCGGATCATCCGCACGAGGTCGCGCAGATAAATGATGATGGTCGCGCCGGCACAGATTGGCAGGACGGAGTTGATAAAAGTCATGTTGATGTTGGTGGCCACAGAGTAGGTGTCCTTGGTCTGCAGGACGTAGGCAATGCCACCGAAGAAAAGCAGGGCCATGGCGCCGAGGGAGAAGAGCGCCGCGATGATGTCCACGATTTTGCGGGCCATGCCGTGCAGATGATCCGTCACGAGGTCAACGCAGATATGTTTGTGATGATAGAAGGCTTCAATGGCACCGAAGAAGGTGATGTAAATGAACAGGAAGCGGGCCCATTCTTCGGAGGGCGGGAAGCTGGAACGGAAAATATAGCGCAGGAAGGCATTGTACGACACAAGACCTATCATGCCGAGAAAAATAACAGCGCAGAAAAGCTGAAAAAGGAAGGCGGAAGTGGATTCCTTCGGCTGGCTGCTGCCGGAAGGCTTCTGCGCCTCCGGGGCGGCAGTGGTCTGCTGTGTGTTGGAATCGGCCATAGAGGCACCTCAAGCTGGGAAAAGGGAACATGAAAAACGGCCGGTTGCGTCCGGGGACGGGCTGATCGCTTTTAAAAAAAAAGCGGCCCCCCGCGTCAGGCGGGAGGCCGCAGAAAATCATGCGTTACTTAGCGTAGCTGGCAGCGCTGTCAAGAATTTCCTGAGCATTGGGAACATAGTTGCTGGACTTCGGATCGGTGAAGAGGCTCCAGCTGCGATGGCCGGCTTCGACCATGAACTTGTGCAGTTCGGGAGTGGGCTCGGAAACCGTGCCGCCATGGCTCTTGATTTCGTCAATAGCCTTCTGGTCGATCTTCTCGGCGTTGGCCCAGGTTTCCTCGGCGCACTTCTTGGCGGCTTCGTCAAACCACTTGCGATCCTGCTCGGGGAGGCCCTGGTAGAACTTCTCGTTGATGTAGAGAGCGTGGATCACGAGGATGTGACGGGTCGTGGTGATCTGGGGGCACTTTTCATACATCTTGTCGGCAACGATATCGGAGAAGGGGCTGTCGCCGCCATCGATGATGCCTTGGTCAAGAGCGGCAGGAACTTCGGCGAAGGGCATCGGCTGGCCGCTGATGCCGCATTCCTTGGCAAAGTTGGTGTACAGGGGAATGTTCGGCACGCGCATACGGAGGCCGTGGATATCCTGAATGGATTTCACGGGCTTCTTCGTGTAGAAGTTGCGGAAGCCGAGAGGGAAGGCGTTCAGCATGCGGAGGCCGGACTTTTCCGGGAAGCCCTTGTTGATGAGCTCGAAGGTCTTGCCGGTCATAGCGCGATGGGCGTGAGCGTAGTCATTGAAGAGCATGGGGGTTTCGAGCATGCCCATGGAATGCTGCAGAGAAGAAGTCTGGGTGCCGGTGGCGCACATCTGGATGACACCCTTACGGGTGTTGGCGATGTAAGCGCTTTCCTTGCCGAGCTGGCTGTTCGGGAACACCTGAACTTTGTATTTTCCGCCGGAAAGTTCTTCGAGGTATTTGCCAAACTGATGCATGGCAACGGTTTCAGGTTCGCCTTCGGGCTTCATACCGGCTATCTTGATGATAGTGGCGCTTTCGGCAGACGGTGCCGTGAAGCAGGTGAAGCCGGCCACGAGGGCACAGATGGAGAGCAGTGCGGTTACGCGTTTCATCAGTCTTCCTCCTGATTGTGGAAAAGATTGCCCCAGTCCTGGGCACGCTGACGCCGCCAGACACGGCCTGGAAGCCGCGCTGATGGCGTTAATTCAGTACTTTTCTTATAGTAGTTCGATTTATTTTCGTCAATTGTCATACAAAAAACATGTAATCGTCATCAAAAAGTCAATGGTCAGTTATCCCCGCCCAAAGAAGCGGGGGCCTGGAAACAAGCCTCCTGGTCTGTGCGCATCTGCTCCTGTTTTGCCGGGTGTTTTGTGAAGCCTTATCTCTGAAAGGAAATACAAAAATGGATGTAGTCTTTGTCTTGAGCAGAGGCGGCGGCCTGTCCATGCCGGCCAGGCGGTCCGGCCATGTACTGAGAAGGCTGATGCGGCCTTGTATCGCTGCCATCGGAGGAAGCCTCAGGCTCAGATATGTTCCGGGCACACCTTCGGGATATTGCAGTCCAGGAAGCATCACAGGGCGGAAATCCATTCCCGGCGTGATCGGCAGACAGATGATTGCCACGAACGCAGGGCACGTTCCTGCCCATCATTGCTTCACAGGACAGCACAAATTCTTTGCTTACGTTAATGAGTGCGGCCATTCCTTTCCCCCTGTGCGGTGGAAGATGAATGGCCGCGAAATGATAAAATCCGCGCCGCGCGGCGCCAGGAGAGAGAAATATGCCGGAACTTCCGGAAGTGGAAACCATTGTGCGCACACTGCGTCCCCATGTGGAAGGTCTCTATCTCGTGAAGGCTCTCGAGGTGAAAAGCCCCTGTGTTCTGCCTGAAGGACTGCCCCTGTCCGAAGCTGAGGGGCTTCGTCTTGACGGAGTCTCCCGCCGGGGAAAGCTCATTCTCATGAACCTGGATACGGGGGAAGAGGGGAGGAGCATGCATGTGGTTCTGCACCTGCGCATGACGGGAAGCCTTCTGGCGCAGGACAGGGAGGCGCCGTTTGACGCGGATGTCATGCCCGGCATGGCGGGGAAATACACGCGTTGCCTTTTTGGCTTTGCCAGGACTCCGGAGGGGCCGTGCACGGAACTCGTGCGCTTTGATGACGTCCGCACCTTCGGACGCGTGCTTGTGGGCGGAGACGGGGTCCTTGAATCGTGGCCCTTCTGGAAGAAACTCGGCCCCGAGCCTCTTGAAATGAGCGCTGACGAGTTCGTCCGCCGTCTGCACGGGCGGCGCCAGGTGAAGACCATGCTCCTCGATCAAACCGTGATCGCCGGCATCGGCAATATCTATGCGGACGAGTCTCTGTTCAGGGCCGGCATACATCCGGCTGCGCCTGCGGACAGGCTGAGCGCTGAACAGAAACGGAAGCTCTTTGACGCCCTGCAGTACGTACTCCGCCTCTCCATCAGGGAGTGCGGCAGTTCCATACGGAATTACCGCGATGCGGAGGGCAATGCCGGTGCGTTCCAGAACAGCTTCGCTGTTTACGGGAGAGCAGGAGAAAAATGTGTACGCTGCGGTAGTGTTCTGAAAAAAATAACAATAGGCGGCAGAACTTCCACTTTTTGTGAAAAATGTCAAAAAAACCAGATAACTTGTTGATATGCCGTCCAATTTGAAATACTAACTGTAACAGGCGGCAGAGCCTCGGATGCGTCTTCCCCCCATCTCAGGACTTGCTAAACGCGAATTTTAATAGTAATTGTTATTAAAAATTAAGACGAGGCTGCCTATGAACGGCATGATTCAAACTCGAGTGACGCGACAGCGAACGGTTATCCTGGAAGAGCTCCGAAAGCTAACCTGCCATCCGACAGCGGACGAATTATGCGATATTGTCCGCCGCCGTCTGCCCCATATCAGTCTCGGTACGGTTTACAGAAACCTCGATCACCTGGCTGAGGAAGGCATTGTGCTGCGGCTCGACATGGCCGGGAAGTCGAAGCGCTATGATGGCAACATTCAGCCCCATCAGCACGTCTGCTGCATCTACTGCGGCCGCGTGGCTGATGTGTATCCACCCAACGGGCAGAAGGCCAGCATTGAAGGAGTCGAAGCCCCCGGCTTTGCCCGTATCGTTGACGCCCGCATTGAATTCGACGGCGTCTGTGATGAGTGCGCGGCCAGACTGGCCCAGACGATGCCCGGAAATATCAAGCTCCGCCCAGATTTTACTGATTCACGCTCTGACATGTAATCCCGAAGGAGGAATGTATGTCTGAAATGAAAGATATGTGGCGCTGCCCCACGCCCAACTGTGGCTATGTCTACGATCCCGACCGTGGCGACAGGCGCCACCACATCCCCAAGGGAACCAAATTCGAGGATCTTCCGGACGACTGGGTCTGCCCGGTCTGCGGCGCTTCCAAGAAAAACTTCCACCGCCTTTCGGACGAGAAGTAAAACGGTTTTGTTTCGGATCAGAAAAGGCAGCCTTCGGGCTGCCTTTTCTGTTTTGTGCGCCCGGCGAGAGAGAGACGGGGGAAACTCTCTCTGAAGGGCCATCCGTGCTTACAAGGTACGTTAAGCGTTGCTGCCGCCGAGAAGGCGGCAGATGGCCGCATAGGTACCGTGACAGGCCCTGAGCAGGTCGTCCGGCGCGAGTTCCAGCTGAACTCCCCTGTGCCCGGCGCTGACGTAAATAGTGTCGAAGAGTATGGCGTTCTCATCGATGAAGACGGGATATTCCTTTTTCGCGGCCAGCGGTGAGCAGCCTCCGCGCACGTAGCCGGTGAGAGGCTGGACCTCCTTGAGGTGCACCATTTCCACGTGCTTGTTGTCCGAGGCCTTGGCGAGGGCTTTGAGATCAAGTTCCCCGCTCCCCGGCAGGCAGGCCATGATGACGCCTGTTTTGTCCCCGCGGGCCACGAGGGTTTTGAAAACGCGCAGGGGATCGGCGCCGATTTTTTTCGCCATGCTGACGGCGGAGAGATCCGAGAGATCCACTTCGCTTTCGTGAATTGAATAGCTGATCCCGAGTTCGTCGAGAAGGCGGGCCGCATTGGTTTTGGTAATCTGTTCCTTGTGAGCCATCAGAGTGTGTCCTGTTCCGTCACGGCGTCCGCGGGCACGGGTGCCGCATAGATGCTGTCGAGTTTTTCCCCGAGCTCTTTTTCCTGCGTCCGGGCCATGGCGTCAAGTTCGGGCAGAAGCCTTGACCTGACGTTCTCCCGGAGCTCTTCACGTGATCCCGTGTTCGGTACCGTGATCCGGCAGGCCGCCATTTTTTTCTCTTCGTCCCACTGCCAGCTCTCGATGGAACTGATTTTCCCGTCGTCCCAGTGTCTTTCCTCGGAGAGCCTTTCTCCGCGCGTTTTTCTTCCGGCGTAGACGCCCACGGCCACGGGTGCGGGAGAAAAGATACCCCTGTGCCATCCGCACTCAAAGTAGAGCGGGATTTCGGCCGCGAGGCGCTGCTTTCCTTCGTCCGCTCCCCTGCGGAAAAAGTCCTGTATGTCCCCGAGAACCAGTGTATGGCAGAGCTGTTCCGTTTCGTGCCTGAGTGCCGGGGCCGCGGTAAATGCGGCCATGAGCGCTTTCCTGTCCACAGAACCGTCTTCTGTGAGAATTTCCGGTCCCAGCCGGCGGGCCAGCCACTGAGCCGCCTCACCTCCGGGGCCGTAATAGTCATGTACGAGACGGTCAGCGCTCACGCAGGGAATGCCCTCTTCTTCCAGCATGGCGAGAACGGTGGATTTGCCGCTTCCGGGATTCCCTGTGATGACAAGGTTCTGAGGCATGCGGCCGAGGGACAGGGCGCATGCGTGGAAGTCATCGGGGGGTGGACAGGAAAAAGACATGGGCCTTCCGGTCAGAGGATGCCTGAAGGCGATGTGCCAGGCGTGCAGCATCTGGCGGGGCGCTAGGCGGTTTACGGGGCCTGGCGCGTAGACGGCGTCTCCGAGAAGAGGGTGTCCGAGGCTTGCGAGATGAACGCGGATCTGGTGCGTGCGGCCCGTGAGGATGTGGACGCGCAGAAGCGAGGCTCGGCCTCCGGGCGCCTCCCAGAGCTTTGTGAAGCGTGTGTGCGCCTCGCGGCCTCCCTGTGAGACCGGTGTGACGGCCATGCGCACCCTGTGCAGGGGATCGCGGCCTATGGGGCTGTCCACGGCTCCCGATTCCGGAAGGGAGCCCGAAGCGAGGGCCAGATATTCCTTCCAGACGCGGCGTTCCGCGAAGGCGGCCGTGAGCTTCAGCCTGGCCTCTTCCGTGAGCGCCACAATGATGAGCCCGCTCGTGTCCTTGTCGATGCGGTGCACGATGCCGGGTCTCTGGCCTTCCATGGCGAGAAGCGATGGGTACCGGGAGGCGAGTCGCTGGATCAGGGTTCCCTCGGGACAGGACGGGCAGGGATGCACGGTGAGGCCCTCCGGTTTGTTGCAGACCACGATGCTCTCATCCTCGTAGAGCACGTCGAGGTCTCCCTGTTCGGCCCGCAGAGAGCCCTCCGCAGGGGGAAGGGTGATTGTCACGCTCTGCCCCGGGAGAACCTTTCTGGAAGGCTGTGTCACGACACTGCCCTCCACAAGGCACAGTCCGTCAGAGATAGCTTTCTTCAGGGTCTCTCTGGAGACTGTGCCGCCATCAAGAGCATCCCTGATGGCGCGGTCGAGGCGCAGGCCTCTGGCGCCGTCAGGGACGGTGAAGCTGAAGCGGGTTCCCTCCGGGGAGCCGGCTGATCTGTCTTCTCTTTTCGGCATCACTTATGCGCGTTGCCGAGGACGGTCATGGTGTGGAAGGACTCGCCTATGGTTCTGCCGTTATGGAGATTGGGCACTTCGGCGCCGGGGGTGAGCGTCGTGATCACGGCGCGCCCTATGATAAGGCGCTGATCCTCGTCGGCAGGCTCATCCACACGGATGCCCCAGAGGTCATGCATGATGGCGGGGCGGCCTTCGTAGGTGCCGATGTAGAGGACCACGTGGCCGTTCATGACGACGAGCGTGGCGAAGGGGACGCCGCTGCGCTGAAGGGTGGCTTCCTTCTCAGACGAGCTCATGCCGGCGAGAGAGGTGGGATAGCCCACGCGTCCCTGCGAGCGCGAGTTGCGCGGCAGCCAGATGCCGAAGGGCGTCATGAGGTCGCGTGTCATGGCTGAGCAGTCGCGCAGACCGAGCATGCCTCCCCAGCCGTAATGCTGGCCCAGGATCTGGTTGCCGAGACGCGCGAAGTTGGCAGGAGTCATGGCGATCGGCATGGTGTTGACGGTTCCGTCCGGCACGGGCACGGCACGCGGCGAGGCGCTGCCGTCAGAGCCGGCGACGGGGACGTAGACGCTCGAGGTGCTGACCATGGGGAGTACGGTGCCGATATAGGCTTCGCTGCCGTTAAGCGGAACGTGCTCTCGCACAATAGCACCGAGGCGGCTTCCCTCCCAGCTGGCCTCAAAGGCGGGGGATACGGTGGCCACGTCCTTTGCGTCGACCCAGCCGCTCACGAGGGGCGTTTCAACGTAATACCATGCGCCGTCCTGCGACCTGTGGCAGATAAGCACGGGCTGACCCATGGGAAGCCTCGTGTACTGGAAGTAGTCGAAGGTATTCTGCATGGGATCGGGCGTGGGTTTCGAATAGCGCGGTGTATGCGTCGGCATCTCATGCACGTCCGTGGCGTGGGTCGTGATGGCCGCCGCGGTCATGTTGGGGAAGGACTGTATGGCGGCGTTGGCGCGTATGAGAGCCCAGTCTGCCTCATTCCACTTCTCCGATCCGTTCTTCCAGCCGCGGGCCCTGCTGTTCAGCATGGACGACACTTCGCTTTTGCGCACGGACGGTGTGTCCTGATGCCAGGGGCTGAAGAACTTCGAACGCCAGCGCGCGGCCTGCGCGGACTGCGAACTCATGTCGATGATGCGGCGCTGCGGATTGGAGCCCACATAGGCATTGAGGTCCTGCGGGTGGGAGCGGATATCCGCGATTTCGCCGGGGCCGTTGTACGCGGGCCGCGCCGGCGTCACGGGGCTCTTGTGTGAACAGGCGGCAATGACGCTGACGGAAAGAAGAAGAAGGAGAATACGGAACAGGGCTGAAGGCATGGCACGACCTCTGTGTGATGAAAGAATTTCAACCTCCGCGGGCAGGAGTCTCCCCCGCTGCAGGGGAGAAAGGCCCGCTCTCAGTCAATAGTATCCTGGCGGTTTGAAAACGAATGCCGGGAAGGCATAATACTTCCTCAGCAGGTGGTGTGCAAATCAGCGGATTTCCACGCGCGATTTCTTTACGTAGTCCACGGGATGGTAGGACTCCTTGGCCTTCCTGAGTCCTTCCTCGTCGAGATCCTGGGCCCGGTTGATGTAGGTGAATCCGGGTCCCTCAGCGTTGACGAAGGCGTAGTTGATGGCCTGGTAGATGCCCTTCACGCTGTTGATGCCCTTTTCGAAATGAACGCCGATGGTACCCGCGTCGAGCTTTTCCCCGATGGTGAAGGCCGCGATCTCGCCGTTGATGTAAATGGAACCGCCGCAAAGATTCCGGAAGGTGGAATAGTGGGCCAGCACCTGGTTTATGGCCTCATTTTCAGCTTTGAGGGACGCGGAGTCGGCGCAGTTGTGCCACTGGCACCAGGTGTCCTGCAGGGCGAGGCAGTCCTCGATCATTCTGTCGTTCACAGAGTGATAGTCCGGCTGTCCGTATGTCCTGATGAAGGCGGACAGATGATTCTTTTTCTTGTGGAAACGGTTGCCAGGCAGTGTGGCGAGGTCGCTCTGAAGATAGAGGTATTCCCACTGTCCGCGGTCTTCCTGCACGAGGCAGGCGTCGCCGAGGGCGGCTTTCCAGATGGCGCAGAGTTCATCGGGGATGCGGATGAATTTCATGCCGGGCTGAAGCACGGCCTTCCAGTCAACGGCGTTCCAGTCGCCCACGGGTGCCCAGCAGGCGATGCCGCAGGGATTGGTCTGTCTGATCCAGCAGAGGCCGTCCTCAAAGGACCATTCCAGTCCGTAATATTCCTGCCAGCCCCAGAGGTTGACGAGGCTGTAGTCGAGGGAATGCACGGGAAGTTTTTCCCAGAGAGCGTAATAGTCAGAAGCACGGGACAGTGTCACGGGCGTAAAATTTTCAGGCATTTTGGAAACCTTCTGTTTGAGAAAAAAGAGAGGAGGAGAAAGTAAGACTTTTTCCGCGTCTGTCATCCCCGGCGTGCGGAAGGCGTTTTCCCCTCGGGCGGGAGGGCGCGCATGACGAAGCGCTGCCAGTCCAGCCGGAAAAATACGAAAAGCATGACGCAGCTCTGCAGAACCTGCGAGATGAACATGGCGCAGAAGACGCCAGAGGCGTTCTGCCAGACCATGTGCCCGAGCACGTAACCAAGGGGAATGCGCAGGCCCCAGAAACTGGATCCGAAGATGTAGAGGTTGTAACGGGTTGCGCCCGCGCCAACCATGACACCGCCGAGAACGGTGGAGATGATAGAGAAAGGACCGCAGGCGAGATTCCAGGAAAGATAGGAGACGATGTAGCGCCTGGCGTCAGGGGCGTTGGAGAGAAAGGAGGCAAGCGTGTCCCGGAACGGCCACATGGCCGCGGCAACAAGGGTGAGGAGCAGCGTGGCCGCCCAGAGAAGAGTCAGGGAGACCTTTTTCGCGCCCTTCCGGTCCCCGGCGCCGAGACAGTTGCCCACAAGCACGGCTGCGGACATGTTGAAGGCCATGCCGGGCATGAAGACGAGCGCCTCTATGCGCAGGCCGGCCGTGAGGCCGGCGAGGGCCGCGACACGTTCCACAGGGACTGTGGCCACCAGGATGAAGAGCACGAGATAGCCGGACTGCCAGACAAGGGAGGAGATGCCCGCAGGGATGGCCACGCGCACGAGATAGGGCAGGCCCTTTCTGAGCCAGCGCACGGGCGGCAGGCTCGCGGCGTGCAGGTGTCCCGCCCGGAGAAGAAGGACACAGTTCACGGCGGCGCCCACAAATTCGGCGGCGAATCCGGCCCAGGCTATGCCCCTGTATCCCCAGTCGGGAAGGCCGAAGAGGCCGAGGCCCGTGCCGATGCAGATAAAGGCGTGAACCAGGGCCACGAAGGCGGCGACGATGAGCGGAGGGATGACCATGCGAGTGGCCCTGAAGATGACGCCCGTTGCCGAGTACACGTACTGGAAGGGCAGGGCCAGCATGAAGATTTTCCAGATTTCCCCGGCCACGGGACGTATGCCCACGGGGATGTTCGTCAGCGCGAGGACGAGATCCGTGAACGCGTAGCCCGCGGCGCCGATAATGAGACCGGCGAAGAGGCTGCCGAGGCAGGTGGCTGTCACATAATACTCGGCTCGGCGTCGGCGCAGCGCCCCGAGGGACTGGCTTATGGCCGCGGTGGCGCCGGAAGCCAGTCCCATGCAGACGACATTGAGAAAGAGCTGGGCCTGGCTCGCCATCCCGAGGGCCGCCTGCACATCTTCACTGAGCTTTCCGGCCGTCCAGACGGGAGTGAACGAGATGACGAAAACAAGATACATCTGCAGCATCTGGGGCCAGGTGAGGCGCCAGATGGCTGCAGGCGATATGGAAAGATCAGGGTTCTTCAAGACAGGGCCGCTGCTGCGGACCTCCCTTAGGCGAGGCAGGAAGAAAGATCCTCGAGGGTCTCCCTGCGGCGGATCAGTCTGTCCTTTCCGTCAGTGGTGAGGAGAACTTCGGCAGGACGCATGCGCTCGTTGTAGGTGGAGGACATGGAGAAGCCGTAGGCACCGGCGTCGAGGACGCCGATGAGGTCGCCCTCCCTGATTTCGGGCAGGCTGCGGTTCTTCGCGAGGATGTCGCCGCTCTCGCAGATGTTGCCGGTGATGGTCTGCTCCATGACCGGACGGTCGCCGTCGCTGCCGGCATAAATCTCCATCTCATGGAAGGAATCGTACATGACCGGACGCACGAGGACGTTGAAACCGAGATCGGTTCCCACATAACGGCGCTCGCCGTTATTCTTCACGGCTTCCACGCTTCCGAGGAGCAGGCCGCATTCGCCCACGATGTAACGGCCGGGTTCCACGAGGAAGCGGCCCTGGTAGCCGGTTTTCTCCATCCAGGCCATGAGCTTTTCATCCATGCTCCTGCCCACTGCCCTGAGGTCGAGGCGCTTTTCCGTATCCTTGTGGTAGGGGATGCCGAAGCCGCCGCCGAAGTCGAGCACGTTAAGATTCCTGAGCATGTCTTCCGGGAACTCGCTGACGAAGGCCAGCAGGAAATCCACGGCGCGCAGGTACTGCTCTGTCTCAAGGAACTGGGAGCCGATGTGCTGGTTCACGCCGGTGAGCCTGAGTCCGTATTTCCGCACAAGGCTGAAGGCCTCATCGCGGTCCTCGGGGGACACGGCGAACTTGGTGGCCTTGCCCGCGGTGATGACCTTGGCACTGTGGCCGGCGCCGACACCGGGGTTGAAGCGGATCATGACATCACCGCCGGGGTTGAAGCGTCCGTACATGTCGAGCTGGGAAAGGGAGTCCACGCTGACCAGGAGGCCGTTGTCAATGGCATTGTGCATCTCGTCCGGCGAGATGTTGTTGGAAATGTAAACGATGTCCTTTGACGTGAAGCCCGCGATCTTATCCATATATAATTCGCCGGGGCTCATGGCATCCACCATCAGCCCTTCCTCGCGTATGATGGAAAGGATGGCCGGGTTCGTGTTGGCCTTGACCGAATAGTCCGCGCCGAAGCCGGGGACCGAGCACATGCTCATGACCTCGCGGCAGCGCTGACGGAGGATGGCCTCGCTGTAGACGTAAAGGGGGGTGCCGTACTTTGCTGCCAGGGATCTGGGGCTGTGGCCGGCGAAGAAATTGATGGAATCCGTATATTCTGAACGAATATCTGCCATTTTGTGCCTCGCTGAAATGGAGAAAGATGTGCCGTTTTGAGACGAACGACTATGCTTTCCGAGTCTTGTTCCTGTCAAGCTCCAAAATGCGTCCCCCGCAGAGGAGTCCCTCCTTCAGGGAGCCGGAGCTTCCCTTGCCATACTCCGGCTATTTATATAAGAAAAAGAACTTATTCCTGTTGTCAGATCCGTGATTCACGGCCGGATTTCTTCCGTTTCCACTGACGCAGGGCCGCAACTGAAGAACAAACACCTACTCATGGAGAGTATTATGCCCATAGAAAACGGCGATACTGTGAAGGTTCACTACATTGGCACTTTCCCCGACGGACAGGAATTCGATTCCTCCCGCCGCGAAGGGCGCGAACCCCTGGAATTCGTGGTCGGCAAGGGAATGATGATTCCCGGTTTCGAAAAAGCTGTCAAAGGCCATGAACTCGGAGACCGCTTTGTGGTGGACATCCCCTGTGATGAGGCCTACGGCCCCGTGAACAACGATCTCATCTTCACCGTGCCCCGTGACAAGGTTCCGAGCCATATCCCCGCCAAGGTCGGTACCCCCATTCAGCTTTCCAACGAGCAGGGCACCATGTACGCCGTGATCTCCGAAGTCACAGACACGGAAATCACCCTCGATGCCAACAATCCCATGGCCGGCAAGGATCTGCGTTTCGATATCGAAATCGTTTCCGTCAACTAGACCGCTGACTGGAGACCCCCTATGAGCAGTAACAGCGCGCGGCTTGACGCTATCCGGGCCATTACGACCTACAAGCCGGAACCCGCGGATTTTAATTTTCACGAAACCAGCCCCATGGATGTGTATTCCTGCAACGTCTTCAACGACAGGGTGATGCGCGAACGCCTTCCCCGTGATGTGTACAAGGCGCTGCAGAAGACCATCCGCTACGGGGAAACCCTTGATCCGGGTATCGCCGACACAGTGGCAGCAGTCATGAAGGACTGGGCCATCGAGCATGGCGCCACCCACTATACGCACATCTTTTATCCTCTCAACGGACAGACCGCCGAGAAGCATGACAGCCTCTTCACTCCGGACGGCATGGGCGGCGTTATCGCCGAGTTCTCCGGTTCCATGCTCATCCGCGGCGAGGCGGACGGTTCCTCCTTCCCGTCGGGCGGCCTGCGGTCCACTTTCGAGGCCCGCGGCTACACGGCCTGGGATGTGACAAGCCCCGCCTATCTGCAGGAGAACCCCAACGGCATCATCCTGTGCATCCCCACCATGTTCCTGTCCTGGAAGGGCGTGTCCCTCGACAAGAAGACGCCCATGATCCGGGCCGGCCAGGCGCTCAACCGTGAGGCCAAGCGCGTGCTCGGCCTGTTCGGCGTGCACACGGATCTGCCCATCGTGGCCTACGCCGGTCTCGAGCAGGAATACTTCCTCATCGACAACAACTACACGTTCGCCCGACCGGATCTGCTCGCCGCCGGCCGCACGCTGTTCGGTGCCCGTCCGCCCAAGGGACAGGAATTCAGCGATCAGTATTTCGGCGTCATCCCGCAGCGCGTCCTCTCCTTCATGATGGAGGCCGAGCGCAAGCTCTACAAACTGGGCGTTCCCGTGCAGACCCGCCACAACGAGGTGGCTCCCAGCCAGTACGAGATCGCGCCCCTCTTTGAGCCTGCCAACGTGGCCGTGGATCATAACCATCAGATTATGGCCGTGCTGCGCAATACAGCCAAACATTATGGTCTGAAGTGCCTTCTTCACGAGAAGCCCTTCAACTTCATCAACGGCTCCGGCAAACATCTTAATTACAGCATCGGCAACGCCGATCTTGGCACGCTTTTCAATCCCGGCGACACGCCGCAGTCCAACGCCAAGTTCCTCATCTTCTGCGCGGCCTTCATCCGTGCCGTGCACAAGTACGGCGGCCTGCTCAGGGCCACTGTGGCCTCGGCCAGCAATGACCACAGGCTCGGTGCCAACGAGGCCCCGCCGGCCATCATGTCCATCTTCCTCGGCGATCAGCTGACGAACGTGTTCGAGGCCTTCCGCTCCGGACATTTCGAGCACGCCGATGGCGGGGCAAAGAAGAGCATGAATATCGGCGTGGACACTCTGCCTCCGCTGCCGCGTGATCCCGGTGACCGGAACCGCACAAGCCCCGTAGCCTTTGTCGGAAACCGCTTTGAATTCCGCGCACTTGGCTCCAGCCAGTCCGCGGCCGATTCCATCACGGCCCTGAATGCCATGATGGCGGATTCCCTCGGCTTCGCGGCCGACTGGCTCGAGAGCATGCTGAAGAAGGGCCATTCCTTCAATGAGGCTCTGCAGAGCTTCGTGTCCCATGTCATCGAGGAACACAGCGCCGTTATTTTCAACGGCGACGGGTATTCCGAGGCGTGGCATAAGGAAGCGGTGCGCCGCGGCCTGCCTGATCTGCGCAACACTCCCGAAGCCATGCCCGAGCTTGTGAAGCCCGAGGTCATCGACCTCTTCGAGCGCATGCACATCATGAACAGGGATGAGCTCAGGGCCCGCGAGGAGATTTACCTCGGCCAGTATTCCAAGACTATCCACACTGAGGCTGTCCTCTGCGTCCGCATGGCCAGGACCGATATCTATCCGTCCGGCCTGCGTTATCAGAAGGAACTGGCTGATACCTGCGTGTCCCTGAAGAATCTGAACAAGGACTACAGGACAGACACTCTCGACAGGATCACCGCGGATCTGCGCAGCCTGCAGACTGCGGCCGACGAACTCGAGAAGCTCGTGGAAAAGGCCGAGCGCTTCCATGGTATTCCGGAAAAGGCCCGCAATTACTGCGACTCCGTCCTTCCCGCTATGGACAGGCTCAGGGAAGCGGCCGACAGGCTGGAGACCGAAGTACCGGGTGACCTCTGGTCACTGCCCACGTATCAGGAAATTCTGTTCAGCAAGTAATATTTTCGTTACACTGATCTTTATGGATTGGCCCAGCCTCAGAACCGGGATATCCCGGAGGCTGGGCCTTTCCTGCCAAAAATGAGCGCTGCTTTAAGGAGATTTTTGCACATGATGCGCGTTAAGAATCAGCCCCTGGCCGATGATCCTTCTCTGATCAGGAACGTTCAGGAAGAAGTTGCGGTTGAAAACCGTCCTTTCCTCGAGTTCATTACCCGCAAAGCGAAGTACATCATCGCCATTGTTGTGGCCCTCATCCTTGCGCTGGCCGGAACGGGACTGTACCGCTACATGCAGAAGAGCGAACAGGAAAAGGTCCAGACACAGCTGGCCCGCATTCAGCAGCAGAAGCCTGACGCCGCGCAGCTGAAGGCCCTTGAGGACCTGGCCGCCGGAACGCCCGAGCGCCTGCAGCCCGCTGTCAATGCTGTTCTCGTGCAGAGCGCGCTTGCCCAGGGCAAGTTCGAGGTCGCGGCCGCTGCGTACGGCCGCATCGCCAGGGACGCAGCTGACAAACCTCTCGGTTTTGCGGCGCTTCTGGGTCAGGCCGGCAGCCTGTGCAATGCCGGCAAGTATGATGAAGGAATAACGCTTCTCCAGTCGGCAATCGCGAAGGCTCCGGTCAATGCCAGGGGCCAGATCAACCTGATGCTTGCCGAGGCTGCGGCCAGGGCCGGTAAATACGACCTTTCGGCCAAAACGTTCGACGAACTGGCCGGCGGCCGGGAAGGCTCCGAGGCCGACTACTACCGTCAGCGGGCCGCTGATGTGCGTGAACTGGAGAAGCAGGCTAAAGCCGAGGCCGCAAAGCCGGCCGAGGAAAAAAAGTAGGGAAAGAAGACGGCCGGCATGCCTGATGCCGGACTGTTAAAAAGAGGCTTTCCCCGAACGACCCGCCGGGAAGAATTTCCCGGAGAGGAGGTTTTTATATGAGCAATCCTCTGTTGGAGGGCAGGAAAGGCGAGCGCCATCTGCTGCTTGGCAATGAAGCCATTGTACGCGGCGCCCTTGAGGCCGGTGTGCATGTTGTCACCTGCTATCCCGGTACGCCTTCTTCTGAAGTCCCCGATACGTTTTACAAAATGGGCGGCAACGGCAAACGCTACTACATGCAGTATTCCGTCAACGAGAAGGTGGCCATGGAAGTGGCCTGCGGCGCGGCTCTTGGCGGCGCCATGGCTCTCGTGACCATGAAGCATGTGGGCCTGAATGTCGCCGCTGATCCGCTTTTCACTTCAGCCTATACCGGTCTGCCCGGCGGCCTTGTCGTGCTGAGCGCTGACGACCCCGGCTTCCATTCCTCGCAGAATGAGCAGGACAACCGTAATTACGCGCGCGCTGCCCATCTCCCCTGCTTTGAGCCGGCCTCGGCCCAGGAAGCCAAGGACATGACCCGTGAGGCCTTCCGTCTTGCCCGCGAGCTGCAGCAGCCTGTCATGCTCCGCACCACCACCCGCATCAGCCATATGCGCGGCGCCGTGAACTTCGATGATCTTCCTGAAGAGGAGCAGCCCAGAGTCCCCTTTGAACGCAAGCCCCAGCGCTTCGTTCCCGTGCCCGCTGTTTCCCGTCTGCTTCATATTGCCGTCATGGAGAGAATGCGCAGGGCTGAAGCCATTTCCGAGACGAGCCGCTTCAATAAGATCACTGTTCCGGCTTCCGAGCCGAAACTCGGCGTCATCGCTTCCGGCGTCTCCCGTGACTATCTCGCCGACGCCCTGTACGCCGGCAGCTGGCAGGACAAGGTCCGCGTGCTCGAGCTGGGCATGACCTGGCCTCTTCCCGAGGAAATGATCGTCAGATTCCTTTCCGGATGTGAGCGCGTGCTCGTACTGGAAGAAAATGATCCCCTCCTCGAGACTGCCGTGCGCGCCATTGCCCAGAAGCGCGGCATCAGGGTGGCTGTGGAAGGCAAGAACGACATTCTTACCGAGCAGGCCGAGTACTCCACCACGCTTATCATGCGTGCCCTCTCGGCGTTCCTGAGCAGCCCCTGCCAGATTTACGCTCCCGCTCCGGCGAAGGATCTGCCCCGCCGTCCCCCGAACCTCTGTGCCGGCTGCTCCCACAGGGCCGTGTACTACGCTGTCAGGCAGATCTTCGGTGATGACGCCTATTATTCCAGCGATATCGGCTGCTACACACTCGGCATGCTTCCGCCCCTGCGCTGCGCTGACTTCCTGTTCTGCATGGGCTCCTCCATTTCCGCTGGCTCAGGTTTCGCTCTTGCCACAGGCAAGCCCGTGGTCGGTTTTATCGGCGACTCCACGTTCTTCCATTCCGGCATGACCGGACTTGCCAACGCGGTTTTCAACAAGATGAATCTGCTCATCGTCGTGCTCGACAACGGCACCACGGCCATGACCGGCCATCAGCCGAATCCCGGCATGATGCAGGATATGCTCGGCGATATCTGCCAGCATCTTGATATCGAGAACATCGTGCGTGGTTTCGGCGTGACCCAGGTGAGGAAGGTGAAGTCCTTCCAGCTCAAGTCCGTCATGGATGCCATCAGGGAACTCAAGGACATGGACGGCGTGCGTGTCCTCATTTCCGAAGAACCCTGTGCCCTGTACGCCAGGAGACGCCTGCGCAAGGGCATTGACCGCTACGCCTATGTGGCGAAGCAGGACGAAGGTGCCAAACACTGTTTTGAGCAGTATGCCTGCCCGGCTTTCTGCCGCCGTGGCGGGGAGTACGCTGTTGACGAGACCCTGTGCACAGGCTGCGGCATGTGCCTGCAGATCGCTCCCGGCTCCTTCAAGCTCAAGAAGCGCGGTTAGGAGGCTGATATGGATACGCAGAAAAGAATCCGCATTTATTTCACGGGCGTGGGCGGACAGGGCTCTCTGACCGCCACTTCCCTGCTGGCCCGTACGGCCCTCTACGCCGGCTGTGACGTGGTGGCCGGCGAAGTGCATGGCATGGCCCAGCGCGGCGGCGTTGTGGAGTCCGTGTGCCTCCTCGGCGGCTGGCGCGCTCCGAAGCTTGACTTCGGCGAAGCTGACCTCATGCTCGGCTTTGAGCCTCTGGAAACCCTGCGCGGCCTGCCCTATCTCAGGAGCGACGGCGTTGTCTTCTCGAGCTCTGACCCCATGCCTCCCGTGGGTGTGAACCTCGGCGTGGAAACCTATCCGTCCATCGATGAAATCAAGGCCAAGGTTGGCGCCGCTTCGAGGGCCAGTCACTTCCTCCCCTGCAGGGAGCTGGGTGAAAAGGCCGGCGCGGTTCAGGCAGGCAATACCGTCCTGCTCGCCGCAGTGTGCGCTTCGGGCATCCTGCCCTTTGGCCTCAGCGTCTTCGAGGAAGCTCTGAGGAATTTCCTGCCTGCCAAGATTCTGGACGTCAATCTCAGGGCTCTTGAGATTGGTGAGTCCATACTCGCCGGCAAGTAGTTCTTTCTTTCTCCCATAACGATTCGGAGGGAGTCCGGTCTCAGGCCGGGCTCCCTCTTTTCTTTCGGGGCAAAAAAAAAGACCTGCCGGATGATCCGGTCAGGTCCTTCTCTTTCGTGAAGGGGAGACGCGCCGTTATTTATTGGTCTTCAGGAATGTCTTGGCGCGGGTGGCTTCAGGGCTGTTGGGGTATTTTTTGATGAGCTCGGCGAGACGCGCTTTTGCGGCTTTGTCCTGCTGCATCTTGCTGAAGCAGATACCCTGCTTCAGATAGGCGGCCGGAGCCTTGTCGGAATTGCCGTACTTGGTGATTACCGTGTCGTAGGCGAGGGCGGCGTCATTGAACTGGTTCTTCTGAAAATAGCATTCGGCGAGGTAATACTGGGCGTTGGGAGCCTTGGGATTATTGCCGAAGTTCTTGATGAAGTCGCTGAAGGAGCGCTGGGCATCGCCGTACTGGCGGGAGTTGAAGGAATTCACGCCAGCCTCATAGAGAGCCACGGACATGTCCTTTTCAGCCTTGGGGGCCTTGGGCTGGGGAGTTTCCTGCCCCCAGGTGTCACCCGAGGGCGCTGCGCCTGCGGGCTGGGCCTGGGCTGCGGGAGCCGCTTCAGCGGCCTGAGCCGTGCCCTGGGAAAGCGCTGCCGGAGCCTGGGGCGCTGTGGCGGGAGCAGCAGCCTGGGCGGCGCCTGCGGCTCCTATAGCGCCGGTTGCACCGGCTGCTCCGGCCGCACCCGCGGCACCTGCGTTGCCGCCGGCCAGGGGGGAGCCGAGATTGAAGTTCATGGCCATGCTGGTCTCAATCTGATGGAGGGCCTGTTCATGGCGGTTCAGCTTATCAACCATGGCGGCAGCGCCGCCGGCATTGCGGATATCGACGAGCTGGCCTTTGATATCATTGAGTTCCTCGCGCAGTGACTGTACCTGGTTGTACATATCGGCCTGCACGGGCTGCATCTGACGCATCTGGGCGTCGTGCTGCATAATCTGGGCTTCCATTTCATCGCTTTTGCTCTGCGTGGCGCAGCCGTTCAGAGTAAAGGTCAGGGATGCCGCCAGAAGCAGAAGGGGTAAACGCTGTACGTTCATTGGTTTAGCCTTGTGGGTTGAATCTGTTGTTACGCGTGCCGGCGGTCAATTTTGCTGCCGGCATACTTGCGGCCTTTGAAAATGTATATCAGGCCCCCGATAACAGGGACGAAGACGCACAGGAGAAGCCAGCGCACCTTCCGTTCGAAATCATTGTTGAAGTCGTGGCTCCAGAGGTGCCAGAGACTCCACAGATTGGGCAGTATGGGGATGGCTGCGACGAGAACGTGCCACCAGTGAAAAATCATGCGTCCTTCTCCTTTTTGCGCCGGCTGGCGCCGTTGTCCTCCCTGTCCTGCCCAAGCAGCATGGCCAGGGCTGTGAGTCCGGCTCCCACGCAGATGCCGACATCGGCGATATTGAAAGCGGGCCAGTGCGCGTCCCGGAAGTAAAAGTCGAGAAAGTCGACAACTTCCCTCATGCGTATCCTGTCCACCAGATTGCCGATGGCGCCACCCATGACGAGAGCGAGACCGGTCCAGAGCAGCGGGGCGCGGCCGCTTTTCCTGACAAGCATGGTAATGGCCCAGGCGGCCACAAGTGTGGCCGCCAGAAAGAGCCAGAACTGCCAGTCGATGTCAGAGCGGTTGAGGAATCCGAATGCGGCGCCCCGGTTGCGCACGCTCACTATGCTGAAAAAGCCGGGAATGACGGGTATTTCACTTGTCAGCGTAAGATTTTTGACAATCCAGAGCTTCGTAAGCTGATCCAGCGCCAGAACGGCTGCGGCAGTGGTGAAGAAAATGCGCCACCGGGACGACATCAGTTGTTCCCCTCTTTGTGGGCGTCAAGCTCATCGAGCATGTGCGCGCAGCGCGGGCACACGTCAGGATGGGCAGGATCGGCGCCGATTTCGGTGGAGTAAATCCAGCAGCGGGGACATTTTTCGCCCTCGGCCTTATCGACCTTCACGGCGACGCCGGCGGAAAGGCTGTCCTCGGCCAGATCGGCAGGCTTTGAAGCAAGCCCTTCAACGTGGATCTGGGAAACGATGCACCATTCCCTCAGGTCGGCTCCCGTTCTGCCCAGGGCGCCCCTGACGTCATCGGAAACGTAGAGCGTGATGGACGTGTCGAGCGCATGCCCGATGACACCCTGCTGGCGCAGGGGCTCGATGGCTCTCGTCACGGCGCCGCGCACGTCCTGAAGGACTTTCCAGTCGCCGCGGGCGTCCTCGGGAAGAATCCAGGAGGCGCAGTCGACGGGTTTCAGGGCGAAGACGGTGGGAGCGCCTTCTTTCAGCGAATCGGGAAGATAGTCAAAGATCTCGTCTGCCGTGAAGGAGAGGATCGGGGCGAGGTCGCGCACCAGAAGTTCTATGATGTGGTACATGGCCGTCACGGCGGAGCGGAACTCCACAGTGTTTCTGGCCGAGCAGTAGATACGATCCTTGAGCACGTCGATGCAGAGCACGGAAAGGTCCGTGACGCAGTACTCATGCAGGAGGTGGTATACCTTGTGGAAGTCGTAGGACTGGTAGCCTTCCTGCACGCTTCTGTAGATTTCGGCTGCCTTGCTTACGGCGTAGCGGTCAAGAGGCAGGAGTTTGTCCAGGGGAAGGAGATTCTCGGTTTTCACGCCGTCAACACAGCCGAGTATGTAGCGGCAGGTGTTGCGGATGCGGCGGTACGCGTCCACGAGACGGTTGATGATATCCTGGGAAATACGGACGTCCTCGCGGTAATCGGCACTCGATACCCAGAGCCTGACAAGGTCAGCCCCGTATTTATCAATGAGTTCCTGGGGGGCGATGCCGTTGCCGAGGGACTTGGACATCTTCATGCCCTTGCCGTCGACTACGTAGCCGTGGGTGAGAACCGACTTGTACGGAGGAATTCCTTCGTTGCCGATGGAGACCAGGAGAGAGCTGTGGAACCAGCCGCGGTGCTGGTCGCTGCCTTCAAGGTAGAGGTCTGCCGGATAGCGGAGTTCGGGCCGCTGCTTGAGCACAGCGGACCAGGTGGTGCCGGAATCAAACCAGACGTCGAGAATATCCGTTTCCTTGCGCCAGTGCTGGCCTCCGCAGTGCGGGCATTTGAGGCCTTCGGGGACGATGTCCTTGAGGTCGGCCTCGAACCAGTAGTCGCATCCCGTGGGATGTTTGGCGAAGCGGTCGCTGATTTCACGCATCCATTTGGGATCGTTCCAGGCCTCGCCGCAGTCCTCGCAGACGAGGGCGACGATGGGCACGCCCCACTGGCGCTGACGGGAAATGCACCAGTCCGGACGGGTTGCGATCATGTTGTGGATACGCTCACGGCCCCAGGAGGGAATCCAGGTTACCTTGTTGTCAATGGCGTCCAGGGCTTTCCTGCGGAGATCATTCTTTTCCATGCTGATGAACCACTGGGTGGTGGCGCGGAAAATGAGCGGCTTCTTGCAGCGCCAGCAGCACGGATAGGAGTGCGTGATGTGCCCGCAGTTCAGGAGCGCGCCGGTTTCCTTCAGCTTTTCGAGCACGGGTTCGTTGGCGTCGAAAACATTCATGCCCGCGAAAAGGGGAACGGTCGGCAGGAAGACAGCGGCGTCGTCCATGGGTGACAGAATTTCCCGGTTGTACTTCAGGCCCACCTCGTAGTCATCGGGGCCGTGGCCGGGAGCGGTGTGGACGCAGCCGGTACCGGAATCCAGTGTGACGTGGCCGCCGAGAACGATGGGCGACGGACGATCATAATAGGGATCGAGAGGCGCAAGGGGATGGCGGGCCTTTATTCCTTCGAGAGCTTCGCCGGCTGCCTCACCGATGATCTCGTATTTTTCCCAGCCGAATATCTTCGCGCAGGGTTCGAGGAGATCGCGGGCGAGAAGGAACTGCTCACCGCCGGCTTCCACGAGGGCGTAGGAGAATTTCGGATTGAGGCAGACCGCGCAGTTATCCGGGATGGTCCAGGGCGTCGTGGTCCAGATAATCACGTAGCAGCGGGAGGGATCGGCCTTGGGGAAAACCCTGGTTACGGCGGGATCGTCGAGGCGGAAGCGGACGTAGATGGAGTAGGAATCGATGTCCTTGTATTCGACTTCGGCCTCAGCGAGAGCGGTATGGCAGTGGCCGCACCAGTAAATGGGCTTCTTGGCGCGTATTACATTGCCCTTTTCCACAAAGTTGGCCAGCTCGTGGCTCGTGGTAGCTTCGAACTCAGGCACCATGGAAAGGTAGGGATGATCCCAGTCGCCAAGGACGCCGAGACGCTGGAACTCCGCCTTCTGGATTTTCACCCACTTGGTGGCGTACTCGCGGCAGATCTTGCGGACCACATGAGCGGGCAGAGTCTTCTTCTTTCCCTTCAGTTCCTCTTCGACCTTGTGCTCGATGGGCAGGCCGTGGCAGTCCCAGCCGGGCACGTAATAGGCATGATAGCCCTGCATGTTCCGGGACTTGAGGATGATGTCTTTCAGAATTTTGTTAAGGGCATGGCCCATATGGATGTGGCCGTTGGCGTAGGGGGGTCCGTCATGAAGAACATATTCACCGAGAGGGGCCTCCGTGCTGACCATGGCTTTGAAGGCATCGATATCGTGCCAGTGTTTGAGCCTCTGGGGCTCCTGCTGGACGAGGTTTGCCTTCATGGGAAATTTTGTTTTTGGCAGATTAAGGGTTTTCTTATAGTCGCTCATTGTATTTCCTGAAAAAAAAGTGTCTGACGTCTGACTAGGGAAAGGAGATTGCAAAGTCAAGAAAATCAGGGCGTCGGACGGTGAGGAGGGGAGGAAGAAAAGGTGAATCAGTCCTGCCGCTGTTCTGCTTCCAGAACAGCCATGTCACCGTTCTTCTCCATAGCCGCGGCGAGTTCCCTGAGAGCGGCCAGGCTTTTCTCGGCTTCTTCGGGATCGAGTTTATGCATGGCGAAGCCCGCGTGGACGATGAGATAGTCGCCGACCCTGGGAGGTTCGGGCAGAAGCATGGTGGAGCATGTGAGAAGCGTGCTTCCATTGCCGACCCTGACGCGGCACATGGTGTTTTCGAGAATTTCAACGACCTGCGTGGGTACTGCGAGGCACATGAGCAAATCCCTCTTTGTGAAACTGATTTCTTGAAACAAAAGAAGACAGGGCGGAGCAAAGCTCCGTCCTGTCTTTTTACTTCAAAACCACTGCGTTGTCAGGCCTTGTGAGAAAGCCTAGTCGGCTTTCTTTTTAGAGCACCGGCACTTGCAGAAGCAGAACTTGCTTTTGATTTTGTCGATGATGGCACGAACTTCCTTATCCTGGGTGGGATAGAGAATCGTGTTCCAGAACACGACAAACAGGGGCAGGGTGATGAACATCATGATGTAGGCCCAGTTCTTCGAGTAGATGAAAAACTGGTAGAAAGTGTCGAAATGCATAACGTTGCCTCCTGTCCCTTAGTCCTTGTAATCAGGATGCTGATACAGGATCGGCATATGGTAGACGATGAACCTGTAGCAGGTGACGATCATCGTGATAACGAAGACCGTGATCATGATTTCGGTGAAGCTGGGGAAGTAGCGGTCCGCGGACGGAAGCTGCCAGTTGTAGGCGATCATGCAGATGGTGAAGCGGTTCAGCACGATACCCAGGACGGCGTTGACAGACGCGAACTGGCAGAGAGCGATGTTCTTCTCACGGGAGCCCTTGGCATAGAGCAGGGAGGGCAGGAGGATGAAGAACAGCATTTCGATGAGCCACCACACACCGTAGCCGGTGAAGAGGTAGGGAATGTTGCCATGCACCAGCATGTCAATCAGGCGGAGCATGAAGTAGGAGAACAGAATGAGGGAGCCGGCCTTGGCGAAGCCCAGGGTGACGGTGTCGGACTGGGCGAGGTGGGTGGCGTCCATATAGCGGCGGCAGCTGGCGCTGTGATGCGAGCACATGCCTTCAAAGATAACCATAGAGCAGCCGGCGACCATGGAGCTCACGAAGAAGAACATGGGCAGGAACTCGGTGTACCAGAGAGGATGCAGCTTGCCAGGGGCAATGACGAACAGGGTGCCGAGAGAGGACTGGTGCAGGGTGGAAAGGCAGACGCCCATGATGGTGAACAGGATGCCGCACTTTTCAACCCAGTGACGCCACTTCAGCAGGAAGGGGAACTTCTTGCCGAGCCATTCGCAGGGGGCCACGGACCATTCAATAAAGAGGACGGTGAGGTAGGTTGCCACACAGAGGCCGACTTCGAACAGCACCGAGGTGGTGCCGGGGAAGAAGAACATGTAAGGCAGACGGAGCGGATGACCAAGGTCGTACAGCAGGGCCACAACCACGAAGGCGTAGCCGAGGAAGGCGGTCAGGACGGCCGGACGGGCGGCGGAGCTGAACTGCTTCATGCCCATGACATAGCAGGCAACGGTCGTGAAGTAGCCGCCTGCGGCGAGACACACGCCGCAGAGCAGGTCAAAGCCGATCCACATGCCCCAGGGCTGATAGTCATCGAGGTTGGAGACAGCGCCGATGCCCTGGGTGAAACGCACGATGGTGATGACCAGACCGATGGCCAGCAGCGTGTAGTTGATGATGTTGCCAGGAGTAAGCTTAAGGAACTCCTGCATGTTAAACAGGTGATCCTTGGTGGGGATGATGATTTTAGGTTCTTCCATTTACTTGTCCTCCCCCTCGGTCTTGGAAGCTTCTTCCTTGGCCATGGCAGCCTCCATGGCTGCGCGGGCCTTGTCCGCAGCTTCCTTGCCCTGCTCTTTCTCAATGCACTGCAGGGCAGCGTCCATGACCTTCTTCTTTTCGTCGACGACGGCCTGGGCCTTCGCGGCTTCAGCCATGGCTTCGCGGCGTTTGGTCATGCCGTAGGCACCGCCGAAGATGAGGGGCCAGAAGGCGATGATCATGGGCACGGTGCCAAGGGCGCCGTGGGTGAGTTCGCCCATGGGCTCAACGCCGAGTTTGGTATCAAGACCGCACTTCTTGGCGACAGGGGCAGCAAGAGCGGAGTTGCCGGTCGGGATCTGGGCCACACCCTTGGGTTTGGGCATGAGAACCATCCAGGCCGTTCCGCCGGCGTCCTGCTCGCCATAGACGTAGTCGAGATATTTGTCAGGATTGGCTTCTATGCGCTTGTGGGCGATCTTGATCAGGTCGGAGCGGCGGCCAAAGGTCAGGGCGTCCATGGTGCAGGATTCCACACAGCCGGGCAGCTGACCCTTTTCGAGGCGGTTGTGGCAGAACGTGCACTTCTTGATCAGAGGATCGAAGGGCTCGTCGTATTCGAAGCTCGGCACGTAGAAGGGGCAGGCGACCATGCAGTAACGGCAGCCGACACACTGCTTGCCGTTATACGTCACGGAACCGTCGGGGTTCTTCGTGTAGCATTTGGTGAAGCAGGCGCTGGCGCATGCCGGGTCGTTGCAGTGGAAGCACTGCTGCTTGCGGAAGAAGAACTCGTTGTTGCCCATGTCCCAGCGGTTGACGACGGTCCACTCGTTGGGAGTCATGCGGCGGTGCTTGTGCGTGACGGTCAGGTCAGAGAAGGGCACATCGGGTTTCTTGAGGTTGTTGACTTTGTTGCAGCCTTCTTCGCACTTGCGGCAGCCGATGCAGCGGGTCATGTCGTGCAGCACGCCGTAGCCGTTGTCATAGTAAGGGAAGGTATGGCTGGCTTCGGCCACCTTTGCGGTGCCGAGAGCAGAAGCCACTCCTGCTGTTCCCATAAAGGTCAGGATTTTTCTGCGATTCATATAGCACTCCCCTACTTGTCCAGAGACTTGTGGCAGCCGGTGCAGTCAGTGTTCTCAGGACGGGCGACGTTCATGCCGGTATGGCATCCCATGCACTGCAGGTGATAGGCGGCCTTGAGAGCCGGACGGTCGGTCTTGTTGGGATCAATGGTCGTCTGATGGCAGCTGCTGCACTTCGGAGGCGTCACAGACAGCGGGCTGTTGTGATGGCAGACAGCGCAGACGGTCTCGGGCTGGGTGTGGAACGCGCCAGCGAGCTTGTTGTCCTTGATCCTGTCCATAAGGGATTCAATGTGCCTGCGGTGATTGAAGACGCAGGGCTTGTACTCCTTGGCAATGGCGTCAATCGTCACCTTCGTGGGGCCAAGAGAGGAGGGAGCGGGCACAGGCTTGGTGGACTGCACCGTCCTGGTGGCCAGGGCGAGATTTTCGCTGCCGGAGAGCTTGCCGGACGCGCCAGCCTTCATCTGGGCGGGAGTGACATCGACCTTGTGGCAGACGCCGCACCACTGGGCATCGCGGGCCGGAGTCACAACCTTATGGCAGCCGGCGCAGTCGCGCTTGGCGAGCTGGGCTTCATGACAGCTGACGCAGCTCGAGGGGGTGTTCCCCTTTTCAGGCTTAGCAATATTGGTGGCATGCATAGCCTGGTCGAGAGTGATGAAGTTGCCTTCTTTCTTGCCCTCGACAGTGTGGCAGTCGGTGCAGGCCTGCGGATCACCGGTGTGATGGCAGGTTTCGCATTTCTCAACTGCTTTTTCGTGAATAAGGTGGTTGAAAAGTACCGGTTTCATGCCGGCCGCAGAGGGATCTGCTTTAGCCGTGACCGGGAACATAACACAGGCTGAAGGCGCACCACTATCCGTCTCGGGGAGTTCCGCAGCGCTTCCGGGAGCTGCGCCCCAGATGATCAGACAGAAAGTACAGGCCGCAGCCATCGCCGTCTGCGTGAGCAGTGCCTTACCGTTCCTCATGTGAACATCCTTTTGTATGCTGATCATTCCCTGGACTGGCCGTTACCCCATGCGACGGACAGTCTGCTACCCTGATTGGGGGGGATGCATACGCTTTTTTAGGTTAGACAACCCGTTTCTAAGCGTCAAGGTGCTAGAGAAAAAAATCACGATGCTTTTTTGCCCTATGCCCCGACTATAGAAACAAATTCTGATTACCATAAAACCAACGTTTTGTCATGGGTCTGCGGCTTTCTCTGTCGATTACTTCTCATGGCTGGCTAACTGGCTATATTTTCGCCTAAAAGGGAAAATATGGATTTCCGGAAATCTTTTCAGAAACGCCTTTTTCGCGATGCGAGTCTTTCCGGGGAAGCTTTGCAGCCATTTTACAGGCATAGGCTGCAGATATATTTGTGCTAATAGGAACTATTATCAAAAATTACTTTTATCTTACTCTGTGTTCTGGAAATCCGTGAAGCCCCCGCAGGGGGGCCTGTTTTCGGGTGAGGCCTGTGCCGGAATCCGAAGGCGCCGGATGGCCGCAGGGGAACCATTTTTTCCGTAAATATCCCGGAGGTCTGAAGAGGGTATACATGCCATATGATGAAGGGATATACTTTCTCTGAAGCTGACGATATTCCGTGGGGACTTTCCGGCCGTGGCATTTCCGACCTCGAAGCTCCCCGGCCGCGGAATCTGTTCCGACGCTTCCCATACTATGTTGATATGTCCGTCCGTATCCGGGACCGCTGATTTGAAGAAGTTTTGAGCGTCTGGCCAGGCTTCTGTGTCCGCCGGGGGCGTGACCGGGCAGTCTGCGCAGTCACGGCTGTATAGCCAGGAGGCAGTTCACCATGCAGTATACAAGCACATACCTGTCGCCGCTCGGAAAGATGCTTCTTTCCTGTGACGAAGCCGGCCTTACCGGCCTCTGGTTTGAAGGACAGAAATACTACGCCCGCTGCCTTGGCAGCGAACACGAAGAACGTGAAGAACCTGTCCTGAAGGACGCGAAGCGCTGGCTCGATATCTATTTTTCAGGCAGGGATCCGGGCTTTACGCCGCCTCTTCATATGATTGGCACGCCCTTTCAGATTTCCGTCTGGAACCTTCTGCAGAAGATTCCCTACGGGACGACAACGACGTATGGGGCTGTCGCCTCGGAAATCGCTGCAGAAAGAGGGATTGCCCGGATGTCCGCGCAGGCCGTGGGCGGTGCGGGATCACACAACGCCATCTCCATTATCATCCCCTGTCACAGAGTTGTCGGCGCTGCCGGCAGTCTGACCGCATACGCTGGCGGCATTGAGAAGAAGATCTGGCTCCTGACCCATGAGGGCGTGGACATGAAACGGTTTTTTGTTCCGAAGGGGAAAGCAGATATCTAAAAACCGCCTTCATCCGGTGCGTCCTCCCTCCGGAAAGGACCAGGTCAGGGAAGGCGGCAGTGTTGTCCTCAGCCGCAGCCGGTATGGTGTCCTGGCCCTATGGAATTATTACATGGCGCCGAGCATGGAAGAATAACGGCCGGGCCCGCCACACTGAAGAAGCCCGGGAGGGCTTCGTGAAACGCGCCAGGAAAGTCCCGGAACTGATATTCTGCTGAAAAGGGGAGTTTTGCTGTCTGGGCCTGGCTCTGCAGGATCCTGTTGGCCGGAATAAAAAAAGAAAGGACCGGGGACACTGGAGAAAGTGTATCCGGCAGAAAGTGAAAAACAGCACACGGGCGGAGCAGGGAGCATTGGAGAACGCAGCGCTCCAGGATGGAAGCCGGGGCTCCTGTATCTGAAGAAAAGCAGGACCATGCCAATCCGGACTGTATGATCCACTGTCCCTGCTCCCATGAAGAAAGCCAATTACCCCCGCCTATAGAGGCGGGAGTCTTCTGGGCGGGGTGATAAAGCGGAACGGATTTCCTTCAGGCAGCGCAGGCAGGCCGGAGATGAAGTGCTCAGGCCTGTTCAATGCTGGAACCGGCCTGCCTTTCTGAAAAAATGTGTTTTTTTGCAACAAAAAGCCTGCACCCGTTATCCTGCCCCCCCCCTGGAAGAGCGTCCCGGGAAAAATTTTTCCCGGTATTGTTCCCTGCTGGAATATTTCTGCGGGGCGCTGAATGGAGAGGTGTTTCCGCTCCAGGCGGCCGGTGTTTTTTTCCCTGTACGCCGTTTCAGCCAGACAGACTTTGTGCAAAAATGAACATTCAGCATTTTGTTGCAAAAAAGCATATCCTGACGTTTGTTTAAGTATTTCAGTATGTTGGATATGTTTGTGTTGATCTTTTGCATGGAAAAGGGAGAAAAAATACGTTGCTGTCTGTTATTGTTTGATATTTTTTATCCTTAAAATTCAAGTAGTTAAATAAAATGGCACGCTATATGCTCATTATTTGTCAATAAGGCGGAGGCCGGGTGCGCAAGCGCAGGGAGCTTCCGGGACATTTGAAGCCAACCTTTTTTGGAGGATCAAATAATGAGTGAAAATCTCGTCCTTTCCCCTCAGGAAGACCGCGTCATCAACAAGAAAGTCGACCGCAGGGGCCGTGAGCGTGTCTACAAGATTCTTGAACGAAACCAGTTCACTATTCCTTTCGTTGATGTTGAGCGCGCCAGGTGGTTCACCGAGAGCATGAAGCAGACGGAAGGCGAGCTCCTCACCCTCCGCTGGGCCAAGGCCCTGAAAAACGTAGCCGAGAAGATCACTGTGTGGATTACTCCTGATCAGCTTCTCGCGGGCCGCGTCGGCAAGCTTGGCCGTTACGGTATCCTCTATCCTGAAATAGACGGTGACTTTTACCGCGAAGTGATCGGCAACCTGCACAACCGCGACAAGAGCCCCTTCAAGATTTCTCCCGAGGATCTCAACATCGTCATGGAAGAAATCGCCCCCTACTGGGAGGGCAAGACCTTCCACGAACATCTGAACAAGGTGCTCCCCGCTGAAATCCGTGAGCTTACGTACGTTGACGAGCGCGGCCTGAAATCCAAGTTCGTTGTTTCCGAGACGTCTTCCTACCGTTCAGCCCTGCAGTGGGTGCCGGATTATAAGAAGGTTCTTGAGCGCGGCTTCATCGATATTCAGAACGAAGCCAAGGCCAAGATGGCCGCCCTTGATCTCAACAACTCCGTTGACCTCTGGGAGAAGAAGCCCTTCCTGGAAGCCATGATTATTGTCTGCGATGCCATCATGATCTGGGCGAAGCGTCACGCCGGCCTCGCCCGGGATCTCGCCGCGAAGGAGGCTGATCCCAAGCGTAAGGCCGAACTCCTTCAGATCGCCGAAACCTGCGATCGCGTGCCCGCCTATCCGGCCCGCACCTTCCGCGAAGCCATGCAGTGCCAGTGGTTCGTGCAGATGTTCTCCCGCATCGAGCAGAAGGCCAGCGCCATTATTTCCAACGGCCGCATGGATCAGTATCTGTGGCCCTACTACAAGAAGGACATCGAGGAGGGCCGCATCACCCGTAACGAGGCCAAGGAACTTCTCGAGTGCATGTGGGTCGACATGGCCCAGTTCATCGATCTTTACATCAACCCCGAAGGCGTCGAATTCCAGGAAGGCTATGCCCACTGGGAAGCCGTCACCATCGGCGGCCAGACTCCTGAGGGTGAGGACGCCACGAACGACCTGTCCTACCTGTTCCTGGAATCCAAGCGCGAGTTCCCCCTGAACTACCCCGACCTCGCCGCCCGTATCCACTCGCGCACCCCTGACCGCTTCCTGCATGAAGTCGCCCTGACCATCAAGGACGGATCCGGCTTCCCGAAGCTCATCAATGACGAAGAAGTGGTCTTCCTGAACACAGTTAAGGGCGTGCCGGTCAATGAGGCTCTCGACTACGCCATCTCCGGCTGCACCGAGACCCGCCATCCCAACCGCGATACCTATACCTCCGGCTGCGTGTACGTGAACTTTGCCACAGCCCTCGAGATGACGCTGTATAACGGCAGGATGCTTTTCTACGGTGACGAGAAGCTCGGCCTTGAGACCGGCGATCCCACTTCCTTCAAGACCTGGGACGAATTCTACGGCGCCTTCAAGAAGCAGCAGATCAACCTTCTGCACAAGGCCTTCCAGCAGCAGACCGTGGTCGACAAGCTGCGTCCCCAGCATTTCGCTGCTCCGCTTTCCTCCGTGCTGCATGACCTCTGCATGAAGAATATGCTCGACCTGCACACTGAGAAGATCCCCGGCGGCGTTGATTTCTCCTACTTTGAATTCCTCGGCTACGGCACCATTGTCGATTCCCTGTCTGCCATTAAGAAGCTTGTGTTCGATGAGAAGAAGCTGACCATGAAGCAGGTGATCGATGCCTGCCGCTGTGACTTCAAGGGCTGTGAGCCCATCCGCGCCATGCTCCAGCACGCTCCCTGCTACGGCAATGACGATCCTTACGCCGACAGCATCGCCCGGGACGTGGATCGCACCTGCCAGATCGAAGCCATCAAGTGCAGCAAGGAACGCGATATCCACTGCGATGTGCGTTACGTGCCGATTACCTCGCACGTGCCCTTCGGCAAGGTTGTTTCCGCCACCCCGAACGGCCGTCACGCATGGACCGCCCTTTCCGACGGTTCCTCCGCTTCCCATGGCGCCGATACCAACGGCCCCACCGCCGTTCTGCTCTCCAACTATCATTCCAAGAACTACGATCTGATTAACCGTGCCTCCCGCCTGCTCAACATCAAGCTCTCCCCGAAGAGCGTGGCCGGCGAGTCCGGAACCCAGAAGATCATGTCTCTCATCAGAACCTGGTGTGCCCTGAAGCTGTGGCATATCCAGTTTAACATCGTGAACCGTGAGACCCTTCTCAAGGCTCAGAAGGAACCTGATAACTACCGCAACCTGCTGGTTCGTATCGCCGGTTACAGCGCGTACTTCTGCGACATCTCCCGTGAGCTGCAGAACGACATCATCGAACGCACCGAACACGAAGACTTCTAAATCCTGATCTGTATTGAGTGAGGGGGGAGGAGAGCGCATCTTCTCCCCCCTTATTTTAGCTTTCAGACAACAGGGGGAACGACATGATGAGCGACGAACAGGCTGAAGGCCTCGTCTTCAATATCCAGAAATTCAGTGTGAATGACGGCGAGGGAATCCGCGATGTGGTTTTTATGAAAGGCTGTCCGCTGCGCTGCCGCTGGTGCAGCAATCCTGAATCCCAGGGGCTCAGCCCCGAGCACGCCTTCAACCCGCAGCGCTGTCTTACGGCCCAGGAATGCGGTTACTGCCTGAAGGTCTGCAGGACCGGGGCGCTGACGCTGATAAACGGCCTCATCGCCTTTGACATCCGCAAGTGCAGGCAGTGTTTCGCCTGCCATGAAGTCTGCCCCACAGGGGCCCAGACCGTCTATGGCGAGAAGAAGAAGGTCAAGGATATCCTTGATCTGGTGGAACGTGACGGCGTCTTCTACACTCATTCAGGAGGCGGCATGACGCTGTCCGGCGGCGAGTGCCTGGCGCAGTACGATTTCGCTATTTCCCTGCTCCGCGCAGCCAGGGAAAGACGCATCAATACCTGTATCGAGACATGCGGCTATTATCCCTATGAACATCTGAAAGAAGCCTGCCGGTATCTCGACAAGCTGATCATGGACATCAAGTGCCTCGATCCCCAGAAGCATAAGGAAGGCACGGGTGTCGACAACAGGATTATCCTCGAGAACTTTACCCGCGTCATAGAGGATTATCCGGATCTTCCCATCCGCGTACGGACGCCTATCATCCCAGGTTTCAACGATACCGAAGAGGATGTCAGGGCCATCCGCGCTTTTATCCCGCGCCAGCTCAATATTGAGTATGAGCTGCTTCCCTATCACCGCATGGGGCAGCCCAAGTACGGCTATCTTGGCAGACGCTACGATTTCGCCGGAAAGCAGCTGGACAGGGAAAAGATGAAGCGGCTTATTGAACTTGCCAGGTGAAATCCGCAGGCAGGGACGTGTGAAGGGAGCTCAGGCTCCCTTTTTTATGCGCGGCAGGGCAGGCCGTGCCAGCCTGTGGAGCGGAAAAGGCCCAGGCGCCTGCGCCGAAGCAGGCACCCGCCCATGGCAGCGGCCCGACAGGGCCGCTGCCATGGGCATCCCCGGCTAAGCCGTGGGGTGTCCCAAATCATTTTCCAGATGTTTCAGGATCTTCGCCGGCACACCGCCTACAAGGACATTGTCTGGCACATCCTTCGTCACGACCGCACCTGCCGCGACCACCACATTTTGGCCGATGGTTACACCCGGTACGATCGTTACATTCCCGCCAATCCATACATCGTCACCAATCCGCACGGGGGCAGATGTTCCCAGGTGTTTTCTCCGGCCAGCCGGCGACAGGGGATGGTTGACCGTACTGATGAGGGTATTCGGACCTATGAGCACATGATTGCCGATATGGACCGGGGCAATATCGAGAATGGTGACGTTATAATTTGCCAGAAAATCATCGCCTGCATGGATGTTGCTGCCATTATCACAGTGGAATCTCGGCAGGATTTCCGGATTGTTCCCGACGCTGCCGAAGAGGTTTCTGATAGCCTGAACCCGCCTTTCGTGATCCGTAACAGGTACAGCATTAAGAGCTTCCGTCATTTTCACGGCATGGAGCTTGCGGGCATTGACGGCAGGATCGAAGATGTCAAAAGGAAGTCCTGCGTCCAGTTTTTCAATTTCTGTCATCATGATAAGCCTTAGCGATACGATTTTTCGTAAATGGCGAGATAGTCTGCATCACTCAAAGGCAGCGGATCGGCCGTGATATCACCGCCCAGAACTTCATGGACGCGTTTCGGATACTTTTTGAGTTCTTCCTTCGTAATACCGGCATCGCTCATGCGCAGATTATCGCACCCCACAGCGGCGATGAGATTATCGAGGGCGCGGATAAAGTCTTTGCCTGATGTCGGATTTTCCACGCCCATGGCTTTTGCCATCTTAATCATCGGTTCTTCGGCTGCCTTGCGTTCGGCAAAGAAGTCAAAATATGCGTGAGAAATCATGATCAGTCCGGCGCCGTGCACGAGATCGTCATGATAACCGCCCATGACATGCTCCATCGTGTGCTGGGATGTGCAGAGCATGTAGTAGCCGGCAAGGGTATTTGCCAGTGCGACGTAGGCACGCGCTTCTTTGTTCGAGCCATCCCGATAGGCAGCGGGCAGGTATTTTGCGATGAGCTCAATAGCCTTCAGTGCGAACATTTCTCCCATGGGATGTTCATTCTTATTAATGACGGATTCAGATGCGTGGTAAAAAGCATCCATACCCTGGTAGGCAGTGAATTTGGGCGGCACGCTCATCATCAGGTTGGAATCCACAATGGAAAGGGTCGGGAACATGGAGGTGAAGAAGATTCCGGTCTTTTCCTGGGACTTCTCGTTGGTGATGACGGAAGCCATGTCCACTTCGGAACCGGTGCCGGCAGACGTGGTGATGGCCACGATGGGCGCGGCATTATGGGCCGGCTGTTTTTTGCCGCCATTGACGGAAAGGCTGTAGTCCCAGATATCGCCATCGTTTGTCATCATGAGCGCAATGCACTTGCAGCAGTCCATGACCGAGCCGCCGCCGAGTGCGATGGCGAAATCACAGCCAGTTTTTTTGGCCAGGGCGGCGCCATCCATGACATTGTCGCTTGTGGGATTGGGACGGATCTGATCAAACAGCTCATAGGCGACACCCGCTGTGTCGAGTTCTTTTTCAAGAGCAGCAAGGTAGCCATATTTCTTTACGGATTTGCCATTTGTCGTTGCAATGAGCGCCTTTTTTCCTGGCAGTTTTTCCTCATGCAGCGACTGCAGCCTTCCCGCACCAAAAAGAACTTTTGCAGGCATATAAAAATCGAAATGATACATGATACTTGCTCCTTTCGAACGTTTTATCTCTCAGAACTTTGCTGAATTTTTCATCAGTGATGGGGGCACTGTAGCCTGAGCCGTTGCTGGGATCAGTCCTTTATATTAATGTTTTTTGTGGTAAATCTTCATATTTTGAGAGGAAGAGCCCATGATTTTTTCTCATCCCAGTCCCATACTCTGCGCTGCTCTTGACACCCTGGGGCAGGCATTTACGAACCTTCCCTGGAATTTCCTTCCCGTAAAGACAGAACTCGTATCCCAATGGCTCGGGGCACCCGAAGAAGATATTATGGTCGTCACGTTCCGCGGTACCCACTACCTGGAGAAATTCCACAAACAGGATTTCTTCTTTATCAACTTCGTCTGCCAGAACGGCTATGATGTGCTGAGCTCAAAGTACAACAACCATCTTCATCTCTCCGAAGGCGACTGTTATATCGGTCAGCCCTACAGCGGCTATGCGCTGCGCATCGAAAGCGAACAGGAGGTCATCATGGTCGGCCTCCACATAAAAAAAGAGCTGTTTCTCCGCGAATATCTGAGCACCCTTGCCGCCGATACCTCTCTCTTCCATTTTTTTCTTGCGCCACAGACAAACAAGTTCTCTGACGAATACATCCGGCTTCATTTCGTGCCGGACGCCGAAATCTGGTACCTCATCGGCCTCATGGCGCGTGAATATGCAGCAAAGACCGACCGCACGCAGACGATGCTCCATGCGCTCATGCGTACCCTCACTCTCTATCTCTCCCGGAAATACGCAGAAACCTACCTCGGGAACAACAAGGATGCTCCCCTCGCCACCCAGATGCGCCTCTATATCGAGACGCACTCCGATAACGTGACTCTCGGGGACCTCGCTGGCCATTTCGGCTATCACCCAAATTACATATCCTCATACCTCCACAAAAAGACCGGCAGGACATTTTCCGAGCTTCTCCTCGAAAAGCGCATGGAAAAAGCCCGCCTGCTGCTCGAAAACACGGAACTTACGATTGAGGTGATTGCCGACATGCTCGGTTACAGCAACGCGAGCAATTTTTATAAAGCCTTCCATAGCTATTTCCACACATCGCCCAGAAATTATCCGTCACGGTGATATTTCCCGTGCCGTACGTGAAATCTGAAAAATATTGCCATGCAGGGTGAAAGCCGCAACCGGACACACGGACGTCCACCATGGTAAAAAGTAATACGAATTTTAAAAAAATAGCATGATTTGTACTGGACTCTACCGGCTGCATTTGCTGGAACAGTATACGGGCCCCGTTCTGACACCCCTTCCGGGTATACCTGAGATAAATGTGAAATAAAGAACGAGATCGGGATTTCCCTGCGGGAAGTGTTTTTTAGCAACAATGGTATGCAAAAAAACACGATTTAAAAATGTTTTTTTGATAACTAAATGAAATTATTGAATAAAAAGTAGAAATCAAAGCGTTGCAAAAATACAATATTCTTCTTTTTCTGGATAAACTGCCTCTGTTTCCGGTCTGTATATAGAGAGTGCTGAACCAACTTTTTTATACAGGAAATGATAAAAAAGCAAATAAATATGTAATATGTTGTTATTTCATTGATTTTGCTGTTTTGAGGAAAAATATAAGGGAACAGCTAAAAAATTACATGAATAGAAAGGAAAAAAGAGTTTTTTATATCAAAAATAGTAATTGTTTTCATTAAATTAAAAAAACTTCTGACTTTTGTCCGTTCTCATACTGGGAAAAAGCCGTAAATCCGGATGGATATGACCTTGTGTGAGTTTTTCTTCCGGAAATAAATTTTTAAGAAGAAAATAAACAAATTTTTTCACAAGATGGCCTTCATTTTGCTTATTGGTTTTTATCCCAAACTTCTTACCTAGGAGAAAGGTATGAAACGTATCGTTACTCTGATGTGTGCTCTGGCTCTGGTGTTCAGCTGTGCGGTTTCCGCCAGCGCCGTCGAGTACAAGGCTATGACCATCCGTGCGGCCACGGCCAACCCTGATGGCAGCCAGCATGTTGTCGCTATCGATAAATTCAAGGAAATCATCGAGAAGGAATCTGGCGGCAAGATTAAGGTTCAGAAATTCATCGGTGGCTCCATGGGCGACGAACAGGCCAATGTGAAGCAGCTGCGTACGGCGGAAATCCATATGGCTGTCCTCGCCTGCGGCAACCTGACTCCTTTCGCCCCCGCGGCCGGCGTCTTCTATCTTCCCTATGGTTTCACCAGTCTCGACAAGAACACCAAGGTCTTCACCAATGATGCTTTCATGAAGAAGATGAACGACCTTATCGCCAAGCAGAGCGGCACCCGTCCCCTCGGCTGGCTACGCGCCGGTTACCGCCATATCACCAACTCCAAGCATCCCATCACCAAGATGTCCGACCTCAAGGGCCTGAAGATCCGCGTGCCCGCCGTTGAGCTGCAGCTCGCCGCCTTCCGTTCCTGGGGCATCGAACCCAATCCGCTCGCCTGGTCTGAAACCTTCAACGGCCTGCAGCAGGGCGTCATCGATGGTGAGGAAAACCCCTACACGGTTATCCGTGACCAGAAGTTCTGGGAAGTGCAGAAGTACATCACTGAATGCCATTACCTGCTCTGGGTTGGTCCCATGCTTTTCTCCGAACGCTGGTACAGCAAGCTTGATCCCGACACCAGGGCCCTCGTTGAGAAGGCTGCCAGGGAAGCCTGCGCTTATGAATGGAAGTGGGCTGACGAGCAGGAAGCCGTTGCCAAGAAGATGTGTGTCGACAAGGGCATGAAGATAGACCAGCTCACCGACGAGCCGGCCTGGGAAAAGGCTGCCCGCGGTGTGTGGCCCCAGTTCTATGACAAGATCGGTGGCAAGGAAAACGTTGACGAAATGCTCAAGCTGATGGGCGATTAAAGTCTTTTCAGGCTGCGGTCCGGCGCTTTGGCGCCGGACCCGCCACTGGAGCCGGAGATGTTCCTGCGTGTTCTGAAAAACCTGTACGACAACTTTGAAGAATATCTGAGCGCGTTCTTCATCGCTGTCATGATCTTTGCCCTGACCACCCAGACGGTCTGGCGCGTGATCACCGGCGCGTCATTTGCCTGGACGGAAGAGCTCTCCCGCTACAGCTTCATCTGGGCGGTCTTCTTTGCGGCGGCACTCGCCGTCAAGCGCGGCGCGCATGTGCGCATCACGGCCCAGTTCGGCCCCATACCCCTGAAACTGCGTATGGTCTTCCGCGTTATCAGCGATCTCATCTGGATTGGATTCAATATCTTTTTCGTTTTCGTGTGCTGGGACACTATCAGGGAAGGCCTGCAATTCCCCGAAATTTCTCCCACCCTCCACATCATCAAGGCCAAGGTGGAGATGATTCTGCCTTTCAGCTTCCTTCTCACGAGCTGGAGAATTGTTGAGGAGTATATCGTGCGCTGGCGCAAAGGCACTCTTCTGGACATGGTCAAGTACGAGGAGCATATCTGATGAGCCCACTGGAGATAGCCCTGATAGTCATGGTGGTGATGTTCATCATCGGCATGCCCATATACATGTCGCTGTGCATTGCCGCTGCCGTGACCCTGGTGTGCGGCGATATTCTCCCGCTCACCATCATCCACAACTCTCTCTTTGACGGCCTGAATCTTTTTCCGCTGCTCGCCATTCCCTGCTTCGTTGTTGCCGGCACCCTCATGGAGTATGGCAATATTACGAACCAGATCATCGATGTCGTGAAACAGATTGTCGGCCGCACCTATGGCGGCCTCGGAATCACGACGATTCTGGCCTGCACGTTCTTTGCGGCCATTTCCGGATCCGGTCCGGGAACGGTTGCCGCTGTCGGCACAATTCTTATTCCGTCCATGATCCACAACGGATACTCGAAGGACTACGCGGCAGCAGCAGCGTCATCGGGCGGCACCATCGGCATTCTGATTCCGCCCAGCAACCCGATGATCATTTACGCCATCCTGGGCAACCTCTCCGTGACGGCCATGTTTACGTCCGGCTTCGTTCCCGGTTTCATTGTGGCTTTCGCCATGATTGTGACAGCCTGGCTCCTGGCGAAAAAGCACGGATTCCGCGGCGATCCCGATGCGAAGTTTCATCTCGGTCACTTTCTGCAGAGCTGCCGCAAGGGCTTTTTCGCCCTGATGACTCCCATCATTATTCTGGGATCTATCTACTCCGGCTACGCCACTCCGGTTGAAGCGTCTGTCGTGGCCATTCTTTACGCCCTCTTCGTGGGCATCGTCATCAACCGTTCGCTCAGGCTCACGCATATCTATAAGGCCCTTCTCGAAGGCGCCATGATATGCGGTACGGTTCTTCTCATTGTTGGCGCTTCCACTCTGTTCGGCAAGATTCTTACCTTCGAGGAAGCCCCGCAGAAGCTGACCAGTCTCGTGCTCGGGATTTCCAAGAATCCGTACGTCGTCCTCCTCATGATCATCGCTGTTCTCTACATCCTCGGCATGTTCATGGAGACGCTGTCCACCATCATCATACTGGTCCCTGTCCTGCTTCCCATGATTCTGCAGCTGGGTATCGACCCCATCCACTTCGGCATCATTCTTGTCGTGACGAACAACGTGGCCATGCTGACTCCTCCGCTCGGCGTGAACCTCTTCGTCTCATCAAGGCTGTCTGAAGTTTCTGTGGAAAGAGTGTCTTTGGCAGTGCTTCCCTACCTGGTGGCGCTGACCCTGTGTATCCTTCTCTTCACCTTCTGGCCCGCGCTTATTCTCTGGCTGCCTCATCTTCTGGGATACGGCCTCTAGCTACTGAAGCCGCATACCGCGGCTGATATCGAAGGTGGCGGCTCCCTTCCGGGAAGCCGCCACCTTCGTCAGTTTTTGTTCCTCTTTTACGGGGCGTCTGCCCCGGATGTGTATGGAGAAAAATTCATGAAAATCGGATTCTGGGGTGCCGGTACCATGGGTAGCTGCCTTGCCCGCAACCTGCTGAAACAGGGCTTGGAGGTTGTTGTTTACAGCCGCAGCGAGGAAAAAGCCCGCAGCCTCGCGAAGGAAGGCCTAAGAGGCTCCGGTACGGACAGACGGACGAATCTCGTTCCCTGTGACGTTCTCTTTACCTGCCTGGCGCTGCCAGAGCATGTGCGCGCGGGTTTCCTCAATGAGGGGAGTCTCTATGACGGCATGCCGGAGGGAAGCGTGCATGTGGAATGCAGTACCATCGCCCCCGCCCTGGCGGAAGAACTTGCCTCGGCGGCGCAAATGAGGGGAGTAGGGTATGTCCAGTCCACGCTCGGCAAGACGCCCCAGGCTGCAAGCGCCGCTGCGGAACCCATGTTCGTGGGCGGTGGGGAGAATGCCGTGAAAAAGGTATGGTCCCTGCTTGAGAGGATAGGAAGGCCCGTGAATGTGCGTTCCGTGGCCGCTTCCTGTGCCGTAAAGCTTATCAGCAACCTCGTGGGGATGACGAATCTTGCCGTGCTGGCCGAAGGTCTCCGCCTCGGCAGAACAGCCGGCCTCGACATGAAACAGCTTCTGGAACTTCTGACGGATACGGGAGCGCGCAGCTTTCAGATGGACGTGCGCGGCCCCTGGATTGCCGGAAGTGATTTTTCACCGCGCTTTGCCCTTACCCTGGCCCACAAGGATCTGCGCCTCGGCACAGACATGGCCCATAAGTGGAAAGAGTCCGTACCTCTTTTCGACGCGGCCCGCATGCTGTTTTCGGCAGCGGAAACGCAGGGGCTGGGTGATGAGGACTGCGCCGCGGTCATGAAGCTCAACGAGCGCGATTCCTGATTTGACAGGCTGACATTCCGGGGAAAACGATTTCCGTGCTTCTCTCCCCGGGGGCCATCCCTGCTCCGGACCCCGGTGAACACGGGGAAGGTTCTTTTATAGCATATCGCACTTCCTTGTCTGTTCGGGAGGGCTGATGTATACATCTAAAATGCTGGCCGATTATATCGAAGAACTTTGCGACACGTTCAATGACGCTATGTGCGTTACTGACCGCAATGGCATCTGCGTCCTGGTGAACAGGCGTCACTCGGAGCTGACTGGTATACCCAAACGGGACATAGTCGGACACCGTGTGCAGGACATGGTGCTGCACGGTGTCTTCGACACGCAGCTCAACTCCAAGGTTGTGGAAACAGGCCAGGATGTAAAAAGCGTGCAGAACGTTTTTAATGGACGGCGGCTGCTTCTGGATGGTCACCCCGTGCTCGATAAGAAGGGCAAGGTGGCCTATGTGGTTACGGTCATCCGGGATGTCACGGCTCTGACGGATTTGCGCCGTGAAATCGCCGCGCAGAAGGAACTTCTGGAGACCTTTCAGAGCCTGAACAACGCCAACAGTGGCAGCGCGCGTTATCCCATGGTCATGCAGAGCAGGGCCATGCAGCGTCTCTGCGCGGAGGCGGAAGCCATCGCCGACACGGACGCCACGGTTCTTCTTCAGGGTGAGACGGGGGTCGGCAAGGATGTGGTTGCGCGGCGTATTCATCATGAAAGCCGCCGTTCCTCCGCCCCCTTCATCAAGGTGGACTGCGGAAGCATTCCTGAAAATCTCATAGAGACGGAACTCTTCGGCTATGCGCCGGGGAGCTTTTCCGGCGCCAGCCGGCACGGTAAGGCCGGTCTTCTGGAGGCCGCTAACACGGGGACGGTGTTTCTGGACGAAATCGGCGAACTCCCCATGCCCATGCAGTCGCGGCTTCTGCGCGTCCTGCAGGATTTCGAGGTCATGCGCGTGGGAGCCACGGAACCCCGCAAGGTTGATGTACGCATCATCGCGGCCACCAACAAGGATCTCGGCCGGGAGGTGGCCAGAGGCACATTCCGGCCGGACCTCTATTACCGCCTCAAGGTAGCCGTTCTGAACATTCCTCCTCTGCGGGAGCGCAGGGGCGATATTCAGCCACTGGCGGAAGCCTTCCTGGCGTACTACTGTGCCCGCTACCACAAAAAGCTTTCGTTTTCGGACGAAGCGATGGATGTGATGTGTCACTATTCCTGGCCCGGCAACGTACGCGAGCTCGAGAATCTGGTGCAGGGCATTGTGGCCACGGCCAAGCGAGGTCCGGTGAAGCCCGAGGATCTCAGGGGTATCACCGCTGAAAACGGGGACGGAGAGGAAAATCTTTCTTTCTCTCTGCCCACGCTGTGCGGGCATTCGCTTAAGGACATTATGAAAATCTTTGAGGAGTCCGTGCTTGATCGCGGGCTCAGGCAGTTCGGCTCCATATCCGAAATGGCCCGCCAGTTCCAGATGGACCGCAGCACCATATTCCGCAAGGTGCGCGACATGCAGGCCCGCAGAAAACGCACCGCGAAGACCAGGCAGGGAACTAGCCGGCAGTCCCGCTGAGAAAGGCCCGGCACCGGGCAAGAACGTCTTCGGGATCGCTTGGAGATATCCAGACTGTTTCCTTCCGCCCCCGGAACCATGTGATCTGGCGCTTTGCGTAGGCCCTTGTGTTGTGGAACCAGAGGCTCTTCATGGTTTTTTCGTCGATCCGCCCGGTGAGGTAGGCCAGCACTTCACGGCAGCCTATGCCGGTCCATCCCGGCGCACCGGTGTCGCAACATTCACGCATGGCCCTGCGGCCTTCATCCAGGGCGCCATTTCTGAGCATGATGTCAATGCGGGCGGCGAGCCCCGGCTCCAGCTTTGCGAGGGGGGTATTGACCACAAGAAGCGGTCCTCTGCAGGGGGCGCTGCCTGCGGCGTTTCTGTGCCACCAGGTGAACGTGTGCCCCGTTGCCTCGGAAACTTCGAGGGCCCTGGCTGTGCGCTGCCTGTCGTTTGGGTGAATTTTCGCCGCGTAGTCCGGATCGGTTTTCTCAAGTTCTCTGTGCAGGGCGGGAGCCCCTTCCCGTTCCATGCGCGCGAGGATGCGGCTGTGCACCTCTTCCGGTACGGGAGGAATGTTCGCTATGCCGTGCAGGATGGTCTGAAAATAGAAACCCGTGCCTCCCACAAGGAGGGGCACATGCCCTCTTTCCCTGATGGCGCGGATTTCAGCCACGGCTCTGGCTGCCCAGTCAGCCGTGTCCGTGCGTTCCCGTGTCCCGAGATAGCCGTAGAGATGATGCGGCGCGCGGCTCTGTTCTTCCGGACTCGGCTGGGCCGTAATGATGGGAAAATCGCGGTAAACCTGGCGGGAATCAGCGTTGACCACTTCACCGCCCAGTTCCTCACAGAGCGTGAGGGCCAGAGCCGTCTTGCCTGCGCCGGTGGGGCCCGCGAGGCAGATGACAGGCATGGCCGGCGTCTTTTCTTCCGCCATTGTTATTTCTCCGTCCGTCCATAGCCGCCCTGTGGCGGATCCATACAGGGCGTGCTCGTACGCATCTGGCCGTTCCTGTAAAGAGCTGTGAGGCGTTCGTTGACGTTGGGCGGAACGAGTTCGCTCACGTCCCCGCCGTGGCTGGCCGCGGCCTTGACGATGCTTGAACTCACGAAAATCCAGCGGTGGTCGGTCATGAAAAAGACCGCCTGCAGATTCCTCTGCAGCCTGCGGTTCATGAGCGCCAGCTGAAACTCGTATTCGAAGTCGCCCGTGGCGCGCAGGCCGCGGATCATGGCGCAGGCCCCGTGGGCGTCAGCGAAGGTAACCGTGAGGTTATCATAGGGCTCGACGAGGAGCCTGTCTCCGAGATCGGGGAGAGCGTCGCGCACCATCTGCGTACGCTCTTCCAGGGTGAAGAGCGGGTGCTTGCCCGCATTGTCGGCAACGGCCACGATGACCCTGTCGAACACGTGGAGCGCCCTGCGGATAATGCTCACGTGGCCGTTCGTGATGGGATCGAAAGTCCCGGGGTAGACAACGGAATGCGGTTTGCTAGCCATGGTGCGTTTCTCCGGGCACAGAGGCCTGGCCTGCGAAGCCTTTCTTCCTGGGCATGGGAGCGAAGCCGGTCCTTCTGCCGCTGCCGAGCCTCTGTTCCAGGGCCTGAAGAACATTGTCCGGAACCAGTCCTTCCACACTGGCGCCGTTGCTCACTGCTCCCTTTATGATAGTGGAGCTGATGTAGAGCCATTTGTAGTCGGTCATGAGGAAGACGGTTTCGATGGTCTGGTTGAGTCTGCGGTTCATGAGCGCCAGCTGGAATTCGAATTCGAAGTCCGAGACAGCACGCAGGCCGCGAAGAATGGCACAACAGCCCCGCTTGGCCGCGTAGTCGACGGTCAGCCCGGAAAAGGGAACGACTTCGATGGCGTCGCCGTGTTTCCCAATTGCGTCCCGAACAAGAGCACAGCGTTCTTCAAGTGTGAAGAGCGGCGGTTTTGACGTCTGGTTGGCCACGCCGACAATGATGCGGTCGAAAAGGTGCAGTCCCCGGCGGATGAGACTCATGTGGCCGTTGGTGATGGGGTCGAAGGACCCCGCGTAAAGGGCTGTGTGCATGGCGGTAAAAAAGAAGGGAGACAGCCTTCCGACTGCCTCCCTTATGCTGTTTGTCTGTGAAAGGACTCAGTTTTTCATCATGATGATGCGGGTCTGCCCGAAGAGCTTATCTGTGTCTATGCTGAGACTGGCGGGTACGTCAATCTCGAGACCGGATTCGATTTCCATGACCACATAGGCGCCTTTGGCGAGCCAGCCGCACTCGGCAAGCCCGGAAAGAGCTCCCTGAGCGAGGTGCCTGCGGTAGGGCGGATCCAGGAAGACGAGCCCGTAGGGGCCGCCCATGCCCCGCTCGGCGCCGTGCACGCGGCGCACCACCTTGAGAACGTCGGCTTTGACGATGAAGGCGCGGTCCGCGAGGCCGAGCTCCCCGATATTGTCCGCGAGGCAGCGTACGGCGTTCTGGGCCGTTTCCACGAACCAGGCGCGCGAGGCGCCGCGGCTCAGGGCCTCGAAGGCGAGGCTTCCCGATCCGGCAAAGAGATCAAGCACATCCAGTCCTTCAAAGGATCCGAGACGCGAGCTGAGCATGGAGAAGAGAGATTCGCGCACCTTGCCCATGGCAGGGCGGTATCCCTCTCCCTCGACGGTTTTGAGTCTGCGCGAACGCAGTGTTCCGGCTATGATACGCATGAATTAGATCTTCGAAATGAGGCGGGTGAGGTAGTATTCCATCTTCATGAGGGCTTCCTCGATGCTCTTCTGCTCCACCCACGGACGTTCGTTGACGTTGGCGATCTTCTTCTGGAAGAGATCCCACTTGCGGAGTACCTCGTCCGAGAGGAACTGCCAGTCGATCTTCGGCTGGGCGAGTTCCGCGTGCGTCTGATCGGCTTCGACCGTCTTTCCGGAAATGGTCATTTCCTCGAGATAGGCGGGGATGATGGTTTCGAGTCCGAAGCGCTGTTTGATGAGCCCGGAGAGAATCTGCTGCGCCTTTTCCTCGCCGTGCACGATGACTACCTGGGGTTTGCTGGCAGCGAGAGGGGAGAGCCAGTCAAGGAGCTGGGTCTGGCCCGCATGAGCGGAAAAGCTGTTGATGGAATAGATTTTGGCGCGCACTTCCATGTCTTCGCCGAAGAGGGTGATCTTCTTGCACCCTTCGACGAGGGAGCGGCCGGGTGTGCCGACGCCCTGATAGCCCACGAAGACGATGCTCGCGCCGGGGCGCCAGACGTTGTGTTTCAGATGATGCTTGATGCGGCCGGCGTTGCACATACCGGAAGCGGAGATGACGATGGCGGGGTTGTTATAGGCGTTGATGGCCTCGGATTCCTCGCGCGACAGCGTGTAATGCAGATTGGGCAGTTCGAAGGGATCATCGCCTTTGTTCAGGAGCGCCAGGGCGTCGTCATCGAGAAGCTCCCTGTGATGCCTGAACACTTCTGTGGCGCGGATGGCCAGCGGGCTGTCCACGAAGATGGGCATATCAGGAAGCTTGCCCCTGTGATTGAGCTCATGCAGACAGTAGAGGACTTCCTGCGTGCGCTCCACAGCGAAGGCGGGAATGATGACCTTGCCGCCGTGGCTGTAGCTGTAGCTGATGGCGTCGGCGAGCTCGTCCAGACTGGTAGAGGAATCCTTATGATCGCGATCGCCGTAGGTGGATTCCATGAAGACGTAGTCGGCCTGGGGCGGCGTCTCGGGATCCCTGACGATGAGGGCCTGCGGGCGGCCGATGTCGCCGGAGAAAATGATGCTCGTTGTTTTGCCGTCTTCGGTTATTTCGAGCCGGATGGCCGCGGAGCCAAGGATGTGCCCAGCCTCGTAAAAAGTGGCCCTGATGCCCGGGGCCGGTTCTATGGACTGGTGCAGATCCACGGTTCTGACCTGCTTTGCCGTGCCCTGGGCGTCCAGAATGGTGTAAATGGCTTCAGGCGGGTTCTTGAGACCGCGGCGGGCGTACTTCTTGGCCTCGAACTCAGCTTCCATCTCCTGAATGTGCGCGCTGTCTTCGAGCATGAGGGCGATGAGCTCACCCGTAGCCTTTGTGCAGTAGATCCAGCCGGTGAACCCGTGTTTGACGAGGGCAGGAAGAAGGCCGGAATGATCGATGTGGGCGTGGGTGAGGAGCACGAAGTCCACATTTTTGGCGCGGTAGATCTCTGAATTGCGGTTGCGGGCCTCAATGGCCTTGTTGCCCTGATGCATGCCGCAGTCAACGCAAAAACGTTTTCCGCAGGCCTCGATCATGTAGCAGGAGCCTGTTACAGTCTGTGCCGCTCCGAGAAACTGTATTTTCATTCGCGATCAGCTTTTTGCCCCTGTCCGTGAGGGCAGGGGAGGATGCGCTGCCTCCATGGTATCCTAACGTGGTGACAGCCGGCGCGGGAGCGCGGGCCGCCGGAGGCCCTTCCGGAAACGGGGGAAAGCAACAGGCCGGTTCCGAAGAGCAGGTTTTTCTTAACGGGAAAAAATAGCCTGCGATGTGCTGTTATGCAAGATCGTGCTTTTTGCAGGGTCGACTGGCGGGCATTGGTAAATCTCCGTATGCAGGAGGCTGGAAAGGAGAGATGCGATGTGTGACAAGAAGGATGCCGGAATGGACTGGGCGGAACGGGCTGTCTCTGAATCTGTCGGGGGGCCTGTGCCTTCCCCTCCTGCCGGCAGGACCTGGGAAGAGCTCATGCGCATGGCCATAGGACTTGCAGCCGGAGCGGAAGCCAGGGGTGAGGTGCCCGTGGGTGCGGTCATCGCCGAGCGCTCGGGAACGGTTGTGGGAGAAGGAGGGAATGCTCCTCTGGGTACCTGCGATCCCACCGCGCACGCGGAAATTATGGCCATACGCGATGCCTGCCGGCGTCTTGGCAATTACCGTCTGGAGGGCTGCGTTATGGTCGTCACGATGGAACCCTGCGCCATGTGCGCCGGAGCCATTGTTCACGCCAGGCTGGATGGCGTTGTATACGGGTGCCGCGATGCCCTGGCCGGAGCCGTGATTTCAAGGTCGGATCTTCTGGACGCTTCCTTCCTGAACCACCGGGTATGGCATATGGGCGGAGTGCTGAGCGGGGAATGCGCCGCTCTTATCCGTACCTTTTTTGCAAAACGCCGCTGAAACACGTAAAGAGGGAAAAGTCCCCCAACACATGACGCCGTGCCGTGTCCGGCACTTTTCACGAGAGAGGATTGTTGTGAACGAGAACGTGGATGATCTGACTGTACAGTATGAAGAGAATGGGCTTGTTGTAATCAAGGAACTGGACAAGGTGATTCTGAGCCGCGGAGCGTGGGCGACTATCATCTTCCGTTTTCAGGAGTGGAGGCAGGAGCTGAAGGACTACGGTCCCGATAAATACAGTATCCGCCGCTATCACAAGGTAAACGGAGAATACCGCTACCAGTCGAAGTTCAATATCTCCAGTGCTGATCAGGCCCGTAAACTTATTGACGCTCTGGAGAGCTGGATGCCCAAGAAGTCAGCTCCCTCCGCCTAAAGAAGCGGGGAGCTGGAAACAAGGCTCCTGGCGGGCAGAGCTGATCAGAGACCGCCGCAGGATTCAGTTCCGGAACACCGGGGGATGCCAGGCCTCCCGTTCTGTGCGCAGCTGCGCCGGATTTATGGCTTTGCCGGGTATCCGGCGAAGCCTTACCTTTCGCCTCAGAGGCGGGAGCCTTCTTGCCGCAAAATGATCAATGTTTTTTCTCTTCCGAAACAGGTGGGTGCACGCATGCGTTTAGCCGCCTTTATCCTGAGCTGCTGTCTTTTCCTGCAGTCCGCGCCGGCCCGGGCCGCGGAGCCTGACGTCCCTGAGGGCTGGACGATCAGTAAGGTTGTGGTCCTGGCCTCGTCCGGAGTCCGCGCCCCGACGCATTTCGAGGAGCAGCTGCAGAGCATGGAGCTCGGACGCACCTGGAAGGAATGGGGCGTCGGGGCTGGCGAACTGACCCAGCGCGGAGCTGGTCTTATCCAGGCTATGTGGATGCCGCTCGGCATTGAACTCCGAAAGCTCGGGATGTTCCCGGCCTCAGGCTGCCCTGTTCCGGCCGATGTCTATGTGCGCAGCGATACCCTTCAGCGCACCCGTACGGCGTCCTCGGCCCTGCTGGATGGCATCGCTCCGGAATGCCGGCTCGGCTACAGGGTTGCAGGGGAGGAAAAAGACCCGCTTTTCCACGCCCTGCGCGAGGGGTGGTGTCCCATTACGTCCGCGGCTTCCGCGGCAGCACAGGTCATCGCTTCTCTGCCTCAGGGTAGCCTTGACGGACTTACAGAGAGTCTCGGCCCCTCTTTTGACCTTCTGAACGGACTGCTCCGGCCCGTCAACAAGGAAATGTGCGAGCGCTACAGCTTCCCCAACTGCCACGTGGACGAAATGCCCTCCAGCGTAACCGTGAGCCCCACGGGCAACCGCGTCGTGATTACGGGCGGTCTCGGCATGGCCTCCGGTTTTTCCGAGCTGTTCATCATGGAATACAGCCAAGGACCGGAGGATTGGAACAGCAGCGCCCTCGGCCCCGTTTCCGGACAGAGCGGCATGCTCAGTGAGGAGCAGATTGGAGAGCTCTGGAATATTCCCACGCTGACCCATGGCGCCGTGAACAGGGCTCCCGTCGTGGCGCAGGCCCAGGCCAGCGGGCTGCTTTCGGAAATCGCCAGCGCTCTGAGCGGCACAAACCGGGTTCCGGCCGTGAACAGGGCGCGCCTCGTGGTCTTCATGGGCAGCGAGAATAACGTGGGCCGCGTGGCCGGGCTGGCCGGTTTTTCCTGGAAGGTGCCGGGCATACGGGCTGAAACGCCCCTGCTTCCGGGCTGCTCCATGGCTTTTGAGCTCTGGAACACTCCCACGGGGCCTCAGGTGCGGTGCTTTTTCATTACCCTGTCCATCAAGGCCCTGCACGAAAAGATACCCGTGGCTGTCAACGGACGCTACGCGGTTATCGAACCGCTCGTTCTGCCCGTGTTCGGAGAGGATGGCGAGGCTGTCGTCATGCCCCTTTCCCGTTTTGAGAAGATCGCTTCCTCCCGCGTGAGAAACGCGTGCGTTCCCCCGGAACCGTCCGTGGTGCGCGAGGTGGTGACGCAGGGCTCGGGTGGCAGTCACAGGTAAGCGGAGACCGGTTTTCACGTAAAGAGAAAAACATGGAAAAGACACTTCAGCCAGGTTCCAGTCAGGCGCTGATCGGAACCATGTGGATTGTGATAACGGCCGTTCTGTGGTCGTTCATCGGCCTCATCAGCAAATACTGCCTTGAAGCTGGTATGCCTCCCCTTGAGTGCGCCCTGATGCGCGCGTTCTTCGGCTGCCTCGCCTTTTTCGTGCACTGCGCCGTCACCGGCCAGCTGAAGATTCCCCTGAAGCACGCGCTCGGGTTCATACTGTTCGGAGCCTGGGGCATTGGCGTGTACTTCACCTGCTGCCAGTACACCATCAAGCTCTCCGGCGCGGCCATGGATATCATCCTTCAGTATACGGCACCCTTCTGGGTTGCCATTTTCGCCCGTGTGTTCTTCAGGGAGAAGCTGACCTGCGCCAAGATTCTGGCCATTCTCATCGCTGCCTGCGGCACGGTCTGCGTCTGTCTTTCCGGTGGCAGTATCCCCGGTGCCGTGTCCGTTGTGGGTATCCTTACAGGCCTTCTGTCCGGCCTGTGCTACGCCACGCATTATCCCTTCACACGCTGGTGGCAGTCCACGTACTCTACTCCGGTCATCTTCGCCTGGATGGATCTTGGCGGGTGTCTGGTACTTGCCGGCGTTCTCGGGGTAACCGGGGAATGGCGTGCTGACTTCACCCTGCCGGTGTGGGCCGCGGCCGCGACAACAGGGCTTGTCTGCACCTACCTCGCGTATTTCTGCTACGGCGAGGCCCTGAAGCGCATCAGCCTTGTGCAGGCCGTTGTCACCTCGGAGCTCGAGCCCGTGCTGTCCATGACCTGGGTCTGGCTCGCGTTCGGCGAATGCTTCAGTCCCATCGGCTGGGTTGGCAGCGCTCTCATCGTGGCCTCAGTTCTGCTCATGACCGTATTCCGCACTGACGCCTGAAATTTCTTCAGATGACAGAAGCGGCGGGTTCCGTATTCCGGAATCCGCCGCTTCTTTATTTTTCAGGGAAAGTTAGGCTTCGTAGAAGGCCCTGTAGGCCTCAAAGCAGGCGTAAATATCGACCACGCTCGAGAGTTCGAAGGGGCTATGCATGGCGAGAAGCGCCGGGCCGCAGTCCACGACGTTCATGCCGTAGGCGGCCAGAAAGAGCGCCACAGTGCCGCCGCCGCCATGATCGACCCTGCCGAGCTCACCGGCCTGCCAGGGAATGGCTTTGCGGTTGAAGACACCGCGCACGGAGGCGTAGTACTCGGCGTGGGCTTCGCTCGCGCTGTATTTGCCTCCGGATCCCGTGTATTTCTCAAAGCAGGGACCAAAGCCGAGGTTCGCGGAATTGTGCTTTTCGTGCGTTTCCTGGTAGTCGGGATCCATACCGGCCGTGACATCGGCCGACAGGGCCTGCGTGGCCAGGAAAACGTGCCCCACGGGCGTTTCGGGCTCATGAGCGCGGGTGACGTCCTCGAAGCAGTAGCTGATAAAGCGGGAGGAAGCGCCGGTGGCGCCTTCCGAGCCGATTTCCTCCTTGTCCCAGACCATGAGGGCCATGTTTTTGGCAGCGCTGTCACCGGCCTCGCACAGCGCCATGAGAGCGGTGTAGACGCAGATGCGGTCGTCCTGGCCGTAACCGCCCACGAGAGAGCGGTCAAAGCCCACATAGCCAGCTCGGCCGGCCGGAACCACCTCGATTTCGGCGGTGATGAAGTCTTCCTCGCTCACGCCGTATTTCTTCTGGAGAAGCTCGAGGATGGCCTGTTTGACAGGAGTCTCGGCCTTGTCCTTCGCGTCTTCGGGCTCGTCTTTCGGGCGGTTGCCCAGAATGATGTTGAGTTTCTCACCCTCGAAGGCGTCCTTAATGGATTTCGTGACCTGATCGTGGGCGAGATGAGGCAGCAGATCGGCGATGGTGAAGAGGGGATCGCCGGGCTCCTCGCCTATGCATACGGGCACGGTTGAACCGTCATCCCTGCAGATGACGCCGTGAAGGGCGAGAGGACGGGAGAGCCACTGGTATTTGCGCAGACCGCCGTAATAGTGGGTTTTTCCCTGGGCAAAGCCGGCCTCTTCCACGAAGGGATGCTGCTTGAAGTCAAGCCTCGGGCAGTCGGCGTGGGCGGCCACCAGGGAAATGCCGCTGCTCATGGGCTCGGTGCCCTTGCGGAAGGCGAAGAGGCACTTGCCGCGGAGCGTTTTGAGATAGCGCTTGCCCTTCGGATCGTCGCCGAAGCCGTGGGCGCGGAGGGTCTTCTCGCAGAAAGCAACGGTTTCGCGTTCCGTCTTGCAGTGGTTCAGAAAATCGATATAGCCGTCGACGAAAGCGTACACATCATCAAGCCTGTTCGAGTCACCGTAGACCTTCCAGGCGTTCTTGCCCTTGTAGGCTGGATTCTTCTGAGTGTTTTCCGACATATATGATTCCTTGTTAATGGTTTTTGAGCGCGTTGTTCAGGAGCTTTGCCGCAGCCGGAATATCCTCATCGCGGAGCGTGCGCGGATCGAGGCAGAAGGCATCGTTTTCCAAGCGCCCGATGAGGATGGGTGTGTCTGCGAGAAGCCTGCTTCTGAGCTCCTGGGGGGAAATTTTCTTTGGCTTAAGACAGACGAGCGTGGTTTCAAGCGGGTATTCGGGGAAAGCTCCTCCTCCCGTGCGGGAACTGTCCTTCGCGAGGGATATGGAGCAGGAGGAGCCAAGCACCCTTGCGAGGCGTCGCTTCAGCCCTCTGGCGCGCGTGTCGAGCTCCTCGGGCCGCACCATGAGCTCGCTCAGGGTGGGGATTTCCCGCATGGCCTTCTCCGGTTCGTAATAGAGCCTGAGCGTGGCTTCGAGGCCGGCATAGACCAGCTTGTCGAGACGCATTGCCCGCAGAAGGGGATTTTTGCGGATGCGGGAGAGAAACTCCTCTTTTCCGGCGATGATGCCGGCCTGGGGGCCGCCGAGCAGCTTGTCCCCGGAAAAGAGCACGAGGTCGCAGCCCTGACGTATGCATTCGGGCACGGTCGGTTCAGGCGGCAGACCGCAGGCGGCAAGATTCACCAGGCTGCCTGAGCCGAGATCGTTGATGAGGGGCAGACCTTTTTCATGGGCGAGCTGCGCCAGCTCGTCCGTGGGGACGGCCGTGTGGAAGCCGATGACCCTGTAGTTCGACGTATGGACGCGCACGATGGCTCTCGTGTTTTCGTTGATGGCGTCCAGGTAGTCTCCGGGATGGGTGCGGTTTGTGGTGCCGACCTCGTGCAGGGCGACGCCGGAAGCGGACATGACATCAGGAATCCGGAAACTGCCGCCGATTTCAACGAGCTCGCCGCGGGAAATGATCACTTCACCTCCCCGGCACAGGGAGTCCATGGCAAGAAGAACGCCGGCAGCGTTGTTATTGACTGCTACGGCGTCCTCCGCGCCGGTAAGGTCGCAGATGAGCCGGGTCAGGATGCTGTGACGGCTTCCCCGTCCGCCGGTTTCCCTGTCGAATTCCAGGCTGGTATTGCCCGCTGCGGCCATGGAGATGGCGTCGCGGGCAGAGCGGGCCAGGATGGAACGGCCCGTATTGGTGTGGATGATCACGCCCGTGCCGTTAATGACGGGCTGCATGCGCGGTGCGGCCATTCTTTTCACGAAGGAGAGCATGTCGTCAAAACGGGTATCCAGGCTGAGTTCCCCGGGCTCCGTGATTTTTCCTCCGCGCACATCATCCCGCCGCCTGTCCCAGTAGGCGCTGACGGCCTCCCTGATGAGGGGACGGGGTGACTCTGCGAGAAGGCGCACGGCATCCGGCGAACAGCCGTCACCGGCGGCCCGGGCCAGTGCGTCCAGGCATTTGTCCGTGGACGGAATGGCTTTGAAAAGATTCTGCAGATTCGGCATGGGAATATCCTTCATATCAGCTGAGCCGTGAAAGCGCCTTCGTATGGGAGGCGAAGAAATCAGAGAGCAGATAGAGAGAGCCTGTAACGAGCACGGGCCCCTTTCCGCCGGTGGCCCGGGCTGCAGCCGCGAGTGCCTCATCCAGATGAGAGTAAGACTCGGAGGGACATTGTGAAGACGTCCTGAGGAGGGCGGCTATGGTTTCAGCCTTCTCCGCACGGTCGTTATGCATGGCAGGGACGAAAAAGGGAACTCCGGGAAGAGTATGGGCGAGCATTTCCAGGACAGGGTGCCAGTTTTTGTCATGAAGGCAGGAAAAGACCACGGCCGCGGGCCGGACGCCGCCCTGCCCAAGGTAGTGGACAAGGCTCGTCATGCCGTGCGGATTGTGGGCGCCGTCGAGGAGATACGCCGGCTCCCCGGGGAAGGTTCCTTCCGGTACGAACTGCAGCCTTCCCGGGATAAAGGTCTTCTCAAGACCGCGTTTCTCGGATGCGGGATCCTCAGGCAGGGCAAGCCAGGGGCGGATTTTCCGGAAAGCGGCGAGGGCTGTGCCTGCATTCATGCGCTGATGGTCTCCGGCAAGGCCGAGTATGGTGCCTTCCGGGACGGGCGAAGCGAAGGTAATGGGCGCGTGAAGGCTTTCTGCGCGTTTTCTGAGTACGGATTCAGCGGCGGGAAACTGGGGCGCGGAGATTACGGGCGCTGAGGTGCGTATGGCGTAGGATTTGTCGTCCGCTATGGCTTCGAGCGTGGGACCGAGGATGGCCGTGTGATCAAGAGCTATGGGGGCGTAGCAGACGAGATCCGCAGCCGTGGCCGTGGTGGCATCATAGCGGGCGCCGAGTCCCGCTTCCATGACGGCGCACTGAACGCCGCTTTCGCGGAACAGGAAAAGGGCCATGACGGTGAGAATCTCAAAATAGGTGAGTCTGGGCTCGGCCTGCCAGGCGGCCAGGGCTGCCTCAAGCCACTCATCTTCGCCGAGAGGTCTGCCGTTCACAAGAATGCGTTCGGCCGGGCTCACGAAATGCGGCGACGTGTAGAGGCCCGTGGTGACGCCTGCCTCTTTAAGAAGGGAAGCAAGAAAAGAGGCTGTGGATCCCTTGCCATTCGTGCCGCAGACCTGGGCCATGAAAAAGGGCGGCCTTTTGAGCTGTAGCTCCTCAAGCGCCCGGTCCATGCGGGAAAGGGAGAGATCCATGTGGAAAAAGTTGAGTTTATCCAGATAATTCAGAAATTCATGGAATGTCTTAAAGGGTGCGGCCATGAGCTGTGTCCTCCGGTCTGTGGGGTCCGGTCGTCTGCCGGATCGGATGCGGGCAGGATACTAGCCTTTTTCCGCCGGTCTTGAACAGCGCCGGGAGCTGTCCCACAGCCTGCCTGCGCCCTTGACACGGAGCGCAAAACAGTGTCAATAGTGAGGAGCCGTACGGCAGTGCGTCCATAGCTCAGTTGGATAGAGCAGGAGCCTTCTAAGCTCTTGGTCGAGGGTTCGACTCCCCCTGGGCGCACCATTTTTTGGAAACTTCCACGGACGGAGGAGAGAAGTTCTCTCCTCCGTCCGTTT
>ERZ773138.152-NODE-152-length-87727-cov-10.810920_pt1 | contig 87727 bp, 72 predicted proteins | sample MGYA00511114_ERZ773138 | MGnify/ENA primary metagenome ERZ773138 (study PRJEB29015, sample SAMEA2737805) | human gut metagenome | biome: human gut; feature: human-associated habitat; material: faeces | place: China | collected 2012 ...
CGCGTTGCTGGCACAACGCGGTCCACCTGCATTTTTAATTATTCTTTATTACTTATTCATTTGGCAAATATTCATTTGCCTACCGCTCTGTCCATTCTCCGGTATTGCAGCGCTTCCATCAGCTCTGCGGCGCCGATCTGTTCCACACCGTTCATGTCGGCAATGGTGCGGGCAACGCGCAGGATGCGGTCATAGGCGCGGGCGCTGTAGCCCATGCGTTCAAACGCACCGCGCAGCAGCTTTTCGGCGGCGGGCGCAAGCGGACAGTAGCGGCGCAGCATACCGCTGGGCAGCTGGGCGTTGCAGGTAAAGCCAAGGCTCTTGTAGCGCTGGGCCTGAATGGCGCGTACCGCGGCCACCCGCGTGCGGATGTCAGCGCTCGGCTCGCCGCCGGTTTTGGCGGCAAGGGCGTCGTACTCCACGGGGCGGGCCTCTACATGCAGGTCAATGCGGTCCAGCAGCGGGCCGGAAATCCGCTGCCGGTAGCGCTCGATCGCACTGGGCGTGCAGCTGCATTCCCGCACGCCGGAACCATAATACCCGCACTTGCAGGGGTTCATGGCGGCAACCAGCATAAAACGGCAGGGGTAGGTGGCGGTGCCGTGTACCCGGCTCACGGAGATGCACCCGTCCTCGATTGGCTGGCGCAGCACCTCCAGCGCTTCGCGGCTGAACTCTGGCAGCTCGTCCAAAAACAGTACGCCGTTGTGGGCCAGGCTGACCTCGCCGGGGCGGGGCACTGTGCCGCCGCCCGCAATGGCTGCGGCGCTGACACTGTGGTGGGGGCTGCGGAACGGTCGCTGCTGCAATAATCCGGTCCCGGCCTGCACCAGCCCGGCAACGGAATAAATCGCGGTGGTTTCCAGCGCTTCCTCATAACTGAGCGGCGGCAGGATGCCCGGCAGGCGCTTGGCCAGCATGCTTTTGCCGGTGCCCGGCGGGCCCACCATCAACAGGTTGTGCCCACCCGCAGCGGCAACTTCCAGCGCGCGGCGGGCCTCCGCCTGGCCGCGCACATCCGCAAAATCGGGGCCAAGCCACTGCCCGGCGGCATCGTATCCTGTGCGGCTGGCGGGGCTGAGCTTTGCCTGCCCCGCCAGGTGGCGGATCACATCCGCGGCGCTGCGGGCGGGGTAAACTGTCAGCTGCTCGGCCACGGCGGCTTCGGCGGCGTTTTCGGCAGGAACAAACAGCTCGGTCACACCCGCCTTTTGGGCGGCAAGGGCCATGGGCAGGGCACCGGCAATGGGGCGCAGTGTGCCATCCAGCCCAAGCTCACCCAAAAACGCCTGGTGCGGCTCTGGCTGTGGGATGTACTGCTGCGCCGCCAAAATGCCGATGAACACCGGCAGGTCATACAAACTGCCGGTCTTGCGCACATCGGCGGGAGCCAGGTTGACGGTAACATGGCTGGCGGGCCAGGGGCAGTTCAGGTTTTTGATGGCGCTGCGCACCCGCTCACTGCTTTCCTTCACGGCGGAATCCGGCAGGCCCACCATGGCAAATTTGGGCAGACCGCCGCTGATGTGGGTTTCCACGGTAACGGGGTAGCCATCCAGCCCCGTTACCCCCAGGCTGACAACGTGTGCATACATGGCGCAGCCAACTCCTTTTTTCAACAAATTGCGTACTTTGATTATTTTCAGTATATCCTGTTCCGCCCGCGGCGGCAAGCATATTTTTTGTGCCCAAAATCTGCCTTGACGCTGTAGGGTAAAAAACAGGCAAAGCCCCGGCAAAAAGCCGGAATGCCAGCTTTTTTTGATTGACAACGCAAACTAAAATTGATATATTAAATTTGAACAAGTAAATTTACCCAAAACTTTTACAGGGTAAGAAAGTGATGGTGTCCAAAATGTATAAAGAAATGTACAGCCGTTGGCTTGCTGCCAACCTGGATGACCCCGACCTGAAGCCGGAGCTGGAATCGATTCAGAACGATGACGCTGCCATTCAGGATCGTTTTGCCGTTGCCCTTAAGTTCGGCACTGCCGGTCTGCGCGGTGTGATCGGCGCCGGTACCAACCGCATGAACGTGTATGTTGTGCGCCAGGCTACCCAGGGCCTTGCCAACTGGGTCAAGACCCAGGGCGGCACCCAGACCGTTGCTATCAGCTATGACAGCCGCATCAAGAGCGATGTGTTTGCCAAGGCTGCTGCCGAAGTTCTGGCCGCCAACGGCGTAAAGGTGCGCATTTACAGCGCCCTGATGCCGGTTCCCGCACTGAGCTTTGCTACCCGGTATTATAACTGCAACGCCGGTATCATGGTAACGGCATCCCACAACCCGGCCAAGTACAACGGCTATAAGGCCTACGGCCCCGATGGCTGCCAGATGACCGATGAGGCCGCTGACATCGTGTACGCCGAAATCCAGAAGACCGACATCCTGACCGGCGCCAAAACCATGCCGTTTGCCGAGGGGCTGGAAAAGGGCATCATCGAATACGTTGGCGATGACTGCATCAACGCCCTGTACGAAGCAATCGAAGCCCGCTCCATCCGTCCCGGTATCTGCAAGACCGCCGGCCTGAAGCTGGTTTACAGCCCGCTGAACGGCTCCGGCCTGGTTCCGGTCACCCATGTTCTGCATGACATCGGCATTACCGATATCACCGTTGTGCCGGAACAGGAAAAGCCGGACGGCAATTTCCCCACCTGCCCGTACCCCAACCCCGAAATTTTCGAGGCTCTGCGCCTTGGCCTGGAACTGGCCGAAAAGTCTGGTGCAGACCTGATGCTGGCCACTGACCCCGATGCTGACCGCGTTGGCATTGCCGTTAAGTGCAAGGATGGCAGCTATGAGCTGCTTTCCGGCAACGAAGTCGGCGTTCTGCTGCTGGATTACATCTGCGCGGGCCGCATTGAGCAGGGGACCATGCCCAAAGACCCCGTCATGTGCAAGTCCATCGTGTCCACCCCGCTGGCGGACAAGGTGGCCGAGCATTACGGTGTTGAGTGCCGCAATGTGCTGACCGGCTTTAAGTGGATCGGCGATCAGATCGCCAAGCTGGAAGCTGCTGGTCAGGTTGACCGCTTCATCTTTGGCTTTGAGGAAAGCTATGGCTACCTGGCTGGTCCTTACGTCCGCGATAAGGATGCCATCATCGGCTCTATGCTGATTTGCGAAATGGCTGCTTATTACCGCGCAAAGGGCAGTTCCATCAAGGAAGAGCTGGAGCGCATTTACGCCGAGTATGGCCGCTACCTGAACAAGGTTGACAGCTTTGAGTTCCCGGGCCTGTCCGGCATGGACAAGATGGCGGGCATTATGTCCGACCTGCGCGAGAACCCGCCCAAGGACTTTGGCGGTGACGCCGTTGTAAAGGTTGTGGACTATAAAAAGCCTGAAGAGACCGGTCTGCCCGCCGCCAACGTGCTGATCTACACCCTGGCATCCGGCTGCACCGTTGTGGTGCGCCCCTCCGGCACCGAGCCGAAGATCAAGACCTACTTTACCACCAAGGGCAAAGACCTGGCCGAAGCCGAAGCCAAGAAAGAAGAACTGGCCGCTGCCGTTAAGCCGCTGCTGGCATAATGTGATTCCATAGGTTTGGCGCTTTTGGGCCGCCTGCTGTAATACGCAGACGGCCTTTTTTGTATGCAGCCCCCTAGCCGCCGCAGTGAGGAAATAACGCGCATTTTCAGGCTCCGCTTGGGGAATTACCCCTCAGTCACCTTCGGCGACAGCTCCCCTCGAAGGGGAGTCAAAGGCTTTGCGGAAAATTGTTGCGGCATCTGCTACAAGGCCCCGGAACGGTCAAGACCGTTCCCTACAGAGCATTTTATTGTGTGCGGCCAACCCACAAACACCCAGTAGGGGCGGGGGTACCCGACTCCGCCGGAAACTTACCGGAGCAGATACAAAAAACGTGTGATGTACTTTGCCCCACAGTAGGAGACGGCGTCCTCGACGTCCCGGATGGGCATATAAATGATTGCACTTTTGCTGGCAATTTGCCGCCGCAAAAGATTGCCCGCACTACTTGACAAAGCACAAAAACTCTGGTAAAATACTCTAGCAATCGTTCAGAGGGCTGCTCCACACGCACAGGATGGCGTCTGCTGGTAGCCGAAATTCGAAGATTGTGATGAGCACATATATCAAGTATGGCTCCCTTTAGTCATGATCGAGAAAGAGGTGAAATGAAAATGAAGCAGGGTATTCATCCCAACTATGTGGATTGCACCATTACCTGCGCATGCGGCAACGTGATCCATACCCGCGATACCAAGCCGGAGATCCGCGTTGAAGTTTGCAGCAAGTGCCATCCCTTCTACACCGGCAAGCAGAAGCTGGTTGACACCGGCGGACGTGTTGAGCGCTTTAAGCGCCGCTACGCCAACAAGGCTGGCAAGTAATTGCATTAAGGTTTTGTATACCGCAGATGGCAACATCTGCGGTATTTTTTTCAAATACACCATCTTGCATCTCAAAGGAGAACCCCTATGCCGGACTATCAAACGATCCGCGGTATTTCCACCTTTGAATATGAAGAAAAGCGCTCCCGCTTTATTGCTTCCGCTGCGTTTGCCGATACCGAGGAAGCTGCCCTTGCCCACCTGAACCGCATCAAAGCGGCCAACCGCACCGCGCGGCATAATGTGTATGCCTATGTTCTGCGCGAGGGCGGCCGCACCCGCTACAGTGATGACGGCGAACCCGCCAAAACCGCCGGTACCCCCGTGCTGGAAGCCATCGGCCATGCGGGGCTTTCGGATGTGATCGTGGTGGTTACGCGGTACTTTGGCGGAGTTTTGCTGGGTACCGGCGGGCTGGTGCGGGCCTACACCGCGGCGGCATCCGGAGCCTTGCAGCAGGCGGAGATTGTCAGCATGCGGCTGGTGACGGATTGCGCCGTGACCGTGCCATACCCCAAGTTTGAACAGGCCCAGCGGATGATCGCAGCCGCCGGGGCCAAACTGCAGGAACCGGAGTATGCCGACGCTGTGACCCTGCGCTGGCGCATGCCTGCCGGAACCGAAGAAGCCCTGTGCCATGACCTGAGCGAGCTGACCCGCGGCAGTGCCGAAGTGACGATCAGCAAACCACTTTACGCAGCTTTTTGATGCTGCGCAGTCATTTCTGGCAAGAAAGCAGAATTTCCCATGAAATTTTTACATTTCATACAAGTGTTTGGCGGCTTTTTATCGTATTTATAATATAGAGAGCCGTTTTTGGGCATGATATGCCCAACGGGGAACCGGATAGGGGAAAGGAGGCTGCGCCGTGACTGTGCGGGAAGAAACCCAGACAATTGAACGCCTGACCTTAAGCCCCTATGCCGCTTTAAGTGAGCAGAGCTTTGGCCGCCGCACCCCGGAACCGGAAGATGACCTGCGGACCTGCTACCAGCGTGACAGGGACAGAATTTTGCACTGTAAAAGTTTCCGGCGGTTGAAGCAGAAAACACAGGTGTTTCTTTCGCCGGAGGGCGACCACTACCGCACCCGGCTGACCCACACGCTGGAAGTCAGCCAGATTGCCCGAACCATTGCCCGCGCCCTGCGGCTGAATGAGGACCTGACCGAAGCCATTGCCCTGGGGCATGATCTTGGCCACACCCCATACGGCCACGCGGGGGAGCGCGCACTGAACCGGCTGTGCCCCGGCGGGTTTACCCACTACCGCCAAAGCCTGCGGGTGGTGGACTACCTGGAAAAGGACGGCAAGGGCCTGAACCTTTGCTGGGAGGTGCGCAACGGGATTATTACCCACACCAAAGGCGCCTGGGCCCGCACGATGGAAGGCTGTACCGTGCGCTATGCGGACCACATTGCCTTTTTGAACCATGATATTGAGGATGCCGTGGCCGCCGGTGTGCTGAACCCCACCGCCCTGCCGCGGGATGCCGTGCAGGTGCTGGGAGATACCAAATCCCGGCGCATCACCACAATGATCACCGACCTTGTGGCAAACAGCACAAACTGCAAAAATGGGAAAATGCAGTTTTCCCCCGAAGTGGAGGAGGCATACGGTGTGCTGAAAGACTTTATGTACAGCACGGTGTATGTGGACAAGGATGCCAAGCGCGAAGAGAAAAAAGTGGACAAGATGATCGAAGCGCTGTATGAGCGCCTTTGCGCGGACCCCACGCTGATGCCTAATTTTTATATGCAGGTGGCATATCACCAGGGAATGGACCGTGCCGTGGCGGATTATATTTCCGGCATGAGCGATGAATTTGCTACCCGCCTGTTTGAGGAGCTGTTTGTGCCGCAAAAGTGGCAGGTGCTATAAAATTGGCAGTATGTTAGAGCACTGCCGCCCGCCCCGAAGGGACGCACATTGTGCGCCCATTACGATATATACGCGAAAGGAGGCCCGGAGCCCCATTGATCCCACAGGAATACATACAGGAAGTGGTTGCACGCAATGATATTACCGAAGTAATCGGCCAATATGTGCAGCTGCGTCATCGCGGGCGAACCTATACCGGGCTGTGCCCTTTCCATAACGAGAAAACCCCTTCGTTTACCGTCTACCCGGATACCCAAAGTTTTTACTGCTTTGGCTGCGGTGCGGCGGGGGATGTGATTAACTTTGTGCGCAAAATTTCCAACCTGGGCTATGTGGAAGCTGTTAAACAGCTGGCGGGCCGCGCCGGGATGCCCATGCCGGAGGAGGACGACCAGGAAAGCCGTTCCCGCTCCCGCCTGTTGGAGATCAACCGCAACGCCGCGCGCTATTTTTATGACCAGCTCAACGCCCCAACGCCGGAAGCCGCCATGGCCCGCCGCTACTGGCGCGAAAAACGCGGCCTTTCGGATGCGGCCATCCGCCGGTTTGGCCTGGGCTATGCACCGGAAGATTTTGTCGGCCTTCTGCACTACCTGCGCCACCGCGGCTTTACCGAGCCGGAATTGGAATCCTCCGGCCTTGTCAAGCGTAGCGCCAAGGGCAATCTGTATGATATCTTCCGCCACCGCGTGATGGTGCCCATCATTGATGTGCGGGGCAATATCATTGCGTTCGGCGGGCGCGTGATGGATGATTCCAAGCCGAAATACATCAACTCGCCCGAAACGATGGTCTACCACAAATCCCGCACGCTGTTTGCGCTGAATGTGGCAAAAAAATCAACGTCCAAGCGGTATATCCTCTGCGAAGGGTATATGGACGTCATCTCGATGCACGAAGCCGGGTTTGATACCGCTGTCTGTGCCTGCGGCACGGCTTTGACGCCGGAGCAGGTCAAGCTGCTGACGGAATACGCCGACGAAGTGGTGCTGAGCTATGACTCGGACGAAGCAGGCCAGAAGGCAACGGAGCGCAGTTTGGCGCTGTTTTCCGGTACCAATTTGCAGGTGCGGGTGCTGAACATCCCCGGTGCCAAGGACCCGGATGAATTTATCCGCACCTATGGCCGCGACCGGTTTGAAGCCGTGCTGGAAGGCACCGCAACCCCGCTGGAGTTCAAGCTGGCTAAGGCAGTGAAAAAATATGACCTGCGCAACGATGCCCAGCGCCTGCAATATGTGGATGAAGCCATCGGCATTCTGGCAGGCAGCGCGGTCAGCCCCACGGCGCGAGATGTGTATGCCGGGCGCATTGCGGAGCAGACCGGCATTGATAAAAAGGCTGTGTTGGTCCAGCTGGAAAGCGCCGTGCGCGGGGCCGGGCGCAGGGCGCGCCGCAAAGAGCAGAACGAACTTTCCCGCCAGGGGATTGCGGCGGATATCCGCGTGCCCTATGACCGCGGGGGCGAAGCTGCGCTGGGGGCCGCAAGCGCCGCCCGCCAGCTTGTGGCGGCTATGCTGCAGGATGCCGGCGCCATCCCCTACATCCGGGAGCGGCTGAACCTTGGCATGGTGGTGCTGCCGGAAATGCAGCAGGCAATCAAGGCGATTTACGACTGCGCCGCCCGCGGCCAGCCCGCCAACGCCACGACCCTTTCCCCCTTGTTGGAGGAAAAAGCCTACAGCCAGGTGATGCTGGCCCAGGCCCAAAACGCCGATACCCGCCTGACCCGCCGGGATATTGATATGCTGCTGGATCGTTTGCAGACCGCAAACCCCGAAAGCGCCCAGGTGGCAGGCACCACAGACGATGAATTCCGGCAGAAATTTGCCGCCCTTGCCCGCAAAAAAGTGGGCGAACGCCCGCCGGAAGAATAATTTCCACCCGGCCAAAACCATGTTGTTTTATCCCGTTCCAGTAAGATGGGCAGAATAAAAACCAAAGGAGAAACTACTTATGGCAGAAAAGAAAGATTCGATTCGCAACCTGATTGAACAGGGCCGCCGTGCAGGCAAATTGACCAGCACCGAAATCAGTGACGCTATGGAAGAAAGCAGCCGTGTTATTGACGCGGAGCAGATGGAAAAGCTGTATGAAGAGCTGGAAAGCAACGGCATTGAAGTGGTGGATGATGACGCCGCTGATATGTCCGCTGTGGCCGATATGGGCGAGGAGGGGATGGATGACTTTGAGGATACCGTTACCTCGGACGGCATTACCATCGATGACCCCGTTAAGGTTTACCTGAAAGAGATCGGCCGCGTGCCCTTGCTGACCCCCGATGAGGAAGTGCAGCTGGCCCTGGATATCCAGAAAGGCGGCAAGGACGGCGAACGCGCCAAGCAGCGCCTGAGCGAAGCCAACCTGCGTCTGGTAGTTTCCATTGCAAAGCGCTATGTGGGCCGCGGCATGCAGTTCCTGGACCTGATCCAGGAAGGTAACCTGGGTCTGATCAAAGCGGTTGAAAAGTTTGACCATACCAAGGGCTTCAAGTTCTCCACCTATGCAACGTGGTGGATCCGCCAGGCCATCACCCGCGCCATTGCGGATCAGGCCCGCACCATCCGTATCCCTGTGCATATGGTGGAAACCATCAACAAGGTCAAAAAGGTTTCCAGCCAACTGCTGCACGAAAACGGCCATGAGCCCAGCGCCGAAGAAATTGCCGAGCGCCTGGATATGCCGGTGGACAAAGTGCGCGAGATTATGCGCGTGGCACAGGAACCCGTCAGCCTCGAAACCCCCATCGGTGAGGAGGAAGATAGCCACTTGGGCGACTTTATCCCCGATGAGGAAGCCCCCGTTCCCGCTGAAGCCGCCAGCCAGACCCTGTTGAAAGAGCAGCTGGCCGATGTGCTGAAAACCCTGACCCCGCGTGAAGAAAAGGTCCTGCGCCTGCGCTTTGGCCTGGAAGATGGCCGCCCCCGCACGCTGGAAGAGGTGGGCAAGGAGTTCAACGTTACCCGTGAACGTATCCGCCAGATCGAAGCAAAAGCCCTGCGCAAGCTGCGCCACCCCAGCCGCAGCAAAAAGCTGCGCGACTTCCTGGATTGATGCCGTGATTCTTATCTTATATAGAATAGAAATAGCAAATTAAAATCATCTGCACCCGTACTGCTGTTTGCCCGGCGGTGCGGGTGTATTTTTGTGTGCAGCAGGCATAAATGACAAAGCCACAGCATACGATTACCCTGATGATATAGGGGAGGGGATAACGATGTGTGGAATTGCCGGACAGATCAGCGCGGACCCAAATAAGATTGCAGCCAACTATCCAGCTTACTGCCGAATGCAGAAAAGCCTTGCACGCCGCGGGCCGGACCAGCGGGGAATATACCTGCACGGCCATGCGGCGCTGATCCATGCGCGGCTGGCTGTGGTGGATCTGGAAAACGGCTGCCAGCCCATGGTGCTGGATCAGGGCGGGGAGAAATACATTCTGGTGTACAACGGCGAGCTGTACAACACGCCGGAGCTGCACGCCCAGCTTGCGGCTCTGGGCCATCGCTTTGTAAGCCATTCCGATACTGAGGTTTTGTTACATGCTTTTGCCCAGTGGGGGCCGGACTGTCTGGAAAAGCTGAACGGTATTTTTGCATTTGCTGTGTGGCAGCAGCGGGCGCAAAAGCTCTTTCTGGCGCGGGACCGCATCGGGGTCAAGCCGCTGTTCTATGCCCTGCGCGGGGACAGCCTGATCTTTGCTTCCGAGCTGAAAACGCTGCTCTGCCACCCGGAGATCCCGCCGCAGGTGGATGCCCATGGGCTGGCCGATGTGCTGCTGCTCGGCCCCGGCCGCACGCCGGGGTGCGGGGTGTTCCGCAATGTGCAGGAATTGAAGCCCGGCTGCTGCGCAGAATACACTGTGCCACAGGTTGGTGCGCCGCGCCTCACCGTGCGCCGCTACTGGCAGCTGACCGACCACGAACACCCCGATGATTTTACCCACACCGCAGCCAAAGTGCGGGACCTGGTGATGGATGCCGTCACGCGGCAGCTGGTATCGGATGTGCCGGTGGCAACCTTCCTTTCCGGCGGGCTGGATTCCAGCCTGATTTCGGCAATCGCGGATTCCCACTTTACGGCGCGGGGCAAAACGCTGCAGACTTTCTCGGTCGGTTATCAGGATAACAAAAAGTACTTCCACGCCACCCATTTCCAGCCCAGCCCGGATGCGCCGTATATCCGCACCATGAACCAGTTCTTGAACGCGCAGCATACCTGGGTAACGCTGGACAGCGAAGCACTGGCCGCCGCCCTGCTGGAAGCGGTGGACGCCCGCGACCTGCCCGGTATGGCGGATGTGGACTCCTCGCTGCTGCTGTTCTGCCGTGAGATCCGTAAAACAGCCACCGTGGCACTTTCCGGCGAGTGCGCGGACGAGATATTTGGCGGTTACCCCTGGTACAGGGATAAGACCGTGCGGGAGCGGTATGGCTTCCCTTGGGCGCAGAGCACGGCATACAGGGTCAGCTTTTTTAAGCCGGAGGTGTTCGGCGGCATTGACCCGGCGGCGTATATTGATGAAGGCTACCGCGCCACGCTGGAGCAAACTTCCATCCGCCCCGGTCTGGATCCCCTGGAACAACGGATGCGCCAGATGTTTGCCCTGAACTTTAACTGGTTTATGCAGACCCTTTTGGACCGCAAGGACCGAATGAGTATGTACAGCGGGCTGGAAGTGCGCGTGCCGTTCTGCGATTACCGCATTGCGGAATACCTGTACAGCGTGCCGTGGGAATATAAGGATTACGAGGGCCACGAAAAAGGCCTGCTGCGCCAGGCGATGCAGGGCGTGCTGCCCACGGAAGTGTTGTGGCGAAAAAAGAGCCCCTACCCTAAAACATGGAACCCGGCGTATTTGAACGCTGTCAGCGCCATGCTGCGCAGTGCGATGCAGGACCCGGATGCCCCGCTGCTGCGTATTGCCAAGAGGGCAGCGCTGGAACAGCTGTTGACCGCTGCCGAGACTGCGACCCCCTGGTATGGCCAGCTGATGACCACCCCGCAGACCATTGCCTGGTTTGTGCAGCTGAATTACTGGCTGCAAAAATACCGGGTGGAGCTGGTGTAAATACCCGTGTGGCGGGCCCGGCATCAAACGCATAACACCAAAAACAGACGAGTGCCCACCCTGCACACGGATAACGGCGGGAAGGGCACTTTTTGTTTGCAAAGCGTAAAAAACGGGAAAATGCAGAAAAAACGCAGGCTGCAACCCATACAAAAAACACACAAGGTAATTGGGCATTGTGCCAATTAGCGGCATTTCAAGGATTTGTCAAGTGGCAAAAGAAATGCAAAAATAGCACTTTGCCAAAAGAAATGTGACACGCAGCCGGGCGTTCAATTGCCTGATAAAAAAACACGCAAAATGCCAAAAGAGCCCTTGACAATCAGCTTTTTGGCTGGTATACTGGCATAGTATCACAAAATGGAATAGAGCGCCCTAAAGGGATTTTGATTTTTTCGCGTTTTTTCAAACTTTGTTAAAAACGACGAATGTTCCAAGAAAATCATTGCTTCGGCGGAGCGCTTTTGCCAAAAAACAAATCTGAACGGAATAGGAGTGGTCGCATTTTATGGTAAAGGTCAAGCCCGTACAAAACGGTCGAACCTCCAGAATGAGCTTTTCCCGCATCAACGAAGTGATTGGCATGCCCAACCTCATCGAGATCCAGAAAAACTCTTATAACTGGTTCCTGGACGAGGGCCTGCGCGAAGTGTTCCACGACATTGACGCGATCGAGGATTACACCGGGAATCTCTCGCTGGAATTTGTCGATTACCGTCTGGACAAGCACCCCAAATATACCATTAAAGAATGTAAAGAGCGTGACGCAACGTATGCTGCGCCGCTTTATGTCACTGCGCGCCTGCTGAACAAAAGCACCGGCGAAGTGAAGGAACAGGAAATTTTCATGGGCGATTTCCCGCTCATGACGGATTCCGGCACTTTCATCTCCAACGGTGCAGAACGTGTTATCGTCAGCCAGCTGGTTCGTTCGCCCGGCGTGTTCTATGCTTCCAGCAAGGACCGTACCGGCAAGGACCTTTTCACCGCAACCATGAACCCCAACCGCGGCGCATGGCTGGAATACGAAACCGATTCTTCCGATGTATATTATGTGCGCATTGATAAAAACCGCAAGCTGCCGGTTACTACCTTCCTGCGCGCACTGGGTCTTGGCACCGATGAGCAGATCCGCCAGTACTTCGGCGATTCTGAACCCAAAATCAACGCCACCCTGGAAAAGGATATCACCCATTCCACAGAGGAAGCCCTGCTGGAGTGCTACCGCAAGCTGCGCCCCGGCGAGCCGCCGACGGTGGAAAGCTCCCGCAGCCACATCAACCTGCTGTTCTTTGATCCGCGCCGTTACGACCTGGCTCGTTTTGGCCGCTTCAAGATGAACAACAAGCTGTGCCTGTCCCGCCGTATTGCGGGCTATAAGACTGCCGAGGACATCATTGCCCCGCTGACCGGCGAACTGCTGGCCGCCAAGGGCGAGCGCATCAGCCACGAAAAGGCTGTTGAAATTGATAACGCCGGTGTTTCCCGCGTTACTGTTATCGTGGAGCGCAAGGGCCAGGATCCGGTCAATGTGATCGTGTTCTCCAACGGCTGTGTCGATGCCCAGAGTTTCTTCAGCTTTGACGTGAAGGAATGCGGCATCAACGAGCGCGCTTCCTTCGCCGAAATCCGTAAGATTCTGGATGCTACCTCCGATCCGGAAGAGCAGAAAGAACTGCTGACCAAGAATCATGATAAGCTCATCAGCCGCACCGTTACCGTTGACGATATCTTTGCTTCCGTCAACTACCTGCTGGGCCTTGACCATGGCATCGGCGTGACCGATGAAATCGACCACTTGGGCAACCGCCGCGTGCGCAGCGTTGGCGAATTGCTGCAGAACCAGTTCCGCATCGGCTTTGCCCGTATGGAGCGCGTTGTGCGCGAGCGCATGACCCTGCAGAACCAGGAATCCGGCGAGATCACCCCGCAGAGCCTGGTCAACATCCGCCCGGTTGTGGCTGCCATCCGTGAGTTCATCGGTTCCAGCCCACTGTCTCAGTTCATGGACCAGAACAACCCGCTGTCTGAGCTGACCCATAAGCGCCGTCTGTCCGCTTTGGGCCCCGGCGGTCTGTCCCGTGACCGCGCAGGCTTCGAAGTCCGCGACGTTCATTATACCCACTATGGCCGTCTGTGCCCGATTGAGACGCCCGAAGGTTCCAACATCGGTCTGATCTCCTATCTGGCATCTTTCGCCAAGATCAACAAGTACGGCTTCATTGAGGCACCTTACCGCCGCGTGGATAAAGAAACCGGCGTTGTTACCGATGAAGTTGTTTATATGCCCGCCGACGTTGAAGATGAATACATCGTGGCACAGGCCAACGAACCGCTGGACGAGAACAACTGCTTTGTCCGTCCCCGCGTTTCCGGCCGTCATCGCAACGACATTCAGGAATTTGCCCGTGAACAGGTCGATTTCATGGATGTCTCTCCGCGAATGATGGTTTCTGTGGCTACCGCCTGCATTCCCTTCCTGGAAAACGATGACTGTAACCGTGCTCTGATGGGCTCCAACATGCAGCGTCAGGCTGTGCCTCTGATGGTTACCCAGCGCTCTCTGGTTGCTACCGGCATGGAATACAAGGCTGCTACCGACTCCGGTGTCTGCGTGCTGGCTGCCCATGACGGCACCGTTGAAAGCGTTGACGCAGATAAGGTTGTTGTCCGTCTGGAAGATGGCTCCGCCGATACCTATGAACTGATTAAGTTTATGCGCTCCAACCAGGGAACCTGCGTCAACCAGCGCCCCGCCGTCTATGTGGGCGATGTTGTCAAGAAGGGCGACGTTCTGGCTGACGGCCCCGCCACCAAGGACGGCGAGATCTCTCTGGGCAAGAACGCTCTGATCGGCTTCATGACCTGGGAAGGCTACAACTATGAGGACGCTGTTCTGCTGAACGAAAAGCTGGTCCGCGAGGATATCTACACCTCTATCCACATTGAGGAGTACGAGAGCGAAGCCCGCGATACCAAGCTGGGACCTGAAGAGGTGACCCGTGATATCCCCAACGTCGGCGATGATTCCCTGAAGGATCTGGACGACCGCGGCATTATCCGCATCGGCGCCGAAGTCAAGACCGGCGATATTCTGGTTGGTAAGGTTACCCCGAAGGGTGAAACCGAACTGACCGCCGAAGAGCGCCTGCTGCGCGCCATCTTTGGCGAAAAGGCACGGGAAGTACGTGATACCTCCCTGCGCGTTCCCCACGGTGCTTACGGCATTGTTGTGGATGTTAAGGTCTTTACCCCCGAAAACTCTGACGAGCTGCAGCCCGGCGTGCGCACCTGCGTGCGCGTCTATATCGCCCAGAAGCGTAAGATCAGCGTTGGCGATAAGATGGCAGGCCGTCACGGCAACAAGGGTGTTGTTTCCCGCATTCTGCCGCAGGAGGACATGCCGTTCCTGCCTGACGGTACCCCGCTGGATATCGTGCTGAACCCCCTGGGCGTTCCTTCCCGTATGAACATCGGTCAGGTGCTGGAAGTCAACCTTGGCTATGTTGCCAAGGCCCTTGGCTGGCATGTGCAGACCCCCGTGTTCGATGGCGCGCACGAATCCGATATCCGTGACTGCCTGGCCGAAGCCCGCGATAAGTGGCATGGCGACCATGCACCGGAATATCCCACCAAGCTGCCCCGCCTGATGGGCGATAAGGGCCACATCATCGATTTCAGCAAGATCGACCTGACCGATGACGGCAAGACCACCGTTTACGATGGCCGTACCGGCGAAAAGTTCCCCTCCAAGGTTACTGTCGGTTATATGTACTACCTCAAGCTGCATCACCTGGTTGATGATAAGATCCATGCCCGTTCCACCGGCCCGTACTCTCTGGTTACCCAGCAGCCTTTGGGCGGCAAGGCCCAGTTCGGCGGCCAGCGTTTCGGCGAAATGGAAGTTTGGGCTCTGGAAGCTTATGGCGCGGCTTACACCCTGCAGGAAATCCTGACTGTCAAGTCTGACGACGTTGTGGGCCGTGTCAAGACCTACGAAGCAATCGTCAAGGGCGAAGATGTGCCGAATCCGGGCATTCCCGAAAGCTTCCGCGTTATGTTGAAAGAACTGCAGAGCCTTGGCCTGGATATTGTTGTTCAGGATAAGGAAGGCAACGCTGTTGATATGCGTCAGGAATATGACGATGACGATGCCAACTTTGACAACAGCGATATCGGTGATAACGTTCTGCTGGAAAGCGAGCTGCAGGATGATTACAGTGTCAAGGATGCCGATGAAGGCTTTGACGATGATCTGGGCGATGAGGAGCCGGATGAAGCTTCTCTGGCACAGATCGAAGCCGACAATGGCGACGACCTGTTCGACGGTGAATGATCGGAATGCTGTTTACGTCACGATTAAATGAGAGGGTTCGCTGAATGGAAAATAAAGAGTTCGATTCTATCAAGATCGGCCTTGCTTCTCCCGACCAGATCCGTGCCTGGAGCTATGGCGAGGTCAAGAAACCTGAAACCATCAACTACCGCACCCTGAAGCCGGAGCGCGACGGCCTGTTCTGCGAGCGCATTTTTGGACCTACCAAGGACTGGGAATGCCACTGCGGCAAGTATAAGCGCATCCGCTATAAGGGCAAGATCTGCGATAAGTGCGGTGTCGAAGTTACCCGCGCTAAGGTCCGCCGCGAGCGCATGGGCCACATTGAGCTGGCTGCACCCGTTTCGCACATCTGGTATTTCAAGGGCATTCCCAGCCGCATTGGCCTGATGCTGGACATCGGCCCCCGCCAGCTGGACAAGGTGCTCTACTTTGCAAACTATATCGTTACCGATCCCGGCTTTACTCCGCTGGAGAAAAAGCAGCTCCTGACCGAACGCGAGTACAAGGAGATGCGGGAAAAGTACGAGGATACCTTTGAAGCCGGCATGGGCGCCGAAGCCGTCCAGAAGCTGCTGGCTGAGATCGACCTGGAAGCTCTGTCCGCAGAGCTGCATGAGGAACTGGAAAAGGCTACCGGCCAGAAGCGCGTCCGCCTGTTGAAGCGCCTGGAGTGCGTTGATGCATTCCGCCTGTCCGGCCAGCGCCCGGAGTGGATGATCCTGAACGTTGTTCCGGTCATTCCGCCGGATATCCGCCCCATGGTCCAGCTGGATGGCGGCCGCTTTGCGACTTCCGACCTGAACGATCTGTACCGTCGCGTGATCAACCGCAACAACCGTCTGAAGCGCCTGCTGGAGCTGGGCGCTCCCGACATCATCGTGCGCAACGAAAAGCGCATGCTGCAGGAAGCAGTTGACGCCCTGATCGATAACGGCCGCCGCGGCCGCCCGGTCACTGGCCCCAACAACCGCGCCCTCAAGAGCCTTTCCGATATGCTGAAGGGCAAGCAGGGCCGCTTCCGCCAGAACCTGCTGGGCAAACGTGTTGACTACTCTGGCCGTTCCGTTATCGTTGTCGGCCCTGAGCTGAAGATGTACCAGTGCGGTCTGCCCAAAGAGATGGCTCTGGAGCTGTTCAAGCCCTTCGTTATGAAGGACCTGGTCCAGAAGGGCATTGCCTCCAACATCAAGGCTGCCCGCAAAAAGGTCGAACGTGCTTCCACCGAGGTGTGGGACTCTCTCGAAACCGTCATCAAGGGCCATCCCGTTCTGCTGAACCGTGCACCTACCCTGCACCGCCTGGGCATTCAGGCATTTGAGCCCGTTCTGGTCGAAGGCCACGCCATCAAGCTGCACCCGCTGGTCTGCACCCCCTTCAACGCTGACTTCGACGGCGACCAGATGGCTGTCCATCTGCCGCTGTCCACCGAAGCACAGCGCGAAGCCAAGATGCTGATGCTGGCTTCCGGCAACCTGCTGAAGCCGTCTGACGGCGAACCCGTCACCGTGCCCACGCAGGATATGATCCTGGGCTCTTACTACCTGACCATGGTCAACCCCGAAGACCCCGGCCACGACAAGGTGTTCCGCGATGAGGACGAAGCCCTGATGGCTTACGCCGAGCATATCGTCACCCTGCAGGCTCCCGTTAAGGTGCGCCGCACCATGGACTTTGGCAACGGCCCCGAAACCGCCCTTGTCACCACCACTGTCGGCAAGATCATCTTCAACACCCCCATCCCGCAGGATCTGGGCTATGTGGATCGCACCGACCCCGAACATAAGTTCGATTACGAAGTCGATTTCCAGGTCACCAAGAAGAAGCTGCCCGACATCATCAGCCGCTGCCTGACAAAGCATGGCACCAAGCGCTGCGCTATCATGCTGGACCACATCAAGGCACAGGGCTATAAGTATTCCACCCTTTCCGCCATCACCGTTGCCGTGCCTGACGCTATCATCCCCGAAGAGAAGCCGGAGATCCTGGCTGCGGCTGACAAGAAGGTTGAAAAGGTCATGAAGAACTTCAACCGTGGTCTTATCTCTGATGAAGAGCGCTATAAGAACACCGTTGAGATCTGGCAGGCAGCTACCGAGGAAGTTTCCAACGCTCTGTCTACCAACCTGAAGACCAACCACCAGCGCAACCCCATCTATATGATGTCCGACTCTGGTGCTCGTGGTTCTATGGACCAGATCAAGCAGCTGGCCGGCATGCGCGGCCTGCTGGCTAACACCGCAGGTAAAACCCTGGAAATGCCTATCCGTGCAAACTACCGCGAAGGCCTGAACATCTTGGAGTACTTCATCTCTTCTCGAGGCGCTCGTAAAGGCTTGACCGATACCGCACTGCGTACTGCTGACTCTGGCTACCTGACCCGCCGTCTGGTTGACGTTTCTCAGGAAGTCATCATCCGCGAGGAAGACTGCCACGCTACCGAGGGTATCCTCGTCAGCGAGATCAGCGAAGGCAACGCTACTATCGAAAGCTTCTCCGAGCGTCTGATTGGCCGTTATGCTCTGCATGACGTGAAGGATCCCAAGACCGGCGAACTCATTGTGTCCAAGGACAAGATGATGGATATGTTCGACGCTGAAAAGATCAAAGCTGCCGGTATTACCGAGCTGGAGATCCGCAGCGTGATGACCTGCCGTGCTCACGTTGGCGTCTGTGCCCGCTGCTACGGCTCCAACATGTCCAACGGCCAGTGCGTTAAGGTCGGTGAATCCGTCGGTATCATTGCGGCACAGTCCATCGGCGAACCCGGTACTCAGCTGACTATGCGTACCTTCCATACTGGCGGTATCGCATCTGCTGAAGATATTACTCAGGGTCTTCCGCGTGTTGAAGAACTGTTCGAGAGCCGCCGCCCGAAGGCAATGGCTATCATGTCCGAGATCGCCGGTACCGTCCATATTGACGATACCAAGAAGAGCCGCCACGTTGAAGTGACCGGTGTTGACGATAACGGCGCACCGGTTACCAAGAGCTACCTGATCCCGTTCGGCCACCGCCTGAAGGTGATGGAGGGCGATGTGCTCGTCAAGGGCGCACTGTTGACCGAAGGCCATGCTTATCCGCAGGATATCCTGGCTGTCAAGGGCCGCATTGCTACCCAGAACTACCTGATCAGCGAAGTCCAGAAGGTTTACCGTCTGCAGGGCGTTGAAATCAACGATAAGCATATCGAAGTTATCGTCCGCCAGATGATGCGTAAGGTTCGCATTGACGATGCAGGTTCCAGTGAGTTCATCATGGGCAGCGTTGTCAACCGCCGCGATGTGATGATCGAGAACGAGAAGATTCAGGAACGCATTGATGCAGGCGAAACCGACCTGAAGCTGGTTCAGGCCAGTCAGATCCTGCTTGGTATCACCAAGTCCAGCCTGGCAACCGACAGCTTCCTGTCCGCTGCATCCTTCCAGGAAACCACCCGCGTTCTGACCGAAGCCGCCATCAAGGGCAAGGTTGACCCGCTGGCCGGTCTGAAGGAGAACGTCATCATCGGTAAGCTGATCCCCGCCGGAACCGGTTTGCCGGAGGTTGAAGAAGAGCTGGCTCGCGCCGAGGAAATCCGCGATGCCGAAGGCAGCGCTTACGACCACGCTGAAAAGTAAGACTTTTCTTATCTGATAAGCTTAGCCTGACAATAAAACATAACATCCCCCACAGCATTCTCCGCACGGGCAACTGCGAACGGAAAGGGTACTGTGGGGGATTTTTTATGCTGCTTTGCAGGGAATGAAACTGCTTATTGCGGAAAAGTGGCAGAAAAGTGATACAAAGTTGCTTGAAAATGGCGGGGAAACTATGCTATGCTGACGCAAAAGAAAGGAGAGCGTGCTATGACATTGGGACAGCAAATTGCATCTGCCCGCAGAGAAAAGGGCATGACCCAGGAAATGCTGGCAGAAAAATTGGGGGTAACACGGCAGGCTGTGGCAAGGTGGGAAACAGGAGTTTCCCATAGTTAAAGATACCGCATCAGACATAACAACGCCACGCTTATATAATATTAAAAGCACGCCCAAATTACTGATTAGTAAAATTGGGGCGTGCTTTCATATTTAACGAGGTGTAACCTTTACCAATGTTGACAAATGATCCTTGTTTTCCTGACGGGTTCTTTTTTTATAGCCCAATTTATCGCATATATATTCGATTTTTTGAGCAAAAATGTCTACGCTCAATTTTGACATATAAAGATTACCGTCATCATCTCTAGAACTTGAATGCCATTGCTGTTCATCGTCTAAAGGATGTTCGGGGCGAAAATCGTAAATGTTAAATATTTTATGCTCAACTTGAGTTATCCATGCTGCGCCAACTTCCATCAATGCACCCCATGAACTTTTCGTATTATGACTTGTAACGAAAATAACATAAATCTTTTGCGTAGAATAACTATCAACAAAGAAATCTCGCAAATAGTCGTATATCCCACTTTTTCCTACGTCGCCTTCTGGGATGCGTGATACTTCATCATCACAGTTTGTATAAATTATATCTTCGGGCGGTACGTTGTTAAATACCAACATATTGTAAATAATATCCGCCAAATCCTTGTCTCGATATGTCTGACTAATTAGCAATTTCTTCTTTTGAGAATCAATAATGCTTTTAATCCCCATATCCGGACTGTTGGTGTTTATTTCATCAGAAAGTATTGCCTCTACTTCATCAGCTTGCTCTGTACTAATACCTAAACGAGAAGAAATTTTTTGAGCTGCTTTCTTAGCGGTGTTTTTTCTGAAAGTATCTACCGACTTTTTAAATGAAGCTTCGTTTTGACGTTGCTGTTCTAGCTTTTTTTCTTCTTTTTTCTTTTTGCCCAAAGACACAAACAAATCTCGCATTTTCAAGATATCAGGCAATAAAGTTTTTCTAACATAATCTAGTACCGCCTGATAGCGAGGATCATCCGTTTTATATCCTTGACGATTGCTTAGAGCCATATCGGGTAACTCCGTCAGTTCAAAAATATCAACATGAAGTTGACCTACGACATAGACTTCATTCAATTTATTTTGTCCAACAACAGGAAGTATATTAAATTCGCCCATTTTTTGGTTGGCATACAGAGAAATAAAATTATCAGGAAAATCCGTTAACTCTACTTTTCTGCCGCGAGTTGATGTATAAGTTCCTATCCATCCTTTGATTTCTACGTTATATGTATGTTCAACACCAGATTTGTCATCCATACTAATGGGCATTGTTGCTAAAGGTTTATTTTTGCGGAGTTCTGCTATTTCATTTCCATATGGCGTCTGGAAAAAATCATTAAGATATGTAAATTCATCCCCTAAAGTAATTAGAGTAGAGAGTTCTGAAATCATTTCCTTATCAAAGTTCTCAATGGTTTCCGCTTCCGTTCCCCGAATTAGGTGAATTTTAAACTTCTCATTTACTAACGGGAATATCTTAAGTAAATTGCGTTTAATTGCCTTTAATGTACTATGAAGTTTGTACTGCGGATTCTGCATAACGACAGAAGTACCGTTGCCAGATACTCTTTCGAAAGAAATTTGCTCGTCAGTGAGCGGCACAAGTAAATTATTGTCGTTTATATGGCGAGATAATACAAACCCTGATTTTTCTCCATTTGAAATCGTCTTTATAAGAACGTTCTCAGAAACCGATAGGGCAGCTAGTTTTCCTACGCCTTTACGCCCCATTTTCTTCCGTTTCATAGGGGTTAGAGATTCGGCATCGGTATTTCTAGAAACCGCGGCAACATTAAGGTATTTCTGGATATCGCCGTCAGCATATGACATTCCTTTGCCGTCATCTTCAACGGTAATATCATCCTTGTTAGCAATGATATATACATTGTGGGCATCTGCATCGTAAGCATTAGCAATTAATTCAGCTAGCACATAATAAATGTTTGTATACAGGCTTGGACCTAATAATTCCAAAATACGGGGATCAATATTAAGTTTGTATTCTTTCTCTTTCATTTGCAATCGTCGCTTTCTTTTGTCTCTTTTTAGGTAAACTTCTAATTATACTTTCTCCAATCACTTCGCCCAAACGAGGCGGAACAGCATTTCCTATATGGCGTGCTATTTTCCTTATCGGAACTTCAACATTGCTAGGCGAAAATTGATAATCAGGAGGAAAAGACTGTAAAATAGCGCCTTCCCGTAAAGTAATCGCCCTGTCCTGTTCTGGATGTCCAAAACGTCCGGTTCCATAACCGATAAATTGTGTGGTGATAGTAGGAGACAAATCATCCCACTTCATTCTACCATATACTGATGCATAAGTTTTTCCGCCTTCTTTTTTATGGCAGTTTAATACTAAACGTTCAGGCCAATCACGCCATGTACCGCCGGGAACGGAATGTTGTATTCGTTCCAAATTGATAGGAGAGAGTGCTGGCGAAATATGAAGCCTATCGTTTTCATTTGCCTCTCCAGCGGAAATTCTCGGTAAGCTACCAATAGCGTCTCTAACTGTCAGATGTTTTTGATGTGTTGCATCAATAAGTTTTATTTCTTTGCGACGCGACGCAAGCAAAATCAACCTTTTTCTCCGTTGCGGTACGCCATAATTTGCGACATTTACAACTTGATAATTTACAATATAATTCAAGCCTTCTAACGTGGAAACAAAATCTTTAAAAACTTTTTCTTTTTCTAATTCTGGCACATTCTCCATTGATACTATGTGGGGACGAGTTTCTTCCACCAACCGCCCAAATTGGTATAGTAATTTCCAGTCTTTATGTTTAGAACGGTTTTGCTTATCTTTTTGATGGCTTGAAAAAGGTTGACATGGCGCACATCCGACGAGTATTTTAACGTCAGCGCCTCGCAAAAGGGCGCGTATTTCTTTTCCTGTGACATCTTCAACGCTTTTATGAATAAATGTGCAGTTGTTGTTGTGAGTATAAGCGTATTCGCAAGAATCATCAATATCAATTCCTGCTACAACTGGAATTCCCGCTTTTTGCAAACCATAGGTAAGCCCGCCTACGCCGCAAAATAAATCAACAGCTTTAATTGTCATCGTTGTGTCCTTTCAGAAGAACGACTCAATATTGACTGAATTTTTTCGACTAATATAGTTTCGTTTCTCTTTTTTAATTCGCATTCCCAAATACGCAGAACTTTCCATCCGCGTGCCTCAAACATGGCAGTCACATCTTTATCGTGCTTCATATTACGTTCGCATTTCTTTTGCCAGTATTCCTTATTTTCTGCCGGGCGTGTATTTCGGCAATCATGACCATGCCAAAAGCAACCGTCTACGAATACTGCAACTTTTTCTTTTAGAAACACAAAATCGGGATGTCCTTTGACCGGATAATTGCGCTTCCATCCAGTAATACCATTCTGTTTAAATATGTCTATCAATCGCAGTTCTGTTGATTTGTTCTTTTTTGATTTAACTTTTCGCATGATTTCAGAGCGTTTTTCATTATTAAAAATATCCGCCATGATAAATCATCTCGCCTCAAACTCAATGCGAAGGCTCGGATCAGTTTCAGCCTCAAGAACAATTTCGTTATAACGACCAATAATATCTGAAAGCGTAGAATTTCTCTTGCTTTCATCAAAAAGGCTATGTTCATATACATTGGACGAAAGGAATTGCTGAATATCCCAAACCTCAACGCGCCCGGCAAGGCCCGCATCTTCCGCAAGATTTAATGCTGTATGTACACGCTCAAAAATTGTAATGATGACAGGATGGCATCCGCCGCGCAAGTTCGCCTTGCATTTTTCAATCAGCAAAGCGCCGGGCATTGTTGTACAATGGATAATCGTGTTGTTTATAACAAAATCGCCGCTTCGTTCAGTTGGCGCGTCCGCAACAGAAGCGCCATGAATCTCAAATGCATTTTCAGGCATAATAAGACATAATTTCGCGGCTACTAAGTGCTGCAAAACCGTTCCCAAATACTGCGTTCCCGGATTTTGTTTCTGACGTTTCTTAGCCTGTTCAAATAGTTCGTCTAAGTTTGCTCCAATAGTTTTGGAAGTATCGGCGGTCAAAACAAACGGCTGATTTCTGAAATATTCTCTAACTTGTTCCGCCCAAAATTCTTCCACGATTGAAAAATCAACAGTTTCTTCTTCGTTCCATGCGTTGAGAAAATCAACGTACTTTATCATTAACCCCATACTTCCGCGACTGGTGCGCCCGCCTTCTGCGGATAATTGTTGTGTAATGCCATGCTCTTTTAATATTTTTTTGAGATTACCGCCGCCAAGTCCAGCAACCTGTCCTTTACTGCTTGTTTGAAAATCGTCTGGATTTAAGGGAAAATCCTTGTTCTGAACAAGTCGAGTAAATTGAACTACTAGCGACAGCGGCCCTTTCGTATAGATATTATTTTCCTCTTGAAATGCTTTTAATCTTTCTTCTGTACTAATCATCGTATACGGCCTCCGCAAGTTTTGTTAGGAAATTTTCTCCTATGAATTGAGCTACCGGCATTGCGACAGCATCTCCCATCGCTTTATAACCATCGTTGTAGCTACCGGGGAGAATAAAACTATCCGGCGCTCCCATCAATCGAGCGGCTTCACGAACAGTCAATAGGCGAGCATGAATCTCATCATTTTTTTTCACAACTAAATACTGTTTGCTACTTCCGCCTTCTGGCGTTCGTAAACAACCGGCAATACCATCGAAGCGCAATTCTAGCTGCTGCTCTCCATGACGTGTTCGGCGATAGCCCGTAGCATAAACCGTGTCATGCTCATTTAGCTTGATCTGGTGCCGTTCTGGAACAAGCGGCAGGACAGTATCTTTATCAAATTTTGTTTCTTCTTCAATAATATCTTTTAATGTGCTGTGGCGGCGCGGAGGTTTCTCCGCTTGCCACCAAATCCATCCGGGTAAAGACCGACCCAAATCAGAGGCAGCTTTATTATGCAGCCAGCAAGGGGCATCTCCGGTCAGATACGCCGGGATTGCATATCCATGTTGCACAGCAATAACAAAAACCCTCGGTCTTGACTGCGGAACAAAATGGGAAGCGTTTAAAACGATAGCTCCACAGTCGTAACCACGCTCCACAAGTGCCATATGGAGAACCCGATAATTATCGCCGCCATTTGTGGAAAGCAAGCCGGTTACATTCTCTAAAGTCAATATTCGTGGCTTTTCTTCCATCTCATCCAACACACGTAGCCATTCCCACACCAATCCGCTTCTGGATGCGTGAATACCGCCTAAAGAACCAGCCAAAGACAAATCCTGGCATGGAAAACTGGCCCAAGATAAATGAGCAAAAGGCAAATCCCTACCATTCACATCTTTTATGTCGCCAAGTTCAAAATGTTCGCAACCAAAATTAGCTTCATATACAGCCGCTTTCTGTTCGCTAATATCGTTAGCCCAAATTGGTGCAAACATACCTTTTAAGCCGTAGGCGACTAAACCGCTTCCGGCAAAGAATTCATGCATTGTCCAAGGCGCGGAGGACAAGTCGATATTTTGTTTTTTATACAGAGTGCGTTGCAGCAAACTTTTTTCCTCCCGTCTTATTTGAAGTTCGTTTGGTATTGGTCGGTTTTTGAGCATTCTCAGGAATAATCCAAATGCGGCTCATACGCATAGCGCCAACAATTCTGTTCTCTTTACAAAGAATTTGAACTTGACGCGGCGTTACGCCCCATTTTTCAGCAGCTTCCTGAACTGTTATATACCCATTCACTTGCGGCACCTCGAACCTGTATTTTGGATTTTGAAAACTGATATAATTATATTCGTTTGAGCGAAATAAAGCAAGGGATTTCAAGAGGATTTCTCGGCCAATTCTACAATAATACTACTCTGCTGATACAACCAGTCCGTAAATTCTTTCGGGCTGGCTGTTCTTTCTTTTACAGCCCGTTTTCTCTGCAACGCTTCTTTCTTGAACGCTTCAAAAGCGGTCAGCATTTCTTCCAGCCGGTCAGCCGGGAAGCCCGCTGTCCTTTTTGCCTTGTTGATCTTGTTGCGCCAGTTCTGGCACTCGTTTTTGTAGAGCAAATCGTAGTTGTTTTCTCTTGCCCTCTCGTCAAACTCCCTCTTGTTTTGAAGTGCCTGCTTCTTTCTGCATTTGTCGTTGCACAGTTCGTACCGCTGGCTTTTTGCGAGGAAGATATGTCCACAGACTTTGCATTTTCGGAAGCACAACCCCCAATCATTCAGCCGGTTCAGATAGTAGGTTATCAGCGGATAGAACGTGGTATAGGCCGCGACACATTCTGTCGTACGCCGGTTGTCCGGATACCAAAGGTCAAGCCGTGTTTCCGCTGCCGGTACGGAGCCGAATATCCGGCTGGAAATATGGAACGGCTGCGGCCTACCGGTATCGCTGTCAAATTGAAGCGGGCTTCTCTGCTGAAAGGTCATGGTAAAGTGACTCATTTTATCCATGAAGCGGTCACAGGCTTCCGCACGTTTCGCCGGTTCCCTTGCCAGCAGATAGCCATTCCAGATACGGAACGCAGCATACATCCGCAGCGGATCGCCGGTATCAAACTTTGTTTTCAGAAATTCCCCTGCGGCCTGCTCTAAGGCTGGCTGCTTCCAGCGGTTTGAGTGCAGGGCATCCCTCAGCGGAGCCAGGCCAAAGCGGTTCCATTCCCCGTCAGGGTCATGTTCAAACTCTGCAAGGAACGTTCCAAGCGGGCGTGTTGTATCGCACAGCACATCCGCATCCATATCCCCCTGTAATCGAAAGCGCACCTGTAATTCTTCCCCAATTAAAATCCGCTCTTTCATTTTCTTCCTGTCCAGCGTCAGGACGAACAAAATCCGGTCATAACACGGCTCATGCCGCACAAATTCCATTTCCATTCTATTTTCCTACCTTTGCTTATGGTAATTTTATAATTCTGTTATATCAGTTACACTCATAGTATCGTAAAAGTATTGTTTCGTCAAGGAGAAGTCGCTATGATAATTGCACATGGTAATTTCGTTCCATGTAGTACCTTGGCAAGTAAATGACCGTCCAAAAGGGATATGACCGGCAGGAGAAGTGACGCATCCGGCGCACCAATGCAAGGAAACGCCGCAGGAATGGGGCAGGATAACGGCTTTTGGGTAGAACGGCAACAGGAAGCAAGAGAATTGATTTTAATATGGGAGGAACTAAATGAGCGATAACAAGAGATTAAAAAATTATGATGATCTTCCGCTGGTGCTGGACGTGGCGGACATCCGGCGCATTATGGGAATTTCCAGAGTGAGCGCCTATGAGCTGGTTCACACCCCCGGTTTTCCGGCGTTCAGAAGCGGCAGGCTGATTAAGGTCAGTAAAAAGGCGTTCTTTGACTGGATGGAAAAGGGTACGGAAACCGTACCGAAAGGCAACAAATGAGCGCATGGTATCTTTCCCTATCTGGAATACTGCCGCCATTTTCAAAGGCGCATACAGAGGGGAAAAACCTTGAAAATGACACCGAAACGCTACACCAAAACCGTCTATCTGCGTATGTCGGATAGAAACGGGGAAAGGAGCCAATTACGCCGAGAATGAGCAAGAAGCGCCGGTTGGAGTGGTCTTTCTTCTTAAATGACCGCAGCCGTGTCACTTATAACGAGCTATGCCGCAGATGCCGCCGTGACTGCAAGCAGAGCTTCCGGGCAGTCGTGATCGAATGTCCGAAGTATCTTTCCAAGCGTTCCCGCAAAGGAGCGGAAAAAAAGAGGGAAAACGGAGCAGAGCCGGAAACGGCAGAAATCCCTTTGGAACAAAGGGCGCACTTCTATACATAGTCTGACGACCATGTATCGTGCGTCCTGCGGAGCCGCCCCCTGACCGCTGACAGCATCAGCAATCCGGGGGCCTGCGTCACTTCGTTCCGTACAAGGGGCTGCACCCCTTGCGCCGCTAAAGCGGCTATCCCTGCGCACCCGATGAAAAGATACACCCGCTTTGCGTCTGCATCTTTTCATCGGGTTTGATAGACGAATACCGACACCCTGACCGTTATCCATACGGTCATTTTTATTTCAGAGCAAAGGAGTGAGAACATGAGCAAATCTTTGGAAGAATTGCAGAGAGAGTACGAGAAAAACACCGTCAAACTGGAACAGGAAAAACGAAAGTTGCGCCGACTGGAAAACCGAAAATCCTATCTGGACAGCGGTTCCCGCAAACAGCGCAGCCATCGGCTGATTACCCGTGGGGCGGCGATTGAGAGCGTCATGCCGGAAGTGAAGATACTGACCGAGCAGGAATTTTATTCCCTGATGGAGCGCATTGCCGAATGGCAGCCGGTTCAGAACATGGTACGGCTTGCGGTTGAAAATCACAGCCAGCCGCAGGATGGTAACTGACGATGGCGCTTTATCATTTAACGGTCAGCCAGATCAGACGCAGCGCCGGACAGAGCGCCATTGCCGCCGCAGCTTACCGGGCCGGGGAGTGTCTTTACAGTGATTACTACGGCGAGTACAGTGACTACACCCGCAAGGGCGGCGTGATCTGTTCCGAAATTTTGTTGCCGCCCCATGCCCCGCTGGAATACCAGGACCGGGCGACCTTGTGGAATACGGTGGAACAAGTAGAGAAACACAAGAAAGCGCAGCTTGCTTACAGCTTTGATATTGCTTTGCAGAATGAACTTTCGATGGAAGAAAACATTGCGCTGGCGAGGGAGTTTGTGCAGCGCTGTCTGGTGGACAAAGGAATGGTTGCCGATTTTGCCGTCCATGCCCCGGACAAGGAGGACGGAGGCATCCCCAACCCGCACTTCCATGTGATGACGACCATGCGCCCCATCAATCCAGACGGCACATGGGGACAGAAGCAGCGCCGGGAATATGTGCTGGATGATGAGGGAAACCGGGTGCTGGATAGGAACGGCAAGCCCATGTTCAACGCCGTACCCACTACCGACTGGGGCAGCCCGGAAACGCTGGAAGAATGGCGGGAAGCATGGTGCCGGATGGTCAATGAAAAGTTTGCGAAAAAGGGGCTGGATGTTCGTATTGACCACCGCTCCTATGTGCGGCAGGGGATTGACTTGATCCCCACCGTCCATGAGGGGCCGACTGTCCGGCAGATGGAAGCAAAGGGCATCCGTACCGACAAGGGCGAACTGAACCGCTGGATTAAGGCGACTAACCGGCTGATGCTGGACATAAAAAAGAAAATTAAATCCCTGTTCGGCTGGATTTCAGAAGTCAAAGAGGAACTTTCCAAGCCTAAGACACCGAGCCTTGCCGACCTGCTGATCTCCTATTATCAGGACAGAAACGCCGGGGCATGGAGCCAGAAAGCTAAGGGCAAGAACCTGAAAGAATTTGCGGAAGCGGTCAACTACCTGATGGAAAACAAGCTGCTGACGCTGGAAGCGTTGGAATCCCGCCTGTCTGCTGTCAGCACAGAGTTTGACACATTGAGCGACACCATGAAAGCGAAGTCAGCCCGGATGAAAGAATTGCAGGAGTTGATACGGCAGGCCGAGAACTACAAGCGGCTGAAGCCGGTGTATGACGAGCTGAACGGTATCAAGTGGAAAAAACAGCGGGAGAAATTTGAAACCGCCCATGACGCTGATCTGCGGCTGTTTTATACGGCCCGCCGGATTTTGAAAGAGAAGCTGGACAGGAAGCCCATCACCCTGGCCGCATGGAAACAGGAATATGACCGGCTGCAAGCGGAGTATGCCAAGCTGTCCCCGCAGTATAAGCCGCTTCGGGAGGATTTAATGAAAATGCGCCGAGTACAGTACTGCGTTGACCGGGTATTGCAGCGGCGGCAGCCAGAACAGGAAGCGCCGAAAAAGAAACAGGATATAGAACTATGACATTTACGGGAGGAAGCATTTGAATGTGTTTGAAGCGGTGAAGCAGTCCGTCACTACCCGGCAGGCTGCTTCTTACTATGGAATACGGGTAGGGAGAAATGGCATGGCCTGCTGTCCATTTCACAATGACAGAACGCCCAGCATGAAAGTGGACAGCCGCTACTATTGCTTCGGCTGCGGCGCTTCCGGGGATGTGATCGACTTTGCCGCTTCCCTGCATGGTTTGGGAAAACGGGATGCGGCGGTCAGACTGGCAGAGGATTTTTCAATCCCCTATGACGGAGCCATCCGCACACCGGCAGCAAAGAGAACGCCGCCCAAGCCTACGCCGGAGCAGAGGTTACGGCAGGCGGAACAGCATTGCTTCAAAGTGCTATGTGACTATCTGCATCTATTGGAACGCTGGAAAATCGAATATGCTCCACAGCCACAGGATGCCGCCTGGCATCCTCTTTTCGTGGAAGCATTGCAAAAAAACAGCTATGTAGAATATCTGCTGGATATTTTGTTGTTTGGAGAAATGGAAGAAAAAGCGGCGCTGATTGCCGAACAGGGAAAGGAGGTGGTGCGGCTTGAGCAGCGAATTTCAGAACTTACCGCCAGCAGCGCAGGAAGCAGTTATGCGGACGATGGACGCAATGGAACCGGCGCAGACGCAGGAAGAAATCCGGGAAATGCTGGAGGGGACGCAGAAAGGCGGCGTGAAGAACAGCATCAAGAACTGTCTGACAGTGTTCCAGCGTGACCCGCTGCTGCGTGGAGCAGTCAGCTACAACATTCTTTCCGAAAGGGTGGATATTGTGAAGCCGCTGGGATGGGAACGGACCAGCGCCACTCTGACCGATATGGATATGAAATATTTGCTTTTGTATCTGGAAGAACACTACGGACTGACCAGCGAAAAGAAAGTAGAAAATGCAATCCAGATCGTAGCCAATGAAAACCGCTACCATCCTGTCAGGGATTATCTGAACAGTCTGCAATGGGACGGAACCGAGCGCATCCGCTATGCTCTGCATCACTTTCTGGGAGCAGACACGGACGAGTACACCTTTGAAGCCCTGAAACTGTTTATGATGGGAGCCATCCGGCGGGTATTTCAGCCGGGGAGCAAGTTTGAAGTCATGCTCTGTCTGGTAGGCGGTCAGGGAGCCGGAAAATCCACCTTTTTCCGACTGCTTGCAGTTAAGGACGAGTGGTTTTCAGACGATTTGAAAAAGCTGGACGATGAAAACGTGTATCGGAAGCTGCAAGGGCATTGGATTATGGAGATGTCGGAGATGATCGCCACCGCCAACGCCAGAAGTATTGAGGAAATCAAGTCGTTTCTAAGCCGCCAGAAAGAAACCTATAAAGTGCCGTATGAAACCCATCCGGCAGACCGGCTCCGTCAATGCGTGTTTGGAGGAACCACCAACCGGCAGGACTTTCTTCCCCGTGACCGCACCGGCAACCGGCGCTTTATTCCCGTGACCGTGTACCCGGAACGGGCGGAGGTTCACATACTGGACGATGAAGCGGCGGCGAGGACATATATCAGCCAAATGTGGGCGGAAGCCATGACAATCTACCGCAGCGGGAAGTATAAGCTGTCATTCAGCGCGGAAATGAACGCTTACCTGAAAGCCCACCAGCAGGGTTTTATGCAGGAGGACACGCAGGCCGGTATGATTTACGCCTATTTGGAGGACTACACCGGCGACAGGGTATGTTCCAAGCAGCTTTATGAGGAAGCGCTGGGAAACTGCAATCCCCCGGCAGAGTGGGAAACACGGGCAATCTGCGAGATTATGAATACCGGCATTGCAAACGGCAGCATACAGGGCTGGACAGCCTACAAAAGCCCTAAGAGATATAAGAAGTACGGTTCACAAAAAGGCTGGGAGCGTGTCAACCAGCCCCCAGCAGACAAGGATGGTTTTCGGGAAATCACAGAGGAAGAAGCCCGGCAGATGGAGCTTCCATTCTGAAAAAGCCCCCGGTTGACAGTTTGGTTGACGTTTCAGTTGACAGGAAAAAGTCTGATATTTCAGGCACTTCTCCTCTTTGTCAACCATGTCAACCAAGAAATCAAAGAAAAAGTAAAATAGAATAATAGAGCGCCTGAGGATTGTTTTCAAAGTCTTTTGTGCCGGTTGACACGGTTTGGTTGACATTGGAGCAGTCTACGCCACACATAGCCTGACATTGCCTTGTCGGGCATATTTCATTTATGGAGGTAAATGCCTATGGTAAAAGCCAAGAGCGAAAATAACACCAACAACAGCGGCACTATGCTTACCGCTGCGGACGGCACCCAGTATTTTGTCATGGGGAAAATTCGTATCAAGGTATCGGAGCATTTTGCAGAGAACGGGAAGCCGCTGAACAGCCTGCTGGAAGATGTAATCCAGCACGCCGCCGCTGCTTCCTGAAAAAAGATAGATTTGTGACTGTCAATCATCCCACGCTTATGATATACTTGTACCAGCGAGTATTGTATAAGCGTGGGTTGTTTCTTTTTAAGGAGGATTTTTGATGAAACAACCATACAATACAACGGTTTATAACACCGCACTTTATTTGAGATTGAGCCGTGACGATGAGCTGCAAGGCGAAAGCGGCAGCATCCAGACACAGCGCATGATGCTTCGGCAGTACGCCGCCGAGCATGGATTGACCGTAGTAGACGAGTATATTGACGATGGATGGAGCGGCACGAACTTCGACAGGCCGAGCTTCCAGAGGATGATCGACGACATCGAGGACGGGAAAATCAACTGCGTTGTGACAAAGGACTTATCCCGCTTAGGCAGAAACTACATTCTGACCGGCCAATACACAGAAATCTACTTCCCAAGCAAAGGCGTCCGCTACATTGCGATCAACGACAATGTGGACACCCTCAACGGAGAAAGCGAGCTTGCCCCATTCCTGAATATCCTGAACGAGATGCACGCCCGCCAGACCAGCAAAAAGGTCAAGGCCGCCATGCGGACACGGTTTGCAAACGGCGCACACTACGGAGCCTACGCCCCGCTGGGTTATATCAAAGACCCGGATAAGACCGGGCATCTTCTGGTTGACACGGAAACAAGGTGGATTATCGAAAAGATCTTTGACCTTGCCGTTCATGGCAGAGGGGCGGCCAGCATCACACGGATTTTGGTGGAAGCAAAAGTACCCACCCCCGGATGGCTGAACTTCCAGAGGTACGGCACTTTCGCCAATATCTATGCCGGAGCGCCGGAGGAAAAAGCCTATGCGTGGACGATAGCGCAGGTCAAAAGCATCTTGAAAGAGGAAACCTACATCGGTCACAGCGTACACAATAAGCAGAGCAACATTTCATTCAAGAACAAGAAAAAGGTACGCAAGCCGAAAGAGGAATGGTATCGTGTGGAGAATACCCACGAAGCGATTATCTCCGAAGATGTGTTCCGACAGGTGCAGGAGCAGATTGCCAGCAGACGCAGACGGCAAAAGGACGGCACAACGCAGATTTTTTCAGGGCTGGTAAAGTGTGCGGACTGCGGCTGGTCGCTGGCATACGGCGAGAATAAGCAGAACAAAACCCCGTATGGCTACTATCATTGCAGCAAGAACGGACAGGGACTGCGCCAATGCTCCATGCACTACATCCGCTATGATGTGCTTTACGCCTATGTCCTCTCCCGCCTGCAATACTGGTCACAGCAGGCCCAGCAGGACGAGGACAAACTTCTGAAAAGGCTGCTCAACGCCAGCGATAAGGAACGCAGCTCTGCGAGGGAGAAACAGGCATCCGAACTGAAAAAAGCCGAGAAGCGAAAAGCAGAGGTTGACGGGCTGTTTGCCAAGATGTACGAGGACTGGGCTGCCGGACGCATTACAGAGTACAACTTCAATATGTTGTCCGAGAAGTATCAGGGCGAACAAAAGGAGCTGGACGAGAAAATCCAGCAGCTTCACGAAGCGATGGAAGCCGTTGCGCAGACCGCCGTTGACGCTGAAAAGTGGGTAGGGCTGATGAGGCAGTATGTCAACCCTACGGAGCTGACCGCCGAACTGCTGAATACGCTGATTGAAAAAATCTTTGTGCATGAAGCGGTTAAGGGCGAGGACGGCAGCCGGGAGCAGGAAGTAGAGATTTTCTATCGCTTTATAGGCAAAATCGACTGACACATCTTTTTTTACCCAACAATATCTTTAACTAAGGGAAAATGGATTGTCGGTGCCCGATGCCGGGATGCTTGTCCGCATCGCCGGGGCGCTGGACACGACGGTGAATGATCTTCTCGGCGAGGAGGAGCCGGAACAGGGCCGGGACCTGGCCGCCGAGCTGGAAGCGCTCAACCGGCAGCTGGCCGAGCGGGAGGAACGCAGCCGCAGGCGCTGGCGGGCCTTCTTTGCGGCGGTGGGAATCCTGGCCCTGTGGGGGGCCGTGATGCTCGCCGCGGGCCTGATCCGGTAGCTGCCGGCACAGCTTCTTTCCGGTGCGCCGGTCATCGGCGGCGCCGACAGGGCCACCGGCATCTGGGTCGTCCGCCCGTCGGGACCGTGGCTGCCCCTGCTGCTGACGGCGGGCGCGGGCCTGGCGGCGGTGGCGGGACTGTGGAAGACCCGGAAAAAATAGAAAGGAGAACGCGATGAAACGAGCGGCAATCCTGCTCTGCCTGCTGCTCCTGACGGGGTGCGGCAGCGACGCGGTGCCGGCCATCGAGGAGGAGGCCTGGCAGATGACCACCGTCCAGAGCACGGCGGACAACGGGGCGATCATCGCCTGTGCACCCGGCGAACCGGGCGCCCCCGACACGGCCGAGCGGCTCACGCTGGTCTGCACGGCGTCGGACGGGGTGCTCACGCTGACCGACGGGACCAACGACCGGCAGTATGCGGGAAGCTACCGGCTTGAGCAGAGCGACGCCGGGTCCGCGGTCTACACCGTCACGGTCGGACAGACCGAGGGGATGGCCGTCACGGCCCTGACCCGCTATGCCGACGGGAGCAGCCGCCCCACGCTGATTCTCACCCTGGACGGATACGCGCTGCACTTTTTCCCGCAGGACGATCAGGCGTGACGCAGCGCGCCCTGGTCGTCGGGCTGAAGTTCGAGAATCCCGGCAAAGAGTTCCGCCGCCTCGGAGGTCCGGCCCAGACCGGCGCAGCCCAGCGCCCGCAGATAGTTGCAGTACTGGCGGTTGCGCAGCGCAATGTCATCGGCAAAGACCTCGATCTCGGGCAGCGAGACCGCAAAGAAATCGTAGGCCACCGCATCGAACAGGTGGGTTTCCCCGTAGGTCAGCAGCTTGTGGAAGGCCTTGCGGGCGGCGGCTTCGTTGCCCATCGCACGCTGGGCAAGTCCCTGATAATAGATGAAATCCGACGGCTGGTCGTTGTAGTAGAGCACCCGGCCGGGCTCCTGCGGACCGGAGGCGGCGCGCAGGAAGGCGGCGGCCGCCTCGGGTTCGCGGCCCATCGCCCGCAGCGCGACGCCCTGCCAGTAATCCGCCTCGTTGTCCGGGACGTTGGGCAGTTTGCCCTCGCCCAGGGTATCGGGGTAGGTCTTGCTCTGCTCCAGCAGCTGCACGGCCCGGTCATTCTCGCCGCGGTTCAGGCAGTCCTTGGCCAGACGGATCAGCGCATACCGGTACTGGGCGCTGACCTTGCCCTCGCCGCCCTCCCAGGGGTGGAACCGGCGGGTGAGCAGAATCTGCAGCGCCTCCTCACAGCGGCCCTCACAGTTCAGCAGCGTGACATACCGCAGCATCAGGTCGTCCCGCTGCTCCACGAGCGCGAGGTTCTCCTCCAGCAGCTGCAGCCGGGCGGCGTTGGAACGGCCCAGCCGGGCGGCCAGCTGGTCGTATTCCAGCAGCAGGCGCGGATAGCCGGGGTCCAGCCGGCGGGCCTGCTCCATCTCCCGCAGGGCGGCGTCGGCGTCGCCCTGTTTGTTGTAGCGCGCAATCGCCAGGTTGCGGTGTACCAGCGCCTGGCCGGGGTCCTGCTGCACCGACGCTTCCCAGTGCGCTATCGCGGCGTCCGCCTGCTTCTTGTCGTACAGCAGGCAGCCCAGCAGGGCATGGGCCCGGGGCGCCCGGCCGAGCAGACGGATCGCGTATTCCAGAATCGCGATCTCCTCCACCCGGTTGGGATAGCACCGGGGCGCCGGCAGGTGTTCGGCGCGCAGACAGCAGGCGCGGGCCGCCGCCTCGTCCCCGGCCAGCCCGTGCAGATACCCCTCGTAGTAGGACGGCATCGGGCTCTGTTCGGGGCAGGCCTGCAGGATCTCCACCGCCTCCTCCAGCAGCCCGGCCTTGGCATAGTGCAGCGCCAGGTCCAGGTAGTTGTGCGCCTCCTGCCGCATGACGGTGCGCCAGACCTCCGGCGTTCCGGTCCGGCGGGATTCCTCGTACAGGCAGCCCATCTGCAGCGGGTCAATGGCCAGACTCTCGGCAAGCAGGGCGGTGTTGTCCCGCCCCAGATGCCGCAGCAGCGCGGCTTTCAGGCAGCGGCCGTTCATGTTGTGCCAGTTGCGGACCAGCGACAGCCCGACAAACTCCAGCGCCTGCTCCAAATTGCCGCGCCGCGCTTCCAGACAGGCCAGCCAGTAGAACCCGGCACTCTGGGTCTCGGCGCTCCAGGTGGATTTGTAGAAGGCGTCGTAGGCTTTGCGGTGCTGGCCGTCCGCCTCCAGCGCCAGCCCCAGATGGAAAAAGCACGCGCCCTGGTAGGGGTTGGGGTTCTTCCAGGTCTGTTTCTGAACGGCCTTTTCAAAACAGGCGATGCTCTGCCGGATCTGTCCCTGGCGGAAGAGCAGCAGCCCGTAGCCGTCGTTCAGCCGCAGGTCGGTGGGGTCGCGGCGCAGCCCTTCCCGGTAATAGTCGGCCGGGTCGCGGGTGGCATGGCGGTACTGTTCGAGATGGGTCGCCGCCAGATACAGTTCCTCGGTGGTGCGCAGCTCCTCCGGCGCGCCGAGCGGCTCGGCGGGGGCGGGGATGGGCCGCAGTTCCGGCTCATACATCCGGTAGCGCACCAGGGTGCGGTCCCCGGCCTCCACCGTGACCTCGCAGTCGTGCAGCGTGCCGTCCGCGGCAAAGTCTGCCCCGAACCAGCCCTGCGGCGAGAGGTCGGCGCGCGCCTCATACAGGCAGTCCCCGCCGCGCTGCACCCGGATCACGGCGCCGGGCTGTTCCCCGGTGACATAGACCCGCACCTCGCCGCGGCCGTCGGGAAGAAGCTGCAGACCCACGGCGGCATCCCGGGTGGCGTTGCCCACCCGGCCCACCCCCTTGTAGGGCAGGAAATACTGGACAAAGGTCTTTTCCTCCTGGGGCTTGAGCCAGGAAAAATCCGGCTGATTGTCGGTGAACACGCCGGTCATCAGTTCAATGTACGGCCCGTCCGCGTCGGTCAGGTTGCGGTCCCAGGCGCGGCCGAAATCGCCGTTGCCCCAGGTCCACTGTTTTTTGCCCGGCGCCACATGGTGGTCCGCCACATGAAGCAGCCCGGCCTGGCGGGATTCGTCGTAGTTGCCCACAAAGTCAAAGTCCGAGTGGGCCGCCATGTAGGAGGTCGGGACCGGCACGTTCTTGTAGCGCGAGATGTCCACCCCCGCCGAGTAGTCGCACTTGTAGTATTCGCCGGTCGCAATCGGGAAGGTCGAGACCGCGCGCCTGCCGTGGTCCATGACGGCGTTCACGTCGGGCGGAAAGACCGAGTAGGTGTGATCGTTGACCGGCACCGCGGGGTTGGCCCACCACAGGAAGGTCTGCGGCAGGTCGGTGGGATTGTACAGCCGGCCCCGGATTTCCAGATACGCCTTGCCGGGGTACAGGCTGATTGCGGCCATCCCCTTGGTGCCGTACATCTTGTCGGTCTCGCCGACATAGACGGTCACCGAGCCGTCGTCGTGCTCGGCCACGCGGTAGTCCACCGGCGAGAAGGTGGTCGGGCGGTGATGCTGCGGCCAGTTGAATTCAATCCCGCCCGAAATCCATGGCCCGGTCAGCCCCACCAGCGCCGGTTTGACGACGTGGTTGTAATAGACAAAATCATAGCCGTTGGTCTTGTCGAGGGCGCGGTGAATCCGTCCGCCCAGTTCGGGCAGGACCATGACGCGCAGATACTCGTTTTCCAGCCAGACGGCATGGTAGGCGACCTCCCGGCAGACATCCGACACCTTCTCGGTCACCGGCAGCGGATAGACCTTGCCGGTGCTGCCCTGGTAGGCGCGTTTTTCAATGAAAAGCGGATATTTTTCCGGCTCGGCGGCTGGATAGGTCGGAAGAAGAACGGTCTCCTCCCAGATTTTTGCGGCGTGGTTCATCATCAGCAACCCTCTTTCCTGGCAGGGCGGGCTTTCCGCCGCGCCCCGATGCTCCCATTGTACCGCGGACGGCCGGCGGGAAAAATGGCTTATTCTCAAAAATGATGGACAATCTTGCACGGCGGCGCTATACTGTGCGTATGGAACTGCAGATTGAACGAAAACCCGACGGCTTTGCGGGGGAGACCTACATCGTCCTGCCCACCGAAGCCTTCTCGGACTATATCGGGCATCCGCTGGTGCGCCGTCTGTATCTGACGGACGCCGGCTTCTTTCCCCATGCCGCCCACCATTACCGCGAGCGCAGCGAGGGCATTGAGGAATACATCTTCTTGTGCTGTACCAGCGGCCGCGGCGTCGTGGAGGTGCAGGGCCGGACCTTCCCGCTGCGGGACAACGAGGCGCTGTGCATCCCCCGCCTCTGCCCGCACCGCTACTGGGCCGACGAGGAGGACCCCTGGAGCCTGCTCTGGGTGCATTTCCAGGGCGAGGACTGCGGCTATTACCCGCTGGACCGGCCGCAGGTCTGCCGGTTTTCGTCGGCCGGGACGGTCCGCCGGATGGAATTCCTCTTCAACCAGCTGTTCCGCACGCTGGAACAGGACTATACGCTGGGCAATTTCATCTACCTCTCCCAGCTGCTGGCGCTCATCCTGGGCGAAACCTACGCCCGCCGGCAGGAGGACGGCACCACGGCCCGGCAGAACCGGCAGGTCACCCGGGCCGTGCGGTATATGTACCGCCACCTGGACCGGGAACTCACGCTGGCGGAACTCTCCGCCGCGATGGGCACCTCCCCGAGCACCCTCAGCGCGGTGTTCCGGCAGTGCACCGGCCATGCGCCGATGGACTTCTTCACCCGCCTCAAGATGAAGCAGGCCTGCCGGATGCTGCGTTCCGGCGGGGAGTATGTCTACGAGGTCGCCCGGCAGCTCGGCTACCGGGACCCCTACTATTTCTCGCGGGCCTTCAAGAAGGTGATGGGGGTCTCGCCGCGCAGCTACCAGAACGGCCTCGGCCGGTCCGACCCGCCCGGGGACGAGGAAACCTGACCAACGGAACCTTCCGTTGGTTCTTTTTTTGCCGCGGACAAAGCAAGATTGTCCATCTTTTTTCAGGATTTGCCATTGGCGGCGGCGCACCGCCACGGTACAATAAAACCAAAACCGTACAGTGGGGGAGAATGACGATGCAGACAACGATGGATCTTTCGGGCCTCTGGGAAGTGCGGCTGGGCGACGGGGCGCCGGCCACGGTGCATCTGCCCGGCACGCTGGAGGAAAACGGCCTCGGCGAACCCGAAACCCCGGCCCTGGAAAGCCGGCTGACCCGCCGGTTCCGGTGGGAGGGCGAGGCGGTCTTTTCAAGAGAGGTGACGCTGCCCGACCACCCCGGCCGGCGGCTGATCCTGGAAGCCGAGCGCGCCCGGCAGCTCCGGCTTACGGTGGACGGGCAGCCGGTCCCCACCCTGCAGGGGACGCTGAGCACCCCCTACCTGTTTGAGCTGACCCGCTGGGCGGGGCGCCGGGTGCGGCTCTGCCTGCTCTCGGACAACCGGTATCCGGGCTGGCCGCGGGAGGAGATTGTCCATGCCTCGGCGGCGACCGACGAGACCCAGACCAACTGGAACGGCCTTCTGGGTCGGCTGTGCGTGCACAGCGTTGCGGACTTCTGGGTGCGGTCGGTGCGGGTCTATCCCCACGGCCGGACGCTGGATGCGGCGGTGGATCTGGCGGTGCCCCGGCAGGCGCTGGACGCGGTCGGCGACGGCGAACTGGTGCTGGAAGGCCCCGCCCTGGCCCGGCCGTTCTGCCTGCTCCGGCGGGACTGGCAGCCGGAATCGCTGCGGCAGGGGCTTTGCACCCTCTGGTGCCGGGATCTGCCGGTTGCCCCCGAGGCCCCGCTGTGGGAGGAAGCCTGCGGCGCCCTGACGCAGATCACGGCGTCGCTCGTGCTGGACGGCAGGACGGTGTCCCGCGCCCGGGCGGACTTCGGCCTGCGGACCTTCGGGGCGGACGGGGGACGGCTCACCCTCAACGGCCGGGTGTTTCTGCTGCGCGGGGAGGCCAACTGCTGCGTCTTTCCCGAGACTGGCCACCCGCCCATGACGACCGGGGCCTGGCGGGAGGTTCTGGGTCGCTACCGGGCCTACGGGGTCAACTGTCTGCGGTTCCATTCCTGGTGCCCGCCCGAGGCGGCCTTTGCGGCGGCTGATGAACTGGGAATGCTGCTCCAGCCCGAACTGTCCGACTGGAACTGCACCAACGCGCTGGAAACCCCGCACAGCGCCGTATATTATGAGGCGGAACTGCGGCAGATCCTCTTCTGCTACGCCAACCACCCCTCCTTTGTCATGCTCACGCTGGGCAACGAACTCTGCACCGGCGAGGAGGGACACCGCCGGATGGCAGAGCTGGTCCGGCTGGCCCGGCAGCTGGACCCCACCAGACGGTATGCCGGGTCCTCCAACGGCCAGTACGGGGAACAGGGATATGACGGCGTCAGCGACTTCTACACCGCGGCGGCGTATGGGGACCGGATGCTCCGCGCCACAAGCTCCCCGATGATCGGGCATCTGAACCGGTGCCGGCCCGGCACCCGGCAGAATTACCGGGAGGCCGCCGCCCAAACCGGCGGGGTGCCGGTGTTCGGCTTTGAGGTGGGCCAGTACGAGAGCTGGCCGGATTTTGACCAGATTGACCGGTTCCGGGGCATCACCATCCCGGAAAATCTTCGGGCCATCCGCCGCCGTGCCGAACAGACCGGGGCGGCGGCATACTGGCAGGCGGGCGTGCAGGCCAGCGGGGAGCTGGCGCTGCGGTGCTACCGCGAGGAGGTCGAGGCCGTGCTGCGCACACCCGGAATGAGCGGGCTCTCGCTGCTCGGCTTGCAGGATTTTCCGGGGCAGGGGACGGCGCTCGTCGGCATGATGGACGCGCACCTCGCCCCCAAACCCGCCGACTTTGCCAGACCGGAGCGGTTTGCGGCCTTCTTTGCGCCGGTGGTGCTGCTGGCCTGCTTTGACCGCTATACCTACGAGGCCGGCGAGTGGTTCACGGCGGATCTGCGGGTGGCCAATTACGGCCGGCAGACGCTGGCGGGGCCGCTCTGCTGGCGGATTGCCGAAGGCCGGACCATCCTCGGACAGGGAACGCTGGACGCCCCGGCCGGATGGCCGGCGGGCGGCCTGCGGGAGGCGGGCCGTATCCGGTGGCAGATGCCCGGCGATGCGCGTCCCCATGCCCTGACGCTCGAACTGTCCGCCGGGGACCTCAACAGCCGCTATCCGCTGTGGAGCTATCCCTGCGCCAAGGCCGCACCCGCCGTGCTGCGCCGCCTGACCGAGGCAGACCTGCGGCGGATCGAGGCGGGGGCCAGTGCCCTGATCGACCTGCCCGCCGACGGCACGGAATGCCCGGCGTCGGTGCGCTGCCAGTTCAGCACCGATTTCTGGTCGGTGGGCACCTTCCCGGAGCAGGAAGGCACGATGGGGCTGCTGATCCGGGCGGAACACCCGGCCCTCAAGGACTATCCGACCGGGACCGCTTCAAACTGGCAGTGGTGGACCCAGTCCCACGGCCGGGCTTTCCGGCTGCCCCGCACGATCGAGCCGGTCGTCCGGGTGCTGGACAGCGTGACCCGGCTGGACAACCTGGGCCTGCTGTGGGAGGCCCGGCTCGGGAAAGGCCGGCTGCTCGTCAGCGGCATGGACCTTGCGGGGCACCTTGAGTTCCCCGAATGCCGCTACCTGCTGGAATGTCTGGCCGCCTACCTCGACGGACCGGCCGCCCCCATGGCCGCCGTCACGCCGGAGGAGCTGCGCCGGCTGATCCGGGTATCGCCCCGGTAAGATCCCGACAAGGAGAATTATGATGCACGTTGAATTTGAACCCTATCACAGATCCGAAATCCTGCACGGACACCTGCATCTGGGCGGGAGCAACCCCGGCGGGGAGCGGATCGAAGTCAACAGTCTCTGCCTGACCCGGGGCGGACAGCCCTGGCTGCCCGTCATGGGCGAGTTCCATTTTTCCCGCTGCGACCCCGCACAGTGGCAGACCGAGCTCTGCAAGATGAAGGCGGGCGGCGTCACGATGGTCTCCACCTATCTGTTCTGGATTCACCACGAGGAGCGGGAAGGGGAGCTGCGGTTCTCCGGCCGGCTGGACGTGCGCCGGTTCGTGCTGTGCTGCCGCAGGGCCGGGCTGGATGTGGTGCTGCGCATCGGCCCCTGGGCCCACGGCGAATGCCGCAACGGCGGATTCCCCGACTGGCTGCTGCACAAGGGCATCCCGCTGCGGCAGAACCACCCGGCCTATCTGGCGCTGGTCCGGGCATGGTACCGCAGCATCTACCGGCAGGTCCGCGGCCTGCTCTACCGCGACGGCGGGCCGATTGTCGGCATCCAGCTGGAAAACGAGCTGGTGGACAACAGCGACCATCTCGCGGCGCTCAAACGGATCGCGGTGGAGGAAGGGTTCGAGGTGCCGCTCTACACTGTCACGGGCTGGAACGCGGTCAGCGGGGCGCGCATCCCGACGGCGGAGGTGCTGCCGGTCTTTGCGGCCTATCCCGACGCCCCCTGGACCCAGCACCGCGATCCGCTGCCCCTCTCGCCGCAGTATCTGTTCAACCCCACCCGCAACGACACGGCGGTGGGCGCCGACCTGCTGCACACCGCCGCGCCGGACGGCTGGCAGCTGCCCTATGACCGTTACCCCTTCGCTACCTGCGAGATCGGCGCGGGCCAGCAGTCCACCTACCACCGCCGGGTGCGGATCTCCGGCATGGACGCCTACGCCCTCTCGCTCGTCAAGCTGGGATGCGGCAACAACCTGATCGGATATTATATGTACCACGGCGGCACCAACCCCATCGGCCGGGACTCCACCCTGCAGGAATCCCGCGCCACCGGCTACCCCAACGACTACCCGATCCTCAACTATGATTTTGCCACGGCGCTGAGCCAGTACGGCGAAACCCGCCCCCAGTACCGGTGGCTCAACCTGCTCCATCTGCTGGCCGCCGACTTCGGCCGCGAACTGGCCCGCATGGAATATGTCAGTTCCCTCACCCATCCGACGCCGGAGGACCGGCAGACACTGCGCTGCTGTCTGCGGACGGACGGAACCGCCGGCTTCGTCTTTGTCAACCATCACCAGCGGCACGCGGCGCTCTGCCCGGTGTCCGATGTCGTGCTGGATACCGGCACGGTGTGTTTCCCGCCCATCACGGTGGCGGGGGACCTGGCCTTCCTCTTCCCGTTCGGGCTCTCGCTGGGCGGCCGGACGCTGCGCTGGGCCACCGCCCAGCCGATCTGCCGGTCCGGCGATACCTGGTTCTTTGCGGCCATCCCCGGCATCCCGGCCCGGTACCGGTTCGCGGACGGCACGCTGGTCACGGCCGGGCAGGGAATCGCGGTGCAGACGGCGGGTCCGGTCCGGCTGGTCACCCTCCCGCTCGGGCAGGCGCTCTGGCTGCGGCGGCTCGGCCAGCGCATCGTCCTCGGGCAGGGGTGCGACCTCTACGAGGAGGACGGCACCATCCGCGCCGTGCAGCCCGGGAGTTTCCGGTACCTGCTGTGGCAGGACGACCACTTTGTCCCGCGGGAGGAAACGCGCTCCTTCACCCCGGCGCAGCTCACCATGACCCCCTGCCCGGAACCGTTTGCGCCGCCGTATGAGGAGGAACTCTGCCTCGGCGGCCGGGTGCCCCGCCATTGGTACCGACTGGAGGTCTCGGGCAGCGAAGGGTTCCTGCGCTTCCCGCAGCGCTGCGATGTCGCGCAGATCTATGCCGACGGGGCGCTGGCGGCGGACAATTTCTACAACGGCGAGCCGTGGCGGGTGCCCGCCTCGCTGCTGTACGGCCGGCAGTGTTATCTGGTCATGACGCCGCCCTCCGATGCCGTGTTCATGGACCCCTGACAGCAAAAACCGCCTGACCGCACATTCCGTGCAGCCGGGCGGTTTTTGCAATAGGGGAAGAAACAGTGAAAATGTCGGGTCGGTTACCGGAGCTTCCAGGCCAGGTCGGCCAGGAACAGGTCATGCTCCAGCGCTTCCGGGGTGGTGTCCTTGCCGATGTGCACAAACTCAATGTCCATCATGTTGGCCCAGTCGTGCATCTGTTCGGCGGTCACGTCGTAGCTCAGCACCGTGTGGTGCGCACCGCCCGCCGTGATCCAGCACTCCACGCCGGTCGTCAGGCTGGGCAGGGCCTTCCACATCACGCGGGCCACCGGCAGGTTGGGCATCGGCAGAATCGGCTTGACACACTCGATGTCCTGGCAGATCAGCCGCAGCCGGCCGCCCATGTCGATCAGGCTCACGACGATGGCCTTGCCTGCCTTGCCCTCAAAGACCAGCCGGGCGGGGTCCTTCTCGTTCATGCCGATGCCGAGGGGGTGGGTCTCGATGCGGGGCCGCTGGGCCGCGCAGCAGGGGCAGACCTCCAGCATATGCGCGCCCAGGCTGTACTCGGCGCCGGGCACCAGGTTGTAGGTGTAATCCTCCATGAAGAGGGAACAGCCGTTGCCGCCCTCGCCCATCGCTTTGAGGATGGCGGTCATCGCGGCCACCTTCCAGTCGCCCTCGCCGCCGTAGCCGTAGCCCTGCGCCATCAGGTGCTGGCTGGCCAGACCCGGCAGCTGCTCCATGCCGTACAGGTCCTGGAAGGTGTTGGAGAACGCCTGGCATCCTTCGGCATCCAGCATCTTCTTGATCGCGATCTCCTCGCGGGCCTGGTAGCGGATGGCACCGATGTCATCCGTCGCAAAGTCGTAGCTGGCGCGGTAGACTTCCATCAGGGCGTCAATCTCGGCGTCGGTGACCTCGTTCATCACCTGGACCAGGTCGCCCACGGCCCAGGTGTTGACCTGCCAGCCCAGCCTGGCCTGGACCTCCACCTTGTCGCCCTCGGTCACGGCCACTTCGCGCATGTTGTCGCCGAACCGCATGACCTTCAGCTGGCGGGAGACCGCCACGCCGACGGCGGCGCGCATCCAGCGGCCCAGACGCTTCTGGACTTCCTCATCCTGCCAGTACCCGGCGATGATCTTGCGCGGCATCCGCAGCCGGGCCGCCAGGAACCCGTGCTCCCGGTCGCCGTGGGCGGCCTGGTTCAGGTTCATGAAATCCATGTCGATCTCCTCGTTGGGGATCTCGCGGTTGTATTGGGTGGCAAAATGGCAGTAGGGCTTCTGCAGATTCACAAAGCCGTTGATCCACATCTTGCTGGGACTGAAGGTGTGGCACCAGGTGATGATGCCCGCACAGCGGGGGTCGTAGTTGGCCTCGCGCACCACGTCGGCAATCTCCTGGTTGGTCTTGGCCGTGACCTTGTAGACCATCCTGCAGGGCAGATTGCCCGAGGCGTTCAGCAGATCCGCCATCTCGGCGGCACGGCGGGCCACGGTCTCCAGCACCTCGGGTCCGTACAGAAACTGACTGCCCACCACAAACCAGAATTCATATTCCTGCATACGCATTGTCAAAACCTCCTTGTCACGGCAGTGCGTCGATGGCGGCGCGTTCCACCGCCAGACAGCGGATGTATTGTTTCATAAACGCGGCAAATCCGCGGCTGTCCCGGGCATCGGGCTGCACGGTGCTGCCGACGGCCCCCGCAAAGATGCGGCGGTGCAGATACTGTTCCAGCGTTTCGCCTTCCGCCCGGTGCAGCCGGTAGCCCGCCAGCAGCGCCATGCCCCAGGGACCGCCCTCCCCGGCGGTCTGCATCACCGAGACCGGCACGCCCAGCGCTCCGGCCAGCAGTTTCTGGCCCACCACCGGGACCTTGAACAGCCCGCCGTGGCCCAGCAGATGATCCGCCGTGACCTGTTCCTCCTCGAACAGGATGTCCAGCCCGTATTTCAGTGTGGCCAGACAGGCGTACAGCTGGACGCGGGCAAAGTTGGCCAGCGTGAACCGGGCATCGGGGCGGCGCACCAGGAGCGGCCGTCCGTCCGGCAATCCGGTCACCGGCTCGCCCGAAAAACAGTTGAAATTCACCAGCCCGCCGCAGTCGGGGTCCCCTTCGAGGGCCTTGCGGTAAAACAGGGTGTACAGCTCATTCCGGCTCAGCGTCGCCCCGGCGGCCGCCGCCATCTCGCCCAGCAGCCTGACCCAGTCGTCCAGATCGGAGGTGCAGGTGTTGCAGTGGACCATGGCCACCGGCCGCCCGTCCGGCGTCGTGACCAGATCAATCTCGGGGTGTACCTTTGCCAGCGGCTTTTCCAGCACCACCATGGCAAAGACGCTGGTGCCGGCGCTGACGTTGCCGGTCCGCACGGCCACACTGTCGGTGGCGGCCATGCCGGTGCCGGCATCTCCCTCCGGCGGGCAGAGCGGTATGCCGGCGCCCAGCGTGCCCGTCGGGTCCAGCAGCCGCGCCCCCGCCTCGGTCAGGGTGCCGGCGTCCTGACCGGCGCAGAGTACCCGGGGCAGCAGGTCCCGCAGATGGCAGTGCAGCCCCGCCCCGGCCAGCAGCTCGTCAAAGGAGGCCAGCATCCCGGCATCGTAGTCGCAGGTACGGCTGTCAATCGGAAAGACGCCCGACGCATCCCCGATGCCCAGGACCTTCTGCCCCGTGAGCTGCCAGTGCAGATAGCCCGCCAGCGTCGTCAGGAAGTCCACCTGCCGGACATGGTCCTCCCCGTTGAGGATGGCCTGGTAAAAGTGCGCCACCGTCCACCGCTGCGGAATGTTGAACCGGAACCGCTCGGTCAGTGCCTCGGCCGCGGCCCGGGTCGTTGTGTTGCGCCAGGTGCGGAAGGCGGTCAGCGGACGGCCCTGCCGGTCAAAGGGCAGGTAACCGTGCATCATCGCCGAGACCCCCAGGGCGCCCACCGTCCGCAGCGGTTCGCCGAAGGCCGCTTCATAGTTGCGGGCCAGATCGCGGAAGGCGTGCTGTACGCCGGTCCAGACCTCGTCGAGATGGTAGGTCCAGTACCCGCCTTCAAAACGGTTCTGCCAGTCGTGGGCGCCGGACGCCAGCACGGTGCCGTCCGGCCCGGCCAGCACCGCCTTGATGCGGGTCGAACCGAGTTCCAGGCCCAGAGAAGTGGATTTTTGTTCAAGTTTCTGCATAGGATCACCGCCTGTCGGAAATGGGAATTGACACGGCCGCAGGGGCCGTTTACAATACAGGAAAAAGGGGGAATGATTCGTGCGTGCGGTCTTTGACAAAGGGGAGCTGCTGGTGCTGCTGCGGGATTTTTATGAGCTGACCGGTCTGCGCACCGTCGTCTTTGACGAGTGGGGGATGGACATTCTGTCCTACCCGCAGCAGCTGCCGGACTACTGCCGTCTGGTGCGCGCCACCCCCCAGGGCGAGATGGGCTGCCGCCTGTGCGACCAGAAAGCCTGCCGCCAGGCCCGGCAGGAAAAGACCACCTGGATCTATCCCTGCCACGCCGGCCTCATCGAGGCCATCACGCCCATCCAGATCGACGGTGTGGTCGTGGGGTATCTGCTGCTCAGCCATATCGTGCAGGGCGCCGACGAACAGGCCGAATGGCAGCGCGCCTGGCAGCTCTGCGCCGGGTATCCGATTCGTCAGGAGGAACTCTACCGGGCCTACCGCCAGCTTCCCCGCACCCCGTACCAGCGGCTGCGGGCGGCGTGCGACCTGCTCGCCCTCTCGGCCCGGGCGCTGTGTCAGGTCCACATGGCCCGCCTTGTGCCGGGCAGCCCGGCCGAGACACTCAACCGCTTTCTGGCCGATCACCTGGCCGAGGATCTGTCCAGCGACCGCATCTGCGCGGCGCTCGGCATGGGCCGCACCGCGCTGTACCAGCTCTCCAAGGAAACCTACGGCTGCGGCATCAACGAGTCGGTCCGCCGGCTGCGCATCCAGCGCGCCATCCGCCTGCTGACCACCACCCGGCTGACCAACAACCAGATCTGCCAGCAGATCGGCATTGCGGACTACAACTACTTTTTCCGCGTCTTCCGCCGCCAGACCGGCTTTACGCCCCAGGCCTACCGCCGCCAGTTCTCAGGCACCGACTGACGGGGCACTTCTGCTCCTATCATACCCCCGCCGCCCCCTGCCCGTATAGTGACAGATGTTCGGATTGCTGGATTTTTGTTCGCAAATCGTTGTCGGCACAGCAAAAGCCCCCCGGCCGGATGGCCGGGGGGCTTTGCCGTTCACTGGCAGCTGTCGCAGCAAGGGCGGTGCTCGACGATCTCTTCCTCGCGCACCGGCGGCTGACCGATCCAGGACAGTGCCTCGTCGATGTCAAAGGTCTTGCGGCCGTCCTCCCGCACAAACAGCGGGATGCCGATGCCGCCGTGCTCCCGCACCGGGGCAAACACCGGGTCGTGGTCGCGCAGCGCCAGAAATTCCTTCAGGTTGGCCGTGTCGGCCGTGATGTCGATGAACTCCGCCTCAAACCCGCGGCTGGCCTGGATGGCCTGGTAATTGCGGCAGTCAATGCAGATGTGTGTTCCGTATACTTTCATGGATAACCCCTCCTGTCGGTTTCAGTATAAGCCCGGCGGCGCCTGTCTGCAAGCGGTCCCGCACAATACATTTTGTATTCTTTTCATAAAAAACAACACTATGTTTTTGCATCGGCGCCAGGAAAGTTTTGACTTTGTGGTTCTGACAACATACTTTCCGGCGCGGGACAGATATGATAAGGGCGTTATCCGGCGGAAAACGGTTGCAGCGAATGAGTAAAACCGGGCCGGAAGACAAACACTGAATACACCGGGAGGTTATCGAATGAACGTCAAGATGAAGAATATTGCGCAGTCCGAAGTGCTGACGCTGAAGGATGAAATCTCGTACCAGAAAGGCCAGGTGGTCAGCAAGACGCTGGCCCAGAATGATGCGGTGAGCATCACGCTGTTTTCCTTTGACAAGGGCGAGGAGATCAGCACCCATGCCGCGGGCGGCGACGCCTTTGTGACCTGCCTGGACGGTGTGGGCAGGATTGTGCTGGACGGCACCGAGTACCTTCTGCACGAGGGCGAGTCCATCGTGATGCCTGCCGGCCATCCCCATGCCGTCAGCGGCGCCGAGATGTTCAAGATGCTGCTGGTGGTTGTATTCTGAACCAAAGGAGAACACCCATGAACGAGAAGATGTTTTGTTACCAGTGCCAGGAGACCGCCGGCTGCAAAGGCTGCACGATGGTGGGCGTCTGCGGCAAGCAGCCCGATGTGGCGGCCATGCAGGACCTGCTGGTGTATGTGAGCAAGGGGCTGTCCGCCGTGACGACGGCGCTGCGCCGGGAAGGGCAGACCATCCCCGCCGGGATCAATCACCTGATCACGCTGAACCTGTTCACCACCATCACGAATGCGAACTTTGACCGCGAGAGCATCGAGGCGCGCATCCGTGCCACGCTGGAGGCGCGGCAGGAGCAGCTGGCCCGGCTGAACTGCCGGGACGGCCTGCCTGAGGCGGCTCTGTGGGACGGCAGCGGCGACTGGGAGGAGAAGGCCCGGACGGTGGGTGTCCTCTCCACCCGGGACGAGGACATCCGCTCGCTGCGGGAGCTCATCACCTACGGACTCAAGGGCCTGTCGGCCTACTCCAAGCACGCCAACGTGCTGCTTCAGGACGACCCCGAGGTGGACGCCTTCCTGCAGCGGGCGCTGGCTGCGACGCTGGACGACAGCCTGACCGTGCAGGACCTGGTGAACCTGACGCTGGAAACCGGCAAGTACGGCGTGGCGGGCATGGCGCTGCTGGACAAGGCCAACACCGAGGCCTACGGCAACCCCGAGATCACCCGTGTGTCGCTGGGCGTGCGCGGCAATCCGGGCATCCTTGTGTCGGGGCATGACCTGCGCGACCTCGAGATGCTGCTCGAACAGACCCAGGGCACCGGCGTGGATGTCTACACCCATTCCGAGATGCTGCCCGCCCACTATTATCCGGCCTTCAAGAAATACCCGAACTTTGTGGGCAACTACGGCAACGCCTGGTGGAAACAGAAGGAGGAGTTCGAGGCCTTCCACGGCCCGATCCTCATGACGACCAACTGCATCGTCCCGCCCAAGGACAGCTACAAGGACCGGCTGTACACGACCGGGGCGGCGGGGTATCCGGGCTGCCCCCACATTCCGGGCGGCATCGGCGAGACCAAGGACTTCTCCCGCATCATCGAGCAGGCCAAGACCTGCCCGCCGCCCGCCGAGCTGGAAACCGGCGAGATCGTCGGCGGCTTTGCCCATGCCCAGGTCTTTGCGCTGGCGGACCGCATCGTGGAGGCCGTGAAGAGCGGCACCATCCGAAAGTTCGTCGTCATGGGCGGCTGTGACGGCCGTGCCAGAAGCCGCGAGTATTACACCGAGTTCGCCCGGGCCCTGCCCCGCGATACCGTCATCCTGACGGCCGGCTGCGCCAAGTACAAGTACAACAAGCTGGCGCTGGGCGACATCGGCGGCATTCCCCGGGTGCTGGACGCCGGCCAGTGCAATGACTCCTACTCGCTGGCCCTGATTGCCCTCAAGCTCCAGGAAGTGTTCGGGCTGGACGACATCAACGACCTGCCCATCGTCTACAACATCGCCTGGTATGAGCAGAAAGCCGTCATCGTGCTGCTGGCCCTGCTCTCTCTGGGAATCCACAACATCCACCTCGGCCCCACGCTGCCGGCCTTCCTCAGCCCCAACGTGACCAAGGTGCTGGTCGAACAGTTCGGCATTGCCGGGATCGGCAGTGTCGAGGAGGATCTGCGCCTTCTGATCGGCGAATAAACAAGAATGCCCCCGGCACCGCAAGGTGCCGGGGGTTTTGGAATCATGCGGGATCGTCGGTCTCCTCACACGGGTAACGGATGCCCATCTGGGCCCGCAGATGATCCATCTGCTCCATCATGTGGACCGTCTCGCGGTGGGGCATCGAAGGACATTCCGGCAGCCCCCGGCGGATGCAGTCCACCGTCTCGCGGACCTCGTACTCGTAGCCGGTCAGCTGGGGCGGACAGGCAATCTCCTCGATCAGACGGCCGGTGTCATCCACCATCCGCAGCCCCTGGGGGTTGTTGATGTTGTCCACCATCAGATACCCCTTTGTGCCGTAGATCACGCCGTACCGGTCGGACACCGCGTTCGCCGCGGCCGTCAGGTTGGCCACCCGGCCGTCCTTCCAGGTCAGCGTGATGCAGTCCGTCATATCCACGCCGTGCGTGTTCTTGGTGCACAGACCCCGGACCTCATCGGGGCGGCCGAACACCATCTCGGCAAAATGCAGCGGGTACAACCCCACATCCAGCAGCGCGCCGCCGGCCAGCTCGGGCAGGATGATGCGCTGTTTGCCGGTCATCTCATAGCCCAGATTGGCGGTCAGCAGCCGGGGCTCGCCGATCTTTCCGGATTCCACCGCCTCCCGGATGATGCGCCGCATCGGCTGGTACCGGGTCCAGATGGCCTCGGTGACCAGCACGCCCCGGGCCTGGGCGTAGCGCAGGGCGTCCTCGGCCTGGCGGGCGCTGACCGTGAAGGGCTTCTCGCACAGGATGTGCTTGCCGTGGTCGGCGCAGAGCTTGATGTGGCGGTAATGCAGCGAGTGGGGCGTGGCAATGTAGACAACCTCCACCGCAGGGTCCCGCAGCATCTCCTCATAGCTGCCGTAGGCTTTCGGCACGTTGTGCTCGGCGGCAAAGGCGCGGGCGCGGCCGATGTCCCGCGCCGCAACGGCATACAGTTCGGCCCCGGTTTCGCCCTGCTGCGCCATCCGGCACAGCGTGTCCGCCATGACGGCGGCGATGAATCCGGCACCCAGAATTCCAAATTTCATAGACGGTTCCTTTCTGTTCGGCGCGGCCCGGGTCAGTGGCCGGCGGGTTTCTGTTCCACCAGTTCCTTCTCGGTGGTGCGGTCGGCGTGGAGCAGCGTGAGGAAGATGATCCCCAGCGGGATCATGGTGAGCCAGATGGCCCGGCCCACCAGCAGATGGCAGAAGACCGTGCCCGTCACGGCGCCCAGGATGAAGAAAAACAGCATCCCGCAGTGGCGGGCCAGCTTGCGGCGGTGGGATTTGTCGGCGCTGTGGCGGTGCCGCAGCTCCTTGGCCAGCCCGACGCCGATCTGCCGGATGTGGTTGGTGGCAAAGGTGGTGGCCACCGGGACGCCCTCGGCCTGCCGGAAGGTATTGTACTGCATCGAGGCCACAAAGTTGATGACCACCTGGCAGATCTGCACCGGCGCGGTCTCGGGCAGAAACCCCAGCCCCAGCACCGCGATCATCTCAATCAGCATCAGCACGGTGTCCCACCGGACGTTGAACCGGTGCTTGATCGGGTTGGGCAGCAGCTCCGACACGAACGCGCCGAGAATGTAGGCCGAGATCGGGACCAGATAATACCCCGCCTTTGCCCATTCGGCGGACCCCAGCGCCAGGCCCATCAGCACGACGTTGCCGGTCTGGGCGTTGCAGAATACGTTGCCGCGCAGCAGATAGGTGTAGGCACCCCAGAACCCCGCGACGGCGATCAGTGTGAAGTAGACCCAGTTCCTCTCACAGGTCAGGTAATGCGGTTCGGCAGGATGTTGTTCTTTCACGATATGCGCCCTTTCTACAGTTCAGTTCCCTTTTATTATACACGGCCATACGAAAGGCGCAAGCCAAAAATGGCCGCCCCGGCAGCAAAAAACGGCGCCCTCCGGTAACCGGAGAGCGCCGTTTTGCGGTGCGTGTCAGCGGGCATGCCACCGCTCGGTCCAGGGCTCACCCTGGACTTCGTGCAGGTACACATAGGCCTCCGCCTCGCGGAGCGTGCCGCCGCACAGGACCCGGACCGGGCTGCGCCGGTACAGCGAGCCCTCCTCCTCGTAGAGGTCCATCTGCTCCACCGTCTGGTCGTCGGTGTACCACAGTTCGCCCCATACGGTGCCGCCGGGCTGCGCGACAATGCCGGGGTACCGCCCCAGATCGTACAGCGCGTAGCCGTCAAGACGGGCAGGTCCCGCGAACACGGCGCCCTCCAGACGGTTGTCGGCGCACTGACCGGTCATCAGTGTGCCGTAAACAAAAACCGGACGATTGTTCATCCTCGTCACCCCCGCCGACAGTATAGCACAAAGCAGGCCCCGGGTCCACCGACAGTTGCAGATCGGCGCGCCGCATGGTACACTCAAAGAAAACGGGACCGCCTGGTCCGAAGGAGCGTGGCAGTATGTTGGCCTATACCTATGTCGAACACGGAAAATTTGAGCTGCGGGACAAACCCCGGCCGGTCCTGCGGGATGCGCGGGATGCCATCGTCCGGGTGACGCTGGCCAGCATCTGTACCAGCGACCTGCACATCAAGCACGGTTCGGTGCCCCGGGCGGTGCCGGGCATCACGGTGGGACACGAGATGGTCGGCATCGTGGACGAGGTGGGCGAGGCAGTGACCGCAGTCCGCCCCGGGGACCGGGTGACCGTCAATGTCGAGACCTTCTGCGGGGACTGTTTTTTCTGCCGCAACGGCTGGGTCAACAACTGCACCGACCCCGAGGGCGGCTGGGCGCTGGGCTGCCGGATTGACGGCGGCCAGGCCGAGTATGTCCGGGTGCCCTACGCCGACCAGGGGCTCAACCGCATCCCCGACGGCGTCACCGACCGGCAGGCGCTGTTTGTCGGGGACGTGCTGGCCACCGGGTACTGGGCGGCCCGCATTGCCGAAATCCGTCCCGGCGACACCGTGCTGATCCTGGGTGCCGGTCCCACCGGCCTGTGCACGCTGCAGTGTGTGCAGCTGCTGCAGCCGGGGCGCATCATTGTCTGCGACCGGGACCCCGGGCGGCTGGCGTTTGTGCGCGCCCATGCGCCGCAGGTGCTGGCCGTCCCGCCCGAGGGCCTGCCGGAGGTTGTCCGTGCCAACAGCCGCCACGGCGGCGCCGATGCGGTGCTGGAGGTGGCGGGCAGCCCCGACACCTTCCGCCTGGGAATGTGCCCGGCCCAACGCCGTGGTGACGGTGGTGGCCCTCTATGACGAACCGCAGACGCTGCCGCTGCCCCGGATGTACGGCAAGAACCTGACCTTCAAGACGGGCGGCGTGGACGGCTGCCACTGCGGCGAGATCCTGGACCTGATCGCGGCGGGCCGGCTGGACACCACGCCGCTGATCACCCACACCTTCCCGCTGCGGGAGATCGACCGCGCGTATGATCTGTTTGAACATCACCGCGACGGCGTGCTCAAGGTCGCCATCGAGTGCGGGATCGCCGATGCAACAAAGTGACAGGCAGGGCCGGGGCGTTTTCTCCATGGGCAAAACGTCCCGGCCGTGGTATGATACAAAGCGGGCCGCAGGCCCGCAAAATCCGATGGGGAGTGCTGTGACGTGGAGATTGCTTTTCTTCTGCCGGGGCAGGAACGCTGGGTTCCGGTCAGCGGCGGTGTCCGTTATGATTACTGTTCGGAGCGCGGGGAGTATTTTTCCTGCGTTGCCAGGACCGCGGAGGCCGCGCAGGCAGTCTGTGAGGACTGGATGATGCGCCGCGAACGCTATTGAACCCGCCGCTCAACCGCGCCGACCTCATTGCCCTGTGCGGCCGGCTGCCCGACAGTTACGAGGACTATCCCTTCGACGACCCCAACTGGACGGTGATGCGGCACCGCACCAACCGGCGGTCCTACGCGCTGATCTTTGAGCGGCAGGGCCGGCTGTGGGTCAACGTCAAGGCGGAACCGGCCTGGGGCGATTTCTGGAAACAGACCTACCCGGCCGTCGTGCCCGCCTACCATATGAACAAGCGCCACTGGATCGGCATTGTGCTGGACGGCAGCATGACCGCCGACCAGATCTTTGACCTGATCGCCGAGAGCTATCGGCTGACCGCGCCGCGCGCCGCCAAATCCCGCTGAACTGGCAGACTTCCCGGAACTTTCCCGGGAAGCCTGTATTTTTTTGTGGAAAAAGTTGCCGGAACGCTTGTGCCAATGCCTGCGGTACGCTATGATATAGGGGAGGGAAAAAATTACCGGCTCTGCTCCAGATACGCCCCGGTGGTCAGCACCTCGGTGTGGGGCACCGTCAGGTAGGAGACAATGGCTTCGGCCTGCGCCTCGGATTCCGGCGTCACGCCGGCCACCGCGTCGGTCAGATAGACCATCCGGTGCCCCAGATCAATGCCCGCCAGCACGGTGGACAGCACACAGCATTCCGCCACCACGCCGGTCACCACCACCCGGTCGGCCCGGGCCGCGGCCTCCCGCACCTTCGGAATCGAAAAGGACGAATAGACCGACTTGTCGAGCAGCGGATACCGCTCCAGATAAGGGGCCATCTCGGGCAGCATCGCGTTGGCAAAGGCGTCGGCGTTGACGGCCGCATTCACGCGGTTGTACTCCCGCCACATCCCTTCCGGCTGCGCGGGCGGCACAAAGCGGGTGAACAGGACCTCGCCGCAGACGCCGGCATCCAGCAGCCTGCGGATGTTGCGGGCGGCCTGCCGGATATGGCAGCAGGCCCAGGGCTGGCCCTCGGTGTAGACGTTCTGCAGATCAATCACCAGCAGCAGATCATGGTTGGACATGGCGGACTCCTCCTTTGTTTCGCGCCGCACCAGACGGCATTTTCAGATTCAGTATACCGCACCGCGCCGGGAATTGACAAGGTTTGACTTTTGACGGCGGAGGTGTTACTTTAATAACAATACCGGAGAAACTAAACAAAACACCACAAAATATTCAAAAAGGAAGCGATTGTCATGGCCGTTCGTATGGCACATATTCAGCTGCCGGAGGATCTCGGCATTGAGGACGCGATCCTGCCCGGCGATCCGGCCCGGGTGGACCGGGTGGCGGCGCTGCTGGAGCAGCCCGAGGAACTGATGTTCAACCGGGAGTACAAGAGCGTCCGCGGACTCTGGAAGGGACGCCCGGTGCTCATCATCTCCACCGGCATGGGCGGTCCGTCCACGGCGATTGCCGTCGAGGAGCTGGCCCGCACCGGTGTGCGGCAGATGATCCGCATCGGCAGCTGCGGCGCCCTGACCCCGACGCTGGATCTGGGCGATCTGGTGCTGGTCTGCGGCGCGGTGCGGGACGACGGCACCTCGGCGGGGTATCTGCCCGCCGAATCCCCCGCCGTGCCCGACCTGGACCTGCTCAACGCCTGCCGCACGGCGGCCCGGCGGCAGCAGGCACCTTATCAGATCGGCATTGCGCGCAGCCATGACTGCATGTACCGCGACGACAACCCCGCCCTGTACGAGACCTGGTCCCGCCGCGGCGTCATCGCCTCCGACATGGAGACCGCGACCATGCTGGTCGTGGGCCGGCTGCGGGGCGTGCGCTGTGCGTCCATCCTCAACGTGGTGGCGGGCTTCCACAAGAACGTCGCCGAGAGCGTGGGCCGCTACCAGAACGGCGAGCAGGCGGCTGCCGCCGGTGAGCATCTGGAAATCTGCACGGCGCTCGATGCGCTGGATGTGTTTCATCAAGGATCTTCCCGGGCCTGAACCGGAAGAATATAAAGGAGGAATATCCCGTGAATCTGTTCAAGACCAAATTTGATGCGGCAACGATCGTTCTGATCCCGGCCTGCATCGGCATCAACTATCTGGGCAAGATGTTCGCCAGCCTGCTCAAACTGCCCCTCTGGCTGGATTCCATCGGCACCTGCATCGGCGGCTGCCTGGGCGGCCCCATCATCGGCGGCATCTGCGGCGCGGCCAACAACCTGATTTACGGGTTGACCGCCGGCGACAACATCACGCTGATCTATGCGCTGACCAGCCTGGGCATCGGCCTGGCCGCCGGCATCATGGCGCGCCTGGGCTTCATGAAGTCCTTCCCCAAGGCGCTCATCACCGCCTGCGTGGCCGGCTTTGTGGCCGTGCTGATCTCCACCCCGCTCAACGTCATCTTCTGGGGCGGCACCACCGGCAATGTCTGGGGCGATATGGTGTTCGCCGCCACCCAGGCCGCCGGCCTTTCCACCCTGCTGGGCTCCTTCCTGGATGAGATCGTCGTCGATGTTCCCGACAAGATCATCACCCTCATCGTTGTCTACTTTGTCCTCAAGGGCCTGCCCCGCAAACTGACGGCCCTCTACGACGCCAACGCCAAGATCGAACACCTCGAGTAAGCTATGAAAAGTATCAGTCTTTATGTGGATAACGGCAGCTGGCTGTGCAAGGTTCATCCCTTTACCAAGCTGGCGTACATTGCCACGGCCATCAGTGTGCCGCTGCTGGTGGGCAAGCTGTCCTTTTTTGCCATCTTCATCGCCCTCAGTCTGGCGGTGCTGGCCAGCGGCAGGCTGCTCAAGCGGGTGGTTCCGCTGATAGCCTTCTCCTTCACGATCCTGATCACCATCTTTCTGATCCATGGCCTGTTCAACCAGAGCAACCGCAACATCCTGTTCAGCATCGGACCGCTGCACTTTTACCGCGAGGGTCTGCTGTATGCGCTGCACATCGGCTGCAACGTTTTGAACATGCTGCTCTCCTTTGCGATTCTGGTGCTCTCGGCCAAGCCCTCCGAGCTGGTCGAGGAACTGGAAAAGCGCGGTTTCTCCCGCCGGATGGGCTACATCATCACCTCGGTGTTCCAGATCGTGCCCCAGATGACCGGCACGATGAACACCATCACCGATGCCCAGCGCAGCCGCGGCCTGGAAACCGAGGGCAGTCTGCTGACCCGCGCCAAGGCCTTCCTGCCGCTGATCTCGCCGGTGGTCATGAGCTCGCTCATCAACACCCGGGAACGCGCGGTGGCGCTGGAAGTGCGCGGATTTGCCGCCAAACAGAAAAAAACTTACCTTGCCGACCGCACGCCGCACCGCGGGGATACCCCCATCACTGTCGTGCTGCTTGCCATGATTGCGGCCGCACTGCTGTGGAGGATTGTCCAATGCCTGTGATTGCTGTGGAAAACCTCAAATACCGCTACCCCAACACCGAGTCGCTGGCCCTGGACGGGCTGAGCTTCACGGTCGAGAAGGGCGAGTTCATCGGCATTGTCGGTGAGAACGGCGCGGGCAAAAGCACCCTGAGCCAGGCCCTGATCGGTCTGGTGCCCCAGTTCTACAAGGGCGCCTATGGCGGCCGTGTCCTGATCGAGGACCTGCCCGCCGAGACCACCCCCATCTCGGAACTGTGCTGCAAGGTGGGCCTTGTCTTTCAGAACCCCTTCAACCAGCTTTCCGGCGCCAAGGACAACGTCTATGAGGAAGTTGCCTTCGGAATGCAGAACCTGGGCGTCCCCCGGGAGGAGATGCACCGCCGCGCCGAGGAAGCCCTCAAACTGCTGGACATCTGGCAGTACCGCGACCGCAACCCCTTTGACCTTTCGGGCGGCCAGATGCAGCGCGTGGCCATCGCCAGCGTGCTGGTCATGAACCCCGACATCCTGGTGCTGGACGAACCCACCTCCCAGCTGGACCCGCAGGGCAGCGAGGAAGTGTTCCGCACCGTGGACAAGCTGGCCCGCAGCGGCATCACCATCCTGATGATTGAGCAGAAGATCGAGAAGATTGCCGCCTACTGCGACCGCATCCTGCTGCTGCACAAGGGCCGGCAGATCGCCTTTGATACCCCGCAGAAGATCTTCTCCCGCACCGACCTCGAGGAGCTGGGGGTGCAGCCCCCGGCATTCACGCGGATCTGCCGTGCGCTGGGCGCCGCCCTGCCGGACGGAAGCTATCCCGTCACGGCCGAGGAGGCCGCCGGCCGCCTGCACCGCGTCGAGTCCATCCAGCCGCCGCCCGCCGTCCCCGTGGAGACCCGCCCCGTTCTCTTTGAGATCGAAAAGCTGCGCTTCTCCTACCGGCCCGGCACGCCGGTGCTCCATGAAATCAGCCTGACGCTGGACGCCCGTCCCACCGCCATCATCGGCCAGAACGGCGCCGGCAAAACGACGCTTGTCAAGCTGCTCAAGGGCCTGCTCCGGCCCGAAGGCGGCGTCATTCGGTTCCGCGGCGAGGACATCGCCGGGCGCACCGTCGCATCGCTGGCCGCCCAGGTCGGTTATGTGTTCCAGAACCCCGACGACCAGATCTTCCGCTACAACGTCCTCGACGAGGTCATGTTCGGCCCGCTGAACATCGGCATGGACGAAAAGACCGCCCGGGAAAAGTCCCGCGAAGCACTCGCCATGACCGGCCTGGCCGGCCTGGAGGACCGCAACCCCTACGACCTCGAACTCTATGAGCGCAAGATGGTGGCCATCGCCTCGGTGCTGGCCATGGACCCCGATGTGCTGATCCTGGATGAGCCGACCATCGCCCAGGATGTGCGCGGCCGCCGCCGCATCGCCGAGATTGTCCGCACCCTGTCGCAGCGCGGCAAGCTGGTGCTGGCCATTTTGCACGATATGGATTTTGTGGCCGAATGTTTTGAGCGGGTCATCGTCATGGCCCAGGGCCGCGTGGTGGCCGAAGGCACGCCGCGCCGCGTCTTTTCGGACGCTGAGGCATTGCAGGCCGCCCGTCTGGACCCGCCCCACGTCACGCAGCTCTGTACCCGTCTGGGGTACGAGGGCGTCTTCCTGACCGTCGAAGAGTTCCTGCACGCCTGCGGCAGGGACTGATCCGCCTGCCCCGGACCCCCGCTGTTCGGCATGACCGGCGAGGGTCTGGGAAGGTGCGCCCTTCCATCAAAAATACGGCACGCCGGAAAGCGCAGAAGGCTTTTCCGGCGTGCCGTTTTGTTTACCAGCGCGGCTCCGTCAGCGGACAGTGCATGTCGCTGCGGGCGGCGCGCATCTCCACATAGCAGCCGCACTGCATGCAGGTGCCGTTTTGCAGCGCCTCGCAGTCCCGGCAGCAGGCAAGCCGCGTCTCGTACAGCGCGTCGGGGGTGCGCAGACGGCGCGGCATCGTGGCGCGGTACCGCTCCACACTCCGCAGATAGTCATTCTCCCCGGTCATGTCCCGCAGCAGACAGCGGCAGACCTTGGGCTGGGTGGCTTCCTCCATGGCAGACTCCTTTCACTCGGCATCCAGTTCGACGACGGCGCCGGGACAGTCCTCCAGCAGCGCCGGACGGCCGCTCCAGTCGCCCGGTCCGCCCGACCGCACCCGGCAGTCCCGCACCCGCAGCCCTTGCACACAGCGCGCATACAGTGCCGGAATCTCATGGGGGTACAGATGCCGCGCCGACGGCTGTTCGTCAAACAGCCCGCCGGGCTGGGTGCCCTGGCGGCAGAGCGTCAGGTCCACCGCCTCGGCCCGGATGTTGTACAGCGGGGCGTAGGATTCCCCCGCAAAGAACAGGCAGCTCTCCGCCTTCATCGTGATGTGGTCAAAGCTGACATTGCGGATCACACCGGGAAAGTTGTCCTGCCCGGCCCGCCGGGTCGCGTTGACAAAGAGCGCTTCGCCCTTGCCCCACCAGCCCGGGGCCCCCGGCACCGAATAGCGGTCGGCATACCGCCGCACGGCCCCGACCAGATGGTGGACCTGGATGTTCTCGACGGTGCCGCCGTCCCGCACCCAGATGCCGACGGCCCGGGAACAGTCCTTCACCAGACAGTCCCCGAAGGTGATGTTGCGGATGTCGCCGCAGGTCTCGGTGCCGATCTTCAGCGCGGAATCCCGGGAGTGCAGCACGCAGTTCGTGATGGTCACGTTGCAGCAGGGCCCGTACCGGCGGGTCATCGGCCCGGTCGCCTTGACGACGATCGCATCGTCGCCGGTGTGGATCAGACAGCCGCTGATGATCACATCCTGGCAGCAGTCCGGGTCAATGCCGTCGTTGTTGGCGCCCCGGTCGTCGTTGAGAATGCGGATGTCCCGGATGCGCACGCGGCGGCATCCCGCCATGTGCAGCGTCCAGAAAGCCGCATCCCGCAGCGTCACGTCCCGGATCGTCAGGTCGGTGATGTCCTCCAGCAGGATCATCCGCGGGCGGAACGCCGCCGCGGCCTTGGGACATTCCCCGAACCCGTTGTCCTCGTTGCGGTCAAAAAATACCCGGCGCCCCTGCCCGTCAATGACGCCGCTGCCCGAGATCGTGATGTCCTGCCCGCCGCAGGCCCCCAGAAAAAAGCCGCCGTTCCAGCCGTCCATCGCGTCGTCGGCGTCGGCATGGCGGAACGGGCGGATGTCCTCGGGCCGCAGGCTGGACTGCAGCACCGCGCCGCTGCACAGATGCAGCTCCACATGGGAGCGCAGCATCACGCTGCCGCTGAGAAACCGCCCCGCCGGCACCATGACCCGGCCTCCGCCCGCCTGTGCGGCGGCATCCACCGCGGCCTGGATGGCGGCGGCACAGTTGGTCACGCCGTCCGCGACGGCGCCGTATTCGGTGATCCAATACTCCTGCATCATGGTCCCTCCCGGACTCAGTCCTTGGGCGGCGTCATCCAGCCGCGGTATTTGAGAATGGAAGTCTTGGGATTGTTGCCGGCCGCACTGCGCCACTGGCTGGGCGTGGTGCCCATCTCGGCCAGGAAATGCCGGTTGAAGCTGGACAGCGACTGGAACCCCACCTGCCCCGAGATGGACAGGATGGAATCCTCACTCATCCGCATCAGCGAACAGGCCTTGAGGATGCGGGTGCGGTTGAGGTGTTCCAGCGGCCCCACCGACAGCAGTTCCCGGAACACCCGCCGGAAATGCGACTGGCTCATGCCGCACAGCCGGGCCAGTGTCTCGATGGGGAAATCCTCCATATAGTGCCGGTTGATGTATTCCAGCGCCGGGGCCACCGGGATCGTCGCGGCCAGCCGGGCACTCTCGCGCCGGGCGGTGATCCGCATCAGCTCAACGCCCAGCGCCACGAACAGCCCCCGCACGCTGATCGCATAGTCCATCTGGCGCTGCTGCATCTCGGCCAGCATGGACCGGACCAGCGACTGCACCGCCGGATATTCCTGCGGCGAAAGGATGTAATAATGCCCCTGCACGGCCTGCTGCAGCAGCTCGCCGTTGGGCAGCGCCTCGGCCGGAAAGAGCGGCCGCACCAGCTCGAACGGGTCCAGATGCAGATAACTCCACTTGCTCGCGGTGCCGGGGTCCGACCAGGTCGTGTGCGGTACATCGCCGGAAATGATCGTCACATCCCCCGCCCGGAAGGCCCGCTGCTCCCCGCGGAACCCCAGGAATCCGCCGTCACTCTCACACAGGCCGATCTCCAGGCAGTTGTGGAAATGCAGCACGCCGGACGGCACGTCCGAGATGCGCCAGTTCTCACCGCTGAGCATCTGGATCGGAAAATCGGCGGGCAGTTCATAGTTGCGGTACTCAATGACGGTGCGCGGCGGCCGGGACATGGCGGATTCTCCTTCCGGATAGAATGGCCCCATTATACGCCCTGTCCGCCGAAAAAACCACCCTTCTTTGCCAAAAACGGCGATTTATGTGCAGTTCATACAAACCAAAAGTGCATAATTTGTGCGAAACGGACAAGTCTGCCCGGAATACATGGAAGAATCGTCCTGAATCATGGAGAAAACGCCCCACGCCCCAATTTATAAATGATCGAAATTGCACAGAAATCGTCTGAAAAGGCCAAGACGATGCCCGGGACGGCGTGCATAATAAAAGCAACTGTCGAAGGAGCCCGCGGGGCCGGATTGCAAAAGGAGAGATGATCAGATGGCAGGATTGATTTTTGACAAAGCACAGATCGAACAGACCATCGACGCCGTGGTGGCGCGCACGATGCGGATGGACATGACCTGGGACTGGCCCTGCGGTGTGGCCTATTACGGCATCTGCGAGGCCTACGAGGTCACCGGCAAGCAGGAGTACCTCAAACTCGTGCAGGACCGTGTGGACGAATACATCGAGCTGGGCCTGCCCGAGTGGACCGTCAACACCTGCTCGATGGGACATTGCCTCATCACGCTGTATGAGCACACCGGCGACGAGCGGTACCTGAACATCGCCAAGAGCAAGGTGGACTATCTGGAAAACAAGGCCCTGCGGTTCGGTGACCGGGTATTGCAGCACACCGTCTCGGTCAACAACGATTTCCCCGAGCAGGCCTGGGCCGACACGCTGTTCATGGCTGCCTTCTTCCTGCTGCGGATGGGCGTGCTGCTCAAGGACGCCGCCCTCATCGACGACGCGCTGAACCAGTATTACTGGCATATCAAATACCTGCAGGACCCGGCCACGGGGCTGTACTATCACGGCTACAACAACCTGACCGGCGATCATATGTCGGGCATCTTCTGGGGCCGCGCCAACGCCTGGGCCGCCTACACGATGTCCCAGGTGGGGCTGCGCCTGCCGGAGTGCTACCTCTATCCCAAATTCCTCGACGTGGTGGGCAGCCTCAACGACCAGCTGGCCGCCCTCAAGCTGCTCCAGACCGAAAACGGCCTGTGGCGCACCATCGTGGACGACCCCGAATCCTACGAGGAGATCAGCGCCTCGGCGGGCATTGCGGCGGCCATGATCGCCAAGGGCAACCCGCTGCACATCAAGTATATCAATAAGTCCATCGGCGGCATCCTGCAGAACATCAGCGAGGATGGCCGGGTGCTCCATGTCTCGGGCGGCACGGCCGTCATGAAGGACCGCGAGGGCTACCGCGGCATCAGCCGTGACTGGATTCAGGGCTGGGGCCAGGGCCTGGCGCTGGCCTTCCTGTCCGGCGTGCTGAACTACGACAAGATGCGCAGTGACGGGGCCCTGTAAGATGCAGACGGTCTTTGATTTCACCGTGCCCGGTTCGGCGGTGTCCTACCGCCGCAGCACCGGAGCCGGATTTGTGGACGCCGCCGCCTTGCAGGATGCCCCGCGGCTGCACACCCCCCAGATGGCCGCCAACTGGCAGCCGATGTGGTGGTACGGCGGCTGGTGCGCGGGCTTTGCGGCCGGGCCCCGGGGTGTTGCGGCCAGCCCCGCCCCCTGCCTGCCCGCCGCCGACCTGGCGGGACGGGAACTGCCGGTCTGGTTCCGGGCCGACCTGCCGGGCGAGGGGACCTATCAGGTTTCGCTGCGGCTGTGCGGCCGGGGCGGACCGGTCCGGGTCTTTGCGGGACGCCGCCGCCTGATGTGGCAGGGCACCCTGACAGAAGGCCAGGTGCGGGAACTGCGCTTCCCGCTCGATGTGACGCCGCTTGTGCCGGACGGCGAGACACAGCCCGCCCTCAATGCGGCGGCCGATCTGGCCGTGACGGGGGCAGACCTGCAGGCGGTGTGCCTGCAGCCCGCTGCGATGCCGCGGGTGTTCCTGATGGGGGACTCCACCGTCACCGACCAGTGCGCGGGCCTGCCCTATGCCCCCGGCTCCAGCTATGCGGGCTGGGGCCAGATGCTCGGCCGGTTCCTGCCGGGGGACTGGTGCGTTTCCAACCATGCCCACTCCGGCCTGACGACCGAGAGTTTTACCGAGGGCGGCCACTGGGCCATTGTCGAACCGCGGCTGCGGGCGGGGGACTTCTGCCTGCTGCAGTTCGGCCACAATGACCAGAAGCTCCCGCATCTCGCTGCCCGGGGCGGCTACACCGAACGGCTGCGCGGCTATCTGCGGGCCATCCGGACCAGGGGCGCACAGCCCGTCCTGGTCACGCCGCTGGCGCGCAACACCTGGACCGCCGACGGCCGGTACAACGACCTGCTGGCCGAATATGCGGCCGCGGTCTTTGATCTGGGCCGGCAGGAACAGGTCCCGGTGATCGACCTGCACGGCTATGCGATGGAAGGCATCTGTGCCGAGGGCCGGGAGCGCTCCAAGCGGTGGTTCTATCCCGGCGACTACACCCACACCAACGATTTCGGCGCCTGCCGCTTTGCAGCCTTTGTGGCCGGGCGGCTCTGCGCGCTGGCGGGGCGTCCGGCTCCGGCCGTTCCGGTCCGCGAACCGTCCGGCCCGATGCTCCCGCTGACGCCGCCCGCTGACGCCGCGCCCACCGGGGAAACACCCTTTGCCGTGTATGAGACGCAGCAGCCCGATGCCCCGCTGACCCGGGCGGACGCGCTGTGCCAGATCACGGCCACGCTCAAACTGTTCCCGGTCAACGGCTATAAAAGCCCCTTTGCCGATGTGGTGGGCCAGGCTCCCTTTGCCGGAGCGGTCCAGAGCGCGGTGCAGAGCGGGCTGATCCCCGAACACTGGACCGCCGACGGCTGCCTGCATCCCGGGCAGTCCGTGACGCTCGCGGAGTTCCTGGAGGTGCTGCGCCCCGGCTATGCGGCCCGGCGGCCGCTGCCCGCCGGGGCCGTCGCCGACCAGGCCGTACAGGCCGGCTGGATTGACGCCGGCGCGGACCTGAACGGGGTCCTGACCCGGGCGCAGGGGGCGGCCATCTGCCGCCGTGTGCAGATTTGAAGGAGAAAGGTTGGAATTGCGATGAAACAAACCAAGAAAGGCGGGCTCACGCTGCCCGGCGAAGCCGGATGCGAGGCGCTGACCCTGGAACTGGCCGACCGCTGGGGCGCCGATGTCATCCGCGACAGCGACGGCACCGAACTGTCCGACGAGATTCTCGATGCCGGCTATTCGATCTACTCGACGATCTGCCTGATCCGGGACCACAACGAGTGGGCCCGCGAACATCCCGACTGCCTGCAGCAGACCTTCCTGACCACCCGGCCCTGCCTGGCAGGGGAGGGGCCGCTGTCGGTCGCGCTGCTCGCGGATTTCTTTGACGAGCAGTTCCGCGTCAATGACGGCGAGACCGCCCGCCGGTACTGGCAGGTCTGGGACCGCACCGAGGGCACGCTGCTGGACGCCGGCGCCTGGCACTGGCAGCCCGGCACCGGCTGCGTCGTCGTGGACCATCCCACGCCCTACCACAGCTATACGGTCAGCTTCCTGGCCTATCGGATCTGGGAAGAGATCTCGATGTACAACCATCTGACCAACCACTGGGACAAGGAACACCTGATGCCCATTGATCCCCGCCGCCCCGAAGCCCGCGCCTTCCTGACCGACTGGCTGCGCAACTGGTGCGAAACCCACCCCCACACGACGGTGGTCCGGTTCACGAGCCTGTTCTACAACTTTGTCTGGATCTGGGGCTCCGACGAGCGCAACCGCAGCCTCTTCACCGACTGGGGCAGCTATGACTTCACGGTGTCGGAGCAGGCGCTGGCGGATTTCGCGGCCGAGTACGGCTACGAGCTCACGGCGGAGGACTTCATCAACAAGGGCAACTTCCAGGTCACCCACCAGCCGCCCACGGCCCACAAGCGGGATTACATGGCGTTCACCCAGCGGTTTGTGGCCTCCTACGGCCGCACGCTGGTGGACCTGGTCCATCAGTACGGCAAAAAGGCCTATGTCTTTTACGACGACAGCTGGATCGGTGTCGAGCCTTACGGCCCCTATTTCCCGTCCATCGGGTTTGACGGCATCATCAAATGCGTGTTCTCGGGCTATGAAGTGCGGATGTGCTCCGGTGTGCCCGCCCAGGTCCATGAACTGCGCCTGCACCCCTACCTCTTCCCGGTGGGGCTGGGCGGTGCGCCGACCTTCACCGAGGGCGGCGATCCCACCCGCGATGCCCGCGCGTACTGGAACCATGTCCGCCGCGCCCTGCTGCGTGCCCCGATTGACCGCATCGGGCTGGGCGGCTACCTGCACCTGGTGAAGGATTTCCCGGATTTTGTCCAGTATATCGCCGATCTGGCCGATGAGTTCCGCGAGGTGCGGGATCTGCACGCCGCCGGCGAGGTCTACACGATGCCGCTGACCGTGGCGGTGCTGCACAGCTGGGGCGGACTGCGCCCCTGGACGCTCTCCGGCCATTTCCATGAAACCTACATGCACGACCTCATCCACATCAACGAGGCGCTCTCCGGCCTGCCGGTCGAGACCCGCTTCCTGAGCTTTGAGGATGTCAAGGCCGGCAAGCTGGAAGGCGTCGATGTGGTCATCAACGCCGGCCGCGCCGGCACGGCCTGGAGCGGCGGCGATGCCTGGCAGGATGCCGCGCTGGTCACGGCGCTCAGCGCCTGGGTGGCCCAGGGCGGCGTGCTGATCGGCGTCAATGAGCCCACCGCCGTGCCGGGCTGGGGAGACTATTTCCGGATGGCCCGCGCCCTCGGCGTGGACGAGGACACCGGCGCCCGTGTCTGTCACGGCCGCTGGCCCGTGCAGGCCGACCTCGTGGAGGGCCTGATCCCCGAGGGCGCCACCCTCTGCACCCGCGACCACCTTTACCTGACGGACGGCGAGACCCGCGTCCTGGCCGAACAGGACGGCTGCCCGGCCATTGCCACCCACACCTTCGGCCGCGGCCGTGGCATATATCTGGCCGGCTTTGCCTACAGCCCCGAAAACGCCCGGATGCTGCTCAACCTGATGCTCTGGGCCACCGGGACCGACAGCAGCCGTGTCCCGTACCTGACCGACAATGCGGCCTGCGAATGTGCCTGGTTCCCGGCTGCCCGCCGCCTTGTGGTCATCAACAACACCGAACAAGCACAGACCACCGTCATCCACACACCGGAGGGCGATGTGCGGGCTGAACTGGCCCCGTTCGCCACCCGGATGATCCAACGCTGAAGGGGGCACCGTCATGTCCTATCTGATTGTCAACGCCGCACGCTCGGCGGGCACGATCCGCAAAACGATCTACGGACAGTTTTCCGAACATCTGGGCCGCTGCATCTACGGCGGTATCGCTGACCAGGACGGCGCGCTGCGCCCCGCCGTCCTGCAGGCGCTGAAAACGCTGCACATCCCGGTGCTGCGCTGGCCGGGCGGCTGCTTTGCCGATACCTACCACTGGCGGGACGGCATCGGCCCCCGCAGCGAGCGCAAGACCATCATCAACACCAACTGGGGCGGAGTGACCGAGAACAACGCCTTCGGCACCCACGAGTTCCTCAGCCTCTGCGAACAGCTCGGCTGCGAAGCCTACCTGTCCGGCAATGTGGGCAGCGGCACCGTGCAGGAGTTCTCCGACTGGGTGGAATACTGCAATATGCCCGGCGTCTCGCCGATGGCGGACCTGCGTCGCCGCAACGGCCGCGAAGCGCCCTTCGGTGTGCGGTACTGGGGCATCGGCAACGAGGCCTGGGGCTGCGGCGGCACGATGCGCGCCGAATACTACGCCGACCTCTGCCGCCAGTATGCGACCTATCTGCGCTCCTACGATGCCGGCCTTGTGCCCTACAAGATCGCCTCGGGCGCCAATGTGGACGACTACCACTGGACCCGCACCGTGGTGGAGCGCGCCGGCCAGTGTATCGACGCCGTCAGCCTGCACTACTACACCGTCCCCGGCCCGGACTGGCAGCACAAGGGCAGCGCCACCGACTTTGACCGCGACGCCTACTACACCACGCTGCACAAGACGCTGCGGATGGAGGAACTGGTGGAAAACCACAGCCGCATTATCCGCCGCTTTGCCAAGGGCCGGCCCATCGGTCTGTGCGTCGACGAGTGGGGCACCTGGTACGATGTCGAGCCGGGAACCAACCCCGGGTTCCTCTACCAGCAGAACACGATGCGGGACGCCCTGGTGGCGGCGGTCAACCTGAACATCTTCAACAACCATTGCGATACCGTCGTCATGGCAAACATCGCGCAGCTCGTCAATGTGCTGCAGGCAATGCTGCTGACCGAGGGCGACAAGGTGGTCCTGACGCCCACCAGCCATGTCTTTGCGATGTACAGCGGGCATCAGGGTGCCCGCCAGCTGGAAAGCTATGCCGAAACCCGGATGCTGCGCCGCGACGAGGAGCAGGTCCCCGAACTGCATGTCTCGGCCAGCGAACAGTCGGACGGCACCGTGCTGGTCACCGCCGCCAACCTCAACGACACCGAGCCCGTGCCGGTCAACTGCCTGCTGGGCGGCATCCATGCCGCCGGCGTCACGGCCCGGGTCCTGGCCGGTGCGCCGTTCGACCACAACACCTTTGACCGCCCCGAGGCTGTCCGTCCGGCGCCGCTTGCCGTCACGCCGACCGAAACCGGCTTCACGGCCGTGCTGCCGCCCTGCAGTGTGGCGGCGTTCACGGTCTGCCAGAAATAACCTCTTTGCTTTTTTGGATGGAACCGCTATAATACAGTCAAACAGACCGGCCGCGGCGAGCTGTCCCGGCCGGGAAGGGAGGTACCATCCATGCGTATTGTGACTTTGATCGAAAATACCCCCGGTGATCCCCGCTGCGCCTGCGAACATGGCCTGAGTCTCTATCTCGAGACCCATGACCACAGGCTGCTGATGGACACCGGCTCCACCGGCGCCTTCGCGGACAACGCGGAGGCGCTCGGCATTGATCTGACCCGCGTCGATACCGTCGTGCTCAGCCACGGCCACTACGACCACGCGGGCGGTCTGCTCCGCTTTGCCGCCCTCAATCCCGGGGCGCCGATCTATCTCCAGGCGGGGGCCGACGGCGATTTCTACCACGGCGACCGCTACATCGGCATCGACAAGGCCATCACGGCGCTGCCCCAGGTCCGCCCGGTCCGGGGCGATCTGCGCATCGACGGGGAGCTCTTTCTGTTCGCGGGCATCACCGGCCGGCGGTTCTGGCCCCAGAGCAATCTCTCACTCCGGGTCCGGCGGGACGGTCAGACCCTGCAGGACGATTTCTCCCACGAGCAGTGCCTGGTGGTCAGCCAGGACGGACACCGGGTGCTGGTGTCGGGCTGCGCCCACAACGGCATCCTGAACATCCTGGACCGCTACCGCGACCTCTTCGGCGGCGACCCCGACGTCGTGATCAGCGGATTCCATATGATGAAGAAACAGCCCTACGACTGCGAGGAACTGGATGTCATCGACGAGACAGCCCGGGAACTCGCGCGGCACAACACGGTCTTTTACACCGGTCACTGCACCGGCCTGCCCGCCTTCGAGCGGATGCAGACCATCCTGGGGGAGCAGCTCCGCCCGCTGCACAGCGGGGTGGAACTGGACCTCGCAACCCGGTAAAACCCCTGGTGCCCGGCTGCCCGGACAGCCGGAAAACGCCCCTTCCGCTCCGCTGTCTGCGGGGCGGTTTCCTTTTGCACATTTTTGAAGATTGTGTGAAATTCCGGGCCGAGAAGAGAATTTGACACTTTAGCGCATTGCATAAATACCGTTGGCGGTTTATATAAAAACTATCCAACTACGCGCAGAAACACTTGACAATATGCACGGGAGTGTTTGGGATTATTTCGCCGGAAATATGAGAATAATTTTGCGTAAATACGCGAAAAATGTAGTCAAAAAGATGAGAGGATTTGATTGTTGAAATACCGAAAAGGGTGCCGTAAAATTTGACTAAAGGCAGCAGGGAGCCGTCCGGACGGGCGGCCCTGCGCAGAGTCCCTCTTCCGCGGCGTCCAAGCCGGCTGCGGCGGTGCGGAAACAGCAGGGAACAACAAAAAGGAGGAACCCTCAATGGCGAAAACACTGACGGCAGGTAAAGCGGCCGGTGCTCGGACCAAGCAGGACAAACGCGCTTATGCGCAGCTCGGGCACAACACCTGGCGCAAAGCGTTCATGCAGCATTACTGGCTGTACATTCTGATGATCCCGGGCATCCTGTACATGCTCATTTTCAACTACACGCCGATGGCAGGCCTGGTCATGGCGTTCGAGGACTTCAGCCCCTACAATGGCGACACCGCCATCCAGGCGCTGTTCGGCAGCCCCTTCGCCGGACTGAAGTACTTTGAAAAACTCTTCACCGGCCCGGATTTCTGGCGTCTGCTGCGCAACACGCTGGCAATCTCGCTGGCCAACCTGATCTTCGCCTTCCCGGCGCCGATCATCCTCGCACTGCTGCTCAACGAGCTGCGCTGCAAATGGTTCAAGCGCTTTTCCCAGACGCTGGTGTATATCCCGCACTTCGTCTCCATCGTGATTGTGGCGGCGCTGACCTATCAGCTCTTCTCCACCACCGACGGTGTCGCCTATCATATGCTGGTCCAGGTGTTCGGCAAACAGAACGCCCCCGACATCATGTCCGATCCCAAGCTCTTCTCGACGATGATCGTCGGTCAGAACCTCTGGAAAGAGACCGGTTACGGCACGATCATCTACCTCGCGGCCCTCTCCAGCGTCGATACCCAGCTGTATGAAGCCGCCAAGATCGACGGCGCCGGCCGCTGGCAGCTGATGTGGCACGTCACGCTGCCCGCCATCCGCGGCACCATCATCCTGATGCTCATCATGAAGGTCGGCTCGCTGCTGAACACCGGCTACGAACAGATCTTCCTGATGCAGAACGCCATGAACCGCTCGGTCTCCGACGTGTTCGACACCTACATCTACACCAAAGGCATCGTCAACGGACAGTATTCCCTTGCCACGGCTGCCGGCCTGTTCAAGTCCATCGTCAGTATGGTCATGGTCGTCGGCGCGAACAAGATCGCCAAGCTGTTCGGTGAATCCGGCCTGTACTAAGCGCAAGGAGGTACTGTCATGTCTGGCATCATCCATCAGAAACAGGACCCCAACGCCATCCGTGCGACGGGTACCCTGGAAAAGCGCTCGCCGGGCGATCAGGCGGTGCAGGTGCTGCTCTATGTTCTGATTGCACTCATTGCTCTGCTCTGTGTGCTGCCCTTTATCTACGTCATCGCCGGTTCCTTCGCCACCGAGCAGGAACTGACCGAGCGCCCCTTCTTCCTGATTCCTCACGAATTCTCCCTCAATGCGTACTCCTACATCCTCAAGGACGGCTCGGTTTTCCGCGGCCTCAAGAACTCCTTCCTGGTCACCATCGTGGGTACGCTGATCAACATGTTCGTATCCTGCACGCTGGCCTACCCGCTTTCGCGCAGCTATCTCAAGGGCCGCAACGGCTTCATCAACATGGTCATCGTGACCATGCTGTTCTCCGGCGGCATGGTGCCCAGCTACATCCTGGTCATGAACATCCTGGACCTCGGCAACACCTTCTGGGCCCTGTGGCTGCCCGGTGCCATGAGCGCATTCAATATGATCATCATCAAGAACTACTTCCAGGGACTGCCCAACGAACTGGAGGAGGCCGCCATCATCGACGGTTCCAATGACCTGATCACCTTTGTGCGCATCATCCTGCCGCTGTCCACCCCCGTGCTGGCATCCGTCGCGCTGTTCTACGCGGTCGGTCACTGGAACTCCTACTTCAACGCCATGATGTACATCAACGACCCCGACATGGAACTGATGACCATCGTGCTGCGCCGCATGGTGTTCCTGACCAACAAGATCACTCAGGACAGCACCTTCGACTGGGGCGCTGCCGGTATGCCGCCCGCCAAATCCATCAAGATGGCCACCACCGTCGTGGCCACGGTCCCGATGCTCTGCATTTACCCCTTCGTTCAGAAGTACTTCACCCAGGGCATCATGGTCGGCTCCGTGAAGGGCTGATCCCCGTTATCCGGTTTCATCACGCAGTCTGCGTGTTATAAAAAAAGGAGGAAAACAACTCATGAAAAAGCAAATCGCCCTGACCCTGAGCGTCGCGATGGCCGTCACTGCCCTGGCCGGTTGCGGCGGTTCCGGCAGCTCGTCCTCTTCCAGCGCCGCTTCGGCTACCGCCGAGGGCGCCTCGGAATCCAGCGGCCGCCCGACCATCACCTTTATGATCCCCACCTTCTACGGCACCGAGTTCGCCAACGACAACTCCGACAAGGTCATCCAGGCCTACGAGGATTACACCAACACCACCGTCGAATGGCGTCTTGAGGCCAACGATACCTACAAGGACAAGTTCGGCCTGACCCTGATGGACAAGGACAACATGCCGATGATCCTGACCGCTTCCGGCGCGCTGGATGCCAACATCGTCGACGCCGCCAAGAAGGGCGCGTTCTGGGATCTGAGCAGCTACCTGCAGGACAGCGAGAGCTACCCCAACCTGAGCCAGGCCAACGAGAACGTTCTGAAGGGCCTGACCGTTGACGGACAGATCATCGGCATCCCCCGTACCCGTGCCATCGGCCGCTACGGCCTGGCCTACCGCACCGACTGGGCGGAAGCCGTGGGCATCACCGAGCCTCCCAAGACCATCGAGGATGTCTACAACATGCTCTACGCCTTCACCTACGATGACCCGGACGGCAACGGCGTGGACGACACCTACGGCCTCGAGCTGTGCAAGTACACCGGACCTCTGGACGTGATCCAGACCTGGTTCGGCTGCGGCAACGAGTGGGTCGAGCAGGACGGCAAACTGGTCCCGGTCCATCAGACGGCCGAGTACAAGGAAGCCCTGCAGTGGATGCGCAAGATCTATGAGGACGGTCTGGTCCGTCCCGACTGGGCAACCGTCGACACCTCCACCTGGGAGGACGGCTGCAAGAAGGGCGAAGCCGGCTGCTTCCTGGACACCATGGACGGTGCCAAGCGTATCTGGAACTACTTCACCAGCAACAACGTAGCGAGCGTTGTGGATCCCTCCACCACCGCCACGATGACGATGGTCGGACCCATCGCCAAGGATGCCAACAGTGAGCCCCGCACCCTGGCCACCAGCGGCTACAACGGCTTCTACCTGATCACCAAGTCTGGCGCCAAGACCGAGGAAGATCTGAAGAACTGCCTGACCTTCCTGGACAAGATGAACGACGATCCGATGCTCGAACTGGCCGACTACGGCATCGAGGGCATCAGCTATGACCTGAACGAGAACGGCAATGTCGTCCTGAACCCCGATTACGACGCTTCTCAGACCCCCAACTGCGGCCTGAACCAGGCTGTCGCCTACATCCCCAACATGTCCAGCGTGTCTCATCCGCTCGAGAAGGCCGAGAGCCAGATCGAGTCCGAGGCCTGCCAGGAAGTCAACGAGAAGTACGCCGTCTTTAACCCCGCGCTCGGCTACCTCGCCAACTCTGCCACCAACGCCGAAGTCGGCACCGATATCGAGCAGATCATCGACGACGCCCGCACCCAGTACATCTGCGGCCAGATCGACGACGCCGGCCTGGATGACGCTGCCCAGCAGTGGCTGGATCGCGGCGGTGCCCAGCTGGTTGAGGAAGTCAACGAGCTCTACGCTGCTGATACCAACAAGTAATTTCATTCCTATCTGAATCAGGCCGCGCCCCTGCGGCATCGGCCGGAAAGGCACCGCGGATGCACTCTCGCGGTGCCTTTTTTGTCGGCCGCAGCGCGGCATTCTTTTACAAAAACGCACAGAAAGGCGGATCTTTCGATGAACCTCACACTTTTGGCCCAGGATGCCCGCTCGACCACCGTGGGCTGGCAGCCGGTCCCCGGGGCTGCCTGCTATGCTCTGGAATGGTCCGACCGGATGTCCGACACCGTCCGCTTCCGCACGGCCGGCCAGACCCGGGACTGCCGGTTCCGGTTTGTCCGCTCGACGCATATCCCGTATTATCTGCGGCTGCGGGCCCTGGACGAGGCCGGCTCCACGCTGGAACTCAGCCCGGTGCTGACCACCCCGCTGGCCCGGGTGCTGTATCCCCAGCTCGAAGCGCTGGACCGCGGCCTGGTCGCGGTGGCAACCTCCGCCGGTGTGTTCCTGAGCTGGCGGCTGCTGCGCTCCGAGGTGGACGGCTACTCCGCCACCGGCCTGACCGGCGCGGATTTTGTCGTGTACAAGAACGGCGTGCGCCTTGCCGATGTGACGGACAGCACCAACTACCTGGACCCCGACGGCACGGCCGGGGACCTCTATGCCGTGGCGCCGGTGTATGCCGGGCACAAGGGCACCGCCTGCAATCCCGTCAGTGTCTGGGCGGACGGCTACTATGACCTGCCGCTCCACAGACCGGAAGGCGGCGTCACCCCCGACGGCAAACCCTTTGTCTACCATGCCAACGATATGAGCGTCGGCGATGTGGACGGCGACGGCCAGATGGAATTCTTTGTCAAATGGGACCCCGACAACTCGCAGGATGTCTCCATCAAGGGCTATACCGGCCGCTGCCTGATTGACTGCTGCAAGCTGGACGGCACGCTGCTCTGGCGGCTGGATATGGGCCCCAACATCCGCGCCGGCGCCCACTACACCCAGTTCATGGTCTATGACTTTGACGGGGACGGCCGCGCCGAGATGGCGGTCAAGACCGCGCCCGGCACCCGGATGACCCGCTATGCGCCGGACGGCACGGTGCTGTGGCAGCGCTACATCACGATGCCCCGCAGCGACCTGGAAGCCGGGTATTCCCACAGCGACAACTATGTCTGCTCGGCCGAGGACTACCGGCTGCACCTGGCCGACGTCTTTGCCGGCTGGCGGGATCATCCCGAGGTCCGGTCCGGCCGCTGGCCCGACACGCTGGAAGCCTGTTTCGGCATCCCGCAGCGGTACGACTACCCGCTGAGCCGCCAGGACGCCGAGGCGATGGCGGACTATTTCATCCGGGAATACGCCCCCTCCCGCAGCGAGCGCAACCATCTGGAAAAGTTCGAGGGCTTCATCTATTCCGGCCCCGAGTACCTGACGATGTTCGGCGGCGACGGCCGCGAACTCGAGACCATTCCCTTCAAGTTCGGCCGCGTGGACGACGGCCTGCTGTGGGGCGACTACGCGCTGCCCCGCATCGAGCCCTGCAACCGGGTGGACCGGTTCAACTCCGGCGTGGCCTACCTGGACGGCGAGCATCCCAGCCTGATTGTCTGCCGCGGCTACTATACCCGCGCCACCCTCGTGGCCTACGATTTCCGTGACGGCCATTTCTCGGAGCGGTGGAGCGTCGATTCCGGCTTTGTGCCGATGGATAACCCCTTCCGGGATGCGGGCTGTCACCTGGCGCGGGGCAGCGATCCGGTGTTCGGGGCGCTGGCCGGCCAGGGCAACCACAGCATTTCCACCGGCGATGTGGACGGCGACGGCTGCATGGAGATTGTCTGCGGCGCCGCGGTCATCGACCATGACGGCAGCCTGCTGTATTCCAGCGAAGGAACGCTGCCCGACGGCACCCCGGCCAAGTTCGGCCACGGCGATGCCATGCACCTGGCCGACATCGACCCCGACAGCCCGGGCCTTGACCTCTTCAATGTCTTTGAGGGGGCCGAAAATGCGCCCTACGGCTGGGCACTGCGGGATGCCGAGACCGGTGCAGTCCGGTTCGGCGAGTACGCCGAGGAAGATCTGGGCCGCTGCATGATCGGCAAGATCGACCCCGCCACCCGCGGCCTGCAGGTCTGGGTCAAGGAGGTCTACGACTGCCGCGGCAACCGCCTGCCCCTCGAAACGCCCGGCACCAACATGAAGATCTACTGGGCGGGGGACCTCTCCACCCAGGTCACCGACGGCCGGGATTATCTGCACGGCCCCAAGTGCGGCGCGGTCAACGACCTGACCCACGGCACGATGCTGATGCCCAGCGGCACCGCCACCAACAACGGCACCAAGGGCAACCCCTGCCTGGTGGCCGACATCTTCGGCGATTTCCGCGAGGAACTGCTGCTCCGCCTGGAGGATGATTCGGCAATCCGCATCTACACCTCCACCGACCTGACCCACCACAAGCTCTTCACCCTGCTGCATGACCCGCAGTACCGCTGCGGCGTGGCCTGGCAGAACAACTGCTACAACCAGCCGGGGTACCCCTCCTTCTACTATGCAAGCGATATGGACTTTGCCAACGTCCTGCCCCAGCTCCGGGCCAGGCCGACGGTCTATCTGGCCGCGGACTCGACGGTTCAGAGCTACACCGAGGCCGAAGCCCCCCAGACCGGCTGGGGCCAGCAGCTCTGGCGCTGCCTGCGCGGCGCCAACCTCTGCCGGGTGGATACCCGTCCCGGCTGCCCCTTCCCCCAGGAGCGCCGCTACCATCTGCCCGACCTGACGATCGACAACTGTGCGATGGCCGGCCGCAGCAGCCGTTCCTTCCGGGAGGAGGGACGCCTGGCGGATATTGAGGCCTCGCTGCGGCCCGGGGACTACCTGGTGGTCCAGTTCGGCCACAACGATGCCTACCGCGAAAAGGCCGAGCGCTATGTGGCGCCCGAGGCGTTTGGCGCCTCGCTGCAGCCCTACCTCGACGCGGCCCGGCGCCACGGCGCAACCTGCATTTTTGTCTCTCCGGTGGCGATGCGCATCTTCGATGAGAACGGTGTCTGCCACCCGAGCTTCCCCGAATACCGCGAGGCGATGGCCCGGTTTGCCCGGCAGGCCGGCGCGGTCTGGCTGGACCTGGGCGCCGCCACGGCGGCCGCGGTCACGGCCACCGGCGCCGAACACGCCAAATCCCTCTACCTGTGGCACGGCGACAAGCACGACGACGCCCACCTGCAGCAGGCCGGCGCCCTGCGTTTTGCCCGCGCCTTTGCCCGTCTGGTGCTGCAAAGCACCGATCCCCGCCTGGATGTTCTGAAAGCTGCCTTTGAGGAGGAATAAACAATGGCTATCGGAGATCTGCTTCATCAAACGCCCGTCACAACGCCCGATCCCTACACCGGCTGCCCGGTCACCCGGCTCACGCCGCCCGACCACACCAGCCATCATATGTACTTTTATAACCGCATGGTCACCTCGGACAGTTCCCGGCTGCTCTACTGTGCCGAGATCAACGGCCGGCGCAACCTCTACCTGATGGAACTGGCCACCGGCGATGCCGTCCAGCTGACCGAGGGTGACGCCCTCGACGATTACGGCGCGATGATCTCGGCGGATGACAAGTCCGTCTACTACCAGCAGGACCGCAAGGTCTGGAAGCTGGACCTGGCCACTCTGCAGCGCACCTGCCTGTATGCCGCGCCGGACGGCTGGGACTGCGGCAACTGGGGCATGAGCGATGACAACCGCTATCTCGTCATGACCGAGACCCGCCGCGACACGCTGCCCGACCTGACCGGCAAGAAGGGCTGGGAATTCTTCCCGCTGACCTGCGCCGCCAAGCCGCTGTGCCATATCGTCTATCTGGACACCCAGACCGGCGAACACCACATCGTCGTGGAGGACCGCTGCTGGTTCGGCCATGCGCAGCTGCGCCCCGGCGATCCCGACACCATCCTGTTCTGCCACGAGGGCCCCTACGACATGATCGACGCCCGTCTGTGGCTGATCCAGAGCGACGGCAGCCGGTACCGCTGTGCCCGGCCCCAGCCCAAGGATGTCATCATCACCCACGAGTTCTGGATGCCCACCGGCGACCGTCTGGCCTACGTCTACCGCAAGGCGGACGACGGCAGCACCGAGACCATCCGGATGATGCGCCCCGAAACCCTCGAGGAGGAGCTCTTCATGCCCTGCCTGCCCTATGCGCACTTCATCTGTGACCGGCAGCGGCGCTGGTTCGTCGGCGACTGCCAGGGCCAGGAAACGCCCATCCATCTGCAGACCGGCGAGGGCCGCGGCCAGGAAGTCCGCAACGACTTCATCTATCTGGTGGACATTGCCCGCAAGAAGGAGATCCCGCTGTGCTACCACGGCACCAGCTGGACGACCATCCACGGCACCCCGCAGGACGCCCACCCGCATCCCTGCTTCACGCCGGACGGCAGCGGGGTGGTGTTCACCTCCGACCGGGAAGGCAAACCCTGCGTGTATCTTGCCAAAACCGCGGGCGCTGCGGCGAAAGGAGAATGACAATCATGGAATGGCCCAAACTGAAGAATATCTACATCTGTTTCCCCGGCGGACGCCACAAGGTCCTGACAATGAGCTTTGATGACGGCCGGGTGGAGGACCGCCGCCTGGTGGAGCTGTTCAACCGCTACGGCGTGCGGGGCACCTTCAACCTCAATGCCGGGCTGCTGCTGGATGACCGCGTTCCGCCCAGCGAGTGGCGGGACCTGTACCGCGGTCACGAGGGCGCCTGCCACACCTGCCTGCATCCCACGATCGCCCGCAGCCCGCTGGATCAGGTGGCCCGCCAGATTCTGGAGGACCGCCAGGGGCTGGAATCCGTCATGGGATACCCGGTGCGGGGGCTGGCCTACCCCAACGGCAGCTGGACGCCCGAGATCGCGGCGATGCTGCCCTCGCTGGGCATCCGGTACGCCCGCGTCGTCGGCGACACCCACGACTTTGCGATTCCCAATGATTTCATGACCTGGAAATCCACCTGCCACCATACCCATCAGCTGCTGGAGGACGGAAAACGGTTTGCGGCGCTGTTCAAGACCCAGTATCTGTACATGATGTATGTGTGGGGACACAGCTTTGAATTTACCTGCGAGGCCGACTGGGAGCAGATGGAACGGTTCTGCGATCTGGTGGCGGGCCGCGAAGATACCTGGTATGCGACCAATATCGAGATTGTGGACTATCTGGAAGACGCCCGCCGTCTGCAGTTCACCGTTGCGGCGGACATCGTTCACAACCCGGCGGCCCGGTCCATCTGGATCGAGGTGGACGGCGACCGGATCGAAATTCCCGGCGGCGCCACGGTGCAGCTTTCATGAGGGGGAGACTTGATTTTCCCCGGGCAAACTCGTATGATCTAGGGATGGGACCGCGAAAGCTGCCGCGGTTCCTTCGCCGGACTGCCCGCGGCGGCAGGGCGTCCGGCCGGATCGGATACTCCGCCGCGACAAGGGAGGAGACTAGTGGAATTCCCGAAACCTACCAACCGTCAGACCGCGAAGGAAAAACAGCGCAGCCGGTATGAGACGCTGATCTTTACCCGTCTGGTCCTGCTGGTCGCAGTCCCGCTGCTCATTGTGGGCCTGCTGTGCGGCATCCTGTACTACCGCAGCGAGCCCGCCCGCGGCCGCGCCAAACTCGGCGAGGTGGCCGGCAACGCTTCGATGCGGATGACAAGCGTGTTTGACGGACTGCGCAGCTATTACCTGGCGGCCCTGCGAAATTCCAGCTTTACCTGGATGGAAAGCTGTTCGGAAATCCCGTACAGCCGGTACAGCGACCTGCGGGATGCCCAGGAGCTGCTGCGGGGCGGGACCTATATGGATTCCTATGTGGTCGGGTACGAATACATCAATCTCCGCTACGGCTGGGTGCTGAGCAACTACGGCACCTTCCCGCTCGAGCAGATGAAAAATCAGGAGGAAATCCGCACCTTCATCGACAACCAGGCCAGCCAGACCGCCACCCTCTACTGGGTCAACCGCACCGGTGCGGCGCCGCGCCAGACCTCCAGCCTGTGGCTGAACGTGTCGGGGCAGTGCCTCGTGGCACGGATCACCTCGGCCAAGAACGGCCTGGTGGGAATGCTGCTGATCCATCTCGATATGGAATACCTGTCCGAGCTGGCAGGGGAGTGGAAGTCGCTGGGCTATGACGTGGTGCTGCTCGACGCGAACGGCGAGACCGTCACCACCACCGACACCGAGCTGGCCCACGCGCTGGCCGATGCCGGCGACCTCTCGGACGGGCATCTGCGCATCCCCGGCACCATCAGCAACTACCTTGTGCAGGGCCAGGCCATCAACTTCAACGGCATCACCTGTTATGCCGCCTACGACGAACAGCAGAACCTCGGGTCCAGCGTCGCGGCCTTCTGGGTCTCGGTGCTCATCCTGCTGGCCACGGTCGTCGTGCTGCTGGTCTGCCGGTGGAACAGCGCCTTCCTCTATCGTCCCATCCGGGAACTGCTCGACCAGGCCTACGATGTGTTTGGCCGGCGGGAACAGAACCAGGACGAGTTCGACTATCTGACCTCCAGCGTGACCCGCGCTGCCCAGAACCAGAAGGATATGCAAAAGCTGGTACAGGCCCAGCGCCGCCAGCTCGAACAGCAGTTCCTGCTGCACATCCTGCGCAGCGAGGCCAGCCTCGAGGCCATCCACAGCACGATGCAGGAGTTCGGCATCCAGCCCTTTGCCTGCTACCGGCTCCTCGTGCTCAGCATTGTCTTTGAAAAGCAGATGACCGGGTCGGTGCGTGAGGCGGTCGCCCAGACCGTCGCCCAGCGCCTTCCCGCCGAAATCTGCCGCCGGCTCTTCTTCTGTCCGGTGGCCGTGGATGCCACGGTGGTCATGGTGGCCGGCGCCGAGAACGAGGAAACGCTGGCCCACAACGTCGAAACCGTCTACAAGGGCGCGGCCAAGGTGGTCAGCGCCGGGATGGGCTGCCGGTGTGTGGCGGGCGTCAGCCGGGTTTTCACAAGCCCCGAGCAGATCGCCTCGGCCTGGCACGAGGCCAGCGAGGCACTGCGCAGCCGGGGCGCCGCGTCGGAGGAGATGCGCCAGGACCTGACCTACTACACGACGGCCGAGGACAACCACACCGAGCACGGCTATGACACCCTGCTGGAAAACGAGATCATCGCCGCCATGACGGCCTGCAACAAGCGCGAGACCGAGCGGCTCATCGGCGTCTTTCTCGAACGGCTGGAGGAAAAGGGCGTGCGCGGCTATGAGCGGATGTTCTATCTCCAGCGTCTGGTCAGCACCCTGCTGATGGTGGCTGAAAACGCCGGCCTGTCGGTCAGCAAGGTATTGTCCAACCACAGCGACAACCTGTTTGCCGAGATCAGCCGCATTTACAGCAACGACAAGATGCGCACCTTCCTCGTGGAGGAGGTCGCCGTCCCGGTCATGGACCTGCTGGGCAATTTCCGGCGGGACAATACCAGCGAGCTGGTCAAGAACGTGATCGCCCTCATCAAGCAGACCAACGGCGACCTGACCCTCAACGAGTGCGCCGAAAAGCTCAACTATTCGGCCAGCTATATCTGGAAAGTCCTCAAGAACGAGCGCAACACCAACTTCACCGACCTCGTCGCTTCCCAGAAACTCGAGATGGCCAAGGAACTGCTGCTCACCACCGATATGTCGGTGGCCCAGGTGGCCGACACGCTGCACTACTCCAACGTGCAGAACTTCATCCGGTTCTTCAGCCGCGAGGTCGGCATGACCCCCGGCAAGTACAAAAAAGAATACCAGACGGGCAAGAAAAAGCCCTGACGGCCCGCACCCCCGACGGTTGTTCCGCCGGGGGTATTTTTTTGCCCCGCAACGCAAACACTAGCTGCGGAAAAAAAGTTTGCAGAAGGGGGTTGACAAAATGAACTGTAAATTATATAATTACAGTGTAATCTGAAACAAAAAGATTTACAGTTTAGCACCGACACGGTGCAAAAATCCGAACACCTACCTTATATATAAAGGAGAAGTATTATGAATAAGAATCCTCTGACTTCCGCCAATTTTGACCAGACCATCGCCAACGGTGTGACCCTCGTGGATCTGTGGGCGCCGTGGTGCGGCTACTGCCGCCGGATCGCCCCGGCCGTTGAAGCGCTGGCCGATGAGCTGGACGGCCGCATCCGGGTTGCCGGCGTCAATGTGGACGACGCGCCGGATGTCGCCGCACGGTTCGGCGTCAACACCATCCCCACGCTGCTGCTGTTCAAGGACGGCCGCCTGCTGGGCCGGCCCTTTGTGGGACCGCGTTCCCAGGCAGACATCCGGGAATATCTGTCGGCCAACGGCGTACTGTAAGACAAGGAGGCAGCCATGAACAACGCGGTTGATGTACTGGTGCTCGGCGGGGGACCCGGCGGCTACACGGCCGCGCTCTATGCGGCGCGGGCAGGTCTGTCGGTCCTGGTGCTGGAGCGGCTCTCCGCCGGCGGCCAGATGGCCACCACCGGCACGGTGGAGAATTACCCCGGCTTTGAGGACGGGGTGGACGGGTTTGAACTGGGCGAGAAGATGCAGCGCCAGGCCCAGCGCTTCGGCGCCCGGACGGTGCTGGCCGAAGTCCGCGAGGTTGCGCTGACCGAGTCCCCCAAGCGGGTGGAGACCGACCGCGGCACCTTCCTGGGGCGCACGGTGGTGGTGGCCACCGGCGCCGAAGCCCGGGAACTGGGCGTCCCCGGCGAGGCGGCTCTGCGGGGCCGCGGGGTGAGCTACTGCGCCACCTGCGACGGGATGCTCTACCGCGGGCGGGAAGTGGCGATCGTGGGCGGCGGCAACACCGCCGTCGGCGATGCCCTGACGCTGGCCCGGCTGGCCGGGCGTGTGACGCTGATCCATCGGCGGGACGCGCTGCGGGCCTCTGCCGTTTACCTTGACAAGCTCCGGGAAAATGGTGTAAATATTGTATGGAACACCGAGGTCAAGGCGCTGCAGGGCGATGACCGGCTCACCGGCCTGGTCCTGCGCAACAAGGTCACGGGGGAGGAAAGCACCCTGCCGGTGGACGGCCTGTTTGTCGCCGTCGGGCGCCGGCCCGAGACCGCTCTGTTCCGCGGGCAGCTCGAAACCGACGAGGCGGGCTACCTGATCGCCGACGAGACCACCCGGACATCGCTGCCCGGCGTCTACGCGGTGGGCGACGTGCGCCGCAAACCGGTCCGTCAGATCCTGACAGCCGCCGCGGACGGTGCCGTTGCCGCACATTATATCGAGGAATATCTGGCCGGGAACCGGGCGTGACGCCGCTTCCCGGTACGCAACGGGAGGAACGGCATGAAGAGCGATTTCAGCGTGGCGGTCCATGCGCTGGTGTATCTGAGCGTCAAGGGCTGCACGCTCTCCAGCGATGCGCTGGCCGACAACATCTGTACCAACGCGGCGCGGGTGCGCAAGGTCATGGCCCGCCTGAAAAAGGCCGGCCTGGTGGGCGCCCGGGAGGGAAGTGAGGGCGGTTTCTGCCCCCAGGTTCCCCCCGCCGAGCTCACGCTGGACCGGGTGGCGGCCGCCGTGGACACCGCCTTTGTGGAGTCCGGCTGGCACAGCGGCGCCGCCGACCGCAACTGCGCCATCTGTGCCGGCATGGCCGGCGTGATGGATGAGATCTATGCCGATCTCGACGCCGGCTGCCGCCGCCGTCTGGCCGGTGTGACCATCGCCGATATCGAGGACCGTCTTTTTGCGGGCAAGCCGCTCTTTGCGGCGGAACAGGAGTTGACAGATGGGATTTGATCTGTCCGTCGGCATCTCGGCGGTGACCGTTTTCCTGCAGGGGCTGCTCAGCGTCTTTTCCCCCTGCGTGCTGCCCCTCATCCCGCTGTATATCGGGTATCTGGCCGGCGGAACGGCGGCGGTGCAGCCGGACGGCACCATCCGCTATCCGCGTCGCCGCGTGCTGGTCAACACCCTGTTCTTTGTGCTGGGCATCAGCTTCGCCTTCTTCCTGCTCGGCATGGGCTTCACGGCGCTGGGCCGCTTCTTCAGCGGCAACCGCACCCTGTTCACCCGGTGCAGCGGCGTGCTGATCCTGGTGTTCGGCCTGTACCAGCTGGGCATCTTTGGCCGCAGCAGCGCGATGGACAGCGAACACCGCTTCCATCTGCCCCTCAACCGGCTGGCCATGAACCCCCTGACCGCGCTGCTCCTCGGCTTTACCTTCAGCTTTGCCTGGACGCCCTGCGTGGGTCCGGCGCTGTCCGGCGTGCTGCTCATGGCCTCCAGCGCGCCCGAGCGGGGATTTTTGCTCATCGGGGTGTACACCCTCGGCTTTGTGATTCCCTTCCTGCTGGTGGGACTGTTCACCGGCACCGTGCTGGACCTTTTCAAAAAATACCACAACGTCGTGCGGTATACCACCCGCATCGGCGCCGTCCTGCTGATCCTGATGGGTCTGATGACGCTGACCGGCTTCACCGGGCGGCTCAGCGGGGTGCTGTCCCAGACGGGCGGCAGTCCGTCGGCCTCGTCCGGTGCGGCGCCCCAGGTCACCGCCACGCCCGCTCCCACCGAGGAGCCCGAGACCGACCCCGACGCCATCCCGGCCCCCGACTTCACGCTGGTGGACCAGTACGGCGAGGAACACACCCTGTCGGAATACCGCGGCAAGACGGTGTTCCTGAACTTCTGGGCCACCTGGTGCGGCCCCTGCCAGAGCGAGATGCCCGAGATCCAGTCGCTCTATGAGTCTTACGGCAGCAACGGCGAGGACCTGATCGTGCTGGGCGTCGCCAACCCCAGCAGCGCCGAAAATCCCCGCGCCGTGGACGGCAGCATCGACGAGGTCAGCGGATTCCTGTCGGACAACGGCTACACCTTCCCGGTGGTCATGGACACCACCGGCGATGTGCTCAGCGCCTACGGCATTTCCGCCTTCCCGACCACCTTCATGATCGACACCGAGGGCAACGTCTTCGGCTATGTGACCGGTCAGCTGACCGCCGACATGATGGAGAGCATCGTCACCCAGACCATGACCGGGCAGCGGGTCTCCTGAACCACAACGACAAAACGCCCCCGCAGATTCTGTGGGTGCTCATAAGAAAGTAATTTGAAAGAATTACAATTATGGCATCTGTCAGGCAGGATTGGGTAACGAATAAATACGCCGTATTCAGCAGATTTTGCTGGATACGGCGTATTTTCTTGCCTATTTACGCTTCCTTTTCCCTTTTCCGTGTGTCATGTTGCTTTTGCCGCGCCGATTTATGGGGTTTTTCATGTGCTTGGACAGCCGCAGCACCTCAATCAGATTGACAAACTGCTCTTTGGTGATGGCATCGTAGTCAATGCCGAGTGTGGCCAAGAGTGCCCGCGCCTTCTTTTCGTCGCTGCTGCCTTCAAAGTTCATGGCAGTCTGTAACTGCTGCTGTACTTGTGCTGCGGCGGACGGCTCGTCTGCCGTTGTGCTGTCGGTCTTGTGGGCTTCCCGAATATCGCGGAGTATTTCGTTCAGGTCATCCGAAACCACATGGCTGAAGTATTCTTCCTCCGGCACCTGCGCCAATTCCAGCGTGCGGAGATAGAGATCGTTGGCACTATCCTCTCGCTTGGACAGCACCATTTGACGCACGGCCTCCAGCACAGTGTTCATGTCGTTGATCCGCATATCCGCGATACGGTCAACATAAATTTCTGCATCCAGCATCAACCGCTGAAAATCTTTGTGGCAAATCAGCTCCGACAGCAGCCGGTGATTGAATTGCCCCGCCTTCAATACTTCAATCGCATCGTCACCCAAATGCAGAGCATCCAGCTCTGTGTTTGGGTGATTTTTTCTTTCTGTCAATCCCATCAAGTAATCGGCGGATACCCCATAAAACTTTGCCAGCGCCGCGATGCTGAACGGGCTGATGTCCTTGAAATCGTCCGCCTCATATTTGCCGAGGGCGGCGCGGGAAATGCCTGTTGCCTCGGAAAGCTGTTCCAGTATCAGGTTGCGCTCTGTCCGCAAATCTTTAAGCCGCTCCGGGATCGTCAGTTTGATATTCATATCCGCGCCCCCTCTCGTTCTGCTTCCCATTATAGCACAGATTTCTATAAGCGTGGAAATTTCCGCTTTTCGCACCCTTTTTCCAACCTCTTGGATATACGGGAACAGGCCCGATTTTTCGTTAAACTGTACTTGTCGGGAGGCAACAGCACCTTGAAAATTACATGACCGTCCGAATGGGATACCCCCGGCAGGGGAAGCAGCGCCATGACCCCATGTGTTTGAAAGCACGGGAGAGCGTGCCAATGCCGGAATACGCCGCTGAAAAGCCAGGGGCAGGAACGGCATTCGGAAAGAGCGGCAAAAATACAGCGATATTTTCAAAGGAAGTGAAAACAGCGAAAAATCCGGCGTTTTCATATTGATAACGCCATTAAAGCACGATACACCGGATAGCGAAGAGGGTACGCTGTCTGGCGTGTGATTATTCCAACCCGCGAAAATCCACGCGAAACGGTGAAGCTGAACCTTGCCCTGTGTGAGCAGGGCTTCACAAAGAGCGGAGAAAACAGTTATTCGCAAACCATCATCATTTGCCTAATGATGAACTCGATACACGTACCAGCGCACCGGCTTCACTGCCAAGCAAACGAAAAAAGGAGGGCATAAGCCATGAGAAACAAAGAGATTTACCGAAACGAAATCAAGTCCTATATTATCCGGGCTGGCATGACCATGAGCGAAGCTGTGGAAATTCTGGCCGACGAATACGGTTGGAGCAGCAGCGTTCCCAACTTGTCAGACAAGCTGAAACGCGGCAGCCTGCGCTACGGCGAGGCTGTGGAGCTGGCCGATGTGCTGGGGTACGACATTGTTTGGCAAAAGCGCCGGGAGGTGAGATAAATCGCGGGAACTATTTACGGATATATCCGGGTTAGCAGCAAGGACCAGAACGAGGACCGGCAGCGCATCGCTTTGCAGGAGCTTGCTGTCCCGGAAAAAAACATTTACATGGACAAGCAGTCCGGCAAGGATTTTGACCGACCCCAATACAAACGCCTGCTGCGAAAAATGAAAAAGGACGATCTGCTCTACATCAAGAGCATCGACCGTCTGGGCAGGAACTATGGGGAGATTTTGGAGCAGTGGCGGATATTGACGAAAGAGAAAGGCATCGACATCGTAGTGCTGGATATGCCGCTGCTGGATACCCGCCGGGGCAAAGATCTGATGGGCACCTTTCTCAGCGACATCGTGTTGCAGGTACTTTCCTTTGTGGCGGAAAATGAGCGCACCAACATCCGCCAGCGGCAGGCCGAGGGTATTGCCGCAGCAAAGGCAAGGGGCGTCCGCTTTGGCAGACCGCCGAAACCGTTGCCCGCTGGTTTTCACAGCGCCTATCAAAACTGGAAAGCCGGGAAAATTACAGGAACGGCAGCGGCAAAGGAATGTGGGATGCCGCTGTCCACATTCCGCTACCGGGCAGAAATTTACGAAAAGGCCAAATTGTTGTAAGCACCCGATTTTACAGAAAGGTGTACCTTCCTGTAAAATCGGTGTTTTTATAATCTTTTTTATTTTACCACGGATTCATGCGGATTTCCAGCACGGAATTGTGAACGATTTCGCTAATTCAAGAACGGTACGAGCTTTCACCGATAGTAACGAAAAGGTACACTTTTTGGAAAAGAAGGATGCCCATGAAAATCATCAACAACACTACCGAGAAGCTGGCTGATGACCTGCGTGTAACGATAAAAAAACGCAGCAGGGTCTCTATGAACTGCACCCCATTTGTTAGACAGTATGATATACTATCTAACAAGTGGGGTGTTTTGCTATGCCAAAAGGAGTACCAAACAAGCGATATACGCCAGAATTCAAAAAACTGGTGATTGAAACCATGCAGGAAGAGAAATTGAGTTACAGCGAAACCTGTCGTAGATTTGAGGTAAACAGCAGAGATCGGATCAAATCATGGGAGCGAATCTATCTGGAGGAAGGGCCGGAAGGCTTTGCCGTCGAACGGCGTGGCCGCGGCAGCACTGGTCGGCCAAAGAAACTGCCAAAGGATGTAGAAGAAGATCTGCTGGCCGAAGTGCAGCGATTGCGTGCGGAGAACGATTACCTAAAAAATTTGCAAGCCTTGGTTTTGGAAGACGAGCGACGCCAGCGCGGAAAACGCTGGTAGTTCAGAAGCTAAGGCAAAAATATTCTCTCAATCTTCTGCTCTCAATCGCTCAACTGCCCCGTGCAACTTTCTACTATCATTTGAAGCA